>ERZ1699650.245-NODE-245-length-9746-cov-3.855123_pt1 | contig 9746 bp, 6 predicted proteins | sample MGYA00581512_ERZ1699650 | MGnify/ENA primary metagenome ERZ1699650 (study PRJEB42348, sample SAMEA6618698) | metagenome | isolation source: Polyester-degrading enrichment culture growing on monomer terephthalic acid, Te | collected 2019-05-17 ... | reverse complement strand
CCACGGTCCGGCTGGAGGCTCCGGCAACAGCCGAGCTGGCGGCCTGGGCGGAAGTTGAAAAACGCGAACAGCAGCACGCGCTGCCGGGCGTGAAGGGGGCAGCATGACGGCATTGACCACACAGAACGCCAGCCTGCTCTTGCGGCAATTGCTGCTGGCGGCCGGCTGGCGGAACAGCCAGGACACGATCCTCGAGGCGTTCCCGCATATGTCGGAGAGCCTGCGCCCGGACGAGATTGCCGGCACCCTGGACAACCTCAAGATTCCGCATTCCGCAATCCGCTGCCGGGAACGGGAAATCACCCGCGAGGAATGCCCGGCGCTGGTCATCTGCGATGACGGGTTCAGTTATATCCTGCTGGACCGGCCGGGCGGCGGCCTGGAAATCGCCACCGCGGAAACCACCGGCACCGAGAAAAGAACGCCGACCCGCCAGTCCTGTCTGGTGGTCCGGATCGACCCCTTTGTGCACCGGCAGGCCGGCGGCCAGCCGGGATCAGGGTCCGTCCGGGCGGCGTTCCGCGCGCTCAGGCCGATGATGCCATGGCTTGCCGCCTCGACGTTTCTGACAAATGTTCTGGGCCTGATGGCGCCCTTGCTGATCATGGCCATTTATGACCGCGTGATCCCCTCCGGGTCGGTCAATTTGCTGATCTCGCTGGTGATCGGGGTATTGATCATCGGCGTTTCGGATTTCGGCTTCCGCTACGCGCGGACCCGGGCGCTGGCCTATGCCGGCTGGCGCGGCGAAAGGGAGCTGACCGTGGCACTGTTCCGCAAACTGATGGTGCTGCCCCTGAACCAGCTGCAAAAATCGGACATCAGCCGGCAGCTGTCGCGGTTCCGCCAGTTCGAGTCCCTGCGGGAAATGTTCACCGGCCAGGTGATGACCACCCTGCTGGACCTGCCGTTTGCCATCATCTTCTTTGCGGTGCTGTTCTATCTCGCGCCGCAGGTCGGCCTGCTGACGCTTGCCCTCACGGTGTTCCTTGCGGTTCTGGGCGCCCTCACGATTCCGCAGCAGCAGCGGCTGGACAAAGACGCGGCCGAGGCCAGCGCCGCCAGCCAGTCGGCGATGCACGACGCCATCGTGAACCAGCAGGCGATTGCGAATCTGGGGATGCAGGACCAGTGGCTGCGGCGCAGCATGCCGCTGGCCGAAGCGGCCGAAAGCGCGACCCGGAAAGCGCGCCAGTTCCAGGCGTCGGTGCAATCCCTTGCACAGACCGTCACCGCGCTGGCGACGGTGGGCGCCATCATCCTGAGCGCGCATGGCGCATTAAACGGCGAGCTCAGCTTTGGCGCGCTGATTGCCTCCATCGCGCTGGTCTCCAAAATCCTGGCGCCGGTCCAGGCGCTCTATTCAAGCTTTCCGCAGATCCTGTCCTTCCAGGCTAGCCGGAACCAGGCCGACCGGGTGCTGGGGCTGTCCGAAGAAATGGAACTGGGGCTGGAACAATCCCATCAGAAGACGCTGAGCGGGGCGATTTCCTTCTCCTCGGTCACCTACCGGCCCGACCCGCTGAATGCGCCGGTGCTGTCGCAGGCCAGCTTCAAGTGCGAGCCGGGCGAGCTGGTGGTGATCCTGGGCAGCGATGCGGCCGCGCGGACGGCGGTGCTGGACCTGATCGACGGGCTTTATGCGCCGCTGGCCGGAACGATCGAGCACGACGGCATCGACATCCGGCAGATCGCCATGGATGAGCTGCGCAAATCCGTCACCTATGCCACCTACGAAAAGTCCCTGTTCTATGGCACAGTCGCGCAGAACTTCCGGCTGGCCGCCCCGTCGCTGCCGGACGATGAGGTATCCGCCGCCCTGGCCGGGATGGGGCTGCTCGGCGACAGCGACCTGCTGCCGGACGGTGCGCAGACGCGGCTGAACGACAAGACCCTGGCCCGCCTGCCGGAAGAAGCCATCAAATCACTGACGCTGGCCCGCAGCATGGCGCGGCCGTCGCCGGTCTATCTGTTTTCGGAACCCACAAACGGGCTCAGCGGCGCACGGCGCAGCCATTTCAAGAACTGGGTCATGGCGCAGCGCGGCCGCAGAACGGTTGTCATTGCAACCGCCGACAGGTCGTTCATCCAGCTGGCGGACCGCTTCATCTATCTCAATGGCGACAAGATTGCCGTGCATGACACCGGCGAGTCCGGCCGCAAGAAAATCCAAGCCGTATTGAAAAGTTTCGGAGGCTGACAATGGCTGCGAGAACAAGCAACAAACCGGCCGCCGGCCCTCTGCAACGGGCCAAGCTGAAACGGAAAACCCGCCAGCCGCGCTTTGCCGCGCTTCTGGCGGTGACCTTCTCTGCGATGGTCGTGAGCCTGGTTGTGCTGGCCGGGCAGACGGACGTGCCGCAGATCACCCGCGCGCCCGGCACGATCATTCCGGTTGGCGATTATCAGCAGATCGAGACCATGGAAGGCGGGATCGTTCAGGCGGTTCACGTCCGGGACGGGCAAACCGTTGCCGCGGGCGATGTGCTGGCAGAGCTGCACCACCCGGATCTGCAGCAGGAGAAGGACGTCCTGTCAGAACAGCTGGCCGCGGCCGCAAAGCGGCTTGCCAATGTGAAGGCGGTGCTTGCCGCTCTGGAGGGTAGTGCCGGGGTTCAGGCCGCGGACATCCGCGACCTGCGCGCCAAGGGGCATTCCAATGCCGCCGCGGCGCTGGAGCTCTACGCCGAGAGCCAGCGGATCAAGCGGCTGTCGATCGCCCAGCAGGAGGAAACGCTGACGATCCTGGAGTCGGCCGTGGCCTTTGCGCGGGAGCGGGTGGCGAAGAAGCAAGCGGTCCTGGAAAAGTTTGCAAAGCTGCATGCGCAGGGCCTGAAGCCGCTCAGCGATTATCTTGAGGAAGAGGACGAGGCGGACGAGGTGCAGGCGGCAGCCTCCGCTGCGGAAGTGCGGCTGGCCGAAGCCCGGAATGCATTGACGCTGGCACGGGCCTCGCTTGCCGAGGAGACGCTGACGCTGCGCGAAACCATGCTGCAGCAGCTGGTGGAGATCGAACAGGAGCAGGCGCAGCTTGCGGTGTCGCTCGATGTTGTCACCGGCAAGCTGGCCAGCCTCCGGCTGGTGGCGCCCGCGGGCGGGATAGTGCAATCCGCGTCATATCCCAACCCGGGGGAGATCATCGAACCCGGCGAAACGGTGTTTGAGCTGCTGCCGACGCAGCAGGCGCTTGTCGTCGAGGCGCGCATTCCGAACCTGGAAGTCGGCCATGTCGGCGGCGATCACCCGGTATCGGTGAGCGTGGACACATATGACGTGCGCCGTTTCGGCAAGGTCGAAGGCCGGCTGCAATCGGTCTCGCCGCTGCCGCTGGTGGACGATCGGACGGGAGAAACCTATTTCCGGGCTTCCGTGGAGCTGGCCGGCCGCCATGTCGGAACCGGCTCGTTCGAGCGCCCGCTGCAGGCCGGCATGACCGTGGTTGCGGAGATGACAACCGGCGAGCAATCGCTGCTGTCGTACATGCTGAAGCCGGTTCAGCTGACCATGGACCGGGCCTTTAACGAGCGCTAGCCCTCTGTCCGGGCGGCCCTTCTGAACGGTAGCTCTGCCCGGGTGTGACCGGGCCGGGTTCAAGCGCCGGACGCAGGAAAGGCGCCCGGCAATGGCCCCTGCCGGCAGTTGTGCCGCTGCGGCGCCGGAGGCCCTGAACCGCGCGCTGCCGCCTTCTGCTGCCCTGCGCCCGTTCCGGAAATTGGTCTTCCGGTGGTTGAAATTTGCGATCGGGCATTCCCGCGCTAGCTTCTTGTTCATCGGCAGCGGGCCGCTGAAATCATCTGAGATGTGCCCGGTCACTGGTTTCAAGCCGCGGGGATATTGAGTTGAATATGGAGGATAAGCCCGCCACACGATTGCAGGAAGACCTGCCTTGGCCGGCCGGCCGCAACCGGGCGGCGTCTTTGGCAGCCATGCGGAAGGGCCTGCCGCTTTTTCTCAACAGGCTGCGGCGGCATCTGCGGCTGATCACTCTGGTCTCCGCAGCGGTTGCGGCGGCGGCCTATGTGCTGCTGGCATTCATCCCCGAGCGCTATACCGCGCAGGCGACGATCGCGCTGACCCCGGCCGGGACGCGGGTGAATACGTCGGAGCTGATGCTGGAAACCGAGAACCTGACCCGTGTGCAGATCGAAACCGAGCTGGACGTCCTGAAATCCAACGCCTTTCTCTCGGCGGTTGCCCGGCAGACCGGACTGGCCGCGGATCCTGACTTCAACCCCTATCCGGAGGGTCCGGCGGAAACGCAGCAGGCGGCGGTGACCGCGGCGCTGCAGGAGGCTGTCAGGTTTTCGCGCCGCGGCGACAGCCTGGCAATCAATATCAGCGTGCGCCATGGCGATGCGGAGCGGGCGGCGGAAATCGCCAACGCCATTGCCGCCGGCTACATCGCCAGCACTTTGGACAGCAAGAAGGCCGAGGTCCGGAAATCTCTGGGGTTCCTGCGCCAGCGCATCGAGACGCAAAGCGTTGGCCTGGCCGAGACCGAGGTCCGGATTGCCGCCTTTATCCGGGAGCATCAGCTAGATGATCCGGGCCGCACGGCCGAGCTGCGGGCCGAGCTGCAGCGGCTGGAGACACGGCTGGCCCTCGCCCGGCAGGGCAGCGCGGAGGAGGGGGAGATTGCCGCGCTCCGGTCCAGCCGGGCCGCGCTGCAGGCGGCGCTGAACCAGCGCACACGGGCCGAGCTGACGCGGATCAGCCTGGAGCGTGAATTCGAGGCCGAGGTGGCGCGGTTCCAGACTTTCGTGGAGCGGCGCAACACGCTGGAAGCCCAGCTCGATATCCTGGTGCCGGACGCGCGGCAGATCACCGCGGCCCATGCCCCCCTGGCTGCCTCGTTCCCCAACCGGGGCTTGGTACTGGGCGGCGGGCTGCTTGCCGGTATTTTCCTGGGCGCGGGGATTGCCCTGCTGCGGGAGCTGACGGACCAGCGGATCTGGGCGGGGTATCAGGCGGAACAGGTCACCGGGCTGGCGACCCTGGCGGTGGTGCCGCATCTGGAGGGCAATGGGCTGACGCTCCCGCGCGAGCTTATCCGGCATCTGCTGCGGCTCCGGCGCTCGTTCTATGCCGAGGCGGTGCGCGGGCTGCTGACCATTCTGGCGGCACCGCGCGAGGGCGCTGCCGGCGCAAGAGTGGTCATGCTGACCTCGGCGCTGCCGGACGAAGGCAAGTCGACTTTGGCCCTGTCGATTGCGCTGGCGGCGGGGCAGGAGGGCGAAAAGGTGCTGCTGATCGATTTCGACACGCATCTGCAGGGGCTGTCGAAGCTGGCCGGGGCAAAGCCGGTCCGGCATACACCGGCCGAATTCTGGAACAACAGCTGCCAGGCGGCGGCGATGATCCGCGCTGATGCGGTAATCCCCGGTGTCGACCTGCTGAGCTTCAAGAGGAACTCGAAAACCCCGCGGAGCCTGCCGGGCGCAGCGCGGACGGCGCTCACCCTGGAGCGGCTGCGCAGCATCTACGGGCTGATTGTCATCGACACGCCGCCAGTGCTGATGTCGCATGAGGTGGTTGGCGCTGCGGCGCTGGCGGATGCGGTGCTGCTGGCGGTGCGCTGGGGGAAGACCACCGAAGCGGCGCTGGAAGACGCAGCCGCGCTGCTGCGCAGGAACCGGGTTGAAGTCCGCGGCACGATTCTGAACGACATTGACCCGGTAAGCTACCGGCGCTACGGCTACGGCTCCTACTACGGCGAGTATTACAGCGATTACGCAGGCTAGGCAAAAGCCTGCGCCGCGCCGGCGGCCGCATTGCGGGCTGTTGCGCTTTGTAGGCAAAAGCGGAAACCGCGCTATCTTTGTAAGACGTTTTTGCCTGAACTTTCTGGCGGATTTCAGTGCCGGCCGCCGGGCCGGCGGAGGTTGTTACGAGTTTGCCCGCGCAGAAGCCGTTTTCAGATGCAGCCGATGCGCCGCTGCCCCGGGCGGAGGCTGGCGGCCCGGCACCCCGGATCGGGTTCGCGGAGCTGGGGGCCGTGCTGCGCCGCAGGGCCTGGCTGGCGGTGGCCATTGCCGCGGCTGTCATGGCGCTGGCGCTTCTTGTCCTGCACCGGACCGAGCCGCAATATGCCGTCGAGGCCACCCTGGTGCTGAGGGAGAGTGCCGCCCGGCCCGGCAGCGGCAGCCCGCAGCTGCAGTGGCAGCGGCTGTCCCAGAGCACCATCCTGACCGAAATCGAAGTGCTGCGGTCGCGCGGCTTTGCGGCCGCGCTGGTGGCGGATTTGGGATTGGCGGAGGATCCGGATTTCAGCGCCGGCGGCGCGGCGGCTGCGGTGTCGCGCCTGCTGCGCGGATACGCGGTGGCACAGCACCGGGGCAGCATGGCAGTGGGGATCTATGTGCGGGATCCGGACGCCGCGCGGGCGGTTCTCATCGCCAACGGGGCGGCGCAGCTCTATATCCGGCAGACTCGGGACGGCCAGGCCGCGCAGGCGCAGCGTTCGATGGCCCTGCTGGAGGCCCGGATCGCCGGTCTGAACAGGGACATCACCGCCGCCGGACAGGAGCTGTCGGGACTGGTCCGGGGGCATGCGCTCGATGATCCGCAGGCGCAGAAGCGGCTGCTGGAACAGCTGCGCCGGGCGTATCAGCAGCTGGAGGAGCGGCAGGCGGAGGCGGCCGGGCAACCGGGCCGGGAGCTCAGCACGCTGGCGGCGGCGCTGGAAACCCGGGCGCAGGCAGAGCAGAAACGCAAGACCCTGGAGCGCGGCCTCGAAGATCTGCTGAGCCGCCGCGCAACCCTGATGTCACAGCTGGATGGCTTGCGCGCCCAGGCGGCTCTGCTGACGCCTCTGGCCCGGCAGATCGCCACTGCCCAGGCGCCGCCGGCGCCCAATATTCCCAACCGCCGCACGCATCTGGCCGGCAGTTTCACCGGCGCGCTGGTTCTGGCTTTTGCGGCGGTGCTGATGCGGGAAACCGCGGACGGCCGGATCTTTGCCGGGCGGATGCCGCTGCAGGACCTCGGCCTGCCCGGCGGCGTCCGCTTCCCGGCGGTGGCGCGCCGCTGCCGCCGCAGCCTGCCGCAGCTGGCCGCCGTGCTGACCCGGCGCGGCCGCGCGGCAGCCGGGCCGAAGGCGGCCGAGACCGCAGGGCATATTCTTTCCCTGCTGCGCGGCGGGACCGGGCCGGAGGGCTGCCTTCCGGTCCTGGTCACCGCGGCCCAGCACGGCGACGGCCAGCGGCTGATCGCCCTCAGCCTGGCGGTATCGGCGGCCAGCGAAGGCCGCCGGGTTCTGCTGGTCGACCTGGAGGGCCAGTCGCGGCGCGCGGACTGCCCGGTGCCGGTGCCGCGCTCGGCCTGCCCTTTCGAGAGCCTGCTGCAAAACCCGCTGCACCTGTCGCGGGAGATCTGTACCGGGCTGGACTGGTTCGACGTGCTGGCGCCGGCGGCCGGCTCCCGGGTGCCGCTGGATCCCTTCGGCAGCCCGGAAGGCCGGGCCGCGCTGGACAAGCTGAGGCGGGAGTATGACCTGATCCTGTTCTGCGCGCCGCCGGTGCCGGACAGCGCGCTGCCGGGCCGGCTGCAGCCGCTGGTTTCCAGGACAGTGCTGGTTTTGCGCGACCGCCATACCAGCCGGGCGGCGCTGGCTGAGGCGCAGGCCATGCTGCAGCAAGGCGGCATCCGGGCGCTGCCGGTTCTGAATTGCGGTTAGGCGGGGGAAGGGGGTGAAGCAGTGCGGCGGATTGCGAGTGTTCTGCTTCTGGCGCTGGCGCCTTTGGCGGCGGCGGCAGAGCCTGCGGCCTTCCCGGGCGCCGTCGGCTATGGCCGCGGCGCAACCGGCTGGCGCGGCGGCGCGGTCATCACGGTCACCACCCTGGCGGACCAGGGCCCGGGCAGCCTGCGGGCCTGCGTGCAGCGGACCGGCCCCCGGGTTTGCCTGTTCGGCATCAGCGGCACCATCGTGCTGGACAGCCCGCTCTGGCTCGGCTCGGACCTCTATGTCGCGGGGCAGACCGCGCCGGGCGAGGGCATCCAGATTCGCCTTGGCGCGTCCCGCATAACGCCGGTGATTGTCAAGGACGCCAATGACGTGGTGATCCGCTTCCTGAAGATCCGCCCCGGCGCCCCCGTGGAGCCCGGCCCCAGCGTCGATGCCGTGACGCTGGAGAACGCCCGGCGCGTCTATCTCGACCGGCTGTCGCTGATGTATGCCACCGACGAAACCTTCAATATCCATGTCTCGGGCGGCGAGGCTTCGGACATCACCCTGGCGCGCAGTATCCTGGCCTGGGGGCTGGACAAGGCGAACCACCCCAAGGGGCGCCATTCCAAAGGGGCGCTGATCTGCTCCGGCGAAGGCACCCCCGTGGATTGCGGCCGGATCACCCTTTGGCGCAACCTCTTTGCCCACAACCGCGACCGCAACCCGGATGTGAAGGCGACCGGGATCGGCCCTGTCGACGTGCTGAACAACGTCTTCTACGATCCGATCAGCCAGTTCGGGGAGTTCTACAACCACTACAGCGGCGCCCGGATCTCCTATGCCGGCAACCTGGCACTGACCGGGCCCAGCACCATGCGGCCGCGGCCCGAGGCGGTGCAGGCCTTTGCGCTGTTTCCCGGGCACACGCTGGCGATCTACGCGGCCGGCAACCTGGCGCTGGACCGCGGCCGCTGCAGCCGGCGGGTGCCTTTTGCGGTGCTGAATCGCGAGGCGGAGACCCGGTTGCTGCCGGAGCCGCCGGCGCCGTTTTCGGCGCCGCTTGTGCCGGCCGCGGAGCTGCTGGAGACGGTGCTGGCCGGGGCCGGCGACCGCACCCCGCAGCGCGGCCCGGATGCGCTGGACCGGCAGCTTGCGGCAGAGGTGGCTGAGTGCCGCGGCCGGGTGGTGAACGCGGCCTCCGAAGCCGGCGGCTGGCCGGACCTGCCGGAGCGGCGCGGGCCGCCAGACAGCGACGGCGACGGGCTGCCGGACGGCTGGGAGGCCTGCCCGGCCGGGCTGGACCCTGCGGCGGCTTCTGATGTCTGGGCCGCCGACCCGGTGAGCGGCCTGTCCTATATCGAGGCCTGGCTGGCGGAACTGGCAGGCGACGGGGAGGCGCAGCCATGAGCGCGCGGGCGGGGCAAAACCGCCATCCGGTGCTGCGGCGCATTCTCCGCAACAGCTCCTGGGTGCTTGCCGCCCGCACCGCGGGGGCGCTGCTCGGGCTGGTGAGCCTGGCGCTGATGGCGCGGGCGCTCGGCCCGGCCGGGCTCGGGCTGGTGGCCGCGGCGCAGGCCTATACCAGGATCGCCGGCCGGCTGCTGCGGCTGGAACCCTGGCAGAGCGTCATCAAGTTCGGCGCCGCGGCCCTGGAGAGCTGAGCAGTGGAGCCCTGTCTTCGGCTGTTGAAATTCTCGGTGCTGGCGGATCTGGCGGGCGGGCTGCTGGCCGGATCGGCGGCGCTGGCGGCAGCCGCGCTGGTGGCGCCCTGGCTGAACCTTGGCCCCGAGGGGCCGCAGTTCCTGGCGCTGCTGGCGGCCGGGCTGTTCATCAACCTGCATGCCTCGGCGCTCGCTGTGCTGCGGCTGCTGGACCGGTTCGATCTTCTGGCCAAGGCCGATGTGGCGGTGGCCGCGGCACGGCTGGGGCTGAGCGCGGCGGCTTATGCGGCCGGGCTGGGGATTTGGGGCTTCCTGCTGATCCTGCTGCTGGAAAGCCTGGCCAACGGGCTGCTGGCCTTCGTGCTGGCGCTGCGGCTGCTGCGCCGGCGCGGGGTCGGGCGGCTGCGGGCGGTGCCGCT
>ERZ1699650.244-NODE-244-length-9750-cov-24.211965_pt1 | contig 9750 bp, 7 predicted proteins | sample MGYA00581512_ERZ1699650 | MGnify/ENA primary metagenome ERZ1699650 (study PRJEB42348, sample SAMEA6618698) | metagenome | isolation source: Polyester-degrading enrichment culture growing on monomer terephthalic acid, Te | collected 2019-05-17 ... | reverse complement strand
CTTCAGTGAGCGACAGGTCTTTGTGTTTGTCTGAATGATCCGGCGGTCTCTCTTCCGTGTCGGATGCGGATGCCTCATCACTGGATGGGTTGTTCTCGATAGCTTGCTCGTTGCCGTCTGGCTCCTGAGCCAGGCTGAGCCCAGTGGCTTTGACCAGAGTTTTCAGACTGTCTGAATCTGCCTCGACCAGCAGAATGTCTTCGGCACGCAGCACCTTGTAGATGGATGGCATTTCAGTCAGTTCATCGTCGCGAACCAGGCCAACAACCAGTACATCGGCTTCATCCCGTACCGAATCGACCAGATCATGCAGTGACCGGCCTACGTAGTCGGTGCCTTCCGGCAAGCTCAGTTCGGTGAGGTAGGCGCTGACTTCAAACAGCTCATCGGCACTGGAATTTTCTCGCTTGGGGGTAAACCGCCAGCCAATCAGAGCAATGAACAACACCCCAATGACCGTAATGGATAGCCCGACGGGCAGAAAATCAAACATGCCAAAGGCATTGCCGTCGATCTCCCGGCGATAGGTAGCGATGATGATATTGGGTGGCGTTCCGATCATGGTGAGTGTGCCACCCAGCAGCGAGCCAAAGGCCAGCGGCATTAACAAATAGGAAGGCGATCGCCCACTCTGACGAGCCATCCAGATGGCCACCGGCATAAACAACGCCAGTGCACCCACGTTATTCATAAACCCGGAGCACAATGCCACGATGCCCGTCAGCGTTGCCACCTGCACCCAGGGTTTGTCACCCACCTGCGTCAGTTTGCGAGCAATGGCATCCACTACGCCAGCATTCAGCAACCCCCGGCTGATCACCAGCACCGCTGCCACGGTGACCACCGCCGGATGCCCCAGGCCGGCAAACGCCGCTTCAGCCGGTATGAGGCCGGCCACCGTTACCGCCAGCAAGGCTGCCAGCGCCACCAGATCATAGCGCCAGCGATTCCAGATGAAGAGCGCCAGTGTGGCAAGCAGAACAGCGAAGACAATGCCTTGATCGAATGTCATAGGGTGCCTATAGGACCATACCTGATGTCACACAGTACTGAAGTTCCTGAGTAATCACCAGCAAGGCGCTCCGATACAGTAGGAAGCGGTTAGTCGGAGGGTTCGATGTGATGGAGGGACGCAAGAGTGGCTGAAAAAGCCACTCTTTTACGGACACTCAGGTGAGGTTTAGCCGTGCGTCTTGCGCCTGAAGCGCATCTTGAACGGCGGTGACGTTCACCGAGTGAATGGCCGCTTTGGTTTGAATCGCCATGGCTGCCGCTGCACCCGCCGCCTGGCCTATCGACATGGCGATGGGGGTTACCCGGATGGCGGAAAAGGCATTGTGGTCTGCGCTGATGCAACGGCCTGCTATGACCAGGTTGTTGCATTGCAACGAATACAGGCTGCGCAAAGGGATGTAGTAGGTGTGGTGTTGTGACAGGTGCACCGACTCGGTGGCTTCTTTGTCTGGTGAATGCACATCAATCGGATAGGCTCCCTGGGCAATGGTATCCGGGTGCTTGACCTGATGGGTGACATCATCGCCGGTCAGGGTGTAGGCGCCCTGAATTCGGCGCGTATCGCGAATACCAACATGGTAGGGCGTAGACAGCAGTACGCTGTTTTCGAAACCAATGGCTTCGGATTTCAGGAAGTTGTAGATCTGATAGCACTGGCGCCGCCCTTCGATCTCCGCTTTGGTAACATCCCAGGGGTTGGTTCCGTCGTACCCTTGTAAACGGGACGAGTTAACGACCACTGTGCCGCGTTCGTTGGTTTCGAAAAACAGAATGTATTGCCTGGGTATATCGATGTTGTTTCGCTTACGGTAAGCCATCCATTGCGGGCCAAACGCTTTAAGGCTAAGCCGATCGGAAGTCAGTGCCCGACGTACGCCCTCTTCCGGACCCAGGTCGAACTCGTAATTGCCCGGATTCTTTTCAACATCCTGTTTGATGCGTTCGATGTCGACACCGGCAATCTTAACGTTCATCGTCATCGGCTGGGTGGCGTTGTCGCCTTCCCGGCCCTGAACAAAGGGTAGGCCGGCTCGGGTCGCAAGGTCGCCGTCGCCGGTTGCATCGACGTAATGGTCAGCCGTCAGCATAGTCAGACCGGCTTTGTTGCAGACAACAAGCCCGGTGATCCGGTCGTTCTCAACCGCAACATCGGCCAGCATGGTGTGATACAGAATGTCGGCACCGGCTTCAACGATCATCTCTTCAAGGACACGCTTGAGCGCTTCGGCATCAAAGGGCGTTACGGTGGAGCAATAGGTCACTGAATCAAGAATATGCCCGGGAGAAGCACCGGTTGCCTTGAGCCGCTCTACCATTTCATCGGCCAGCCCCCAGACAACTTGCTCACCGGCCGGGTTGTGAAAACTCATCATCGGGCTGACGCCCATCATGGTGAGAGTACCGCCGAGAAAGCCGCCCCGTTCCACCAGGAGTGTTTTGACACCCATGCGGGCAGCCTGAGTAGCAGCCATGACCCCGGAAGGCCCTCCTCCCATAACAATCAGTTCATAATGCGGGACAGAGCGCGAAGCGTTGGACAGTGCGTTTGTAACAGAATTGGTAGACATGGTTACCCCTTTACGCCCGACATCGCGAAGCTTTCAACGATTTGTCTCTGGGCAATGATGTAGACAAGAAGAACGGGAATGACGGAGAGTGTTGTTGCCGCCAGTTGCAGGTGCCACAGTGGCAGGCCATAGGCGTCTGAGAAATTGGTTAGCGCCAGTGGAACGGTGAATTTCACCTGGTCGCTCAGAAACACCAGAGGTTCCAGCAGCAGGTTCCAGGAGTGTAAAAAAGAAATAATGGCGACCGCAGCCAGCGCGGGTCGTGATAACGGCAGGGCAATGCGCCAGTACATGCCGAACCGGGTTAAGCCGTCGAGTGTGGATGCCTCTTCGAGTTCTTTCGGCAACGATGCAAAAAACTGGCGCATCAGAAAGGTGGCGATAATGCCCTGAGACCCGAATACAGGCAGCAGAATGAGAGGCCAGTGCGTATTCATCAATCCCAGTGATTTCATCAGAAAGAAGTTGGGAATGATGGTGACTTCGTCCGGCATCATCAGCCCCATCAGCAGTAAAACGAAGACAATGTTTCTGCCACGGAACTTCATTCTGGCAAAGGCAAAACCGGCGAGTGACGAAAAAACCAGAATCAACAGCGTGACCAGTGCAGCAATATAAAGCGAGTTGAAGTATTGCTGGGCGAATGGCTGGTAGCTGAATATTTCAACGTAGTTATTCCACGCGAACTCACTGGGAATCAGCGTCGGTGGGAACGCCGTGATCTCGTTCTGGTTTTTCAGTGAACCAGACACCATCCAGATGAACGGAAACACAAACGGAATGCTGACGCCTATTAAGGCCAGGTACCACAATACCTTTTTTATTGGCACGCGAACCGATCGCGACAACCAGGCTGATAGGTTTGGTTTGGAGGGGGTTTGCAACGCATGGTCCATGTTAGTCAGTCTCCCGTTTCAGTAACCACTGTGCCAGCGTGAGGCCCAACGTTACGATGAACAGAACCACGGCCAGTGCGCTGGCGTAGCCGACTTCAAAGAATTCAAAGGCCCGTTCATAGATGTAATAAGCCAGTACCAGGGTGGCGTTTTCCGGCCCGCCATTGGTCATCAGGTAAATGTGGTCGAATACCTTGAGTGAACCGACGACGGTCACAATGGTGATCACCAGCGTGGTAGGTGCCAGTAGTGGCCAGGTAATGTTGCGGAATATCTGCCAGCGGCTGGCGCCATCAAGCACAGCGGCTTCGCGGTAGTCGCGCGAGATGGTTTGCAGCGCGGCCAGATAGAGAATCATGTTCAGGCCAACGTTTTTCAAAACCCGGGTAACAATCACACTCACCATGGCCCAGTTGGGTTCGCGCAACCAGTTCGGGCCTTCTATGCCGACCAGCGCGAGCATCTGGTTAATACCGCCCGATTCCTTCTGCAGCAGGAACGTCCAGACAATGGCCCAGGCGGCACCTGCGGTGACTACGGGTGCAAAAAACAGAGTGCGGAACAGAATGACGCCACGGAATGCCCGGTTGAGCGCCAGTGCCAGTGCAAGTGACAGTGCAACGTTCAGTGGCACAAGACCCCCGGCGAAAATCAGAGAGTTCTTCAGTACCTGCCAGAATTCAGGGTTGTCGAACAGAATGTTTCGATAGTTCTCAAGGCCCACATAGGTCGAGCGCTGTGAAAGGATGTTCCACTCGGTCAGTGAATAGCCAAAAATCGCGATCAGGGGCCCAATAAAAAACAGGCCAAAGCCGAGCAGGAGCGGGCTGATAAAGGCCCAGCCTGACAGCGTTTCCTGGAACTGCATGGAACGTTGTGAAGCAGCCATGGGTATAGCCAACCTTTTTAGACAGTTGAGTGGTCGTGTGACAAATTCCCGGGCCGATCCCTGTTCGCAGGAAGGTTTCTGCTCACTGAGGGTGGGCCCGGTTCATCACGCTAAACGATGATTAGAGTTCCCGTTCAATCTGTGCGCAGGCCTGACTGAGAATGGCGCTGACATCCGCATCTGCACGCCACAACTGATCCAGAGTGCCGCGCGTCGCCGAGCGAATCATGGGAAGTTTTTCATGAGCGGGGAGCACCGAGCCATTGGCAATTTCAGCCCCGACAATGTTCATCATGTCGGCACTGATGTTGGGGTTTGAGTCCAGAAACGCCTCGGAAGCCAAAACACTGCTGCGCGCGGGCGGGAAGTATTCGGCCATGCGCTCAACGCCAACACGATCGGTCATATAGGCCAGAAATTCTGTCGCCAGCTCCCGGTTTGGGCTGTCCTTGAACACAACGATGGCCGCCTGACCGATGATCGGGCTATGACCGCCCGGCCCGGCAGGCATGGGTGCGATGCCCCAGCCGAAGTTGGCATCAGCTAGCTTGGAGACCCGTGAAATCTGGGTGTAGGTCATGGCAGACTGACCGTTGAAAAAGTCGCCGTTCTCTCCGGGTGGAACCGCAGAGCCGTCGTTGAAGATCATATCGTGGTAGAGCGACACCGCCTCAACGGCGGCGGGTGAATCGAGGTGGCAGGTGCTGCCTTGCCAGACATCCTCACCGTAAGCTCTGACCAGCGGTACCAGCGTATCCCAGACGCGCGCGTCGTAACCCTGGCCGTCCATGGATTCGAATCCGAACCGAACCTGATCGAGGGCGGCAAGCTGTCGTGAGGCATCGCGTAATGCTTCCCAGGTCCAGTCGCCGGTCTCGGCGAGCGCTGCCGGTGTCTCAAGCCCTGCAGCCTCGAACAGATCAGCGTTGTAGAACATGACAAAGGGCGATGTCGAGAACGGGATGCCATAGAGCTCATCGTCTGAGTACCACAGGCCCATGGCTGAGTCGGCAAAGTCGTCCAGTTGATAATCTGTTTGACCGGACAAGGCGGGGCCAATGTCATGAAGTACATCGGCTGCGATAAAGGTCGGTGCCGCACCCTCAAGCATCCAGCCCATGTCTGGTGGGTTGCCACCGCCAATCTGCAGGGTGAGCTTCTGGATGTAGTCGCCAAAGGCGATGGTTTCAAAGGTTACAGTGACGCCCGGGTGATTTTCCCGGAAGCCTTCGGCAAAGCCATTAAGCATGGCCAGGTGTACGGCACTGCCGGTCCAGACCGTGAAACGCAAATCCTCTGCCAGGGCTGGAGTCGCTGCAATGCCGAGCGACAGGGTGAGTAATGAATGTTTGATTAAGCGCATTATCATCTAAGCCTCTTTTTGTTGTACCCGACGACGTGGTCTTTAATCGGGTTGGTCTCTGGTTAAACGCTGGGTTGGTTAATGGGTGTGGCTGCAACCCGTTCGGGTCCAGCGGTCGATCCCTTGCGGAAGCTACAGGGCAAGGTAACCTGCATGGCCGAATGCGCGATCTTGCGCTCCAGCCGCGCCAGCAGCGAGATAAAGGCCTGATACCCCATCTCTTCGCGTGGAATGGTAAAACCGCACCAGTCCAAATTCAGCTGACTGGGTGCGTCTGGCTCGCCCAGCAGGCCAATGGAGAAGTCGTCCGGGACCTTGGTGCCACGGTTTGCCAGCTGTGCGTATAGGGCTTCGGCCTGTTGAATATCTTCGACAATTGCTGCGCTTATGTTGCGTTCCATCAAGTCGCTGACCAGCGTCTCCGAGATGTCGTTGGCGAGCATTCTGAAGCGCGCATCGGCATCGGGTTCGATCAACCCCTGCTGCAACGCCGTGCTGTAGCCTGATTCACGATCCCGGTGCCGTTCTGCAGGCTGGGGCTCGCCCAGATAGGCGATGCGGCGATGCCCCAGGGTGTTTAAATGTCTGATGACTTCAACGGTCGCACGGCGATAGTCAGCCGCGACGTAGCTTAGCGTTCTGTCGGGTGCGTCTTTACGGCCAATATAGACAAACGGAAAACCCTCGTCTTCCAGTCGCACCAGATCGTCCAGCGGCGGGTTACGGCCCAGCAGAATGACGCCATCAGCGAGGCCCAGACGATTAATGCCATCCTGGTAAATACGTTTCCGGCCACCACTGACCGGCACCGAGGTAAACAGCATTAAATCGTAGCCATTGGCTTCGGCTGCTTTTTCGACTCCGAGCAGGAAGGGGCGGAAAAAGTCGTTCTGCTCTTTGGGGAAGACCGGCTCGAAGCTGAACAGGCCTATAATGCGGCGTTTCCCGCCGGCTAATGTCTGGGCTACTACATCGGGCACGTAGTTCAGTTGTTTCATCGCTTCCAGTACGCGCAGCCGGGTGTCGTCACCGACACGAATATTATGACTGCCCTTGCCCCGAATCACCGCCGACACCACAGCAGGGGAGACCCCGGCGAGGCGTGCGACATCCGATTGTGTGGTGCGTTTGCGACCGTTACTCATGGCAGACAGCAGCCCATATCAGTATTGTTGTAGGGTAGTGGCGCTTTCAGTACGAAGTAAGATAAAGCGCATTATCAAAGCTGTCAACTCCGTTGTGGTTGTCTCTTGTGTCGGGACAGAATGACGGGGTTAACGCTGGCGTCGATACAACAGCATCGTCAGCGGCCCAAAAATGGCCAGCAGAATGGCCGGTGCAATCAGCGCGATGGCGATCACTGGCAGTGTCGCATTGCCTTCCAGCACAGCACGCAAGGCCGTCACCAGATGCGCCACCGGGTTTACGCTGATCACAGACTGCAACCAGCCAGGCATGGTGGACGGGTCGACGAAAATATTGGAGGCGAACGTAACCGGCATCAGGAACAGCCAGCTCAGCGTCATTACCGCGCCGGGGGTGCGCATCAGCAAACCAATGGTGGTGAACACCCAACTGATGCCAAAGGCAAAGAGGTTCAGCAACAACACGGCCTGGATGATGCCGAACAGCCCGGCTTCGGTGCGGTAACCCATGATCATGCCGATGAAGAACACGATAACCGCTGAGGCCGTATAGCGAATCACATCTCCAGCCATGGCGCCGACCAGCGGCGAAGGATGCCAGACCGGCATCGATTTGAAACGGTCGTAGATGCCCTTGTGAATATCGGTGTTCAGTGTCATGCCGGTGTAGATGGTGGTGAAAACAACCGTTTGCGCCAGTATGCCGGGCAGCAGGAAGTTCAGATAGGCATCGGTTGAGCCTGCCAGTGCACCGCCAAAGAGGTAGGTGAACATGACGGTGAACATAATGGGCGTGACCAGCACATCGAACAATTGTTCGGGTACGTGTTTTATTTTCAGCAACGCCCGCCAGCCAAACGTCAGAACGTTTGAAATCGGGCCGGGCAGGGTGGGTCGGGTACGATCAGCCATCAATCTGGCCAATGCATCACGTTGGCGATTGTTTGGTGTGGTGGCAGTGCCCGGAGTTGAGTTGGTATTCAGCGCGTCTGTCATGGGGCCAGCGCCTCCTCGGCGGGGTCGGTGTGGTGGCCGGTCAGCGCGAGAAAGACTTCATCCAGGCTGGGCTGGTCCATGGAGAAACTGGCCAGGGCAATGCCGAGACCGCTCAGGCCTGAGAGTAAGCTGGCGGCGCGGCCGGTATCCGAGAGCTGTATCGACAGGCTGGTCGGTTCGGCTTCCAGTGTGACGGTGCTGCCCAGTTGTTGTTCCAGCCACTGGTGCGCGGCCGGGCGGTCGTCCGGGTTGGCCAGGCGCAGTCGAAGTACGCCGGAGCCGACCGAGCGCTTCAGCTCTGCGGGTGTGCCTTCGGCAATCACCCGGCCGTGGTCGATCACGGCAATGCGTTCGGCCAGTTGGTCGGCTTCTTCCAGATACTGGGTCGTTAGCAATACGGTGGTGCCCGCCTGGGCGAGGCTGCGCACGATGTCCCAGACCTGGTTGCGCGAGCGAGGGTCGAGGCCGGTGGTGGGCTCATCCAGAAACAGCAGTTCCGGAGGAACGATCAGTGAAGAGGCGATATCCAGACGACGGCGCATACCACCGGAGTAATCCTTCACTTGTTTGTCGGCCGCGTCGCTGAGGTCGAACGCATCCAGCAGTTGCTGAGCCCGGGCTTTACCCGAGCGACCGTGAAAGCCCAGTAGGCGGGCCAGCAAACGCAGATTCTCACGCCCGGTCAGGTCTTCATCGACTGAGGCGAATTGGCCGGTCAGGCTGATGCGCTGGCGTACCTCTGCAGCCTGGGTTGCAACATCAAGCCCGAGCACGCGAGCATTGCCGCTGTCCGGCGGGATCAGGGTGGCGAGCATGCGCACCGTGGTGGTTTTACCAGCACCATTGGGACCGAGCAGGCCGTAAACACTGCCCGCCCGAACGCGCAGATCAATGCCGTTCACCGCCCGGGTGTTACCGAAATGTTTGCTCAGGCCGGTTACTTCTATGGCCAGTTGAGGGGCGTCCATCGTCATGCCATTTCCCTGCAAGGCTGGAAATGCCCATCATACACTCACTGCGAGGTTGGAAAAGTGTCCGGTCGTCATATAAATACGACGGTTACACCAGCACGCCGTACAGCATGCGCACCGCTGTGATAAACAGGAAGACAGCAAACAGCTGGCGCAGCAAACGGGCATTAATGGCGTGCGCTATGCGCGCGCCAATCGGGGCGGTCCATAACGTCATTGGGACGATCAGCGCAAAGCCGATCAGGTTCACGTAGCCGAGTGAGAACGGCGGCCGCTCCGGCACACCCCAGCCGTTGATCAGAAACCCCAGTGCACCGGGTACGCTGATGAAAATACCAATGGCTGCCGCCGTGCCCACGGCCCGGTGCATAGGCACCTGGCAGCGAGTCAGCACTGGCACACTGAGTGTGCCGCCACCAATCCCCATCAGTGTAGAAAACCCGCCAATACCGGTTCCAATGCTGTGGCGAACTATGCCGGTGGGGAGTGTTTCCGCCAGAGCTGCCGGTTCTTTGCTGATGGCCATATTGGCCGCAACCAGCAACCCGATAACCCCAAACACCAGCGAGAGCACCTGGCCTGACACCAGGCCACTGACGAGCGTACCAACCAGAACACCAAACAGGAGCGAGGGTGCCAATGACTTCAGCAGTGCCGAGTCGAGATTACCTTTGTTGGCATGCGCCCGCGCCGAGCGCAGCGAGGTGGGAATAATCGTCGCCAGCGATGTGCCCACCGCCACATGCATCTTCACCGATTCATCAATGCCCAGCAGGGTGAACAGGTGATATAGCACTGGCACAATCACAATGCCACCACCCACACCCAGCAAACCCGCCATTAACCCGGCAATAACCCCGGTAACCGACAACGCCACGACCAGCCCGATGATCCAGCTCAGGCTGTAT
>ERZ1699650.243-NODE-243-length-9803-cov-3.376385_pt1 | contig 9803 bp, 8 predicted proteins | sample MGYA00581512_ERZ1699650 | MGnify/ENA primary metagenome ERZ1699650 (study PRJEB42348, sample SAMEA6618698) | metagenome | isolation source: Polyester-degrading enrichment culture growing on monomer terephthalic acid, Te | collected 2019-05-17 ... | reverse complement strand
TGGATCTCGTCTTCACGCTCTTTGCGCCGGAGGATGCCGGCGTCGATCACCTGAAGGCCCTGGCGCTGGTGTCGCGCACCCTGCGCGAACAAAGCTTCTGCACCAAGCTGCGCGCCAATCCCGACGCGGCCACGCTCTACACCATCCTGACCGAATCCCGGTCCGTGCAGGCCGCCTGACCCGGCGCCTGCACGGCTGATATCACAGCTGCCCCCCGGCTATGAAGTTGATGTGTGACTGCAGATGGCACGGCCACCTGCGTCCACGGCATCCGCGGCGTTTTCGGCAACGGTTTCGAGGTAGAAAACGACAGCCCCGATCTCTGCGAAATGGGCGGCTACGACTTCACCGGCTATTCTAGCGGCCGCCAGGGCCCGAACCCGAACATCAGATAATCGCGCTGGTAAACCTGCGCGATTTTTTCTTCCAGGCCGGCATCATAGATATCTGCCAGCGCAAACGGCTGGTCCGGCTGCGCAGCCGGCACCGCACCGGGCGCGCGGCGGCCCGCTTTCTGTGCCAGCCGCGGCAGCTCCCCGGCGGCCTCCTCCTCGCGCAGCACGAAGTCCGGCGGCACGAAGTCGCCGAAACCCGCCAGGATCTGCGCCTGGCTGGCCCAGGCGGCATCCACCCGCACCGGGGTCTGCCCGGCCAGGTTCGCCTTCAGGAAATCCAGAAACCCGGAAAAGGCCGCCCGGTGCTCCGCAAGCCCGTAGTCCGGCCCGGGGCCGTCTTTGGGGAGCGGCAGCTTGAACTGGCGGCGCAGCGTGTTGCGGATCTGGCCGTAGCTGCCCGGCCCGGTTCCCAGGATCTTCGCGCAGAACACCGCATGGGCGCGGGCGGCGGGATGGCGCAGAACCGTAAAGCTGCGATGGCCGGGATTGCGCCGCTTCCATTGCCGCAGCTGCTTCTGATTCATGCCGGTGATCAGCCCCTCTGGCGCCACATGGTCCAGCGCCGCCAGCCACTGCGCCACTTCGGCCTCCGGCCCGCCCTTGACCGGCAGATACAGAAGCGGCGTCACCACCCCCGCCATGTAATTGGGCACGGCCGGCCCGCGGCGCGGCTCGAAGTTCGGGGTGCGGGTCAGGTTGAACCGGTCCAGCCCGGCCAGCGCATGGGTCATCTCGCTGACGTTTTCCACCTTCGCCGTCACCGGTGCCGGGTTCTGCCGCTTCAGGCTCTGGTCCAGCGCCTCCAGCCGGCTGTCCGACCCCAGCCATTGCGCCAGCCCGTTCATCACGCTGACGTCCTGCAGATCCTCGTAGGCCACATAAAAGGCGGTCTGGCCGCTCCGCTGCAGCCGGTTCAGCAGCAGCAGCTGAAAGTCCTGCAGCGCCTCCACATGTGCGCCGAACTCCGCCTTGTCGAATTGCGCCAGCGCCTCCTTGCGGCGCTTCACGTTGGTCAGCTTCCACTGGCCGGTGGCCTTAGCAATTTTCCAGGACACATAGCTGTCCAGCGGGTTGCGGGTGAGGATGATCTTGGCGCAGCGCGGATCGTCCAGCAGCGCATCCAGCACCCGCGGATCATGGTCGTGGAAATAGCGGAAGCCCGCCAGCTGCCCCTCTTCCCCCCGCACCGCCGCAAGCAGCGCCGCCGGATCCGCGTCGCGCTGCTGCTGGGTGATGCCGAGGATATCTTCCCGGTTGGGATAGCCGATGAAATGCGGATTGAACGCTTCGCCGTGGCAGCGGATGCCGTCCAGGGCGTTCAGATTGGCCTCCAGAAAGTTGGAGCCGGTCCGCATTTCTGCAAACACCACAAAACAGTCGAAGGGTTTGGACATAGGAATTACCGGACCAGATAGGGTTTTCGGGGCTGCTTGGGCATATGCACCGGCCCTTGTTCGACAGGGAAATCACCCATCAGATAGGGGTGCATGCCCTGGTTCTTGAGGTTTTGCAGAAACTGGCCGAAGCCGTCCAGGTCCACCATTGCGGGCGCTTCGGTCAGATGCGTCTGCCGCAGGCTGCCGATCTCATCCAAAATAGCCTGGATCGGCTCCATCGGCGCTTCGATGAAATCCGCCATCGACCAGATCCGCACCCGCGCCTTGGTCCATTGCGACCGGAGAATATCCAGGTGCTGGCTTTCGATCTGCTGCAGCCTGGCGGCTTCCCTGCGCAAATCCGCAAAGCTGGCGTTGGAGCGGAACAGCGGCACCGCCCAGGCGCCGGTGATGACCGAAACCTGGGCATTGGGGTCGCGGGCGATCAGCCAGTTCACCGCCTGGTTGTCGCGCGGGCCGAACTGAAAGCACTGGCGCTCGCCGCGGGTGTTCCAGATCAGGCTGGTGAAAAAGCTCTGCGGATCAGTATCGCGGATCGCGGCACTGTCGCTGAGCGCGCCGTTGATCAGATGATCGCCGCCGGCAAACTCCACCCGGCCGGGTGCAAACAGATGCCCGTGCACGCGGGTGCCGGTGGCATTGGCCAGCCACTCCTCGAAGTTTTCAAACAGGTCGGAAAACCCCTGGAACATCGAATAGGGGCTTGCGGTAATGCCGTTTTCCCGCCCCTCGCGCGGCATCCGGCTTTGCATGTACAGCCCGGCCCGGCCGCGGGTCTGCCGCTCCACCGCCTTGGAGAAGATCCGGTCGATCTTGCCGGGGTTGGGCTCGGTCCGTTTCAAGGCACCCGCCGGATCGGTCAGGAACGCCCGGTACAGCCGCTCCGCCCGCGGCCAGATCTTGCGGGCGACAAAACAGTCCGACCGGCGCAGCAGCTGCAGGTGGTCGTCGTAGAAGATATGCGGCTTGCCCTGGAAATCGAACTTGCTCAGCGTCAGCGAGCGGCTTTCGATATTGCTGGAATACTGCCGCGCCAGGGTCTGGAAATAGCTTTCATCCGGGATCCAGACCCGGCGGAAATACTGCTCGTACCGCTGCCGCTCGGGATCCTGCAGAATCGCCGACAGGGTCTGCCGCGTCAGGCACCACCATTGGCTGCCCATATGCGGCACCAGCCCGGCGGGGATGCGGCGGCGCACCTTCAGCCGCCGCTGCAGCGCCACATAGCGGTCAAAGATCCATTTCCGCCTCTTCCAGGAGAACGGGAACCGCAGGGTGAAGCGTTCAGCACTAAGCCCGCCGACCGTCCAGGGCACATCCGCGGTGGTGGCGCTTTCGATGAAATCGGTGCGCGGGCGCGCGGCCAGGTAGTCGATCAGCTCCTGCACCGGCCGGAGCGGCAGGCAGGAGCCGGAGGCCAGGTAGACGTGGCGCACATCCGGAAACGCGTCCAGCATCTGCTCCGCGGCCGATTGCGACGCCGCCACGATGCCCCACATGCCCCATTCGCATTTGTGCCGGGCGCTGAAGCGCACCAGCGGGTCATCGGCCAGGGCGCGGGCAAATGCGGCATAGGTCTTGCGCGGCACGTTGCGGTCCACATGGATCACCACCGGGCAGCCGCCCGCTGTCCAGTGCCGCGCCACCTGCTCGGCCCGGTCCAGCGCGGTGTGCACCAGCATGACAATGCCGACCGTGCTCATGCCCAGTTCCCCTTGGACATCAGCCCGAGGATCTCCAGCTGGCGCCAGTTGATGTATTTCTCGCTCCACTTGCACCACAGGTCGGGCTGTTTGCGCAGCTTTTCGGCATAGGCCTCATATTCCACCGACCCGCCATAGTGCTGCTTGCGTTCCAGTTCCTCTTCCGCCTTGGCGGTCAGCGTATCCAGGAACTTGGTGTGCAGCAGCGCACCGCTGGCCTTTTCGCCGCCATTGGTCTCATACACCCGGTTCAGCCCGCGCGGCAGCAGCATGTGGGTGCTGCTTTCATAGGCATAGCGCCGGTCCCATTTGACCAGCGGGATCTTGTTCAGCGCCGGCGCCTTTTCCGGCTTGTCCGCAAAAAACACCCGCCGCCGCGGCCCGCCCTGGATCCACAGGTTGCCGTAGAGCGGGTTGCGCTTGACCGAATAATTGCCGCTGTCGAACCAGCAGGCAATGTCCAGCGGGTTCTGCCCGGGCTGATAGGGCTGCGCATCCAGCGGCCCCTTCGGGTAGACGTCCACCAGCATCGCCGAAAAGCTGCGGATGCCGGAATTGTCCAGCCAGTCGGTCAGCGCCTGAATCGGCCGCGTGTCGCAGAACGGATAGATGAAGAACTCATCCGGGTCTGCGACCAGAACCCAGTGACCGTGTGCGTATTTGCGCTTCAGGCAGTTCATCCAGTCGACGCCGAAGTTCGCCCGCTTGTAGCTGGCCCGGGTGTGCCACAGCGACACATCCGCCATGCCGCTCAGATATGCGCTGGTGCCGTCCGAGGAATCATTGTCCACAAACAGGAAGTGATCGATCCCCTGCGCGCGGTAATAATCGAGGAAAAAAGGCAGCCGGATCTGTTCGTTGCGCACGGTGGAGACCAGCAGCACATCACCGGGGCGGATCCTGCCGGTGTTGTCCTGCAGGCAGCGCAGCTCGCGGGACTTGCGCATGGCACGCAGGATCCGGCGCTTGCGCCGCAACCGCATCCGGTAAGAGTCCCAATGCCCCAAAGTCCTGTAATCCCCGCTTCTGAGGGTGTGCTGCCGTGAGCGATGCGTAATAGCCGCCCAGCCTCAAGCTTTTGCGCAATATGTCACAAACCCGATTCTAGGATCAATCGCTTTAGAAAGTCTTGCTGCCGGGCGGCTCACCAGGGCAACGGTGTCATCAGACCCAGCGCCTCCAGCTGGCAGGTGCCGCTGTAGCGCTGCGCCCCCTCGTGCCACAGGCAGGGCGCCGCTGTCAGCTGATCGTAGTAGCCGCTGAATTTCTGCGGCGCGTGAAAATGCTGGCCGCGCTGCTTTTCTATTGCGGATTTGGCGACGATTTCAGGCAGGAACTTCGTGTGCAGCAGCACGCCGGAAGGCTCCGCCCCGCCCGGCCCGCTGTAGAGCGCATTCAGCCGGCGCGGCAGCAGCGCATGGGTCGAGTTCGTATAGGCCCAGCGCCGGTTCCATCTGACCAGCGGGATCTTGTTCAGCGTCGGCGACCGGTCCGGGCTGTCCGCAAAGAACACCCGCTCCCGCGTGCCGCCCTGCACCCAGAGATTGCCGCGCGGCAACTGGCGCCGCGCCCGGTAGGGACCCGCGTCAAACCAGCCGAGAACCTCCAGCGGGTTCTGCCCCGGCTTGCAGTCCTGCGCGCCCAGCGGGCCGTCCGGGAAAAGATCCAGCATCAGTGCGCCGAACCCGGCGCGGCCCTGCGCATCCAGCCAGCCGGTCAGATCCTGCAGCGGGTGGCTCTCCCAGCCGGAATAGACCAGCAGCTCATCCGCATCCGCGGTCAGGCACCAGTGCCCGTGCCCGTAGCGCATCAGCAGCCAGCCCAGCCAGTCCAGCCCGAACCGCGAATTGTGGTAGGAGGCGCCGGTCTGCCACAGCGACACATCCGGCTGCCCGGCGAGATAGGCATCGCTGCCGTCATCGCTGCCATTGTCTACGACCAGGAAGTGATCGACGCCCAGCGCGCGGTAGTGTTCCAGGAAATACGGCAGCCGGAGGGCCTCGTTGCGCAGCACCGAAAACCCCAGGACCGCCCCCGGCCTGATGGCTGCAGTGCGGTCCTGCAGCGCGCTCAGCTGCCGCCGTGCCCGCAAGGCCCGCAGCAGCAGACGGCGGCGTTTCAGGCGCAGCCGGTAGGCCGCGGCCCAGCCGATCCCGGGCATAGCCTGCGGACCGGACCCGCCCGCCATGTCAGCTTTCGTAATGACCCGTCTGGTGCCATTTCCAGGCATCAGAGATCATCTTGTCCAATGTGGAGCGCTTCGGTTCCCAGCCCAGATCAGCCGCCGCGCGGGTGGAGCCCGACACCAGTTTCGTGCAATCCCCGGCCCGGCGCGGACCAGTGTTGTAGGGCACTTTGGCATTAGTCACCGCGCGCGACTGGTCGATCACCTCCATCACCGAAAAGCCGCTGCCGGTGCCAAGGTTGAACACCCGGCTGCCCTTGCCGTCCTCCAGCCATTTCAGCCCCAGCACATGCGCGTCCACCAAGTCGCAGACATGCACGTAGTCGCGGATGCAGGTGCCGTCCGGCGTGCCGTAGTCGGTGCCGAAGACGGTCAGCGCATCGCGCTCGCCCTTGATTGCCTGCAGCATCAGCGGGATCAGGTGGGTTTCCGGCTGGTGAAACTCGCCCACCTCGGCCTCCGGATCGGCGCCGGCCACGTTGAAATAGCGGAAAATCACCGAGTTCAGACCATGGGCCGCGCCGAAATCCCTCAGGATATCCTCTACCGCGCGTTTGGAGGCGCCATAGGCATTCCGCGGCTGCTGCGGGGTGTCCTCGTCCAGCACCACATTGTCGTGCTCGCCATAGGTCGCGCAGGTGGAGGAAAACACGAAGTTGAGGCAGCCCGCCGCGAGATCGAAGAGCGTCGTGTAGGGAAAGAGGCAGCCCGCCGCGACAGCCGCTTCGATCAGATTGAGCGAGCCGCCCGCGTTGTTGGCCCAGTAACGGCCCGGCTGGCTCATCGCCTCGCCGACCTGGCTGAGCGCAGCGAAATGCATCACCGCCGCGGGCTGGTATTTGGCAAACACCTCGTCCAGACGCACGCGGTCTGCCAAGTCGCCCCGTTCAAAGGGGCCGAACTTGACCGCATCCTGCCAGCCAGTCACCAGCTTGTCATAGGTGACGGGCGTATAGCCCGCCGCCTTCAGCGCCTTGCAGGCATGTGACCCGATGTAGCCCGCGCCGCCCGTCACCAGAATATTAACCATGCCGCGTCCGGTCCGTTACTGGGCTGCCTTGGCGGCAGTGGTCACTTCCTGCAGGTACTGCATCAGCTCGTCGCGCAGATCCGGGCGCTCCAGCGCAAAGGCCACGGTGGCCTGCAGGAAGCCCGCCTTGGAGCCGCAGTCATAACGCTGGCCCTTGAAGCGGTAGCCGTAGACCGGAACATCATTTTCGATGTCCTGTGCGATTGCATCGGTCAGCTGAATTTCGCCCCCCGCGCCCTGCTTCATCTGGTTCAGGTTCTTCAGAACCGAAGGCGACAGGATGTAGCGGCCGATGACCGCCAGGTTCGAGGGCGCGTCTTCGGGCTTGGGCTTTTCGACCATGCCCTTGGCCTCCACCACGGCCCCCATGTCATTTTTCGGATCCAGCACGCCATAAGCGCCGGCCTTTTCCGGCGGCACTTCCATCGCAGCGACCATATTGCCGCCGGTTTCCTCATAAGCCTCGACCATCTGCTTCAAGCAGGAGGTTTCGGAGGCAATCACATCATCCGGCAGCATCACTGCAAAAGGCTCATTGCCGATCAGGCGGCGGGCGCACCAGACCGCATGGCCCAGGCCCAGCGCCTTGTGCTGGCGGATATAGGCAATGGCGCCGCTTTCCATATTGGTGGACTTCAGCGTTTCCAGAAGCTCTTGCTTGCCCTTCTTGCGCAGCTCCTGCTCCAGCACCGGGCTGTTGTCGAAATAATCCTCCAGCGCGCCCTTGCCGCGCGAGGTGACAAAGATGAACTCCTTGATGCCCGCCTCGCGCGCTTCGTCAATTGCATATTGCACCAGCGGCCGGTCAACGAGGGTCATGATCTCCTTCGGCACCGATTTCGTTGCCGGCAGGAACCGGGTGCCGAGACCTGCCACCGGAAAAATCGCTTTTGTCACTTTTTTGGGCATTTCAAATCCTTGTTTCGCGGGCAGGAGCAGGCGCCCCGGACAATCCGGTTTTGTCACTTATCTAACCGCAACTGATCCGCATTTGTCTAACGTCAAACCCCTATGGCCGCGAATTCTGAAAAATTAATGGCATTGGCGCGGACAGGTTGTACCGGCGCCGGTTATTCCAGCCCCATCTCCGCCATCATCGCTTCGATACGCGGCTTGTCTTCCGGGTTGTTCAGCTCCCAGAACTGGCGGCCGCGCGCCTCCACTTCGACACAGAGCACGGTGCGGCCGTTTTCCATGAACCGCAGCTGTTCCAGCCCCTCCAGGCTTTCCAGCGGACCCGCCTGCCAGCGCGGATAAGCGCCCAGTGCGGCGGGGCGGTAGGCATAAACCCCGACGTGGTGGAACACCGGCGTTGCATCACCGTCCGCATAAGTTTCAGAAGTGAACGGCACCACTTCCTTTGAAAAATAGAGCGCATGGCGGTCCTTGGTGAACACCGCCGTGGTGCCGCCGACGCGGCCTGCCTTGCGGTCCTCCAGGAAGCCGTTCAGCGCGCGGCCGTCGCAGCGCAGCACCGGGGTGGCCACTTCGGCCATCGGGTCGCTTTCCAGTCCCTTGATCAGATCCTCGACAAACCAGTGCGGCGTCAGCGGCGCATCGCCCTGCAGGTTGACCACGATGTCATAGCCGCCGCCCAGCGTCTCCAGAACCTCCGCGCAGCGTTCGGTGCCGTTGGCACAGGTCTCCGAAGTCATCACCACCTCAGCCCCGAAGCCTTCGGCGGCGTCCCCGATGCGGCTGTCATCGGTCGCCACCACCACCCGGTCCACCCCGGCGGCGGCACAGGCCGCCCGCCAGGAGCGCTCGATCAGCGTGCGCGCTTCCCCGGTGGCGCCCGTCAACGGCACAAGCGGCTTGCCGGGATAGCGTGTGGAGGCATAGCGGGCGGGGATGACGACGAGTACGGGCATCAGGCCTCCTTCAGTTCCACGGCCGGTGCATAGGCGATGAAGAAGGGATTGGCAAAGCCCTCCTTGCCGTAGGTCAGCGGCGTGTGATCGTCAAAGCGGACAACCTTGCCGCCGGCGCCCAGCAGCACCGCATGGCCCGCCGCCGTGTCCCACTCCATGGTGCGGCCCACCCGCGGATAGAGATCCGCCTCGCCGGTGGCCACCAGGCAGAACTTCAGCGAAGAGCCCGCGCTCTTGCTGTCCTTCACATTGTACTTGCCGATGTAGTCATCGGTGGCCTGATCGCGGTGCGACTTGGACGCCACCACCATCAGCGCCGCATTGTCGCTGTCTGCCACCCGGATCGGGCTGGTCCCGCCCACGGCCGCCGCGTCAAAGGGTCCGGTTTCCTCCACCGAAGTGCCGTCGGCGAGGGTAAAGAACATCCGCGCGCGGGCCGGCGCATAGACCACGCCGCGGGTTGGCACGCCGTTTTCCACCAGTGCAATGTTCACGGTGAAATCGCCGCGGCGGTTGATGAACTCCTTGGTGCCGTCCAGCGGATCGACAATCAGGAAAGTGTCGCCCTTGGCCGCGTGGCTCTCCGATTGTTCTTCGGTCACCAGCATCAGGTCCGGAAACGCCGCCCGCAGCCCCGCCGAGATCAGCGCATCCGCGGCCTCATCCGCAGCCGTGACCGGGCTGTCGTCAGACTTCACCTTCACGTCGAAATCGTCGGAATTGTAAATCTCCATGATCTTCTCTCCGGCCTCAATAGCCAGGCGGCGGATCACGGGTACAAGGGAGTCATAGGTCACGAGCGTCTCTCCGGAAGCGGCTTCGTTGATTTATTCTGCGGCTCCCTTATGATCGGGCGGCAACGGAACAGCAAGATTTCCGTGCCATATTGAGCCAGTTAACCTACGGCAGAGAACATGATTGAGATCCGGCGCCCGCAATCGAAATTCATGGGATTCCTCACAATGTGTGAGGTTATCTTCCATTCGATCGCGCGCAGCGTGCGGTCGAAGCACAGCAATGCCTTCATGGCGCTGTGGCTGAACATCCTGCAGACCGTCCTGTTTGTGGCGGCATTTTATGTGATGTTCACCTTCCTCGAACTGCGCAGCTCGGCGGTGCGCGGGGATTTCCTGCTTTATGTGATGTCGGGCATTTTCCTCTACCTGTGCCACACCAAGGCGGTCGGCGCGGTGGCCGGCGCCGAAGGCCCTGCCAGCCCGAT
>ERZ1699650.242-NODE-242-length-9806-cov-2.454415_pt1 | contig 9806 bp, 10 predicted proteins | sample MGYA00581512_ERZ1699650 | MGnify/ENA primary metagenome ERZ1699650 (study PRJEB42348, sample SAMEA6618698) | metagenome | isolation source: Polyester-degrading enrichment culture growing on monomer terephthalic acid, Te | collected 2019-05-17 ... | reverse complement strand
ACGGCGTCTTTGCGCGGGGTCACCAATCATCGTATCGGCTGGAATTACATACTTGGCGGGATCCGGACCTGCACCGGCCGTCCTGAAATCATCCTCTCCACCGGTGACTTCCTTGCCAACCTTTCAGTCTTTTGGGCAAAGGATCAGCGTCTGGATACCCGCGCGCAAGGCAACTTTGACGGCCCCAAAAGCATCGAACGCCTGCTCGCCTGCAAAGATTGATACCCCAAACCGCCTTCCTGCCGAGCCCCAAATCAGCGCGAAACAGCCGCCTTGGGCTTACCCATCATCTTGCCGAAAATATTCTGGGGGGAATTGGCCGCCAGGCCAAGGGGGGCGAATAGCCCCCCGAACCGCCAACCATGTCATGGTTGGCTCCGGATCAACCCAGCACCCGCCAACCAATGTCTGACCGAAAAAAACCATCGGGCCAGTCAATCGCATTGGCCATGGCATAGGCGCGCTCTCGTGCTTCGGCCAAGGTCGCTCCGCGCGCAGTGGCATTCAAGACCCGTCCCCCAGACGCAAGAACGCGCGCGCCGTCCAATACGGTTCCGGCATGAAAACACACCTCAAACGAACTGCTTTTCAAAGCCTCCAGGCCGCCTATCTCGCTACCTTTCCTGTAGGCTCCCGGATAACCGTCTGCTGCCAAAACCACAGTCATGGCATGATCGTCCGCCCAGTTGACGCGCGCACTGTCCAACGCGCCCTCGGCTGCGGAAATCAACAGATCCAGCGCCTGCGCCCCAAGGCGCAACATTAACACCTGACACTCAGGGTCACCAAACCGGCAGTTGTATTCCACCAGCCGCGCTTTTGCGTCTTTGATCATGAGGCCGACATACAGGACGCCCGCATAGGGCGTGCCACGCCGTGCCATTTCATTCAGGGTTGGATATACAATCCGCTCCATCACTTGATCTTGCATCTCCTGGTCCAGGATAGGAGCAGGGGAATAGGCACCCATACCGCCGGTATTCGGTCCTTTGTCCCCATCAAAAGCCCGTTTATGATCCTGGGCAGTGCCGATCGGCAGGGCGTTCTTGCCGTCACATAAAACAAAGAATGACGCCTCTTCGCCTTCCATGAACTCTTCGATCACCACCTCGGCGCCCGCATCGCCAAATTCCCCGCCAAACATATCGTCAATGGCGGCCAGCGCGCTGGCTTCGTCCATCGCGACAATCACCCCTTTACCTGCTGCCAGACCATCGGCCTTAACAACAATCGGTGCCCCCTGTTCACGGATATAGGCCTTGGCCGGTTCGGCCTGATTGAACCGCGCATATCCGGCGGTTGGGGCCTTTGCCGCGTCGCAGATTTCTTTGGTGAACCCCTTCGAAGCCTCAAGCCGAGCCGCCGCTTTTGACGGGCCGAATACCAGAAAGCCAGCATTTCGCAGATCGTCCGCGACCCCCGCAGCCAGTGGAGCTTCGGGTCCCACGATAATGAAGTCGATGGAATTTTCCGAACAGAACTGGGTGACGACGCCGCCATCCAGAATATCCAAATCCGCACATTCCGCGATTTTGCCGATCCCGGCATTGCCGGGCGCGACAATCAGCTTGTCACATTTCGGATTTTGCAACACCGCCCAGGCCAGCGCATGTTCGCGGCCGCCGCCGCCAAGGATAAGGATGTTCATAAGCTGCCCCCGGAGTGTCATTTCCACCGGGTTCTAGGCAGGCCAGCCCCTGTTGGCAACGGGTCTGACAACCATATTCGAACGTCAAAGGACATCGGGCCGGACATTCAACACCCCCAAGGGAAACGAGAAACCAGAAGACCCATCCGCACAGATGTCCCTTATTCCTGCGATAGTGCAGACCTAAGTTGCAAAGGCCAGTCGCGACTGTTTCGCACACCACCCATTTGCCGGACCTTCGCCAAGGCCCCCAAGTCCAGATCTGCATAAACCCAGCCGGGTTCATCAAGGGTGCCCAGGGCGACGATGCCATCGTCAGGTAACCCTACGTCCGGCGGACAGAAAACCCCTCCAGCTCCGTGGCTTATATCCACAGCTTCGATCGGAAAGGGCCCGGTGATTGACGCCATTGCGGTGAAACATTGGCCCTCCAGGGCGCGGGCCATCGCCCCAATTCGTACTCGATGATATCCTGCCATCGTTTCAGTGGCAGAAGGTATTAGGATCAGGTCGACCTTTGCTTCGATCAACTGGCGGGCAAGCAGGGGAAATTCGCAATCGTAGCAGATCAAAATGCCCAATCGACCAAGACAGGTATCAAACACCCGCAAAGGCCCATTCCCGGAAATTCCCCAGGGTGACGTTTCCCAAGGCGTCATTATCTGCTTGTCCTGATGGGATACACGCCCGTCAGGCCACAAGAACGCAGCGCGATTGACCGCGCCTGCATCCGCGTCAGCCACCCCGGAGGGGGCAACGATATGCACCTTATGATCATGCGCCAGTTGCATCAAAAAGCCATTGGCGCGGGGCATCAAGGCTTTGACCGACCGGGTCGCCGCCATCAGATCGTTTGGGTCGACCTGATCCAGCGATGCCAGTTCCATTGCTCCGTATTCCGGGAACAAAAGCAGCTCTGCCCCATTCTTGGCGGCTTGCCCGACCCAGGCCGTCATCTTGGCCTCATATGCTGCCCAATCCGCGAACCAGTCCAGGGGGTAGGTCGCTGTCGCTATTCGGATCACTTTTGTCCATCCTCGGGCAGGGCGTGATCCCGGAACAATTTGCTTTGCGACATAAAGAATGCAAACAGCGCGATCGTCAGGCCGAAAGTCTTGAAATAAACCCAGGTTTCAGTGGTCTGGGTCCTCCAGATCACTTCGTTCGCCAAAGCCAGCGCAAAGAAGAACGCACAAATACGCCGGGTCAGCTTCATCCAACCTTCGTGGTCTAGCGGCATCAGCTCTTCCATGACGACGCGCAACCAGCTTTGGCCGCGCAACAGGCCGATCCCCAACAGCCCACCAAATATCACATAGATCAGCGTCGGTTTCATCTTGAAGAACCGATCATCATTCAACCAAACGGAAAGCCCGCCAAACACGGTCACCAGGATGGCAGTCATCACCTGCATCTTGGACAGATGCCCGGTAAGTTTCCAAAGGATGGCAGTAGATATCAAGAGCAGCGGAATAAAGGCCGCAGTCACCACGATAAAGCCGTCATATTCGGTGCCCTGAATTGTAAAGACGCGATCTTTTAGCCTGATATAGGCGACAAAGAACAAGACAATGGGCCCAAATTCCAACCCTGTCTTGAGCCAGGGATTGATTTTACGTTTCTCAGTCATTCAGATTCCTCGGTTTCAACCGCCAAGTTCCACGATCACGGCCCCAACCGCAATAAGCGTCATTAGGGCGATGCGCCGTGGTCCAACCGTTTCTCGCAGGATCAGCCATCCGATCAAGGCTGCAAATACTGTCGAGGTTTCGCGTAATACCGCCGGTTCGCCCACCTTAACCAATCGGGTCGCCAACATAACCGACCCAAAAGAGCCAAAGGCGATCAACGCCCCACTTATCCCAAGTCTGGTCAATGTGCCCAGTTCGGGCCGGGTTGTCATTTTGCGCCAGCGCAGCGCCGCCAGGATCGGCATGTCCAAGGAACAGATCACAAAGAACCATGCCAGAAAAGTAAACGGATCAGGAGTCCCGCGGATCGCATAGGCATCATAGGTCGTATAAAACGCAACCAAAGCCCCGGTTCCAGCCGCCAGCCAAAGCGCAGGAACCAGGGTATCCCGTGCCACCTGGATGGTTTTCAGATTATAGACCGCCAGTCCAAAAATTCCTGCCAACAGCACCAGAACCCCCAGCCACTGGACCAGGGTGAAGACTTCGTTGAAGACAAAATAAGCCCCGATCACGGTAAAGACTGGACCCATCCCGCGCACGACCGGATAAACAACCGTAAACGCCCCGCGCGAATAGGCCAGCGCCATTCCCAGTTTATAAACAAAGTGGATGGGCAGGGCACCCATGATCAAGAGCCATTCAGACCCAACAGGGTGGGGCACAAGAAACAGGGCAATGGGCAAGGCAAGGACAACCTGCGCAGCGTCAATCGCTCCGCGAGAGAGCCAAGGATCGATACGCCCCTTTTGCAAAGAGCCGAAGACCGCATGTAAGAATGCCGCCAAGAGCGCAAGAAACATCGCAGCCCTGTGCCCGGCTTCGGTGCCTTCGATGGAGAGCACCCATTCACTCATTGTTGATGGACACGTGGTTCAGGCCATTTTGTTGCAGGTCAATTGCTTGGTTGGTTGGGCGGGGCCAAGGCAACAACGTCGGTGCGAATGGCGCGCGTCGGGTTCGGTCATCAGCTGTGCAAACGACAGATCGCCCCACGTAACGTGGCGCGTTGAAGGGGGGAGGGGCGCTGCCCCTCTTGAGCCGCTGGCTCAATTCACCCCGGAATATTTTTGGCAAGATGATTGGAAAAAGATTTATTGGGGCCCAAAAGGGTGCGGCAGGTTTCAGCTGTCTGCTCCGGTTAGCGCGCGGGCAAAGTCTTCTGGATCGAAGGGGGCAAGATCGTCGATTTGTTCACCTACCCCGATCGCATGGATCGGCAGGCCGAACTTGTCAGCCAAAGCGACAAGAACGCCGCCTTTGGCCGTACCGTCGAGTTTGGTCATCACCAGGCCTGACACATCGGCCATCTTACGGAAGGTTTCGACCTGACTAAGGGCGTTCTGGCCGGTGGTGGCGTCCAGAACCAATAGGGTATTATGCGGGGCTGTCGGATCTTTTTTTCGGATGACGCGAATGATTTTAGCCAGTTCTTCCATCAGATCAGCACGGTTTTGCAGCCGGCCCGCCGTGTCGATCATCAAAAGGTCTGCATTATCTGCTTCGGCCTTTTGCAACGCATCAAAAGCCAATGCCGCCGGATCAGACCCTTCGGCGGCCTTTAGAACCGGCACGCCCGCGCGTTGGCCCCAGATTTCCAATTGTTCGACGGCGGCCGCGCGAAAGGTATCGCCAGCAGCGATGACCACGGATTTACCTGCTGCTTTGAACTGAGAGGCCAGTTTGCCGATTGTGGTTGTCTTGCCCGATCCATTTACGCCGACCACAAGGACCACCTGGGGTTTCTTGGGAAACAGCGGCAAGGGTTTGGCCACCGGCGACATGATCCGAGTGATCTCTTTTGCCAGCAGATCTTTGATTTCATTGGTGGATAGGCGTTTGCCCATCCGCCCATCGGCCATGTTGGCCGCAACGCGTAATGCCGTGTCCACCCCCATATCTGATGCGATCAGCAGCTCTTCTAGCTGTTCGAGCATGTCGTCGTCCAACACACGGCGAACGATTGGTGCGGATGGTGGCGCTGATCGGTTGAACAAGCGACCCAACAGCCCGCCTTCGCGGGGGGGGGCGGGCGCGTCAGAGGATGAATCCTTGGCATGGTCTGTGCCGGAAGCGACGGCATCGGCGATGGTCGCGGCAATATCGGGGGGGCTGGCGGGCACCCCTTCCGGGCCGGGCGAGGGCAAGGCAGTGGCGGGCAGATCTTTTAGCGGCTGGTCCGTATCATCGGCGGCCAGAGCGCTGGCAGGATTGCCGCCTTGTTCTTTTGTTGCGGTATCGGGCGGCGCATCTATTGGGGCGTCTGGCGCAAGGTCCTTGGATGGGGTGTCGGCCGGATTTTCAGGCAGCTCATCCGGGATATCGCTTGGTGGGGCCTCTTGCGGGGCTGGATTGGGAAATTCCTTAACATCCGGTGTTATTTCCTGCACCTGGGCAGGGGGGATTTCATCGGGAGCCGGATCCGGGACATCTGCACCGGGGCCTGAGTCCGGTGAAACCTGATCGCCCTTTGAGACCTGTTCCGCGGAACCGCCATCTTCGACAATTGCATCCAACCCTTCCTCGAGCTTTGAGGAAGATTTGAACAGCCGATCCTTGAGTTTCGTAAAAAACGCCATCTGCGCTCCGTTGAGATACCTGATATGCACCTAATACTTAGCAACCCAAAGGGAAAGAGGCCCCTGCGCAACGCGGCCTAGCGCATTAATGCACGGAACATTTTTCCCCTAGGCGATAGACTGCCAGTTTTGCTAGACCATCCGCAAAGGACCAAATCGTTCATATATTTGGCATTTGATACAGAGGTAGCGCAGACATGATCGGATTTCTGGTCGCGACATTGGTTCCGATTCCCTTGTTGATTCTTGCAACTGTAAAAGGGGGCATCGTGGCCTGGATCGTGCTGGGGTATCTCACGATCTTTACCGCCCTGCTGGATCACATCCTTCCGCGCAATTGGCACAACCTGAATGCAGCGCGCGAATTTCGGTCCGGCCACAGCCTGTCCATCGCTTTGGGTGTGGTGCACCTGTTTTTGGCGGTCATCGCGGTGCGTTACCTTGGCGGTGCGGGCGGCGCAGAGGGCTGGGATATTCTGCCCGCGATCTTAGCCTATGGTATTTACTTTGGTCAGGTAAGCCATCCGAACGCCCACGAACTGATCCACCGGTCGGGCCGGGAAGCGGTGCAATTGGGCAAGATTGTCTATACCTCGATGCTATTTGGACACCACGCGTCAGCCCACCCTAAGGTGCATCATGTCTATGTGGCCACGCCCTATGATCCCAATACAGCCCTGTTGGGGGAAAACTTCTACCACTTTTTCTTTCGCGCCTGGTTCGGATCGTTCCGCGAAGGTCTCCGCATCGAAACCCATGATTTGCGGCGTTCGGGGCGGCCCTTCACCGACCATCCATATATCGGGTATGTCTTGGGCGCAGCAGCAATGATCGCGCTGGCCTGGCTTGGTGCTGGCCATTTCCGGTTTCGCCCAGATGCAGATCCTTTTGTCGGATTACGTCCAACACTATGGATTAGAGCGCGGTGAGCGCCCGGATGGCAAATTAGAACCCGTCCGCGCAGTACATTCCTGGAACAGCCCGCATCGGGTAACTTCGGCGATGATGTTGAATGCGTCGCGCCATTCGGATCACCATATGCATCCGGGCCGGATTTATCCCGGCCTGCAAATTGATCCCGAAACGATGCCGATGCTGCCCCGGTCCCTGCCTGTTATGGCAGTGGTGGCGTTGGTGCCGCCTTGGTGGCGACGGGTAATGAACCCGCGCATCTTGAAATGGCAAAGCCAGCTATAGGCTAGGGGCAAGGCTGAGTTGATCCGCTGCATCCGAAAAAATTGCGTGCAAAGTGTTCCTGACTAACCGCTCGGCAATATTTAACTTAGGCCCGGCTCATCACGTGAAAGTCTCTGGTGTCGCCGGACAGGATTTGGCACTTTGGCTGCATGAACCGATTGCTTGCATCCGCAATGGCCCTGTTGGTCGCGCTCCCGGCTTTTGCCGAAACCCCAATGACTGCTGAGGAATTCGATAGATATTCCCGCGGCAAGACTTTTTTCTATGGTTCAATGGGGCAGGCCTACGGGGTCGAACAATATCTTGAAGGACGCCGGGTGCGCTGGTCCTTTCTGGATGGGGATTGTGCGGACGGGCATTGGTATGAAAAGGGCCCGATGATCTGCTTTGAATACGATGCCGATCCAAATCCCGGCCCGCAATGTTGGACTTTTTTCCAAGGCCCTTCAGGTTTGATCGCACAGTTCGAAGGGGACCCCGCGCAAACCACCCTTTATCAGGTTCAAAATGCACACGAACCGATGGTCTGCCTTGGCCCAGAGGTAGGTGTTTGACGCCCCCGGTCGAAAGGCCGAATGCTCACCCAATTCCAGGACGGCCCTAATCCTAGAACAGATTTCCCTGTTCCGGCGGCGTTGCAGGTTTTGCTGATTTCGTCTTTGATTTCGCTTTCGCATAGCCCTTGGGGTTTGACTTAGGTCCCGCGCCACTTTCCCCTGCAAAATGGCTATCGGAAACCGCTTTGCCAGATGCCGTTTCCAAAATTCCGTCCGCAAATTGAATCGCCAGCACCTGGGCCTGCTCTGCCTGCTCGCGGCGCGTCTTAACCGCGTCTTCACCGTCGCGCACGACGGCATAGCCACGTTCCAGCGTTGCCTCATAGCCAAGGGTCATGCGCAATCGGTCCAGCGCCTCAAGGCGATCCCGCCTTACGTCAACACCCTGTCGGGCCACCACCCCAAACCGAGCCGCCAGTCTTTCCATGTCGACACGTTGTCGCGCCAGATCACGCCCCATCCGTGCCGGCTGACCTTCCAACCGGCTGCCCCATTGACCCAGCATTTCCCGCCGCCGCCCGACGCTATTTGCCAGCAATACCGGCAGCCGGGCCGCCTGGTCCGCAATGCGCCCACGGTCCTGGGCGATGCGGTTGCGCAATACGACCGGTCGCAATGAGCCGGAGGTTTCAAAAAGAACAACACGCCGCCGTGCAACCCCGCCGCGCAGGGCATTTGGCAGCCGTTCCCCCCCAGTGTCCAGCTATTGCCGGGCGCCTTCGGTCAAACGCTCTGGGCGGGGCAGGGCTCGGGCCAGGTCGGCCAACCGCTGCCGGCGCGACACGATTGCCTGCCCCTGTGCCCGGATCATCCGCGCCCGCATATCCGCCACCCAGCCTGCCAATTCGGCCCGCACTGGCACCGCCATTTCCGCCGCCGCCGTGGGGGTGGGCGCGCGCTGATCCGATACGAAATCAATTAAGGTGGTGTCGGTTTCGTGCCCCACAGCCGAAATCAACGGGATGTCAGACGCTGCCGCCGCCCGTGCGACAATCTCTTCATTGAAACCCCATAGGTCCTCGATGGAACCGCCCCCCCGCGCGACGATCAGAACATCCGGGCGCGGCACGGGTCCTGAAGGTGCCAACCGGTTGAACCCTTCAATCGCTCTCGCCACTTCCGGGGCGCATTTCTGGCCCTGTACTGCTACGGGCCAGATTAGCACATGTACCGGAAACCGATCTCGCAAGCGGTGCAAGATATCCCGGATCACCGCCCCCGAAGGAGAGGTCACAACCCCGATCACCTTCGGAAGATAGGGCAGGGCCCGCTTGCGCTCGGCACCGAACAGGCCCTCTGCCTGCAACATCGCCTTGCGCTTTTCCAGCAACGCCATCAAGGCGCCGGCGCCGGCTGGTTCTACATTTTCAACGATAATCTGATATTTGGACTGGCCGGGAAATGTTGTCATCCGCCCGGTGGCGATCACCTCCATACCCTCTTCGGGCTGAACCTGCATCTTGGCAACCTGACCCTTCCAGCTGATCGCGGCCAGGACAGAACGCTCATCCTTAAGGTCGAAATACAAATGTCCGGAACGCGGGCGTGACACTCGCCCCACTTCGGCGCGCACACGAATATGTCCGAACTCTCCTTCAATGGTACGCTTAACCGCCCCTGACAACTCAGAGACAGTGAACTCATGTGCATTGCCGCCAGCACCGGGCGTATCGTCTTCGAACATATCCATGCCGCACCCTAAATCGACGGGTCTCGCAGGGCCAGACCCTGCCACATCATCTTGCTGGAAAATATTCCGGGGATGAATTGCCCGCCAGGGCAAGAAGGGGCAGCGCCTCTTCTCTTTGGAAACCGCGCCCTGACCTGATCGCTACGGCGCCGCATTCGGTCCGTTTTTCGGCGCGAACGAAGACCCCGCCACCAGGCCGTTCGCTCTGGTGAACGGCTTTCGCGATGTCATCACGCATATTCGACTTGAAAATCCCCCCGATTAGCGCCATTTAACGCGCACCCGCGGCATCAGGTCCCGGGAAACGCAATAATGGAGACTACATGGCCAAGGAAGATATTCTCGAATTCCCCGGCGTCGTGAAGGAACTCCTGCCTAATGCGACATTCCGGGTCGAGCTTGAGAACGGCCATGAAATCATCGCACATACGGCAGGCAAGATGC
>ERZ1699650.241-NODE-241-length-9855-cov-25.965204_pt1 | contig 9855 bp, 10 predicted proteins | sample MGYA00581512_ERZ1699650 | MGnify/ENA primary metagenome ERZ1699650 (study PRJEB42348, sample SAMEA6618698) | metagenome | isolation source: Polyester-degrading enrichment culture growing on monomer terephthalic acid, Te | collected 2019-05-17 ... | reverse complement strand
CATTGTGGTCGCTGAAGGCGTCGAGCTTGAGACGACCTTAACGCTGTGCCGAGATCTTGGGTGTGACCGGGTTCAGGGGTACCTGATTGCCCGGCCAATGCCGTTGCCCAGTTTCGGTGAATGGCTGTCTGTATACCATCCGGTGGCTTACTGAAGGCGGTCTATGACTGCGCTCCTACCTAGTCAGACCTTTGCCCTTAGCTGTTGTCGGTCCACTGAGGAAACCGCCAGGGGTTTTCCCGGCTCGTCGAAAGTGGTTGAAGATTCTCCGGCAAATCCTGGTAACAAACAGAGCGTAGGAAGCGACGTATAGCCGCACTGCCAACGGAGGTTGACTGACCGTCTGACGTTGCCGGAAAGGGTCCACCGTGAACCATGGCATGACCTACATCTACACCGGTCGGAAAACCATTACAGAGGATTCGTCCGACGCGCAGCTCCAATCGACTGATGAGTTGTTGGGCGAGCTCATGGTCGGCGTCATCCAAGTGCAGGGTGGCGGTCAGTTGCCCTTCCAGCTGGTTGGCCACTTGCGTCATTTCCTGCTCGGACTGACACCGAACAACCAGCGCACAGGGGCCAAAAACCTCCTCGGCCAGCGCGGGGGTGTTCATGAATTCGGTCGCGGTTGTCTGATATAGCTGGGCCTGGCATTGGTTAGGGCCTTCCGGCGACAAGCCAGTTGCCATCCGGGTGGTGCTGGCCTGGAGATCCAGCGACGCAACATGACGGACATAGGCTTGATGGATACCCGGCGTCAGCATGGTTTGAGCGGGTGCGATTGCCAGTTCGGAAGTGGCGTTGGCCATAAAGCGCTGAAGGTCCTTGCCATCGAGTGCAATCAGCAAGCCGGGGTTTGTACAAAACTGGCCGGCACCCTGGGTCAGGGATGCGACGAAACCCTGTGCGATGTCAGCGTTTCGGTTGCCGAGGGCATTCGGCAGTAAAAATACCGGGTTGATACTGCTCATTTCAGCGTAAACGGGGATGGGTTCCGGTCGTTGAGCCGCCAGGTTCATTAAAGCCAAACCGCCAAGACGCGAGCCTGTAAAACCGACCGCTTTAATACGGGAATCCTGTACCAGCTGAGCGCCCACCTGGTGGCCATCGTCCAGCAACAGGGAAAACACGCCCTCTGGCAGATGACAGCGCTGTGCTGCCTTCTGAATAGCTTGACCTACCAGCTCGCTGGTGCCCGGGTGCGCCGGGTGTGCCTTGCATACGACTGGCGCACCTGCGGCTAATGCTGAAGCGGTGTCGCCACCGGCTACTGAGAAAGCCAGTGGGAAGTTACTGGCCCCGAACACCACGACTGGCCCCAGCGGAACGGTGCGAGTGCGCATGTCTGGCCTGGGCAGTGGTTTGCGATCGGGCAGTGCCGGTTCGATGCGAACATCGGCCCAGTCCCCCTGCCTGAGAACCGCTGCGAACAGGCGAAGTTGACTGGTAGTGCGGCCCCGCTCTCCGTTCAGTCGGGCGTTAGGCAGCGCGGTTTCCTGGTGAGCCCGGTCGATCAGGGCGTCCCCCAATGTGTCTATTTCCTCGGCGATGCATTCCAGAAAACTGGCACGGGTTTCGGGTGAAAGGTTGCGATAAGTATCGTAGGCCGCGCTGGCCAGTGCGCAAGCCCTGTCGACGTCATCGGTCAGGGCGGCCCCAAAAGCGGGTTCCAGGGTTTCGTCGGTGGCGGGGTTGATGGCATAGAACGCTTTTCCGGCACCGTATAACCGGGTCGAGCCAATGATCATTTGTCCTGTTATGTCCGTCATACCACTCTCCCTATTGGGGGTCTTCAAAGTGTCCTGCCGCAGCAAATTTACCGCCCTGGTAGCGCACTGCCGGATCGGTCGGATCTGGGGCCTGCTCCTGAAGATTCGGGTCGTCCCGGAATGAATCAGCGGTGTCCAGAGGCTGCCAACCCAGGTAGCGAACTTCGTGGTTGTCCCACCAGCACTCGCGATTGTTGGACGCACCGTAAATAACCGGGCAGCCGAGCCGGTCTGCCGTGAAGACGCGATCAATCATCGCCAGAAAGTCATTGAGACTCATCCAGGTGGCGAGCATTCGCCGGTCTTTTGGCCGTTCAAAACAGGAGCCAATGCGAACGCTGGCACTCTCCAGCCCGAATTTGTCGTAATAATATTGGGCGAGCAATTCGCCGAACCCTTTGGAAACACCGTAAAGGCTGTCCGGACGCATTTTTGATGAAGCATCGAGGCGTGTTTCGCGATCGTGAAACCCGATGACGTGATTGGAGCTGGCAAAGAGAATGCGTGGTGAGCCGTTCTTCCGGGCCGCTTCAAACAAGTTGTAGGTGCCCTTGATGTTGCTGTTGAGAATATTGTCGAAGGTATTCTCAGTTGAGACGCCACCCAGATGAATAATGGCATCGCAGTCAGCGACCATTGACTGAACGCTGTCCATATCGGCCAGGTCGCAGGTTACGAGCGTTTCGCCCGGGCGGGCTTCTCCCAGATCGGTTATGTCTGACAGAACCAGATGCTCGGCCCATCCATTCAGTCGATCGCGCAGTAAGCGGCCCAGATGACCTCCGGCGCCAGTGAGCAGTAGCTTTTTCATGGTTTCCTCCTGATTCTATGAGATATTAATTAGACGCCGATCAGTCCGGGTAGCAGCATGGAAATCGCGGGGATGTAAGTGACCAGCCCTAGAGAGACCAGCAAAGCCAGGTAAAATGGCCAGATAGTACGCAGGGCTTTTTGCACGGGAACCTCGCCGACTGCGCAACCGACAAACAACGCGCTGCCTACCGGTGGTGTGCACAGACCCAGACCAAGATTCATCATCAGCATGATGCCGAATTGGACAGGATCCATGCCCAGAGACTGGGCAACGGGCAGAAAGATTGGAGTACAGATCAGGATCAGCGCTGCCATGTCCATAATAAGTCCAAGTGACAGCAGCATCAGGTTCATCATTAACAATATGATCCACGGGTTGTCGGAAATGACATATAAACCCTCAATCAACAACTGAGGCACCTGATACAGCGACAACATATAGGCAAAAGCACTGGCACACCCGACAAGCATCATGACCATGCCAGTAGTCCTAACCGAGCGGACGACGGCCGTCAGAAAAGAACGCCAGGATAGAGAGCGATAGGCTAAAGCTGTGATGACAATGGCGTATAACGCGCCAATAGCGCCAGACTCTGTCACAGTGAACACACCTGATAGGGTACCGCCAACAATAATTACGGCGGTCATCAGGCCAGGCAACGCAGACAGTGTTGCGACTAACAGGGGAAGCCAGCCGGGAAAAGCTTCTGTCGGGTAATTCTTGCGAATGGCGACCCAGCGAGCAGCGATTGCCAGCGCGACACACATCAGAATGCCGGGAATGATACCGGCCAGAAACAGGTTCGACACGGAAATGCCACCCCCGGCCGCAACCACATACAGAATCATGTTGTGACTGGGTGGGATTACGACACCCGCTACCGAGGATGTAACGGTCACATTGACGGCATAGTCCTCACCATAGCCTTTCTCTTTCATGGTGGGGATCAACAGAGAGCCGAGAGCAGAAACATCCGCCACAGCGGACCCGGAAATCCCGCCAAACAACATGCTCGAAAACACATTCACCTGGCCAAGACCGCCCTTAGACCAACCCACGGCGGACGAAGCAACCCGTACCAGTCGCGCAGCAATGCCACCATGCAGCATCAGCTCACCGGCAAAAATGAAAAACGGAATGGCCAGCAGTGAGAAGATGGAAACGCCTGAGACGATGCGTTGAAAACCGACCAGTAACGAAATGCCTTCGTAAGAGAAGCTGGCGATGGCAGCGATACCCAATGCGTAGGCAACTGGCATACCGATGACCATCAGCAGGACAAAGAAGCCCAATAACAGTGACAGTCCCATGGTCAGGCTTCCTTCTCATTGGGGGATTGTGAGCCGGCATGTGCAGGCCCGAGATTCTTTAGTTCAGTTAGCAGGCTGTGCAGACAGAACAAAGTGATAAGTACACCGCTAATAAATACCGGGACATAGCGGACGGCTTCAGAGACACCAAGTAAGGGAATTTTTCTGGACCATGAAAACTCGATCAGCCCCCAGGCTTGCACGCTCATGATCAAACCAAAGACACCCAGAGCCAGGTGACATATCAAGCTCAATAGGGTCTTTCCGCCAGGCCCCAGAATCGCAGGAAGAATGTCGACTTTTAAATGTGTACCTTCTTTGACACCGACGGCTGCCGAAAGAAAGGTGATGGTGATAATCAGCAATAACGACAGCTGTTCGACCCAGGTTGGCGTTGCGTTAAGCACGTAGCGGCCATATACCAGCCAGGCGAATGTAACGATCAGCAACACCATGCAAACACCGGAGATGACGGTGCAGGCAGTGGCGATGCCATCCAGGGCTCGTTCGGGCCAGGGTCGGGGCGGATACGTCTTACCCATGGTTAAGGCTCTTTTTATCGTTGTAGTTATGGCGGGCGCCGGTCGTTAGGAGTGAAACTGGCCGGGCCCGCGTCCGTGCATCGAGATTATTCGACTGATTGAATGTCGTTGATAAGTTCTTCAAGCACGGGTGTTTCTTCAATGGCTGCGGCATAGACCGGTGCCATGGCATTTTGAAACGCAGCCTTGTCCGCGATGGTGTTGAATTGAATGCCTGCATCAAGCACAGCTTGACGACTGGCTGCAGCACGCTGCGCCCACAGTCGGCGCTGCAAGTCCGCACTGGCGCGCGCGGCAATTTGGAGGCTTTCCTGGTTAACAGCGGAAAGCCCATCCCAAACCTGTTTGCTGACACATACGCATTCGGGCAGGATCAGGTGACCGGTATCGGAGTAGAACTGGGCGACTTCGTAGTGGTTGGTGGATTCATAAGATGGCCAGTTGTTTTCAGCACCATCCACTACGCCGGTCTTCAGTGATTGGTACACTTCGGAGAAGGCCATCGGTGAGGCATTGCCACCCAGTGCTTCGACCATACCGACGAACAGTTCGTTGTTCATGACACGAAATTTTAACCCTTCAACATCAGACGGCGTATTGATCGCTCGCTCGCTGTTGTAAAAAGATCGGGCACCCGAGTCGTACCAGGCCAGGGAAATAATGCCTTCTTCAGCCATGGCAGCACTCAGCTTATCGCCGAATTCCCCATCCATAACCCGATGCATGTGATCAATGTCTTTGAAAATAAAGGGCAGTGACACCACATTGGCCGCCGGTACCGTAGTGCCAAGCGGGCCCAAATTAAAGTTGGCAAAGTCGATACTGCCGAGCTGCATCTGAGAGATGGCGTCGGCCTGATTACCGAGTGTCGCGTTGTGGTAAACCTCACCGGTGACTTCGCCATCGGTCAGTTGCGCTGCCAGGGACACAAAGTTTTCCAGCGCGATGGAGTTGGGGTAAGTCGGTGGGTGGATGTTCCAGCCGCGCCAGTCTTTGGCCATGGCCTGGCTACCGGCCAGGCAAAGGCAGAGTGTGGCTGCCAGGGTGGTTAGATTTGAAAGGGAAAGCACCTTGTTCATTGTTGTTGTTCCTCTGGTTGCTTCGTTGAAATCCATATCGCTCAATCCTGAGTCGATCATCAAAATATATTCATAGTATGACTGAACGTCAATATCAAAATAACATACTATTTCAAATCTATTGTAACCTGTTGACCAGACGCTATTATGTCGGTATCCATTCCCGAGGAGTACATTGATGACCCGGAAGCCCCCCGTCAAGCCCCGCCAAAACCTGACCCAGGTGGTGATACAGGCCATTCGCAAGCAGATTGAAGACGGTACGCTCAAGACCGGTGACAAACTCCCTACCGAGCCCCGGTTGATTGAGCAGTTCGGTGTTAGCCGGACCGTTATACGTGAGGCCGTTGCCAGCTTGCGGGCAGACGGTCTGGTCGATTCCCGCCATGGCGTCGGTGTGTTTGTTCGCACGCCGGATAACCCCAGGCAATCGCTGGGGCTGCTGGTGCAGGACCCGAGAAAGATCTCCGATGCGATTGAGGCCCTGGAGCTGCGCACAGCGGTAGAAGTTGAGGCCGCCACCCTGGCGGCGATGCGTTGCTCTCCGGCCCAGGAAGCGGAGCTGTATGCGCGTTACTACGAGCTGGAGCGGCAGGCCAATAAGGGCGCTAATACCGAAAAAGAAGATTTTGAGTTTCATGTCGCTATTGCCCAGGCAACGAACAATCAGCGGTTTGTTGAGTTCCTAACGCTGGTTGGGCGTCGCACCATCCCCCGGGCCAGGTTGCGGGAAGAAGCCGGGCTGGAGCGCGATCCGGAGCTGGAGCAGAGGCTGAACGATGAGCATCGCGAAATACTGGAGGCGATTGCTGCTCGTGATCCGGAGCGTGCACAACGGGCGATGAGGGCTCATCTGACCGATAGCTCAGGGCGTTACCGGGCACTGGCCCGGGCGGCGCAGCAATTCAGTGAAACCCGGAAGCCCTGGTCCTAAGTCATACTATGACTGTTGACAAAATCTACCTAAGACATAATATATCTTGAATCGGCGCCGACCTCTGGTTGGGTATAAACAAGAATCATAAAGGTGGATGAATCGGCATATGCATGCATTAGAATTGAAAGAAAAAGTGGGCAGCGGGTTGTTGTCTTTTCCGGTCACGCATTTCACGCCTCAGTTGGAGTTCGACCAACGGGCCTATCAGGAGCACATTGCCTGGCTATCGGAATATGACGCGGCCGCCCTGTTTGCCGCTGGCGGTACCGGGGAGCTGTTTTCGCTGTCGCCCGGGGAGATTCCTCAGGTGGTACTTGCCGCCAAAGAGGCTGCCGGTGACATGCCGATCATTGCCGGGTGTGGCTACGGTACCCGTGTAGCAATTGACATTGCCCGGGAAGCACAGGCCAAGGGAGCAGACGGTCTGTTGTTGCTGCCTCACTATCTTATTGAAGCGGGTCAGCAGGGGCTTTATGAACACGTTAAAGCGGTATGCGACTCGGTCAGTATTGGTGTGATTGTCTATAACCGTGCGAACTCTGTGCTTAATGCCGACACTCTGGAACGCCTGGCCGATCACTGTCCCAACCTAATCGGATTCAAGGATGGGACCGGTGACATCAATCGGGTCCGTGAAGTGTCTGCCCGTTTGGGCGAGCGCCTGGTTTATATAGGTGGTATGCCGACTCACGAAATGTATGCCCAGGCTTACGATGCTATCGGCGTCACTACGTATTCGTCTGCCATTTTTAATTTCCTGCCAGAGGTGGCATTGAACTTCTATCAGGCATTGCGCAAACAGGATTCTGCCTGCATGGAGCGTATTCTGCTGGAATTTTTCTACCCCTATGCCGACGTCAGAGACCGCGGAGCGGGTTATGCCGTTTCGATCGTCAAAGCAGGGCTGAGAGTGATCGGCCGCGATCCGGGCCCGGTTCGGCCGCCGTTGACCGACCTGACTGCCGATGAGCACGAGGCGTTAAGGAGTATCATAGAGGGGCGGTCCTGATGCGCATTACCGAGGTCAAAACGCATCAGGTTGGCCATGTCCTGGATGAGCCCTTTGAATCCTCGTTTTCGTTGTTTGAGCACCGACGATACGCCCTGGTGGAGATTCGCTGCGACAATGGCCTGACTGGCTGGGGCGAGTGTTTGGGGCCGGCCGCATTGAACGCCGCAGTAGTCCAGGCTATGGCAGGGCGCCTGGTGGGACAGGATGCACGGTCCATTGAACCGATTTGGCTGGAGCTATACAGCCAGTTTCGGGATCAGGGGCAGCGAGGGATCATACTGACGGCACTCAGCGGTATCGATATCGCACTCTGGGATCTGGCCGGGCAGTACCGCGAATGTCCGGTGTATGAATTGATGGGCGGAACATTTCGTGATTCGGTACCGGCCTACGCCACCGGTGGGTTTCGGGTGGTTGGCCGGGAGCGTGCCGATACCCTGGTCGAGGAGGCACGGGCTGCACTCGAGGCCGGGTTCGAGGCCATCAAAATCAAGATCGGTTTTGGGGTTGAGGCAGATTTGGAGGCCATCGGCACCGTACGCGACGCAATAGGGCCAAAGGTCGCCCTGATGATTGACGCCAACCATGGTTACGATCGGCTGAATGCACAACGCCTGGGAAATGGCGCAGAGCAGTTTGATCTGGCCTGGTTCGAAGAACCGGTTGTGCCGGAAGACCTGGATGGCTACCGACAATTACGGACGCGGCAACCCTTGGCCATCGCCGGTGGCGAGACCTGGCATGGCCGCTGGGCCATCGCCCAGGCGCTGAAAGCAGATGCAGTTGATATTCTGCAGCCCGATGTCTGCGGCATTGGCGGGTTATCGGAAGCGCGCAAAGTCTTAACCCTGGCTGATGTCGCCCAGGTGCGCGTTGTACCGCACGTATGGGGTACCGGCATTGCAATGGCGGCCGCTTTGCAGTTTCACGCCATTTTGCCACCGTCACCGCCTGCTTTTGAAACTCAGTCGGTCCTCTTTGAGTTTGACCGGACACCCAATCCATTGCGGGACGCGTTGCTGGTAGATCCGATTCACGCCGAGCAAGGGAAAGTGGCGATTCCCGAAGGGTACGGACTGGGCGTCACCATCAACCCGGACGCGCTTCAACATTTCACCAGCGAATCGGCTTAACGAATAGGGACGCCCATTTATGGCACGCACCATTGGTACCCCGACACCGGCTACACAATTGCCGCCTAAAAGCACTGACACCCACATGCACGTTTACGATGTGACTTATCCCAGCCAACCGGGAGGGCCGCCATTGCCTGCGGACGCACCGGATGTGTCTGATTATCGACGTGTACAACGCTGGCTTGGGCTGGAACGGGCCGTCCTGGTTCAAGCCAATGCCTACCAGTTGGATCACAGCTACTTTCTGAAGGCCCTGGCTTCGCTGGGCGACCAGGCTCGAGGCGTGGCCTCTATTTCACCTGAAACAACGGAAGCTCAATTGTCGGCGTTTCATGAACAGGGGGTTCGAGGCAGTCGGATCATGGAATTGCCCGGTGGCGCCGTTGGCATGAAGGATGCGCTCAACGTTAATGCTCGAATTGCACCGCTGGACTGGAGCATGATATTGCAGTTCGATGGCAGCGAGATGGTCGAGCGGCGCAGCACACTGGAGCGATTACAAGGCAACTATGTGATTGACCACTTCGGCCGGTTTTTAAAACCAGTAACAGTGGATGACCCTTCTTTTCAGGCGTTGCTGAAGCTTATTGATCGTGGCAATTGCTACGTCAAGCTGGCCGGTGGTTATGAAACATCACGGCAGGGCCCGCCCGCCTATGGGGATGTCGCCGAGCTGGGTCGGGCGCTGATTCGCCACGCCCCGGAGCGGGTAATCTGGGGGTCGAACTGGCCCCACGTCAGCCTGGCACCCGATGACACCCCCAACGACGCTCAGCTGCTTGATGTGGTCGCGTCCTGGATACCGGACGAGAAAACGCGGCAATCGATATTTGTCGATAACCCGGCCAGGCTCTACGGTTTCGACACCTCCGCCTGACGGCCCTCGCGGGCCATTCCGAGGCGGAGAATCAGCTCGCCACCGTCCTCACGGCGCACCACCTGCCAGTGACGACCGGTAATGGCGCCTTCCAATGCATACAGCAGGTTAAGGCCGGGTTTGTAGCCGCAGGCGTCGACGTCGAGATAGGCTTCAATGGCGCCTCGCTGGGCCAACTGGTCCATGTCGGTGATGCCGGCTCCAGCGAGCCAGGCAATGGATTTGGGGCCCAAATTAAGCGCATTGTTCACCCTAGGAACAATATCTCACGGGCCAGGCCTGATTTTGCAGGCTGAAAAAGGCGTTTTGCGCCAGTTGAATGCGTACTGTTGCCTGGAAGCGGAAGCTGGCGGTGTCGACTTCAAACTCGACGCGGTCT
>ERZ1699650.240-NODE-240-length-9870-cov-3.371982_pt1 | contig 9870 bp, 10 predicted proteins | sample MGYA00581512_ERZ1699650 | MGnify/ENA primary metagenome ERZ1699650 (study PRJEB42348, sample SAMEA6618698) | metagenome | isolation source: Polyester-degrading enrichment culture growing on monomer terephthalic acid, Te | collected 2019-05-17 ... | reverse complement strand
TGCCCGATCCGGTCTGCCAGACCACCAGCGGGAAGTTGTCGTCGAACTTGCCCTCGATCACCTCGCCCGCGGCCTGAATGATGGCATCGGCGATCCGGGCGTCCAGCTTGCCGGACTCCTTGTTGGCCATGGCGCAGGCCTGTTTGATCACACCAAGCGCGCGCACGATGGCCACCGGCTGCTTTTCCCAGCCGATCGGAAAGTTCATGATCGAGCGCTGGGTCTGCGCCCCCCAGTACTTGTCGGCAGGAACCTCAAGCGGGCCAAAGCTGTCGGTTTCGGTGCGGGTAGCGGACATCGGTTGGTCTCCGTATGGTATGCAGTTGTATGCCGTTTAGCCGGCGCGCCGCTTTGGCGCAATTGGCCAGTTGCGCGCAGCATAGCTATTGCGGCCCCGAGGTATAGGGCCGGAGACGCAGAATTTGACGCAGCGCATTGTATGGCCGGGCGGGATGGTTAGATTAAGCACAAAAGCCCGTAGTCCATTGCCGGAGGCATCTTGAAAGCAATTCCCCGACCCGCCCGCGCCGAGGCGCGCAGCACAGAGTTTTTCCCCGCCGGTATGTTTCTGTATCTGCTTGCAGGGGCCGCCGCGCTAATGCTGCTGGCCATGCCGGCCGCGGCCGATATTTCCCGCTTCCTGGGGGATTACAGCGGATCCGCACCGGTTCGATATGAGGACGGCACCTCGCAGCAGCGGGATATGAGCGTGTCGATCCGGGAAACCGGCGAGGGGTTTCTTGTGGCCTGGACCACAACCACCGAAAAAGAAGACGGTCGGCGCAAGACCAAGTCTTATGAAATCGAGTTCCGGCCCAGCCCGCGGGAAGGCATCTATGCGGCGGCCCAGAAGCGCAATGTGTTCGGGCATTCCGTTCAGCTGGATCCGATGAAGGGCGAACCCTACGTCTGGGGCCGTATCGACGGCGACACGCTGTCCGTTTATTCGCTGTTTGTAACCCCGTCCGGGGACTACGAGATGCAGCAGTTCGACCGGACCCTGACCGAAGGCGGTTTGCAGCTGGTATTCACCGCGGAAAAAGCCGGAGAGCCGGAACGGCGGGTGGAGACCTTCCTGAAGCGCGAGTAAGCCTTCTGCCGGATGCTGTGCCCGCAACCAAAACAGGCCGCCCGTGGGCGGCCTTTTTCTTTGCGTTCAGAAGGTCTTATTTGCGGAAGCTGTCCAGCGACACCACGTCCGCGTCCTTCTGTTCCGGCTCTTCCTCCGGCTCTTCCTGCGGGGCGGGGGCAACCTCGGCGACGGGGGAGTCCTCTTCCTCCTCCTGGTCGGCGCTTTCGAACCGCAGGCCGAACTCAACCGACGGATCGACAAAGGTCTTGATGGCGTCATAGGGGATGTAGAGCGGCTCCGGCGCGTCGCCGAAGTTCAGTGTCACCCCAAAGCCGTCATCGCCGACGTCCAGATTGTCGAACCAGTGCTGCATCACCACCGTCATTTCACCTGGATACCGGTCGGCCAGCCACTCCGCCAGCTGGGCGTCCGGGTGGGTGGTGTCAAAGGTGATGAAGAAGTGGTGATTCCCCGGTAGCCCATGCTCGGCGACGTCCTCAAGAACCGTGCGGATCAATCCCCGCATGGCCGAGTGCATCAGGTTTCCGTAATCAATATCCCGGGACATTCGAGACCCCTTGTTGCTCGTCCTGCCAGCATAAGGGATTCGAGCGGAAACAAAAGATGCTGCGGCGCAGATTTTACGTTTTCCCTTTCAGTACTTAAGGTTGCGAAGTGTGCTGCGCATTAACCAAAAACGGGCAGCTGCCCAAGCGCCAGCCCGGCTGCGGCCAGTGCAGCAAGGCTTCGCCCCATGCCCCAGCGCAGCCCCAGCAGCAGGGCCGCGGCCACAGCTCCGGTACCGCCAGGCTGACAGGCCCGAAGCTGCGCACAGAGACCTTGCCGAACAGGACGTGCAGGGCGAACCAGAGGGACAGGTTCAGGATCACCCCGGCGACCGCGGCGGTGATCGCCTTCAGCGCGGCGCCAAGGCGCGGGTGGGAGGTGATCTGCTCCACGTAAGGCGCCGCCAGGAAGATCCACAGGAAACAGGGCATGAAAGTTGCCCAGAGCGCCACCGCGCCGGCCGCAAGCCCCAGCAGGGCGCCGCCGGTTTGCAGGCCGGACAGCATGGCAACAAACTGGGTCACCAGGATCAGCGGCCCGGGGGTGGTTTCGGCCAGGCCCAGCGCGTCGATCATCTGGCCGGCCTCGATCCACTGGTAGTGCTGCACCACGGTCTGGCTCATATAGGCGAGCACCGCATAGGCGCCGCCGAACGTGACCACCGCGAGCTTGGCGAAGAACCAGCCGATGTCCGCCAGGAAATCTGCCCCCAGCAGGCTAAGGGCAAACAGCGGCGCCAGCCACAGCCCGCCCCAGACCAGAAGCTGTTGCACAGGCTTGTGGCGGCGCCCGGGGGCGGTCTGCGGCGCCGGCTCAGCGCCGTTGCCGCCCTTTGCAAACCCGTAGAGGGCGGCGGCCAGAACAATCAGCGGAAACGGGATGTTGAAGGCATAGATCGCGGCAAAACCGGTGCTGGCCAGCAGCCAGGCATCGAGCCCGTGCAGCGCCTTGCCGGCGAGCTTGCGCAACGCCTGAACGACGATGATCACCACCGCCGCCTTAATGCCGAGAAACGCCGCCTGCACGCCGGGGACCTGACCGAAAGCGGCATAAAGGCCCACGAGGAGCGAAATCACCAGCGCGCCGGGCAGCACAAACAGCAGCCCCGCCAGCAGCCCGCCCGCGACACCGCGCATCCGCCAGCCGGCATAGGTCGCCAGCTGCATCGCCTCGGGGCCGGGCAGCAGCATGCAGAAGGACAAGGCCCGCAGAAAGCCCTCCTCGGACAGCCAGGGCCGGTCCTCGGCCAGCTCCTTGTGCATCACCGCGATCTGCGCTGCCGGGCCGCCGAAACTGTAAAGGCCGATCCGGCCAAAGACCTGCAGCATCTCGGTCATTGTGGGGGAAGTCATTGTCGATCCGTGTTGTTCCGGCCGGTTGCGGCACCCGCCAAAACCGACGCGCGCCCGGCGGGGGGAATTTCAGGGAATGCAGCCCGCAAAAAGGGCATCCATTCCGGGCAGGTATCAGTGGATGCGATGCTTTGGCCCAAGCCTCACCGGACGGCCGCGGAACCCCCACCCAGCCTGTTTAGAGGTGCGGGACGCCCTGTCAAGCATGGCGGCCGGCCCGGATCAGGCCCAGGTCAGCCGCTGGCCGGTAAAACAGATCGCCAAGGCGTCCGGCGGCAACTGGCCCAGCTGCTCCAGAACCGAGAAATAGGCGATCTGGTTGAAACTCTCCTTCATCATGCCGTTTTCGAAACGCGCGATGATCTGGCCGCTGTAAGAGACGGGTTCGCCGGTGTCCGTGCGCCTGGCCGTGAAGCGGAGGCGGGCGGCAATCATATCGCCTTCCTCAACGCACTGCAGGATTTCCGTTTCTAAGCCGGTCAGCAGATTCCGGGTGGCCAGGATGAGTTCCCTGAGGTCGCCCTGCTTCATCCCGAAGGAGGGGAGAATTCCATGGGCGATGAAATCCGGGGCCAGAACCTCGTCCATGACGCTGAAGTTGCACTTGCCCCATACTTCGTCGAACCAGTGCTGAAGCTGTTCTTTGTTGGTCATGGCCATGTCCTGCATCCTGGGGGGCAGCATTGCCGTTAAACGTCAATTTTCACTGAACGCGGCTTGCTGACTGGCCCGGCTGGCCGAAATGCCGCACCCGCAGCCCGGCGGCGGCGATGGGCGCTGTTCTGGTCCGGAAGGGAGGTAGTGCAGGTTTCTGTTGCCAGGTACCTGCGAACCCCGCCAAACGCTGCAAAGCGAGAGGGCTTAAGTTTTCGGTTTTCCGAACTGCTTACGCAGCCAGGGCCACCGGAGCACGATTGTCATTTGCAATTGTACAGTTTTCGCCGGTAACGGTGGCAGACAGCCGAGACAAAGCTAACCCCTTTAGACGTTCGTCGATCCTATTTCGACCCCATGACCCCCAAATGAAGGGTGTTTGGTGGAGTCGCCGGGTACCGCCCCCGGGTCCGATCCGCTTATTACGAGCGCATTTATGTCCATAGTCCCCGAGGGGACGCTATGAATATAGGGCGGCCCCCGGGGGATTTAAAGGGAAAAATGCAAGCGGAAGGCAGGTCCCGTCGCGCAGGCCGGCGCGGGTCTCTCTGCTCCCGCACGCCCGGAATATTTCACACCGGGTAAAGCGGACAGGAAAGGTTACCCGGCGGCCCAGGCAGCGTCCCAGAACGCGCGTTCCAGTTTGACGGCGCGCAGGAACAGGTGTTCGGTTTCGGCCCTTGCAGCGGCATCCAGCCTATCCCAGCGCTGGTCCAGCTGGCTGCGCAGATATTCCACGACGCTTTCGAAACCCTCGCCGGCGTGCAGCGTGATCCATTCGGCAAACCAGAACGGCAGACCGTCGCGGGGCGGGTGCACCGGCGCGGCCCAGCTAAGATAAACCCATTCCGCAACCACTAGAACCGCCAGCATTTTTTCGTAAGACCCGGAGGCGGCGGCCTCCGCCATCAGATCCTGGAACGCTTTGGTTTCCGGGGCAGGCGGCGCGGCGATGGCGGCCTCGTCCATGCCCAGCGCTTCGAAGGAGCGCAGGAAATAGGTGTTTTCCGGCCCGGTGATCACGGCCAGGAATTGCGCGGCGGGGACCGAGTCCGCCAGGCTGGGCGCATGGGCGATGGCGCTGGCCAGCAGCCGCACGAAGCCGCCGATAAACTGGTAATCCTGGGCCAGATACCAGCGCATCTTCTCCAGCGGCAGGCTGCCGTCGGCCAGCGCTTGGGTGAAGGCGTGGGTTGTGGCGGCGGTCCAGTCTTCGCCGGCGCGGTCGCGCAGATGATCCGTTGGGCGCATTGCTGCCTCCTGTCTTGTCCGTTTCGCGCATAGGCCGCAAATCGGCGCCGGAAATCAAGCCGCTAACGGCGAATGGTCAGGTCCAGCGCATCGTCTGCCCGGTGAGGCACACCGGCAGCGAATCCGGCGGCAGCTGGCCGAGCTGCTCGAACAGGGAGAAGAAATCGAACTGGTAATGGGATTCGGCGATCTTGCCGTCCTTGATCCGTACCATGGCGTGGCCGGACACATGCACCGGTTCGCCGGTTTCCGCCGTCTCGGTATCGATCAGGTAGCGGGCGGCCAGCCAGTCGCCCTGTTCGACGGTCTGCGCCAGCTCCACCCGGATCGGCCCCAGCAGGCTGCGGATGGCCTCAACGAGATCGCCGAATTCGTTGCGGGAAATGCCAAGCGCGGGGATGATGCCGTTGGCGACAATGTCCTCGCCCAGCATCTCGTCGATCGCATCCAGGTTGCCGTTGGTCCAGACCTCGTCGTACCAGCGCTGGAGTAGTTCAGTCTTCGTCATTCAGTACCTATGCGCCTTTCTGGCGCCAACTCGCCGTCTGTACCTCCGGAAGAGGGAGGCGGGCGGCCTGTCACTCTTGTTTGCTCCGGATTACTGCGGGCTGCGTTTCCCTTGCGCAACGGGTTTTTAAAACGATCGGTTCAGTTTTTTTGCGCCGCAGTTGCGGCGTGGTCTGCCGGGGCTGCGGCAGGCACCCTGGCAGGGTGCGGTAAATTCGTTAACAAAGGCCTGTCAAAAAAGGTTAATTGCCCGGCCGGCGGGCGGCAAAAACGTTGCCGGACAGGCGGCGGGTCTCGGCTTCGAGGTCTTGCAAACCTGCAACAGCTGCAGCGCCGTCGCCGGTTTCGATTGCGTCGGCAATGCGGCTGTGCAGGCCGGTGATCACCTCGCGCGAGCGGGCGGTGAAGGTGATCATGTTCATCAGCGGCTGCATCGCCTCGACCGCGCCGGCCAGCTGGTAGGACAGCACCGGGTTGGCGGCCGCATCGACCAGCGCGCGGTGGAAGGCGACGTCGGAATCGCAAAACGCCTCATCGGTCAGCCCGGGCTGGGACTGGCGGAAGATCTCGGCCCGCATGGTGGCCAGGTGATCGGCGGTGCGGCGTTCCGCGGACAGCGGCGCACAGGCGCGTTCCAGCGCGTAGCGGGCCTCGCAGGCGGTGTCGAAACTGACATCGTTCATGCTCAGAAGCAGCGTCGATGTGGTAATCTGCTGGCTGTAGGCGTCGCGGAAGCTGAGCCGGTTCACGAAGGCGCCGCCGGTGGCGCCGCGCTGGGTGCGGATCAGCGATTGCGCCGCCAGGCGCTTCAGCGCCTCGCGCACCGTCGGGCGGGAGACGCGGAACTGGTCGGCCAGCTCGGCCTCCGAGGGCAGGCGTTCGTCGACGATCAGATCGCCGGCAATGATCGCCTCCTTGATGGCTTCCGCTATCTGTACGGAAAGGCCTGCGGGGTTGTCGGGGTCGATCTTCATGAGGGTCCTGTTTCCGGCGGCGGGTGCAAAAATCATTTGTCAGACATTTGAGGCTGTGGCAAGGCTGGGGTCAAATGTAAGACAATTGAAGCGGCGTGATTCGTAAGGGGAGAAGCGATGAAGGCGAAGCTGGCACAGGGGATCAGAGGCATGGGCGGCTGGCACTGGCTGGCGCTCTACGCCGCTATTCTGGCCGCCTGGGCGGTGCTGTACGCCCTGTCCGCGCCTGCCGCGCTGCGGGAGGCCAGCGCGCTTTACGGGGCCGGGTTCTGGCGCGATTTCTGCACGCTGACCCCGGATGCCGCGGGCTATCTGCGCATGGTGGTGATGTGGGCACTGATGTCGGCGGCGATGATGGCCCCGACGGCGCTGCCCGCGCTGGCGGCCTATGAGGACATCGGCCACACCGGGGCGGAGACCCGGTTTGCACAGCTTGTTGCGGGCTATCTGGGCGTGTGGCTGGGGTTTTCCGTGGCGGCGGCAGCGCTGCAGCTGCTGCTGTTTCAGGCCGGGCTGCTCACCGTGTTTGGCGACAGCCAGTCGGCGCTGCTGTCCGCCGCGCTGCTGCTGATTGCCGGGCTCTACCAGTTTTCGCCGATGAAAGAGGCCTGCCTCAGCAAATGCCGCCGGCCGCTGATTTTTTTCCTGCAGCACTGGGACGAAGGCGCGCTGCGCAACGGGATCCGGCTGGGGCTGGTCTGCCTGGGCTGCTGCTGGGCGCTGATGCTGCTGGCCTTTGCCGGCGGGGTGATGAACCTGGCTTTCATGGGGCTGGCCACGGTCTTCATGGTTTTTGAGAAACTGCCCGACCTGGGCCGCTACGCGACCCGTCCGCGGGGCGCGGCGCTGCTGGCCGGATCGGCTGTGATGGTACTGAACACACTCTGATAAGGGAGAGAAAACATGGCGTTGGATAGCGAAGTTGGCACCGTCCCCTGGTCGATCAAGGGGGAATTGATCCTGAACTGCAACTGCACGGTCTTCTGCCCCTGCGTGGTGAGCCTGGGCAAGCACCCGCCCACCGAGGGCCACTGCCAGGCCTGGGCCGGGGTGCGCATCGACGCCGGCGAATACGGCGGCACCAACCTGTCCGGTCTGAACGTCGGCCTGTTCCTGGAAATCCCCGGCAACATGGGCCGCGGCAACTGGAAGGCGGCGGCCTATATCGACGACCGCGCCTCCGATGACGCCTATGAGGCGCTGGTCAACATCTTCTCCGGCGCGGCGCGCGGCACCACCGGCCTGTTTGCCATGCTGGTCAGCGAATTCCTCGGCGCCGAGCGCGCACCGGTGACGTTTGAAACCGAAGGCAAGGAACGCCGCCTGATGGTCGGCAAGAAGATCCAGGGCGCGGTGGTGCCGGTGGAAGGCAAGGACGGCAAGGACATCGTGGTCACCAACACCGAATACTGGATGGGCCCCGACATCACCGTTGCCACCGCCACCAAGGGCCGCGTGCGCGCCTTCGGGCGGGTCTGGGACTTCGACGGCCGCTCGGCCGAGATCTGCCAGATCGACTGGCACGGCCCAAAATAATCCCCCGCCCGGCGGCTGCCGCGGTGCAGCCGCCGGATTAAAAAAACATCCCGTTGTCAGGAGGATAAACAATGGCATTGATCTCACCATCCCGGCGTTTGCGCCGGACCCCCTTCTCGGACGGGGTCGAGGCGGCAGGCGTCAAGGCCTATACGGTCTACAACCACATGCTGCTGCCCACGGTCTTTGAAAGCGCCGAGGCCGACTATCATCACCTGAAGCGGCACGTGCAGGTCTGGGACGTGGCCTGCGAGCGCCAGGTGGAACTGCGCGGCCCGGATGCCGGGCGGCTGATGCAGATGCTGACGCCGCGCGATCTGCGGGGCATGACCCCCGGGCAGTGTTTCTATGTTCCGATCGTGGATGAGACCGGCAGAATGCTGAATGACCCGGTGGCGGTGAAGCTGTCGGAAGACCGCTGGTGGATCTCGATTGCCGACAGCGACCTGCTGTACTGGGTCAAGGGCATCGCAAACGGCTGGCGCCTGGATGTGCTGGTGGACGAGCCCGACGTGTCGCCGCTGGCGGTGCAGGGGCCGAAGGCGGAACAGCTGATGGAACGCGTGTTCGGCCCCAGCGTCCGCAAGATCCGGTTTTTCCGGTTCAGCCAGTTTCAGTTTCAGGGCCGCGACGTGGTTGTCGCGCGGTCGGGATACTCGAAGCAGGGCGGTTTCGAAATCTACGTGGAAGGCAGCGATCTGGGGATGCCGCTGTGGACCGCGCTGTTTGCGGCTGGAGAGGACCTGCAGGTCCGTGCCGGCTGCCCCAACCTGATCGAGCGGATCGAGGGCGGGCTGCTGAGCTACGGCAACGACATGACCGATGACAACACGCCGCATGAATGCGGGCTGGGGAAGTTCTGCGACACCCATACCGCAATCGGCTGCATTGGCCGGGACGCCCTGCTGCGGGTGACCAAGGAGGGTCCGGTCCAGCAGATCCGCCCGCTGTCGATTGCCGGGGACGCGGTGCCGCCCTGCACGGATTACTGGCCGCTCTATGCCGGCGGCAAGAAGGTCGGGCGGGTGTCTTCGGCTGCCTGGTCGCCGGATTTCAAGGAAAACGTGGCGATCGGCATGGTTCGGATGACCCATTGGGAGGCCGGCACCAGCCTGGAGGCCGAAACGCCGGACGGAATGCGCGCAGTGACGGTGCGCGGCAAATTTTGGATTTGAAGGAGTACGCAATGTTCAACGCGCTTGTGGTCCGCAAGGACGAGGAAAGCGGCAAGACCAGTGCCGCGGTGGAACAGCTGAGCCTGGATCAGCTGCCCGAGGGCGAGGTGACGGTGGCGGTGGACTACTCCACCGTGAACTACAAGGACGGGCTCTGCATCGGGCCGGGCGGCGGTCTGGTGCGCAAATACCCGCATGTGCCGGGCATTGATTTTGCCGGCACGGTGGAGGCCTCCTCGGACGGCCGCTACAAGCCCGGCGACAAGGTGGTGCTGACCGGCTGGCGCGTCGGCGAGGCCCATTGGGGCGGCTATGCGCAGAAGGCCAATGTGCGCGCCGATTGGCTGGTGCCGCTGCCCGAAGGGCTGGACACCCGCCAGGCGATGGCGGTGGGCACCGCAGGTTTCACCGCCATGCTGGCGGTGATGGCGCTGGAGGACCACGGGCTGGAACCCGGCCACGGGCCGGTGCTGGTCACCGGCGCTGCGGGCGGTGTCGGTTCCGTTGCGACGGCGATTCTGGCCAATCTCGGCTACGAGGTGGCGGCGGTCACCGGGCGGCCGGAGACCGAAGACTACCTTCGCGGTCTGGGTGCGGCGCAGATCGTGCCCCGCGCGGAGATCAACGAGACCACCAAGCGGCCGCTGGAAAGCGAAAACTGGGCGGGCTGCGTCGATGCGGTCGGCGGCGCCATGCTGGCGCGGGTGCTGGGGCAGATGAAATACGGCGCCTCGGTGTCGGCGGTCGGGCTGGCTGGCGGCGCCGGGCTTCCTGCCACCGTC
>ERZ1699650.239-NODE-239-length-9883-cov-3.500204_pt1 | contig 9883 bp, 9 predicted proteins | sample MGYA00581512_ERZ1699650 | MGnify/ENA primary metagenome ERZ1699650 (study PRJEB42348, sample SAMEA6618698) | metagenome | isolation source: Polyester-degrading enrichment culture growing on monomer terephthalic acid, Te | collected 2019-05-17 ... | reverse complement strand
ACGAGATGATAGGCTGTGACTGGAGTTCAGACGTGTGCTCTTCCGATCTCGAGGACAGGATTTCGCGCAGCACGACTTTCTCGCGGTTCTCGTTCGGCAGTTCGATGCCGATGACCGAGCGGCCCGGCACCGTGGACACCCGCGCCGACAGCGCCGACATCGAGCGCGCGATGTCATCGGCAAGCCCGATCACGCGGGAAGCCTTGAGACCCGGCGCCGGTTCCAGCTCGTACATGGTGACAACCGGGCCGGGGCGGACCGAAACGATCTCCCCTTTCACGCCGTAATCATCCAGCACGTTCTCCAGCATGCGCGCATTTTCTTCCAGCGCCTCGTCGCTCAGGTGGTGGCGCTCGATGCTTTCCGGGTTGGTCAGCAGGCTCAGCGGCGGCAGCTCGAACTCCTCGCCCTTGTCCTCGAACGCGAGCGCGGGCTGGGCTTCGGCCTTGGCGCGGGCAGAGGGCTGCACCGGCTTGCGCACGGGCTGTTCGACCACGGGTTTGCGCGGCTCGGCCACCGGGATTTCCATTGCCGGCCCGCGCTGGATCGGCGGCGCCGGGGGAACCGGGGCGGCGGGGATACCTTCGGCGGGCACCGTGTCAGGCGTCAGCATCATGGCATCCGGGCTGACCGGCGCGGCTTCGGGCGCAGGCGGCACCGGTGCCATCACCGGCGGTTCCGGCGGCAGGTCGGCCTCGTATGCGGAAAGCGGCGGCTCGGGCGGCAGTTCGGCTTCTTCCTGCGGCGCAAACACCAGCGGCTCCGGGCGCTTGCCGCGGCCCTTAGTCAGCGGCAGGTTCGGATCATCCTCGGGGCGCATTTCGGCGGCCCGGCGGATGCGCACGGCATTGGCGATCTTGGCGGCAATGCGGTCGTCGCCCGGCAGCTCATCGAAGTCAGCGTTCGGCGCGGTCTCCACCAGCTCCGGCTCCGGCATCTCCACCGGCTCAGGACGGCGGATCAGGTTTTCCACGCGCGAGAACAGACCGGCTTTTTGCGGCACGGCCTCCGGTTCGGCATAAGACGGCGCACCTGCAAACGGCTCCTCGAACACTTCGGCCTCTGCGGTCTCTGTTCCATATGCCTGTGCGGCCATCACCGGTGTGCCGCAACGAAGCACCTGCTTCTCCTCGCGGCGTGCGCGCATTTCTTGCATCTTCTGCATCCCGCCGGAGGCCCCGCGGCCCAGCAGCGACAGAACCGTGTCATAGGCCAGGATCAGCCCGACCAGCAGGAAGCGCCCGATCCGGGCAAGTTCGGGGCGGGTAAAGCCGGTCACAAAAGCCATCAGCGCCAGGGTGCCCAGCGCCATCACCAGCGACATCAGCTTGACCATGAAGGCCGACCCGATGGGCAGAAGCGTCAAGAGCGCGCCCATGGCGGTGTCGCCCAACAGGCCGCCAAGCCCGAAGCTGTGGGTTGCGCGCCAGGTCTCGCCCGGCACCAGGGTTGAGGCGTAGACGGCAGCCGCAGCAATCGCAAACGGCGTGAAGATCACCCGCGCCACCGCGCGCTCGCCGCCGGCATGCAGCAGGAACCGCAGGCCCCAGGCCAGGAGCGCCAGCGCGATCGACCAGCTACCCCAGCCGATGATCATGAACAAGGGCGCCGCGACCGAGGCCCCCGGCCGGCCCAGCCAGTTCTGCACCGGCGCGTCGGTGGAAATCATCCAGTTCGGATCATCCGGCGTGTAGGAGCCGATCATCGCCGACGCCAATAGGCCCAGCGCGATCAGGCCCAACCCGATCAGCTCTTTCCCGCGTTTCTGAATGGCCGCCTGCATGTTGCTGTCCAATAGCGGATCGCGGCTGCGCGTTTGAAATGCCATGCCTTAACCTCGGTTTTCTGTGCCCTTCCGCCTCCTGCTGTTTACCGCAGGATGGCGCCCGGCTTTTGTTTGCTCTTGTTGGCAGCGCGGCCCCTCATTCTGCTCCGGGGGCCGCTGCCGCGTCTTGTCTCAGTACAGGCAGTCGCGCAGGGTGATCAGCGCGGCCCGGGTTTCGTCCTTGGGGGCGACCAGCGCCACCCGGATGTAGTTCTCGCCCGGGTTGGCCCCGGCTTCGCCTTGCGACAGATAGGCGCCGGGCAGCACCCGCACGCCGGTTTCCGTCCACAGCTTCAGCGCCGCCGCCTCGCCGTCTTCGACCGGCAGCCACAGGAAGAAGCCCGCCTCGGGCGGCATATAGCCCTGCAGCCCGGCAAAGACCTCATCGGCAACCGTGTATTTCTCCTGATAAAGCGCGCGGTTCTCCGCCACATGCGCCTCATCCGCCCAGACCCTGGCCGCTGCCGCCTGCAGCGGTGCCGGCAGCGGCGCACCGGAATAGGCCCGCAGCTGCTTCACCCGCTTCAAATTTTCCGGCCCGGACGCAATCAGCCCCGACCGCAGCCCCGGCAGGTTCGACCGCTTGGAGAGAGAGTTGAACAGAACCACCCGCTCCGGGTCCGCACCCAGTTCCTGCGCCACGGTCAGCGCGCCCACGGGCGCGTCATCGCGGTAGATTTCCGAGTAGCATTCGTCGGCGAAGATGCGGAAGTCATACTGTTCCGCCAGCCGGATCAGATCGGCCCAGTAGTCACGGCTGGCCACCGCGCCCTGCGGGTTGGCAGGCGAACAGATATAGGCCACGGCGGTGCGGTTCAGCACATCTTCGGGCAGGCCGGCGTAGTCCGGCAGATGGCCGGTGGCCGCGGTTGCAGGCACAAAGACCGGCTCCGCCCCGACCGAAATCGCCGCAACCATATAGACCTGGTAGAAGGGATTCGGCGTCAGCACCACCGGCTTTTGGCCGTTTTTCTGTTCCGGGCACAGCGCCATGGCGGCATTGTACAGCCCCTCGCGGGTACCGTTCAGCGCCATGATCTGCGTTGCCGGGTCAGCCTCAACCCCGTAGCGGCGCTTGATCCAGTTTGAAATCTCAGCGCGCAGGTCGTCCGAACCGTCATTCGGGGGGTAGTTGTTGAAGCCCGCGGCGTTTTCCGCGATCACATCGGTAACCCACTGGGGAAACTGATGTTTCGGCTCGCCAATGGTCATGTGCACCACATCCCCGCCGGGGCTGTGATGGTCCAGAAGCGCCCGCAGGCGCGGGAATGCATAGGCCGGCAGGTTCGAAAACCGATCGGGGAAATTCATCTCGTTGTGCCTCTGTCACGGGATCATGAACGCCCCGTTTGTGTCCAAGTTACAAGCCCTTCGATGATCCGTCCAGCCATCTGTCAGGCCGCCGCAGCGCCTGTGGCATTCAGGCCAGCGCCGCTTCCATCGCCGCCCCAACGCGCAGCAGGGCCTCCTCGCAGTGCGGTTTTCCCAGCACCTGCAAGCCGCAGGACGGTGTGCCGGTGGGCAGCGACAGGGCGCAGAGCCCCATCAGGTTGCCGATCCGCGTGTTGTGCAGCGCCAGCAGGTTTTCGCTGACATAATAGTTGTGATCGCTCATCAGCCGGGCCACATCCGGAGGCAGGATCGGCGAGACCGGCGCCAGCACCGCATCAAACGGGGCCGCGGCGGCATCCCAGGCCTGGCGGCACTGCTCCAGCTTGGCCCAGGCGGCGACATAATCCGCGGCCGAATGCTCCGCGCCGGAGCGGAACCGCGCGAGGACTTCGCCGAACATCCTCGATCACGTCTTTCCACAGCCCGTAGGCCTCTGCCGTGAGCAGGATCGCGCTGAGCCGCATGGCCTCGGCCAGTTCCGGCACCTCCAGCGGAACGATCTCGGCGCCGGCATCCTCGAGCTTTGCGAGGGCATCCTCATGCGCCTTTTGCGGCCCCTCGCGGATGCCGTCGCGCGCCACGGTCTGCAGGTCGGCAAAGCGCCGGCCGCGCAAATCCGCACCGCGCAGATCCGCCGCCTTGCCGCCTTCCAGAACCGCAAGCATCAGCGCTGCATCCTCGACCGAGCGCGCCAGCGGCCCGACGGTGTCGAATTTCAGGCAGAGCGGCACCACGCCTTCCAGGCTGACCCGCCCCGAAGTGGTCTTCAGCCCCACCAGATCGTTCCACGCCGACGGGATGCGCACCGACCCGCCGGTGTCCGACCCGATCCCGCAGGCAGCCAGCCCGAACGCAACCGAAGCCGCCGCCCCCGAGGACGATCCGCCCGGCGCCAGCGCCGCATCATGCACGTTGGGCGGGGTCTCCTTCACCGGGTTCACGCCCAGGCCGGAAAAGGCCAGCTCGCTCATATGGGTCTTGCCGAGGCAGACCAGGCCCTGCGCCGCGGCATTTTCCAGCACCAGCGCATCGCGGTCCGGCACCCGGCCCTTCAACAGGTCCGAACCGCTCTCGGTCGCGGCACCGGCGCTGTCGAACAGGTCTTTCCAGCTGACCGGCACACCATCCAGCGGCGACAGCCGCAGCCCGGCCCGCGCCCGCTCTGCCGCAGCACCCGCCTCTTCCAGCGCGCGCTCGCCGGTGACAACAGTATAGATCCGGTCCCTATACGGGTGGGCATCGATGGCATTCAGGTAACTTTCCGTCAGCATCACCGGATCGATCTCTCCGGCGCCGATTCCGCGCCCCAGATCCGCCGCGCTCATCTTCAGCCACTCTTGCATCTCCGCCCCCGTTGTTTCGCGTCCCGGCGACGGTAGCGGCCCTCTGCCCCATGGACAATCCCGGATTGACGCGCATAGTGCGCCCCATGAAAAACACCTCCGATATCCTCATCGCCGGCGGCGGCCTCAACGGCCCGGCGCTGGCCCTGGCGCTGGCGCAGACAGGCCATAGCGTGACCGTGATCGACGCGCTGCCCGAAGGCGCATCCGAGGCCGAAGATTTCGACGGCCGCGGTTATGCCCTTGCGCTTGCCTCGCAGCGGCTGCTGGCGCAGACCGGCGTCTGGGAGGCGGTGGCGGCGCACGCTCAGCCAATGCTGGAAATCAAGGTGACCGACGGCCAGGCCGGCCAGGGCCCGTCGCCTTTCTTCCTGCATTTCGACTGCGCCGAGATCGAAGAAAGCCCGATGGGCTACATGGTGGAGGACCGCTTCCTGCGCCGCGCCTTCAATGCGGCCATGGCGGCAGAGCCGAAGATCACCATGATCCGCGAGCGCCGGGTGGTGGTCAGGACATTGATTCCGCGGGCGTCTCGGTCACGCTGGACAATGGCGAGGATTTGCACGGCCGCCTGCTGGTCGGCTCGGACGGGCGGCAAAGCGGCACCGCACAGCGCGCGGGCATCAAGCGCACCGGCTGGGACTACGGCCAGACAGCCCTTGTCTGCGCCATCGAACACGACCTGCCGCACCACGGAATTGCGCATCAGTTCTTCATGCCGCCGGGGCCGCTGGCGATCCTGCCGCTGCCTGGCAACCGCTGCTCCATCGTGTGGAGCGAACACACGGACACCGCGCAGGCCATCCACGCGCTGGATGACGAGGGCTACCTCACCGCCCTGCGCCCGCGCTTCGGCGATTTCCTGGGCGAAATCTCCCTCGCGGGCAAGCGCTTCACCTATCCGCTGAACCTCACGGTGGCGAACAGCTTCATCGCATCGCGCCTGGCGCTGGTGGGCGATGCTGCCCACGGCATGCACCCGATCGCGGGCCAGGGGCTGAACGCAGGCCTGCGCGATGTCGGCGCGCTGGCCGAGGTGCTGACCGGTGCCACCCGCCGCGGCGAAGACATCGGCTCCCCCTTGGTGCTGCAACGCTATCAGGAGTGGCGCCGCTTCGACACCGCGGCGCTGGTGGCGGCAACGGATGTGTTCAACCGGCTGTTTTCCAACAACAACCCGCTGCTGCGCCTCACCCGTGACCTCGGCATGGGCGCAGTCAACGCGATCCCGTCCTTGCGCCGCGGTTTCCTGCGCGAAGCCGCAGGCCTCACCGGCGACCTCCCCAAGCTGCTGCAAGGCAAGCCGCTCTGAGCCACGCCAGCCCCGTCAAGGCCAGCCGCAGGCTGCCGCCGAAAGCGGGCGCAGCGCCTTGACGGCCACCGCGAGACCGCGAGAGACACTTGAAAACGGCCTGGAGGGCAAACCTGCCCCTTCTGGCCTTCTCAGCAGCAATTCAACGTCTCAGAACAGCACCGCAGCCCCCAAGCCCTCGTGCCCAAGGATTTTGCGAAATCCTGCAAGCGTTTTTTCAAAACGCTTGCACCGCGCCGATGGTGCGGCGCGCGGCCCGACTGAGACAAGGCATTGCAAATGCGGAGGATCAGGCGGGAGCCCCCCGCCCGCCAGCCCGCTCACTCCAGAATACGCGCCTCGTCCTCCAGCATCACCGGGATGCCGTTGCGGATCGGGAACGCCAGATTGCCCGCGCGCGAGATCAGCTCCTGCGCCTCGGCATCATATTCCAGCACCGTCTGCGTCGCCGGGCAGACCAGCGCCTCCAGCATGCGGCGGTCGAACGCGGGATGATCCGGCTGGGTGGGGGTCATTGCAGCATTTCCTCGTTTGATCCGCCGCGCAGGGCGAATTCCATCAGCGTCACCAGGGTGTCCCGCCTTGTCGCAAGACTGGGTGCTTCCAGCAAGGCCTGCTTGTCCTCGCAGTCAAACTCCAGCAGCATCGCCAGCGAATTGATCAGCAGCTCGTCCTCTGCCTCCTTCAGCGCCTCCCAGTCGGTCGACAGGCTGCGCGCGGCAAAGAAGCGGTCCAGCAGCTCCAGAAAGGCCGGCCGGTCAAACCCGTCGTCCACCTCGCAGCGCCCAAGGTCGCGGTCAAAGCCGCTCCAGCTGACTTTGCAGCGCCGGTAGGGCGTGAACCCGTTGGTTTCCTCGGTGATGCGGAACCGGGACACGCCCGACAGCGTGATCAGGTAACGCCCGTCCTCGGTCTCGGAAAACTGCGTCACCCGCCCGGCGCAGCCGATCTCGTGCAGCGCGTCGGTGCCATCCGGCGCCGGCAGCGGCTGCACCATGCCGATCAGCCGTTGCGGGGTCTTCAGCGTGTCCTCCAGCATCTGCAGATAACGCGGTTCGAAAACATGCAGCGGCAGCCGCGACCTGGGCAGCAGCAGTGCTCCGGGCAAGGGGAACACCGGTATCACATCTGGCAGGTCGGCGACTTGGATCATGGCCCTTACTCTAGCCCGCAGGAGGCATCAGGCAAATATTAGCGAGCTCAGTTGGCGGCGCCCGTTCAGCACCACCGGATCATTCGGCTTCAGCGCCTCGAAAATGATGAAAAGCTGCGCCTTGGCAGCGCCTTCGTTCCACTCGCGGTCGCGGCGGAACAGCTCCAGCAATTCCGCAACCGCAGCCTCGGCATCGTCTGCGGCATGCAGCGCCTGGGCCAGGTCAAACCGCGCCTGGTGGTTGTCTGGATCAGCCTCCACTGCGGCCCGCAGCTCGGCCACCGGACCGGCGTTTTCTGCCTGGCGCGCCAGCTCGATCTGCGCCCGCACCGCTTCGATTTCCGGCGCATCGGCAATTTCTGCAGGCGCCCCGTTCAGCACCGCTTCGGCCTGATCCAGATCCTCCAGCGCGATGTGGCAGCGCGCCAGCCCGCCAAAGGCCGCGGCACTGTTGCCGTCTTCGCCCAGAATCGCAGCAAAGGTCTGCGACGCGTCGGACACTGCGCCTTCGGCCAGCATTTCCTCGGCTGCGGCCAGCGCATCGCCCAGGCCGCCATCCGCCTGACCGCCGCCGGCTTCCACAACCCGGGCTACAAAAGCGTCGATCTCGCTCGGCGGCAGCGCGCCCTGGAAGCCGTCCACCGGCTGGCCCTGCCAGAAAGCATAGACCGTCGGAATCGACTGGATCTGCAGCTGGCCGGCGATCATCTGGTTTTCGTCCACATTGACCTTGGCCATCAGGACCGCGCCCTTGGCCTTGGTGACCGCCGCTTCCAGCGCCGGGCCCAGCGTCTTGCACGGGCCGCACCACGGCGCCCAGAAATCGACAATGACCGGCACCTTCATCGAGGCCTCCACAACCTCCTTCATGAAGGTGGCCTCGCTGACATCCTTAATCAGATCATCCGCGGGGGCCTCTGCGCCCGCACCGCCGAGAATATCCATCATATCGCTGTACTCCACTTGGACCTTCCGCCTTATATGAATTCTGGTGCGCCGGAAACCAAGAGAGGTGTTGCACAATGGCCCGCTAATCGCGCGATATATTCTCCTTCATCGAACGGATGATAGCAATGGATGACACCGCGTGGGCGCGCCATGCCAATCCCCTGAGCGTCTGCAGCCGCATGACCATCCTGCCGCTGATGACCGCTGCGCTGCTCAGCCGCGCCTGGCTCGGCTGGGGCGCGGTGCTGCCCGTGGCGCTGGTCCTGGCCTGGACCTGGTGGAACCCCCGCGCCTTCCGCCCGCCTGCGCACACCGAAAGCTGGGCCGCCCATGGCACCTTCGGCGAGCGCATTTTCCTGAACCGCGCAAAGGTGCCCATTCCGGCGCATCACAGCCGCTGGGCCAAGGGTCTCGCCTGGGCCTCCGCCGCCGGCCTGCCGTTCTGGGCCTGGGGGCTCTGGTCTTTTGACGCGGGTCTGATCCTTGCAGGCCTCACCCTGATGACCGGCGGCAAGCTCTGGTTCGTGGACCGCATGGTCTGGCTCTACCAGGACATGGTAAAGGCGGCCCCGGAATACGCCGCCTGGAACCGCCCCAAACCATGACAGGCTGTCATCTTTTCAAGAAATACACCGGGAGAGCCGCCGCAAGGCAGCAGCGGCAGAGCCCCGTTTTCCCGCGGTATCAGAGATCAAAAGCCGCAAACACCGGCGCGTGATCGCTCGGCTTCTCCCAGCCCCGCGCATCCCGCAGGATCCGGCTCGAGTGCCCCGCATTGGCAATATCCGGCGTTGCCCAGACGTGATCCAGCCGCCGCCCCTTGTCGGCCGCATCCCAATCCCGCGCCCGGTAGGACCACCAGCTGTAAAGCCGCCCGTCGGGGATATCCTTGCGGGTGATATCCACCCAGCTGCCGGCATCCTGCGTCTCTGCCAGATGCTCCACCTCGACGGGCGTGTGGCTCACCACCTTCAGCAGCTTCTTGTGATCCCAGACGTCATCCTCGCGCGGGGCGATGTTGAGATCGCCGACCAGGATTGACTTCTCCGGCTTCTGCCCAAGGAACCAGTCGCGCATCTCCGTCAGGTAATCCAGCTTCTGGCCGAATTTCTCATTCTGCTCCCCGTCCGGCACATCGCCGCCCGCCGGCACGTAGAAATTGTGCACCGTTACGCCGTTTTCCAGCCGCCCGGCAATGTGGCGGGCGTGGCCGAGGCTGGCGAAATCCTCGGAACCCGCCTCTTCCATCGGAATACGCGACAGGATCGCGACACCGTTGTAGCCCTTCTGCCCGCGCGCAACCATGTGAGTGTAGCCCAGCTCCCGGAAGCCCTCCATCGGGATCTTTTCCACCGGGCTCTTGCATTCCTGCAGGCACAGCACATCCGGCGCCTCCTCCTGCAGCAGTTTCAGCACGATGGGCTCGCGCAGGCGGACCGAGTTGATGTTCCAGGTGGCAAGGGTAAAGGCCATCGCGCGTCTCTTCCGGTTGGTCAGTGTCCCGCGCATTCTTGCCCGCCCGCGGCCGTGGATGCCAGAGATGATTTCGCCTGCCCGCCCGCCACGGGCGTTCACATGGAAGCCGGGCAATGCGGGCAAAAAAAGAGGCCGGGCACATGGCCCGGCCAGTCCAACAGGGAGGTACATAACGTGAATCTGATATGTGGCGCACCAGGCAGGCCTTCAAGGGCAGCCCGCTCTGCCAACAGGCGCACCCGGCAGAAATCCGCCGACGCGCGCCGGATGCGGCTCAGGACACCAGACGGTAGCCGCCGGATTCTGTCACCAATATCCGGGCGTTAGAGGGATCGGGCTCGATTTTCTGCCGCAGCCGGTAGATATGGGTTTCCAGCGTATGCGTGGTCACGCCCGCGTTATAGCCCCAGACCTCATGCAGCAGCACATCCCGC
>ERZ1699650.238-NODE-238-length-9970-cov-12.181543_pt1 | contig 9970 bp, 8 predicted proteins | sample MGYA00581512_ERZ1699650 | MGnify/ENA primary metagenome ERZ1699650 (study PRJEB42348, sample SAMEA6618698) | metagenome | isolation source: Polyester-degrading enrichment culture growing on monomer terephthalic acid, Te | collected 2019-05-17 ... | reverse complement strand
TCCTGTCCCGTGTTGGTATCCGGAATGGGCCGCAGCGATGGCCCGGGCCTTCGGCGTCAGTCTCTGAATTTTATCTCACCGGAATACGACGTGCTGTCGAAGGCGTTCGTTCGGCGTAGCGTCAGCCCATGTCGGCGGATCATGACCCTGCGCGCCTTGGCCAGTTTGACCGCAGGATCGGGCGGTTGGGCTTGTATCTCCCAGTTCGAGCTTCAACGTCACCTGTCTCGTTTGCAATCCCACTCGCAGCCTCGGCCTCGTGAATATCTGATCAATGAGCCGGATGTCCTGAATTTGGTATCACCCGAGCTGGCGGCGCGATGTTCGTCAATCTGGCTCCGGTCTCGCATGGAGACTGCCGGGGAGAGGCTGCCGATCCCGTCAGCCGCAGCCCCGGCTATCCGACACAAATCCCGAGAACTATCGCCCGTTAGGTCATAAATCGCCGGGGCAGCAATCTGCATTTATTCCGAGCTGGAGTCCTGCTTCTTGTCTTCGAAGGGGGTGGCCGACATCTGCCTATCGGGCTCGTCGGGCATCTTGCTCAGGACATCATCGATAGGCAAGACCGCCTCGCTTGCCGCAGGCCTGATCTGCAGATCGGACTCTTCGACTTCATCCAGCGGCACAAAGATGTTGCTCGACCTGTTCTCGCCCCGATTATCTGCCTGCGCTTCGGGTTCCTTGTCCGGCACCTCGTCATCGCCGGTGTCCGGGGTCACATCGGCAGCCAATGCCCCGGTGTCGTGCCGTGCTTCGCGCACGTAGGTGGCCAGGGTCGCCGCAGTAATCTGAAGTCCGCGCTTTGCCAGGGTTTCGTTGATCTGCTCCATGCTGCGTCCGTTTTCCAGAGCCTTGAGGATGGACGGCAGCAAATGGCGCACAGCCTCCTTGGCCGAAAAATCGTCGGGGGGCGTCGATGCAAGGGTTTCGATGTCGGCGCTCATCTTGTCGAGCGTGTTCTTGGTAATGCGGTTCTTCCTGGGGGTCTTGGTCATTGTCGTTCCTCAACTTTGTTGCTGACGACCTTTTTAATAAGCGGAATTTTTCGCAGAGCTACAATTCGCTTTCCGTAATCCACAGGATTCTGCATTCGGGTTGTTCCGGACCACGCCGCATTTTCCATTGCCTGACCTTGGTGTAATATGAGCGAAGGTCTTTGGGTATTGGCGATGCTGTCCGGGTTTCATCCGCAATCTGTCTGCCTGTTGTTGCTCGTTCGTGCGAAACGCCGGCTGAATTCGGGTCAAGGCCCCGGAATTCAGCCGTGTCGCGCGTCATCTTTGGCACATTTGTTTGGCGCGTATTTTGCCTCGTAAACGAGTCAGGAGTCCCACCTTGCCCTGTTTTTTGCTTTGGTTCCCTATATTGTCGGACTCGCAAACGGGCTAATTCTGTTTTACGAACAATTCGCCCGGGGCCAGAGCCGCGAATGAGCACGCGATTTCCCCCGGATGAATTTCGAGACAATAGAGCTACGTTGGGAGCGGTGTTCCTTCAGCCGCCACAAGGGGGCAGGCGTGGAGGGAGGCAAGGGTGTTGCGAGGCGGGCGCCATCAACGAGGTCGACGAAGCGCTGAACACCTGCTTCGCGCTCAAGAGTGCAAACGGCAATTCCGAACGCTCCCGTGGGGCGGGTTCGACGACCCGCCCCACGAGCATCATGTCGCGCGCTATGCGGATCGCCGGAACCACCCCAGCGCGCGGCGGCGCAGGCTGGGCGGGGTAAAGGCCACGATCAGCACAAGCAGGTCGATGGCAAGGATCGTCGTGGCGATGGGCCGCTCAAGGATGAACCACGGGCCGTTGTCGGAAAACAGCAGCGTGCGGCGATAGCTGCCCTCGGCGATGGGGCCAAGGATCAGCCCGATCACGATGGGCGCCAGCGGATAGCCGTAGCGGCGCAGCCCGAAGCCCAGCACGCCGAAGACCACCATGACCCAAAGGTCATCGACCCGCGACTGCACGGAATAGACGCCGACGATGGACAGCAGAAGAACGGCGGGCACGAGGTATTGCTTGCGCACCTTCAGCACCCGCACAAACAGCGGCGTCATCAGCATGCCGACAAAAAACAGCACCACGTTGGACACCAGGAAGGCCAGGAAGATACCGCCCACCGCATCGCCCGAGAGCGAGAACATCTGCGGCCCCGGCACCAGGCCCAGCAGCAGCAAGGCGCCCAGCAGAACGGCGGTGGCCGCGTCACCCGGAATGGCCAGCGCCAGCGTCGGGATCATCGCCCCGCCGCAGGCCGCGTTGTTGGCGGATTCCGTGGCCACGACCCCGCCTTCGGCCCCTTCGCCAAAAGGCGCGTCGCCGGGCAGCGGTTTGCTGCGCGCGATCGCATAGGCGGTGAACGACGCGATGATGCCCGAGGCCCCCGGCAGCGCGCCAAAGAAAACGCCGATGGTCGAGGAGCGCAGCAGGTTTTTCCAATGCCGCAGCGCCATCCAGAGCGACCCCATCGAGACGCGGACGGATTGCACGTCGGGCTTCTTGCGGAAGCCGCCTTCGAGGATCTGGAATGCCGCTTCGGACAGGGCAAAGAGCCCGACGATGATGGCAACGATGTGGATGCCCCCGGACAGTGCATTGGTGCCGAAGGTAAAGCGCGCCGCGTTCGACAGCGGGTCAGAGCCCACCATGGCGATCAGCACGCCCAGGGCACCGGTCATCAGCCCCTTGATCGTGCTCTCGTTGGACACCACCGAGATCGACAGCAACCCGGTGATCGCCAGCGCGAAATACTCGGGCGGGCCGAAGTTCGTGGCCACCGCCGCCAGCGCCGGCGCGCCGAGGATCATGACGATGCCGCCGAGGACGCCCGCCAGGGCGGAAGAGGCAATCGCCAGCCCGATGGCATCCGCGGCCCGGCCGTTCTTGGCCATCGGGTAGCCGTCCAGCAAGGTCGCCGCCGCCAACGGCGTGCCCGGAATGCGCAGCACGATGGCCGAGATTGCCCCGCCGCAGGATCCGGCCACGAAGATGGACATCAGCATGCCCATGCCCGCCACCGGCTCCATGTGGAAGGTCAGGGGCAGCATCAGGATGATCCCGATCAGCGGGCCAAGGCCCGGCAGAACGCCGACCACCATGCCGATCACGGTGCCGAGGATCACGCCGCCGATGACCTGCCATGACTGGAAGCTGTCGAGCCCGGAGAGGAGAATGTCGAACATCGGTTTATCCTTGTCCCGGGAGGCCGAGGCGTCCCTGTGGCAACACCACGCGCAGAAGCTCCTCGAAGACGTAGCCCACCACCAGGGTCAGCAGCACCGCAACCAGCACCGCGATCCAGATCGGGCGCGCCTTGAGCAGCAGGAACAGCGCCAGCAGGAAGGCCACGGTCGCGGGGTAGAAGCCAAGAAGCGGCAGGCCCAGCACATAGGCGAAAAGCACGACCGTGGCCGCCAGACAGCGCCAGGCGTTCTCGGGGGTGGTGACTTGCAGAAACTCGATGCTCAGAAGCACCCGGCGGCGCAGAAGTTGCACCAGTTGCAGCGCACAGAGCCCGAGGATGAGGTTGGCCACCAGCCGCGGAAACAGCGCCGCGTTGTTCACGGCATCACCGCTGGCGTTTCCCTGGTCGGTCAGCGGCCCGAGGATCTGTTGATGCACAAACAGCCCGAGGCCGACAAAGGCCGCCAACAGCAGCCATTCGCCAGGCGCCACGCGGTCGACCACCTGGGCCTCCGATCCGGGCTGTGACTTCGGTGTCTCGCTCATCTGCGCCTCCCCGCTTGCAGAGTGGGCCGCACCGATCATGCCGGAGCGGCCCTGTTCATTGTGAGTAGTTTACTTCTTGAGCTGTTCGGCTTCCCAGGTGATGGCGTCCTTGGCGGCCGCGATCTGGTCACCGATGGGGCCAACGATCTCTTCATAACGCTCCGGCGGATACATGGTGGGCAGGAAGCCCGCCGCCTTCAGCTTTTCCTGCACTTCGGGGCGGTTCAGCGCCGCTTCCATCGCGGTGTTGAGCTTGGCCACCACGTCCTCGGGTGTGTCCTTGTGGACGAGGAACCAGTTCCAGCCCGAAGGCGCAAGCCCGGTCAGACCGATGTCGAGACCCAGGTCGTCGAGCGTCGGTGTGTTTTCGTCATAGGCCGCGGCCACCTCTTTTTCGTTGGTGAAGGCCACCAGCGTCTTGAAGGCGTCCTTGTTGGACTGGAAGGTGATCGGGTCGTTGAAGCTGAAATCCAGCAGACCGCCGCGCAGATCCTTGAAGGCATCGCCGTCCTGCGGATAGGGGATGTTGCGGGCATAGACGCCCTCGGTCTGCATCATCTTGGCCAGCACCATGTGGGGGATGTTGCCGATCGACCCCGAAGAATAGCGCGCCTTGCCCGGGTTGTCCCGGAGATACTGGATGAACGCCGCATAGTCGGGGAAGCGCGGGTCATCCTTGCGCACCACGACGGCAAAGGGCACGCGGGTGGCGGACCAGAGCGGGGTGAAATCGGTATGCGTGAACTCGGTGTTGCCCGCGAGCGGTTGCAGCACCAGCGGTGCGACCCAACCGTCGATCAGGGTGTAGCCGTCGGCGGGCTTTTCCAGCGCGGTGTTGAAGGATTTGACGCCAGCGGCACCGGGGGTGGAAACGACACTGATGTTGGTGCCAAGCTCGTCGCCCATGGCGTTGGTGATGATCTGCGCCATGGCAAAGGACGAACCCGGCCCCCAGGGGAACATCATCTCGATATTGCGCGAGGGGAAGTCCTCGGCGGCACTGGCCGCGCCCGCGAAGGGGCCGATCAGGGCCGCGACGGCGGCGGTTTTGATGAGGGTTTTAAGCATGTGTCCTCCCTTGGATTTCAGCTTGAGTGGGTGTGTGGGTGTTTCGGATTTCAGGATGCGTTCTGCATCGCGGGGCTTGCGGCACAGGCCGTGGCACTGGCCGCGTCGCTGCTGGACCGGGCGACCTGGGCCGCGCCGGCGACATAGATGGTGGTGCCGGTGGTAAAGGTATTGTCGGGCGCCAGCAGAAACAGCGCCGGGCGCACCACGTCCTGCGGCTGGCCCGCGCGACCGGCGGGATTGGCGCTGCGGATGAACTCCTGCCATTCGGCGCTGTCTTCGCGGCGAAAGGCGTTGCGGTCGGTCTGGATCAGGCCGGGCGCGATATTGTTGATCATCACGTTGTCCCGCGCGCATTGCACGGCAAGGTTTTCCACCAGATTGCGCAGCGCCGCCTTGGTCATCGCATAGATCGGCATTTCTGCGCCCGGCGCCACTTCCTGGACCGAACCGATGGTCAGGATGCGCCCGTATTGCTCGGCCTGCATATGCGGCAGCACGGCCTGCAACAGCGCCACGTTGGCGGTCACGTTGACCTGCAATTGCGTGGCGATGTCCGACGGCGTCTGACGCCAGAACACCTTGTTGACCTGCGCACTGGCCGAAAGCACCAGCGTGTCGATGGCGCCGATCCGGCGGTCGCATTCCGCCACCAACTGCTCGGCCGCGTCAGACTGGGCGATGTCGCTTTCGATGGCAACGGCCTCGCCCCCGGCGGCGGTGATGTCCGCCACCAGCTTTTCGGCGGCGCCGTCATGTCCGGCGGCCGCGTCGGCCTTGGCGGAATAGCTGATCGCCACGCGGGCGCCCTGGGCCGCCAGCCCCCTGGCGATGGCGGCGGCGATACCGCGGCTGGCTCCGGTCACGAGGGCGGTGCGGCCAGCGAAGCCGGCGTCGATGGTCATGGCAGTGTCCTTGTCAGTCATGCGTCAGGCCCCGCGCCGGGGGTTCCGGTGAAAGAGGCCAGTTCGGGCGTGGCGGCGTCGGCAGTTGTCAGCGCCGAGGTGTCGGGCGTGAAGCCGAAGCCGGGGCTTTGGGCGACCGAGACGCGGCCATTTGCCAATGCGGCAGGCTCCGGGCGGATGCGCGCGCTCAATTCGGATTCACCGATCTGCCGTTCGAGGATCAGGAAGGCCGGCAGGCTCGCCGCCACCTCGACCGAGACCGCATCAAGCACCGGGCTCACCGGGTTGTGCAGGCTGGTGGCGACACCCGAAGCGGCAGCAAGGCGCAGCATGGCCACGCCCTCCTGCACGCCGGTCAGGCGCAGATCGGGCAGCACCACGTCATGTCCGCCGTCCGCCAGCAGTGCCGCCATCCCGGCACAATCGGTGATGTGCTCACCCCCGGTCAGCCGCGCGCCGCCAGAGTGGCAGGCCGCCCGCAGGCGGCGCTGATCTTCGGGCGCGATCAGGTGCATGTCGGCGGGCTCTTCGATCCAGGCAACGCCGATGCGGCAAAGCTCTGCAATCACCATGCGCGCGCCTTGCAGGTCGAACCTGGCGTGGCAATCGACAAAGACGTCCGCCTCACCCTGCAGGGCACGCCGCACGGCGTCCACGCGGGCGAAGCCCTGTTCCATCACCGCACGACGCTCGGGCCAGTCGAGCCGGGCCCAATGGTAGCCATCAAAGGGCGCGATCTTGACCGCGCAGGCCCCGGTTGCGTCGATCATGGCACGCGCGCGGGTGGCGAACCCCTCGGGGCTGCGGTCGCTGATGCCGCGGTTGATATTGGCATAGAACGGCACCGCATCGCGGCGGGCGCCGCCCAGGATTTCGACCAGCGGCAGATCGGCACGGCGCGCGGCAAGATCCAGCCCGGCCTGCTCAAGCGCGCTCAGAAGCGCGCGGCGACCGGGGGCAATCTCGGTTTGGCGCAACGCGGCAAGCAGCGGCTGCACACCGCGAATATCCTGCGAGGTCACGAGGTCGGAGAGATGCGCGGCCATTCCGAAGATCTCGGCTTCGTTGCCGAAAGACGTGGCCTCGCCCCAACCTTCGTTGCCCGCCTTGTCGCGCAGACACAGCAGCAGCCAGGTCGTCTTGGCCGAAACATCGGCGCGCAGAAGCGTGAGTTCAGACAGGGTCGTGGTCAGGGTCATTTCATCCTCCGTACCACAATGTGGAACGTTTTTGAGGTGGTGTCAACATGTGAACCATTGCGCGCAATGCTTCCCTTATGTGATACAGAGGCAGACGGAGGAGAATAGGCCATGCAGATCGACGACCCGCTGGAAAATGCCGAGGATGTGCCGGGCGCGCAGTCATTGACGCGCGGTATCGACCTCTTGCTGCTGTTGGGGCGCTCCTCACCCCTGACATTCAGGCAGATTCAGGATCACCTGGATTTGACAAAGGGCTCGCTGCACCGCCTTTTGTCGGCGCTGCGCTCCCGTCGTCTTGTGCGCTACGACCGCGATACCCGGCGCTATGCAATCGGCCCGACCGTGATGTCACTGGCGCGCGGCGCGCTGGATCGCGATGCCACCGTGCGCGCCTGCCAGGCCGAGATGTCGCGGCTGTCGCAACTGCTCAAGGTGCCTTGCTGTCTCTATGTCAGCGACGATGATTCGGTCTTCGTGCTGGACGCCGCCGATCCTGCCGGGCGCACCGTCCGCGTCTGGCCGCGCCTGCCGATCGAAGACAGCACGCCGGGACAGGCGATGCTGGCCGGACGTCCGGCGGGCCAGAAGACCGAGTGGTCCGCCGACCTGCAACGCATCATCAGCAAGGCCCGCGCGCTGGGCTACGTTGCCAGCTACGGCGACCCGCTGGCGGTCGCGGCCTCGGTGCTGGATGGCGAAGGCACGGTGGTCGGCGCGCTCTGCTGCCAGTTCGACGCCGCCGGCACCAAGCCCGAAAAGCTGCACGAGGCCGGCCAGATGATCCGCGAAGCCGCCCGCCGCGCGTCGCACCACGTCGGCGTGACCCAGAAGCTGAACGAGCAGGTGGTCGCGCCGCGACCGAAGGCCGGCTTCCAGGGCCGCGTCCATGACACCGGGCGCGACTATGTCGGCGAAAGCCCCAGCTGGTGCGCCGAAACCGGGCGGTTGTGGTGGCTTGACGTGCTGGCGCCCTCCTTGCGCTGGCTGGATGTCGAAACCGGCGAAAGCGGCCGCACCCTTCTGGACGGGCTGACCGGCGGTCTGGCGTTGACCACCGGGGCCGAGCTGTTGCTGACCGGCGAAAACGGCCTGTCGCTCTTTGATCCCGCCACCGGCGTCCAGACCCCGCTGATCGACCCCGAGGCACATCGGCCCGAGAACCGCTTCAACACCGTCGGCGTTGATCCGCAGCAGCGGATGTGGGTGGGGACCATGCCGCTCGACAACCTCGAAAAGAGCGGTACGCTTTACCGCATCCATCCCGATCTGACGCCCGAGATCATCGTGCCCGAGATCTTTCTGCCCAAGAACACCGTGTTCAGCGCCGATGGCCGCCATGCCTATCTGACCGAGCAGGACCCTGTTGAAGGGCGCGCCGTGCTGATCGCCTATGAGCTGGGCGAAGATGGCCTGCCGGTGTCGCGGCGCGAGCTGCTGCATGGCTCGGCTTCGCACGGCCAGCCCGCCGGGTTGACCATTGACGCCGAGGATTGCCTCTGGGTCGCGATGCGCGGCGGCTGGTCGGTGATCCGGCTGGACACCACGGGCCAGGAGATGGCCCGCCACCCGCTGCCGGTTCCGATGCCCACGGCGCTGACCTTCGGCGGGGCGGATCTCGACAGCCTGTTCATCACCTCGACCTATCTGCGCCTGCCGCCTGGATACAATGACATCGCGCCGCTTTCGGGGCGGCTGATCGAAATCAGGCCGGGGGTCGCAGGCCGCACCCCTGTCCGCGTCAAGTTGGAAAGACCATGACTGAAACGAATTATGACTTCACGTTGCGCCATGATGCCATGGCGCTGACCGCCGAGGTGCCGCTTTGGGATGCTGATCGCGGCTGTCTCTGGTGGGCCGACATCCAGGGCCAGCGGCTGCTGCGCCACGAACCCGGCGGCGATGCGGCGATGATCGCGCTTCCCGGCCAATGCGGGCTGATTGCCCTGGGTGAAAGCGGTCGGCTGGTGTTGGGGCTCGAAAACGGGCTGGTGGCGCTGGATCCCGAGACGATGACCTGGGAACAGCTCAGCGACACCGAGGCCGACGCCCCCGAACGCCGGCTCAATGACGGCAAGCCGGACCGTCAGGGGCGGCTCTGGTTTGGCTCGATGGACATGTCCGGGCGCGGCATTCCGACCGGCGGGTTGTTCCGGCGCGATCGCGACGGCACGATCGAGAAGGTGCTGAGCGACGTGGCCATTCCCAACGCCATCGTCGGTGACCCCGAGGCCGATGCGATCTGGTTCACCGACACGCCAAGCCGCAGGCTCGAACGGTTGGAGCTGGATCCTGATGGCGGTATCGCACGGCGATCCACTCTGCTGACCCTGCCCGAAGGCGCGCATCCTGATGGCATGAGCATGGATGCGGCGGGCATGCTCTGGCTCGCGCTTGTCGGGCCGGGCGAATTGGTGCGGATTGATCCGGCCAATGGTGACATCCTGACGCGGCTGACCCTGCCGGTGCGCCGCCCGACGATGGCGGTCTGGGGCGACGGGACGCTCTTCGTCACCAGCCAACGCCGTTTCCTGGGGTTCGAAGAACTGCGCCAGCAGCCACTGGCTGGCAACCTGATCGGCGCGCCGGGTGCCTTCGGCCCCGGCCCGGTTCTGCGCGTGGCCGGCGTTTGACGCACAGGGGCCGGCTTGAGCCGTCCCCGCAACGCCCGGTTGTTCCGTGGATCATATCAACGCCAGGCCGCTTTCGCGCCGATCCCGGCTTTGACGATAGGGGATGTCTGCCGGGCGTTGGTGGCATGATCGTGTTTCAAGCGGGTTTCTGCAACGGAGACCGGCTTGGCGCGAGACCTGATGTCGGACGAGAGATGGGCGTTCCCTCAACGTTGCGGCGACCGCACGCGGGGTGAGGAGGGGAACGCACTCTATTATGTTCTCCCGGAGGTTTTCCGCAGTCCTGACTTCAGGCGGCGACATTCAGCTTGGTATCAGGTGTCCCGGCTCAGCCGCGTTTTGATGATTTCGATCAGCTTCTGATGGTCGGCGTCAAAATTGCGAATGCCTTCGGCCAGCTTCTCGGTCGCCATCGCGTCGGCGTTCATCTGCCAGC
>ERZ1699650.237-NODE-237-length-9986-cov-3.063438_pt1 | contig 9986 bp, 8 predicted proteins | sample MGYA00581512_ERZ1699650 | MGnify/ENA primary metagenome ERZ1699650 (study PRJEB42348, sample SAMEA6618698) | metagenome | isolation source: Polyester-degrading enrichment culture growing on monomer terephthalic acid, Te | collected 2019-05-17 ... | reverse complement strand
TTACCCGCAGACATACCCGCATCCCCGCTTACCAATCACCCGGAATCATCCGGAAACGGGGCCGAATCCGGGAGGCCAAAAGCCGGCTGAAGGCCTGGTTATGCCTCAAGACGCGTGAACAGGCCGCGGTTGGCGCGGAACCAGGGTTCGATCAGGCGCTTCATTGCCGCAACCCGTGCTGCCTGCTTCAGATCCCTATGGGTCAGCATCCAGACCGGCGCATAGGGCTGAAGCGGGACATGCCCGAGCGGAACAAGACCCGTCAGCGCCCGGCCCAGGAACAGCGGCATGCGCAGCGCCCCCATTCCGGCCCTGGCAGCCGCTGCCAGCGCCGTCATGTCATCAAACCGTGCCCGCACCCGGATGTCCGGGTGAAGGGCGCGGATGGACTCCGGCGCGTCCCGGTGCTGATCATAGAGGATGAGATCCAAGGGGGCCGCGGGATCGTCCTTGGCCCGGCGCGCAATGTCCGGCGTTGCGAAGAATGCACTGGCTTGCTCTGTCAGGCGCTGCCCCACCAGGCTGTCGCCCGGCGACCGGCTGATGCGGATCGCCAGATCCGCCTCCCGGCGGGTCAGGTCCAGAATATCGTTGCTGGCCCTGACCGTCAGCTGCACCTCCGGGTGGCGCTGCACAAAGGCTGCCAGCAGCGGTGCCAGCACCTCCTGTATCAGGAGCTGAGGCGCCGTCAGGGTGAGCGGCCCATCCAGGGAGTCCTCCCGTCCGGACATCTGCCGCAGAAAACTGTGCTCTTCCGCTTCCATCCGCGCCGCAGCACAGGCCATGTCCCGGGCCTCCGGGGCGGGCACATAGCCCTCGGGGCGGCGCTCGAACAGGGGCCTGCCCAGCATTTCCTCGGCGCGCTGCACGCGCCGGGCAACCGTTGTGTAAGCGAGGCCCAGCTCGTCAGCGGCGCCTGCCAGCGTTCCCGCCCGCACCAGGGCCAGGACCGTGCGCATATCATCCCAGTTTATCTTCATGCGTGCATTTACGCATGCTGCGCATGCTTTTCCATGTGTTTTCGCGCGCCCGCGGCTCCGTCATGCTTGGCCCGCAAGCTGACAAAAGGAGTTCTGAGCCGTGATCTACGCATATGCCAACATCCTCGTGACCGATCCGGGCGCGCTGGATGCATACCGCGCCAAGGCCGGAGAGGCGCTGGCCAAACATGGCGGGCGGGTGGTGCAGGCCGCCCCCCGGCAGACGGTGCTCGAAGGTGCGCGCGATGAGACCGGGATCGGGGCGGTCCTGGCCTTTGACAGCGCCGAAGGCGCACAGGCCTGGATCAGCGACCCCGGGCTGGAGACCGTTCATGCCCTGCGGCGCGGCGCGGGCCGCAGCACCATTACCCTGCTGGGCTGACATCCGGCCGGCGCGCGGCACAACAGGAAAGGGGCGGAGCATTGCTGCTCCGCCCCTTTTTTGCGTTCACCTGTTGCCGGGTATCACTCGGCTGCGATCCGGCTGTCCGCCTTTTCGACCCGCACCGCGGAGAACTTGAACTCCGGGATCTTGCCGTAGGGGTCCAGCGCCGGGTTGGTCAGGATATTGGCGGCGGCCTCCACATAGGCGAAGGGCACAAACACCATATCCTCGGCAATCGCCCGGTCGGCGCGCGCCATGATCTCGATCGAGCCGCGGCGGGTGGTGAGGCGGACCATCTCGCCCGGCTCCACACCCATCTTGCGCAGGGTCTTGGGATTGAGCGAGCAGTTTGCTTCCGGCTCCACCGCGTCCAGCACCAGCGACCGGCGGGTCATCGAGCCGGTGTGCCAGTGCTCCAGCTGGCGGCCGGTGGTCATGATCATCGGATATTCGGCGTCGGGCGCCTCATCCGGCGGGATCACCGACGCCGGGGTGAAGCGCGCCCGCCCCTCAGCCCGCGGGAAGCCGTCGCCGAACACGATGGCCTGGCCCGGATCTGTTTCCGACAGTGACGGGTAGGTGATGGTCTCGGTCTCAAGGCGCTCCCAGGTGATGTTGTTGAGCGACTTCATGTTGAGCTTCATCTCGTCAAAGACCTGGCGCACATCGGTGTAGCCCCAGTTGAGGCCGATGCGGTCCGCCAGCTCGGTGGTGACCGCCCAGTCTTCGCGCGCCTCGCCCGGAGGCGTGACAGCCGGGCGGACCCGCTGCACCTGCCGGTTGGTGTTGGAAACCGTGCCGTTCTTTTCATAAAGCGCCGAGGCCGGCAGGATGATGTCGGCAAAGTTCGCCGTCTCGGTCAGGAAGATGTCCTGCACGATCAGCAGATCCAGCTTGGCAAAGGCATCCCGGGCGTGCTCTGCGTCCGGGTCCGACATCGCCGGGTTTTCACCCTGGATATACATGCCCTTGATGTTGCCCGCGTAGACCTGATCGACGATCTCGGTCACAGTGAGGCCCTTCTCGTTCGAGAAGTCATCCGAGTCCCAAACGGAGGTGAAGGCTTCGCGCACCCCGTCATCGGTGACCGACTGGTAGTCGGGCAGGAACATCGGGATCAGGCCCGCGTCGGATGCGCCCTGCACGTTGTTCTGGCCGCGCAGCGGGTGCAGGCCGGCGCCCGGCTTGCCGACGTTGCCGGTCATCAGGGCCAGCGAGATCAGGCAGCGGGAGTTGTCGGTGCCGTGAATATGCTGGGACACGCCCATGCCCCAGAAGATCAGGCCGGCCTTGCCCTTGGCAAAGGTGCGCGCGGTGCGGCGCAGCTGTTCCGGGCTGATGCCGCAGATTTCCGACATGGCTTCCGGCGTGAACTGCGCCAGATGCTGTTTCTCGGCTTCCCAGTTTTCGGTGAACTTGTCGATGTAGCTCTGATCATAGAGCTCCTCTTCGACGATCACATTCATGATCGCGTTCAGCATCGACACGTCTGCGCCGGGGCGGAATTGCAGCATCTCGGTCGCGAAGCGGCGCATGCCGACACCGCGCGGATCCATCACGATCAGCTTGCCGCCGCGTTTGGCGAACTGCTTGAAGTAGGTTGCGGCCACCGGGTGGTTCTCGATCGGGTTGGACCCGATGATGATCGCCACATCCGCGTTTTCGATCTCGTTGAAGGTCGCGGTCACAGCACCCGAGCCGACGTTCTCCAAAAGGGCGGACACCGACGATGCGTGGCAGAGCCGGGTGCAGTGGTCGACGTTGTTGTGCTTGAAGCCCTGGCGGATGAACTTCTGGAAGAGATAGGCCTCTTCATTGGTGCATTTGGCCGAGCCGAAGCCGGCAACAGACCGGCCGCCGTGATCGTCTTTCAGCTTCATCAGGCCTTTTGCGGCCAGATCCATCGCCTCTTCCCAGGTCGCTTCGCGGAAGTGCGTGCTGAGATCACCGGGATCGACGTTCAGGCCCTTGGCGGGCGCGTCGTCGCGGCGGATCAGCGGTTTGGTCAGGCGGTGCGGGTGGGGGATGTAGTCAAAGCCGAAGCGGCCCTTGACGCACCGCCGGCCTTCGGTTGCCGGGCCGTTGATGCCCTCGACATACTTGACCTTGTTGTCCTTGACCTTCAGCGAGACCTTGCAGCCGACGCCGCAGAACGGGCAGACGCTTTCGGTCTCGGAATCATAGTCCTTCAGGTCGCCGCGGCCCTGCTCGTCCAGAGTGGCGGAAGGCATCAGCGCGCCGGTCGGGCAGGCCTGCACACATTCGCCGCAGGCAACACAGGAGGAGGCACCCATCGGGTCGGCAAGGTCGAAAACCGGATAGGCTTCGTGGCCGCGGCCGGCCATGCCGATCACGTCATTGACCTGCACTTCACGGCAGGCACGGACGCAAAGCCCGCAGGAGATGCAAGCATCCAGGTTCACGCTCATCGCGACGTGGCTGTCATCCAGCAGCGGGATGCGGCCGTCTTCCAGTTTCGGGAAGCGGCTTTCCTCGACACCGTTCAGCGCGGCCATGTCCCACAGGTGCGAGGATTTGTCGTGCGCCTCTTCCTGTTTGGGCTGGTCGGCCACCAGCAGTTCCATCACCATCTTGCGGGCGTTTTCGGCGCGCGCATTGTTGGTGGTGACAACCATGCCTTCGGCGGGTTCGCGGATACAGGACGCGGCCAGCGTGCGCTCGCCTTCAATTTCCACCATGCAGGCGCGGCAGTTGCCGTCCGGGCGGTAGCCCGGCGCCGGCTTGTGGCAGAGATGCGGGATTTTCAGCCCGCGGCCATTGGCGACTTCCCAGATGGTCAGGCCCTTGTCCGCCGTGACCTCTTCGCCATCGAGGGTGAATGTAATCTTGTCGCTCATGGCTCAGACCTCATCCGGAAAATGTTTCATGGTCAGGCGGATCGGGTTCGGCGCAGCCTGGCCCAGGCCGCAGATCGAGGCGTCGACCATGGTCTGGCTCAGTTCCTCAAGCAGGCCCTGATCCCATTTGGCTTCGCTCATCAGCTTCACGGCTTTTTCGCAGCCCACCCGGCAGGGGGTGCACTGGCCGCAGCTTTCATCCTCGAAGAAGCGCAGCATGTTCAGCGCGGCATCCTTGGCGCTGTCCTTGTCGGACAGAACCACCACGGCAGCGGAACCGATGAAGGTGCCATGCGGCTGCAGCGTGTCGAAGTCGAGCGGAATGTCGTTCATCGACGCAGGCAGCAGGCCCGAGGAGGGGCCGCCCGGCTGGTAGGCCTTGAAGGCGTGGCCGTCCAGCATACCGCCGCAGGCTTCGATGATGTCGGTGATGGTGGAACCGGCGGGCAGCAGATGCACGCCTGGGTTCTTCACCCGGCCAGACACCGAGTAGCTGCGCAGGCCCTTGCGGCCGTTCTTCTCAACCGAGTTCAGGCATTCCGGGCCTTCGCGGTTGATCTTGCAGACCCAGTACAGGGTTTCAACGTTGTGAACGAGGGTCGGACGCCCGAAGACACCCACCTGCGCCACAAACGGCGGGCGGTGGCGCGGCTCGCCGCGCTTGCCTTCGATCGACTCGATCATGGCGCTTTCTTCACCGCAGATATAGGCCCCTGCCCCGCGGCGCAGGTCGATGTAGCCTTGATCGACGATGCCGGCCTCTTCCAGTGCCTTGATCTCGGTTGCGAGGATTTCCAGCACTGCCGGATACTCATCGCGCATGTAGATAAAGGCTTTTTCCGCCTCCACCGCCCAGGCGGCGATCAGCATGCCTTCGAGGAAGACATGCGGCGTGCGCTCCAGGTAGTAGCGGTCCTTGAAGGTGCCGGGCTCGCCCTCGTCGCCGTTCACGGCCAGATAGCGCGGGCCTTCGTTGGCGCGCACAAAGCCCCATTTGGTGCCGGAGGGAAAACCAGCGCCGCCGAGGCCGCGCAGGCCGGCCTCTTTCACCTTGGCCTGAACCGCTTCCCAGTCGCCATTGGCGCGCAAGCTTTTCAGCGTGGCATAGCCGCCGTCCGCTTCGTAAGCCGCGAAGGTTTCATAATCGGGGATATGCGCGTGGGTGTCATCCGCCGCAATTGCCGCTTCCACCTTCTCGACGGTGGCATGGTCGATGTGGTTGTGGCCGATTTCCAGCACCGGCGCGGTGTCGCAGCGGCCCATGCAAGGCGCGCGCAGAACACGCACTTGTGACGCGTCCAGACCGTCTTCCAGCGCCTTCTGCAGCTGCTCGGCGCCGGCCAGCTCGCAGGAGAGAGAATCGCAGACCCGGATGGTCAGCGCCGGCGGCGGGGTCTCGCCTTCCTTCACCACATCGAAATGGGCGTAGAAAGAGGCGACCTCATAAATCTCCGCCTGGCCGGTGCGGATCTCCTCTGCCAGGGCGCGGATGTGCGCCGCGCTGAGGTGGCCGTAAGCATCCTGAATCAGGTGCAGAAATTCGATCAGCAGGTCACGGTTGCGGGGGCGGTCCCCCAGCAGCGCCTGAACTTCGCTGAGGGCCTGATCGTCAACCTGGCGGCCTTTGGGCGTGCGGCGCCCCTTGCCTTTGCCGGATTTCCAGATCCCCTTGCTATTATCCAATGGTGCCATGGTGTCCTTCCTTCAGCACGCGGCTTTTGGCACCGCAATGTCATCAGGGCCGAATATCGTCAAATACGAAAAACGGATTGCACGATAACCCCTCCTTATGATGACGCTTTTGGCGCAAACCCCGGCGGAAACCGCCCCCCCGTCAGCAGCCGCAGGCGGAAAGACATCTCAATACACCTCGGCCGGAATGCCGCCAAAAGCGCTTGCAGGCAGACAGCCTCAGCCGCCGCTGCTGAACTCGTCTACCACTTCTTTCAGTGCCCGCACCGTGGTCAGCTCTGCCTGGCGGTTCAGGGTCGCTATACAGATAGGGCGGGCCTGTTCCGGCGCCACCAGCGGCAGCACGCGGGTGCCCTGCAGCGGGCCCAGCGCCTCGGCCAGGGCGCGCGGCAGGATGGTGGCGACCGAGCCGCGCCGCGCCATCACCATCGAGGCCATGAAGCCGCTAGACTGCGACACGATCCGCGGCTTCAGCGCCTGCTCCTCGAAAATCGCGTCCAGGATGCGCCGGTTCTGCATCTGCCGGTCCAGCAGGCTCAGCGGCAGTTCCGCCGCTTCAGCCCAGGTGATGGTGCCGCCCTTGTCCTCCACCATCGCCGCCGGCGCCATCAGCACATAGCTTTCCTCGTAGAGCGGCTGCACCGTCACCAGGTCCGGGCCGATGCTGTCGGCTTAGGTAACGCCGGCATCAATGGACCCGTCATAAAGCCGCTGCTGGATCGACAGCGAGGTGGTCACATCCACCTGCACCAGAATGCGCGGATAGGCTTGGCGCACCCGGTCCGCCACCTGGGCGGCAAAGGCGGTGGCGGTGGGCACCACCCCCAGCACCAGCGTGCCGGTGACCTCCCCGCGCGAGGCGGCGATCTCCTGCTCCAAGGCGCGGGCGTCATCCAGGATCGCGCGCGCCCGGCGCACGATCATCTCACCCTCTTCTGTCAGCCCCTGAAACCGGTTGGCCCGGCGCACGATGGACAGGCCCAGCTTTTCTTCAAGGTTGCGGATACGCATGGAGAAGGCGGGCTGCGACATGCCGCAGTCCTGCGCCGCCTTGGCGAAGTGCTGATGCCGCGCCAGCGCGGTCAGGATCTGCAAGTCCCTGAGTTCGATCATCGGGCTCTCCGGTGGTTCAGGGGCACATTCTGGCGGAACAGGCGCGGGATTGACAGGGGGAAACGGACGGCCCGGCGCTGTCCCCGCTGCCCGGCCGGCATGATACTTGAATATTCATATAAATTGCCTTAGCCATGGTCTGGCCCGCGCGCGACAGGGAGAAAGACCATGGCCGAAAGATCCTTCAAGAAGGAAGTGGAGCACCTGCGGATAGGCGCGGGAGAGACCTTCACCGGCGAAGGCATCCTGGCAATCACCAAGGCCCTGCTGGAAAACGGCGCCGGCTATGTGGGCGGCTATCAGGGAGCGCCGATCTCGCACCTGATGGATGTGCTGGCCGATGCCGAGGAGCTGATGAGCGGGCTGGGCGTGCGGTTCGAGGCCAATGCCTCGGTAGCCGCCGCAGCGGCGATGCTAGCCGCCTCGGTCCACTACCCGATCCGCGGCGCGTGACCTTCAAGGGCCCGGTTGGGGTCAATGTGGCCTCGGACGCGCTGGCCAACCTGGCGTCTTCCGGCGTCACCGGCGGCGCGCTGATTATCGTCGGCGAGGATTACCGCGAAGGTTCCTCGATCATGCAGGAGCGCAGCCATGCCTTTGCGATGAAATCGCAGTTCTGGCTGCTGGATCCGCGCCCTGCAGCGGCTGGGGCTGGCGGATCTCCACGGGCGGACCGGGGTGCCCATTTACTGCCTGAACGTCACCTACCCGCTGGTGCGCGATGAGGTTCTGGCCTTTGCCGGGGGCAAAGACGGCCTGCTGGTGGTCGAGGAAGGCCAGCCGGAGTTCATCGAACAGGGGCTGTCCACCCTGCTGACCCGCGGCGGCGCAACGGCGCGGCTGCATGGCAAGGACATGCTGCCGATGGCCGGAGAGTACACCGGCCAGGTGATGATCGACGGGATCGCCGCACTCTTGAAGGAACACGCGCCGGAGCTGCGGCCGGGCCAGCTGCCTGCGCCCAATCAGGACGCGCCCCAAATCCCCGATCTCTCCAGCACTGTGCCGGCCCGCCCGCCCGGCTTCTGCACCGGCTGCCCGGAACGTCCGATCTTTGCCGCCATGAAGCTGGTGGAGCAGGAGCTGGGCAAGCACCAGATCACCAATGACATCGGCTGCCACCTGTTTGCCTGCCTGCCGCCGTTCGAGATTGGCGGCGCGACCATGGGGTACGGCCGCGGCCCTGCGGCCAATGCGGCGTTTGACGGCGGCGGTGCGAAGCGGGCGATTTCTTTCCTCGGCGACGGCGGGTTCTGGCACAACGGCCTGGCATCCTCGATCGGCAATATGGTCTTCAACAAGTCCGACAGCGTGGCGGTGGTGGTGGACAACTACTATTCCGCCGCAACCGGCGGCCAGGATGTGTTGTCATCGCGCGCCGAAAACGCCACCAAGTCGACCAACAACCCGATTGCCAAGGCAGTGAAGGGCGCCGGCGTCAAATGGGTGCGCCAGATCGACCATACTTATGACGTGGGCAAGATGCGCGACACCCTGCGCGAGGCGCTGACCACCGATGTGGAGGGGCCGAAGGTGATCGTCGCCTCTTCGGAATGCATGCTGAACCGCCAGCGCCGCGAGAAGCCGCAGCGCAGCACGGCGATCAGGGAGGGCATCCGTGTCGAGATCCCGCGTTTCGGCGTTGATGAGGATATCTGCACCGGCGATCACGCCTGCATCCGCCTGTCCGGCTGCCCGTCGCTGTCGGTGAAACATCTGGACGATCCGCTGCGCGACGATCCCGTCGCCGCCATCGACCAGTCCTGTGTCGGCTGCGGCAACTGCGGCGAGGTGGCGGATGCCGCCGTGCTCTGTCCCAGCTTCTACCGCGCCGATGTGGTGCATAACCCCGGCCCGCTGGAACGCTGGCGGCACAGGGCTGCCGCCGCAGTGATCCGCTGGCTGCAACACCGCCGCGCCGCGCGGCAGATCAGCTTCGCGGAGACCGGACAATGACCACGCAGGACGCCCGGCACCATCATCAAGCTCGCCATCCGCGCCGTTGGCGGCCAGGGCGGCGGCGTGCTGACCAATTGGATCGAAACGCTGGCGCGGGCGCAGGGCTATGCCTGCCCGGCCACGTCGGTGACCGGCGTCGCGCAGCGCACCGGCGCGACAATATATTATGTGGAGATGGCCCCGGACGGCGATCTGCCGCCTGTTTTCTCCCTTGCGCCCTCCGCCGGGGATGTGGACGTGATGATTACCGCCGAGATGATGGAGGCCGGCCGCGCCATCCAGCGCGGCTTCGTGACCCCGGACCGCACCACGCTGATTGCCTCCACCCACCGGGCGCTGGCAGTGTCCAAAAAATGGTGCCGGGCGACGGCATTGCCTCCTCGGAGGAGGTGTGCGCCGCGGCAGAGGTGGCGGCAGACCGACTGATCCTGTTTGGCATGGACAGGCTGGCGGCGAAAAACGGCTCAGTCATTTCCTCGGCCCTGTTCGGCGCGCTGGCGGGGTCCGGCGCCCTGCCCTTCCCGCGTGAGGCTTTTGAGGATGCGATCCGCGCCTCCGGCAAGGGGGTGGAGGCATCACTGCGGGCATTCTCAGCTGCTTTCGAGCGCGCGCGAAATCCCGAGGAATTCTCAGAACCCGGACCATCCGCGCCCGCGCGGCCTAAGGCGCAAGGCCCGGCCAGGCTGCTGCGGGAGTGGGAGGCACTGGCCGCCCGCACCGCCGCCCTGCCCGGCCCGGCGCAGGACATGGCCCTGCGCGGGCTGCGGAAGGTGGTGGCGTTTCAGGACCTGGGCTACGGGCGCGAGTACCTGGACCGCGTGACGGCCTTCGCGGCGCATGACAATGCGGACCGCGGGTTTGAACTGACCACGGAAGCCGCCAAGCATGTCGCCAATGCAATGACCTATGACGACATCATCCGGGTCGCCGGGCTGAAGACCCGCGCCCGGCGCTTTGCCCGCATTGATGCAGAGATGAAGACAGGCGAAAACCCGGTGG
>ERZ1699650.236-NODE-236-length-10008-cov-3.522958_pt1 | contig 10008 bp, 5 predicted proteins | sample MGYA00581512_ERZ1699650 | MGnify/ENA primary metagenome ERZ1699650 (study PRJEB42348, sample SAMEA6618698) | metagenome | isolation source: Polyester-degrading enrichment culture growing on monomer terephthalic acid, Te | collected 2019-05-17 ... | reverse complement strand
TCGAGGCCGCCATTGCGAAACTGGACAAGTTCGACCTGATCATCCTCGATGATCTCGCCTATGTCACCAAGGACCAGGCCGAAACCAGCGTTCTCTTCGAGCTGATCTCGGCGCGGTACGAGAGGCGGTCCATCATGATCACCGCCAATCAGCCCTTCGGCGAATGGAACAAGGTCTTCCCCGACCCGGCGATGACCCCCGCGGCCGTCGACAGGCTCGCCCACCATGCCACCATCTTCGAGATGAACGTGGAAAGCTACAGACGACGATCGGCCATGGAGGCGAAACGGAAGAGAGGCAGGCCTGCTGCCTACGCGACAATCAACAACACGCCCCTGATTGACGCGGAGCGACAACCAGCAGCCGAAGAAAATTTTGCCAGCGGCAATCACGATGATAACGTCGCAGATGCCGCGACATAGAATCTCATCCTGATTGTCGCCAGCGTCTCACCCAGATTGCCGCGCCATAGATTTCTACGCTGTCGGCGCCCACGGGTAGACGCGAGGTCTGAAGACGTCGGTGAACAAGCTCTGATGCGCGGATTGGCTACCGCATGACCGATTTTGCGTCTCGGGGCTATTCCTGTCTTACAACGGGCGTCAACTTGCGTTGGCCACAAAGCGAGTGCCGGATATTCCCCTGCCGAGGACCTCGCGCCCGCCACTGGGCGCATGTGTGATTGTCTCAGTGGGCGGGCATGGTGCGCCGCGCGATGTCCCACATGAAAGCCGCCATCTCGCGGGCGATGGCCGTCGTGATGACGGTGGTTTTCTTCCCGTTCCGGCGGAGTTTCCGGTAGCGGGCCGTCAGTCGGGACTGTGCCTTCCAGGCGATGTCCTGAATGTCGGGAGACTGTTCTCGCAGGATATAGAGTTTTCTTGCACCAGGCCGGGCCGGATAGCGATATGTCCAGGCTCCTTCGATCAGTTTGTGACGGACGCGAGCATGGCCTGCCCGGGTGATCCCACCGCGCCGGGTTGTCTTGCCGGTAGAGTATTCGCTGGGAACGAGTCCGAGATATGCCATGAGTTTCACCGGTGTTTCAAAACGGCGGACATCGCCGATCTCGGCCATGAACGTGACAGCACTGATCAGCGCGACACCGTGCATGGCCTGCAGAGCATTGACGGCCGGGGCCAATGACCACTCGGGCACCAGCGCTTCAATATGGGCCGTAAGGCGGCCCAGCCTTTCGCGGGCATTGCGTTCGGCCTGCAACATTTCCTGCAGCGCAATCTGATGTGCGGGATGGTCGAAGCTCTGGCGTTGGAGCCATTGGAAATACCGCATCGTCCATGGTTTGGTGCGATGATAAACCCGGCCGTGGCGGAGCAGGAAGGCAGATACGAGCTGGCGTTTGTGGCGCTGGTCCTCTGCCGCGCTTTCCCGGGCCCGGACAAGGTCGCGCATCGCTTCATGGGTTTCGTCCGGAACCCAGATCGGCGTCAGCTCCCCGGCGCGAAATAGCCGCGCAAGACGCAGAGCATCAAGGCGGTCGGTCTTGACCCGCTCGCCGGCGCGCATTGGAATCAACGAGGGCGCAACTACCGAGCACTCGAAACCGAAAGCCCGAACCTGCCGATAGAGTCCGTATCCTGTCGGCCCGGCTTCATAGCAAACAGCCACGGGTGCCGCGCGTTTGGCGAGCTTTCTCAGCAGGGTGTGAACGGACGCGGGTGCATTCTCAAAGGTGCCCCAGGACACTACCTCGCCGCCTGGCGCCCCATCTGCAACCGCTACTGCAAGCCTGTCCTTGGAAACGTCGATACCGACGTATGTCACCGAAAGTTCGTCTTTCATGCCAATCCTCCATCGCAAAAGGCGACATGCGCCGCCCTGCGATCAAGTTAATGGCAATGCCCACAGGTGACGCCGCTCCAAAGACATGCGGTCTTACTGCTGTCTTATACCTTTGACACAAACACCCTTCCGGGCCATAAAGTGGAACACAAAGTGAGACACACAAGCCAACCTCACACTTGAACTATCAAGTTATTCAATGGCTTAGAATAATGGTGGTAAGTCCGGCACTCGCCTCCAGCACTCCCCAGCGGTTCACTCAATACCGCAAGCCGTCCGGGACCTGCGAGAGTGGATTCTCTGCAGCCGGCCAGGGGACCGGGAACCGCCCGAAATCCTGTTGCAGCCTCCGCTGAACAGCACCGGCGCCTGCCGGCGAAACATATCAGCGTCAGCGGCAGGCAGGCCTTGCCGGGCTGATCTGCGCAACCGGGAGCATTTCCGCGCGCCGTTTTTCTGCGGCCGAGGCCAGGGCCTCCAGCAGCTGCGCCTTGGTAACCGGCTTGGTCAGGAACAGGTCCATGCCCGCGGCGATACAGCTTTTGCAGTCGCTGTCAAAAGCATTGGCGGTCAGCGCAATGATCGTCGGCTGCACGATGGCAAGCTCGCGGATCCGGCGGGTCGCGGACAGGCCATCCAGTTCCGGCATCGACATGTCCATCAGGATGATGTCGGGGCTGTGCTCGCGGCATTTTTCGACCGCCTCGCGCCCGTTCACCGCTTCAATGACCTGCTCCGGCAGGTCCTGCAGGTACTTGCTGATCAGCAGCCGGTTGGTCCTGTTGTCCTCGGCCAGCAGGATTCTGCTCGCCGCCAGGGCCGAGCGGTCGGCTTGCACCGCCGCGCCATCATCCGCCGCCGCAGTGCCGCGCGGCGGGCTGAAGGTCAGGCGGATCCGGAAGCAGGAGCCCTTGCCCGGCTCTGACACCACCGAAATCCCGCCGCCCATGCGTTCGGCCAGGATGCGCGAGATCGCCAGCCCCAGCCCGGTGCCGCCAAAGGCGCGGGTGACGGCCGAATCCGCCTGCGAGAAGCGGTCGAAAATGGCGCCCTGCCGGTCCTGCGGAATGCCGACGCCCGAGTCTTCAACCTCAATGGTCACGCGCCAGGGGTCTTGCGGATCGCTGTGCGCGCGCAGGACAACATGGCCTTCGGAAGTGAATTTCACCGCATTGCCCAGCACGTTGACCAGGATCTGGCGCAGCCTGCCGCTGTCGCCATGAACGGTGTCCGGCAGGGGGCTGCTGGTTTCCACCAGCAGGCTGAGCCCTTTTTCCTGCGCTTTCGCCCGCAGCAGATCGGCGGCGCTGGTGATCGCGCCGCGCAGGTCGAAATCCTCCGCCGCAATGGCCGGCTGCCCGGCCTCCAGGCGCGACAGGTCCAGGATGTCGTCGATGATCTTGAGCAGCGCAAGCGCGGATTCGCGGATCGTTTCCACATGCCCGTGTTCCTCTGCCGGCAGGCCGGCGTCCGACAACAGGTCGGCCATGCCGACAATGCCGTTCATCGGCGTGCGGATTTCATGGCTCATATTGGCCAGGAACTCGGATTTTGCCCGGTCCGCCTGTTCCGCCGCCATCTTGGCGCGTTTCAATTCCCGGTTGCCCTGAGACAGTTTGCGGTTCGTGCGGATGATCTCTTCGCGCTGCTGCACATCCCGCGTCACATCCCAGTTCACCCCGATCATCCAGTCGCCGTCGGACATGGTCCAGGTCCGCGCCAGCGCCCGGATGTGGCGCACGGAGCCATCAGGCCGCAGGATGCGGAACTCGGTGGACAGCCGCCGCGCCTGAACTGCATCTTCCAGGGTTTGCACCGCAGAATCCTTGTCTTCCGGATGCAGGCAGGCATGCCAGGTGCCATGGGGCTGCTCGCCGGGCGGGCGGGCGGTGCCATAGAGGGTGCACATGCTCTGATCCCAGATCAGATCGCCGGTGTCCGGCTTGTATTCCCAGATTCCGATCACCGACGTCTTGAGCGCGATTTCAAGCCGGTGCGACATGGTCTTCAGCTCGTTCTCGCGCTTGCGCAGCCGGGCATTGGCCTGGTTCCGGGCGGTGGCCAGAAATCCGGCCGAGACCATGGGGACGATGATCATCAGGCCGGCCGCGACCAGGGTAGCCCGCAGCCGCCAGAAGTTTCCCGGCCGCTGCGGCCAGCCGCCCTTGGGCCGCGCCGCCAGCTGCCAGCTGCCGTCCGGCAGCGTCACGTCCAGCAGCACCGGATTGTCGCGGGGAACATCCGGCGGGCCGAAAAACTGCTCGCCGTCCGCACCCATTGAATCCTTGCCGGTCAAGGCAATTTCGATATCCAGCGAAGGCGCGCTCAGCCCGGCCTGGTCGAACAGGGTTTGCGCGTCTATGACCGCGCTGAGGAGGCCCCGGAACCGCCGTTCCGCCCCCTCGCCGGTGAAGATCGGCAGGCGGTAGATGAAGCCCTGCCCGCCCTGCACCAGTTCAACCGGGCCTGCGACCACCACCCCGCCGGTATCACGCACCCGGTACGCCGCGGCGCGCTGCGCGTCATTCTTGTTATAGTCGAGGCCAATGGCCTGCCTGTTGGGTTCCACCGGATAGACCAGCGACACAACGAGATCGGGCGCATAGGCAGTATTGCGGAACTCCGGATGCCCCGCCGTCACCCGTGATGCCAAGGTGCTGTAGCGCTCCTGATTCATGTCCGGCTCGGTTGCCAGAACCGCGGCAAGCCCCCGCAGCAGCTGAACATCCGCGTTCAGATAGCCTTCCAGCCGGGACCTGACCATTCCGGCTTCCCAGGCCACTTCGGACCGGAGGCGCTGCTCAGCGGTTTCCGTGTTCTTCCGCTCGGAGTACACAATGGCAAAGACCACAACCGAAAGCACCAGACCCACGGCCAAGAGGATCAGCCTGTTGAAGCTCCTGACCGAAGGAGAATGCCCGGCTCGTGTCATCAGTGTCCTCTGGGTCCAAGTCGATTCGGCGTTTAGCTCCAGAAAGCATCACACTTGCTGGTTCAGCAGCTGTTAACAGAGGCGGTTTTCCCGCAACTGGGAAGCCTTTTCTGTATAACAGCCTGCACCTAATACGTTTATCGCGGTCAACATGTGGCAATTGGGCAATCATCACGCAGCGCGGAAGCGGTGCCGCCTGAGTGAAGGTCATCAGGCTGCCCGGGCGGCGCGCCAGGCCGGGGCCGCTGACATAAGGCGGCGCGGCGGATCGCCTCCACCTGATCCGCCGGCAGGACTGCGGCGGGCCTTGGCATTCTCCTTCGTGGAGAACAGGTCAGCTGCGTCCCTTTGTGGCGCTCGCGGCGATTTTCGGCATCCGCCTTTGTGCAAAGCGGCGCGCGGTGTCAGGCGCTGCCCTGCCGGTCCTCCGACGGCAGCGTGCCGAACACCCGCCGGTAGACCTTGGAAAAGGTGCCGACGCTATAGCCGTAATCCAGCGCGATATCGATCAGCGGGCGGCGGCCGGCGATCACCTCCTGCCTTGCGCCGGCCAAGCGGATCTCGGCATAGGCCTTGGCGGGGCTGAGGTTGAATTCCGCCTTGAAAAGCCGCTCCAGCTGGCGCTGGGAAATCCCGACACGGTCCGCAATCTCCTGCACCGGGACCGGATCACAGCTGCGCGCGCTCATCAGTTTCACCGCCGCAAAGACCTGCTTGCTGGAGGTGGCAAAACGCAGGTCCGCCGGCTTTATCTGCTGCAGGTGCCCGTCGCGCACCCCGTCAATCATCAGGGCGGAGGCGGTCTGCTTCGCAAAATGTTCGCCATTGGTGCACCGCACATAGTCCAGCATCAGGTCCGCCGCCGCGCCGCCGCCGGAGCAGGTGGGATGCTTGCCGCCCGGCACAAACAGCGCGGGCGCGGCGCGCACATTCGGGAAGAAATCCCTGAGATAGGCGATGTCCTCCCAATGTGCGGCCACGGTGGCTCCCTCCAGCAGCCCGGCCTGCGCCAGCCGCACAACGCCCGAGGAGACGCCCCAGATCTCATGCCCTGCCCGCGCCAGCACACGCAGCCGGGCGATCAGCTCAGGATTGGGGGTCCGGTCCGCCTCTGCCCCGGAAACCATGACGATAGCGGCATCATGCAGCGCTTCGTCCAGCCGCGCGTCGGGCAGCACACGGATGCCATTGGCGGCGGCCACCGGTCCGGGCTGCAGCGCAGAGACCGAGTAGCTCAGCGCATGCTCCGCACCCAGCTTCTGCGCCACCCGCAGCACCTCCACTGCCGAGGAAAACGCCTGCATGGTGAAACCGGGTTCGATGAGAAAGGTGAAATGGGTTGCGTCCTGCCCCATGGCGGCCTGCCGTTCCGTAAAGAAAGGCGGCCTGCAAAGCAGGCCGCAGTTGGGGAGGAGAGTGTGCCGGCCCGCCGGGCTGTTGCAAGCCCTGAATCGGCGGCGGGCCGGGTTCTGTTATTCGGCCGCGATCCGGCTGCTGTCCTGCAGCATCCGCCCGCGCATCAGGCAGCGCTCGTAATCGGCGTCCGGCATGCAGCCGCCCGCCGTCGCCCACATCACATGCACCGCCTTGTCCATCTTGCCGGCGAGGCCGTGCCGACGGAGATAGGCATTGCCTGCCTCCGTCTGCATCAGCATCTCCGGCCCCGCCAGGCTGGAGGCGGCACCCGGGTCCAGCTGCAGCCCGGCCTGGTCCTGCGCCTGCGCCAGCCAGCGGAACATCGTGTCGTCCTCTACCGTGTAAACGCCGCTCAGCTGGCTTTCCATTGCCTCTGCCACCAGCGGCGACAGCTCGGGCACCGACAGCCCTGCCGCCGCGGTGCGGCTGCGCAGCCCCATGTCGCGCACATTCACCGTGCCCTGACGCGGCGACGACAGCGCCGCCAGCGTGCGCGGCGTGCAAACGGGTTCCGCAAAGAAGCAATGCACATGCGGCCCGAACATCTGCCGCGCGCCCAGCGCAATGCCGCCCGGCGCGCTGCCGCTGCCGCAGGGCAGGTAGAGGAACAGCGGCCGCTCCGCATCAACCTGAATGTTCTGGCGCGCCAGCTGCGCCTGCAGCTCGGCGGCTGCGGCGCTGGCGCCGAAGAACAGCAGCTTGGAGTGTTTTTCATCGACAAAGTAAGATGCCGGATCATCCCCGGTTGCAGCCCGTGCTGCCGCATTGGCCTTGCGGAAGCCCGCATCGTGCAGGACCACCTCTATGCCGCTGGCGCGCAACTCGCGTTCGATCCAGGAGCGCGCCGAGCGCGGCATGTGCACCTCGGCCCGGAACCCCAGGCCCTGCGCCGCGCGCCCTGCCGCCAGCCCAAGACATCCGGAGGAGGCCGTGACCACCTTATAGGCCGAAAACGCCCTCCGCGCCCCGGCTGTGGCCAGCGCCATCGGCCCGGCATCATCCGTCATCAGCCCCAGCTTGCGCCCCAGCACCATGGCCAGCAGCGTCACCTCGTAAATCGCGCCGCGGACATGTGTGGATCCCGAAACCTGCAGGTCATTGTCCGATTTCACAAAATAGCTGCCGCCGCCCGGCGGCATCAGCCGCGCCAGTCCGGGCACCGGCAGCAATGGCGACCTGAGCCGCCCGCGCCCCGGCTGCAGCCCCGGGAAACAGGCCGCCAGCAGCGGCGCCATCCGCACCCAGTTTTCACAGGTCTTGGCGACTTTCCCCCCATTCCCGGCAGGTCCGCCCCGGCCGTGTCCAAAGGCCTGAGAGCAGGGTTCGCCCACATCAGCGGGCGTTTTTCCATCAAGGCAGACTTCAAAGCAGCATCCATAGGTTTTCCCCCTTCGCGCCAGCAGCTCACGCGTTCCGCAGTGCAATCCGGAAATGGTTTTGTCCCCTAATTCGGCACCGCCCCGGGGGCAACCTTGCCTAAGCTCCGCGACTATAACAGCGGAGTACACATTGATGAGTGCATACAGTGCATGAAGTGGGCAAGGGTTTTCCCTCCACCATATTTAGTGTTCGCGGGGTTTGTTGTTTCTGTGCAATTTCTTAACGGCCGCCCACTGGAATAACACTTTCTTAAGGCTTTGAACCGGACCGCAAGCGCCCGGCCGTGCCTGAGATCCGGCAATCCGAATTGGTGTTCTGACACAATATGTTGTGGTGCATTGCCGCCGGGCCGCCGGTCAGGCCGCAGCGCCCCGTTTGGCCGGGCTGCGGGCCGCGGCGGCCCGCCCGGAGGGCATCAGGCAGCCCCCCGGATTCGCCCGTTAAAAGCGCGTAAAGCTGGTGTTCCAATGCGCGCCAGCGGCATCCGCAGCCGCAGGACAGCGCTGTCTGGCAGGCCGAATCGGCCGGCCAATCGCTACCCAGGCGCGCTCAGCCGGCCTGGAAGGCCGCAAGCGCCTGGCGCGCGATCACCACCCGCTGCACATCGGAGGCGCCTTCATAGATCCGCAGCGCCCGGATATCGCGGTATAGCTCCTCCACCTTCTGGCCGCGCCGCACCCCGTCGCCGCCATGCAGCTGCACCGCCTTGTCGATGACGCCTTGCGCCTGATCGGTGGAAAACAGCTTGGCCATGGCCGCCTCGCGGGTCACCCGCGCAGCACCGGAATCCTTGGCCCAGGCGGCCCGGTAGGTGAGCAGCGCCGCCGCATCCACATCCAGCGCCATATCGGCGATATGGCCCTGCACCATCTGCAGATCAAACAGCGGCGCGCCCTGCACATGGCGTTCGGTGACCCGCGCCAGCGCCTCGTCCAGCGCCCGGCGGGCAAAGCCCAGCGCCGCCGCCGCCACGGTGGAGCGGAACACGTCCAGCACCGACATGGCGATCTTGAAGCCCTGCCCCGGCTGCCCCAGCATGGCCGCAGCCGGGATGCGGCAATCAGTGAAGCGCAGCGTTGCCAGCGGGTGCGGCGCGATGGTCTCCAGCCGCTCCGTCACCTCGAACCCCGGCAGGCCCGCAGGCACGGCAAATGCACTCAGCCCCTTGGCCCCCGGCGCCTCGCCGGTGCGGGCAAACAGCGTGTAGACATCGGCGATGCCGCCATTGGAGATCCAGGTCTTCTCGCCGTTCAAAACGTAATCATCGCCGTCCCGCGTGGCGGTCATGGAGGAATTGGCCACATCCGATCCGGACTGCGGCTCGGTCAGCGCAAAGGCGGAAATCGCCTTGCCCGCGCGCGTCAGCGGCAGCCATTCGGCCTGCTGCGCTTCGGTCCCGAACAGCGAGATCGCCCCGGTGCCCAGCCCCTGCATGGCAAAGGCAAAATCCGCCAGCCCGTCATGCCGCGCCAGCGTCTCGCGGATCAGGCACAGCGTGCGCACATCCAGCTTCTCACCCGCAACTGCACCGGAATGCTGCGTCCAGCCGCCCGCGCCCAGCGCCGCCACCAGCGCCCGGCAGGCGGCATCGGTATCCGAATGGTCAACCCGCGCCAGCGCCTCCGCCGCCCAGGCCTCCAGCTCCGCTGCCAGCGCGCGGTGCTTCTCTTCAAAAAACGGCCAGCTCAAGAACGTCCGGTCTGCCATGACGCGGTTCCCCCTGCTTCTTCTTTGTCCCCATACTCCCGCCGGAGGCTCCCGCACTCGCAGCGGGCGCGCGGCTGCGGGGTATCAATCGCCCTCGAAGACGGGCTTTTCCTTATTCACGAAGGCCTTGTAGGCGCGTTCGAAATCGCCGGTCTGCATGCAGATCGCCTGCGCCTGCGCCTCGGCCTCGATCGCCTGTTCGATCGACATCGACCATTCCTGCGCCAGCATGGTCTTGGTGATCATATGGCCGAAAGCCGGCCCCGCCGCGATGCGCCCGGCCCAGTTCTGCGCCTCCGCCATCAGCTGCTCCTGCGGCACCAGCTTGTTGTGAAACCCCCAGGCTGCGCCCTCTTCGGCACTCATCGCGCGGCCGGTATAGAGCAGCTCGGCGGCACGCCCCTGACCGATCAGCCGGGGCAGGATCGCGCAGGCGCCCATGTCGCAGCCAGCGAGGCCCACACGGGTGAACAGGAAGGCGGTCTTGGCCTCCGGCGTGGCAATGCGGATGTCGGATGCCATGGCGATGATCGCCCCGGCACCGACGCAGACCCCGTCGATGGCGGCAATGACCGGCTTGCCGCAGTTCACCATCGCCTTGACCAGATCACCGGTCATGCGGGTGAAACGCAACAGCTCCTTCATGTTCATCTTCGTCAGCGGCCCGATGATGTCATGCACATCGCCGCCGGACGAGAAATTCCCGCCATTGGGTGCAAAGACCACCGCCTTGACCGCATCGTCGTAATGCAGGTCGCGGAACCAGTCGC
>ERZ1699650.235-NODE-235-length-10026-cov-3.508073_pt1 | contig 10026 bp, 7 predicted proteins | sample MGYA00581512_ERZ1699650 | MGnify/ENA primary metagenome ERZ1699650 (study PRJEB42348, sample SAMEA6618698) | metagenome | isolation source: Polyester-degrading enrichment culture growing on monomer terephthalic acid, Te | collected 2019-05-17 ... | reverse complement strand
CGACGTGCTTCTGCAATGGGCCCTTCCAGCATCTTCCGGCGCTTCTCAATGTCTTCGTACATCCGGGCAAAAGAGGATGTCCCGTAAACATCAGCCAGAAGTTTTTGATGCACCGTTTGCTGCTCGATCAGGCTCAGGGCCGGTGAGGTGGCCTGAAGTTGGGCCGCCAAGCGACCGGCAGGATTGACGAGCTTCTCGATATCACCGAGCGGGTTGGTGAGCTTCCGCATCCGTTCCTGGTCTGCAAACAGTTTCCGTATTGCATCTGATACCATGATGGCTCCTGTGAGGCGGTGTTGGCCACGGTTCCCTAAACTTAAGACCGTCAGTATGTTGTAAGCGACATAAGTGTGGTTTGTGTTGGCTACAACCAACAACTAGCCCGTTATTGGGTTGATTTAGTTCTTTGATTACTGTATGTAGGCCAAAACCGACATGAAAGCAATTCATGATGCCTAAAACCAACACACGAGTGCAGTTGGAGAAATTCTCTCGGTCAACGCGGTACGGTCTGTCGCTGATCGCATCGGAAATCCAATTGGCCCGCAAAAAACGCAAGCTGACAGAAATGGACCTTGCCGAACGCGTGGGATGCTCACGTGACACCGTACGCGCGATTGAGGCGGGTAAACCAACGGTCGCAATCGCCTTTGTGTTTGAGGCAGCATCGATCCTCGGCATTGATTTGTTCGGCGGCTCAGACGAAATGACCCGGCGTACCCAGGAAAACCGCGCGCAGCTAACACTTCTGCCCGCGAGCACCCGTGTGCGCAAGCCAGAGTTCAGAGATGACTTCTGAACCCAAAGCGCTGTTTGTCTGGATTTGGCTGCCCGGTGAAACCGAGCCTGTCGTGGCCGGTCAGGTCATTCGCAATGAGGAGACCGAGGTCATCCACTTTGGCTACGGGCAAAGCTATCGTGCGCGTGACGGTGCCTTCCCGCTCTTCACGCCGGACTTGCCGCTTCAGGAAGGGTTGATCGACCCACCAAAGGGTCATGTACTGGCGCCATCTCTGCGCGACGCGCTACCTGATCGATGGGGCAGGCGTGTCATCGTCAACGAATTGCTGGGGCATCGCAAAGACGACATTTCCGAAGATGCCATTTGTGAGATGACCTACATGATCCGTTCCGGGTCCGATCGGATTGGAGCGCTCGACTTTCAGGAGAGCCCGGACACCTTCACACCGCGTGTTTCGGCCGAAGCGACCCTCGAGGAACTCCAGAACTTCTCCGATATGATCGAGGCCGGTGAGGAAGTCCCGAAAGAGCTTGATCGCGTGATCCTGCATGGCAGTTCCATCGGCGGCGCGCGTCCAAAGGCTCTGATCACGGATAATGACGATGACAACCCGCGCAAACTGATCGCCAAGTTTTCGGCGACCAATGATGTTTTTGCGATGGTGAAGGGTGAGTTTGTGACGATGCGCCTAGCGCAACTCGCGGGCATGAACGTTGCAAACGTAGAGATCCAGAAAGTACTCGACCGGGATGTTCTTCTTGTGGAGCGGTTTGATCGTTCGCCGGTTGAAAATGGCAATGCCTGGCACCGAAAGCACATGGTCTCAGCACTGACCTGGACCCAGGAAAACGAGCTGGCCGCTCGTCACATCGCCTACTCTGAACTTGCTGAGATCATTCGGGCACGTTTTCGGGACCCGACCAAAGACCTTCAAGAACTTTTTGCTCGCATGGCGTTCAACGTTCTAATTGGGAACACGGATGACCATGCGCGCAACCATGCGGGCTTTTGGGATGGCGCGATGTTAGAGTTGACACCAGCCTATGACATTGCACCACAAAGACGAGGCAATGCGGAGGCGAACCAGGCGTTGAACATTTTGCCAGGATTGGCTGCGGCGAAACTCACGAATGTCCTGCAGGCCGCTGATGCGTTTCACTTGAGCGAGGCTGATGCGCGGGTAGTCATTGACGCACAGGTGGAGGCTATTCGCGACAATTGGATCGACGTCTGCCAAAAGGCAAAGATGCAAAATGCGGAGCGAAACTATTTCGCAGGTCGCCAAGTCTTCAACCCATATGCCTTCGAAGGCTACAGCGCCGTTCCCGAATTGCCCGAGGTTTGAGTCAGCTGCCATGCGGCTTTAGGAAAGTGAAGGACAACCAAGCAAGGGCGTCTGCGTGCATCAGACAAATTGAGGATATCACTTACTGTAGACAGTGCGGTTCCTACTAGAGCCCAAATTCCGCTAGCGGTACCAATTCATAGCCCTCAGGTACAGGATCTCCCACCTGATGGATGGACATGCCAATAGGGGTTTCCCTTACACGCCGCGACGCTCGATCCCAATCGAATTGGAATATTTTGCGAAAATAGCTTGCGACCTCCGTATCATCGACGATCAGACTGGCATCGCGGTTTGCCAGAGCACCATATTCGCTCAAATTGTGACTCCCGAGTAAGACTCGCTCACCGTCGACAATTAGTCCTTTGGTGTGGCAGCGGCTGAGAAGCCGGATTTGATCCGCTTCAAAGCCCTGATCAATCAACATCTCCTTCATTTCAGGTGAATAGTCGCTGCGAAGAATGAACCTGACATCGATACCATCGCGATGCTTTTGCAACATCGTCTTCATCAAGCGTTCAAACCGCGGATCGACATTTCGATCCCGCCATTTCACAGTTTGATTTTGCAACTCGATTGTCTGCGCTGCGGACTCGACCAATGCTTGAACGTGTTCGATGAAGTTGTCTGGAGTGAGGAGCGGCCGAATGCGAAGCCTCTTTTCGACCCTTAACGGAGGAAAGTATGTAGCACTTCGCGGAGTGCGTTCTTGAATTTCCGTGGACAGTGGCACCAGAACCATCGGCGGAAGTTCGTCCGGAGCAGCCTCTCGGATCGACCGTCGTAGCTCACGATATGAATCCAGGTCATATTTGATATAGTTTTCGAGGGTCTTCGAGAGAGCCTCATTCTCAACAACCGCATGCCATTCGCGGTTCTTGTTTTTCAAGAGTGAATATCCGGTTTCATTGTCAGCGATCGGATCGACTTTCGGCTGGTTCGAGTGCTCCCAATTTCCGATCGACAACCAGACTGCGTTGCTGTCTGTGACCGCCACCTTCTTGTGGTAGTGCCCGGCAAACAACCGTAGCCGACCGTCGGCGAGTTCGTAATTGAAGCGCTCGCCCATAAGGTCCTTAAAATGTGAAACTAGCTCCTTTTCAAATTCGTCTGTGTGTTCTCGATCGATCGAGGCATCGCCAAGAACCAAATCAAGCGTCCCTGGCTCAGCAGCTACCGCTTGCTCCAGCGCATCCCTGAGGTGATCAGTGGCAAAATTGTACAAACCGATCGTCAAAGAGTTCTGCGTCTCGGATAGAAAATCTCGGAGGGTTGGCCATCCAGCATCTGGGCTGACGTGGAAGATAGCGATCATGTCTTCATCGACAATATCAAGTGAAAGGTCAGCGGGTTCTTCGTAGCGGATGCTTGGAACAGACTCGAACGCTGTGTATCCTTGAGATCTGAGAATTTCTTCCGCTGTTGCGGGCCGAACTTGAACTGCATACCCACCATACGTCTCGGGGATCTTTGCAATCGTGTCTTCGCTTCCAACAGCCGAGTAGTCCATTGAAAGGACGATGGCACGTTCATCGGTATACCTGCCATTGGCCACGAACCTTCCATCACGCACATTAACAATACCGTGCATAGATGAGAACGCTCTCGCAGCGTCATTGACGGCAGTTGCAATGGTCGTGGGAATTTTGTCGGTTTGGTGCGTAGGAGCGTCGCCCAATTCAACAGTGATCCGCAATGGCACTTCTAGAGTGACCTTTCGACCACTGCTCAAGTCAGTTTTGCTCATGGTATGTCCTTCGTTTGTAGCGCTCACATTAATCGTGCCCACTTGGTCCCCGCGCAGACGTGGCTTCAGGTTGTCCAACCTATCTGCCAGTAAATTTGCGGAGACGGCGTGGTTGACGGGATTCGGAAATGTGCCTCCGTAGTGCAAGCCCATGACTTCGCCGGTTCGCAGATCAATAAGGGGCGAACCCGAATTGCCGCCGAGCGTTGAGCAGTCGTGCGATACAGTGCTTTCCGATATAGACTTCGTTACCCCGGGAGCAATCCGCTTCTTGTTGTAAACGTCCCCGAGCAGGTCCAACACAATGTTCAGATCGGTTTCGCGAGTGTCTTTTGCCGGGTAGCCAATAACAGCGGAAGGGGACCTTTCATCAACTCTGTTCGCCAATTTGAGCCGGGATACACCCGACGAATGAGATGGAACGGCGAGGCGCAAAAACGCCAGATCGGGTCCCGGACTGTCCTCAATGTGCAAGACCTCGACGATTGGTATCGACATCGACGTGTCCCCTGATACCGAGCTGACCTCCTCCTTAATGTCCAACGCAGAAGTGACACGGCTACCATTCAAAAGGCCATCGACAAATTGATAGTCGCCATCAGGCCGTCGATAGGCAAACTCAATTGCCACGTGACGGTTTGTGACAACGATGTCCCTACCGTCTGGGGCGGTCAATACAAACCCCGTGCCAACCCATGATCGTAGAGGGTGATTTGAAACCTCGATGCGTCCGACACCGCGAATTGCTGTCTTGATCTGGCTTCGGTTGTCGGAAAGCAAATTCCTTAGAACATCGGGAAGTGTTTCGTGAGGCGTGAGGTCGTAGTCATCATTTTTGATCAAAATGGCTGGCCTGCCCTGAGAGAGCGCAACCAATTCCTGCACCATTCGGGTTACGCCTGCATCTGACTCATGTGGGAGCGACTCGTTGACCATCGTGCGCAGTCGCCCTTCGAACTTTTTGCTCATCGGCTTGATCGAGGACGGTGTAGCGAAGAACTGTTCGATCCCCAGTTCCGGATGTACTTTAACCAGTTCTTGGTAAGCGTCTGAAATGCGCTTCAGTTGATCAGCTGTAATCGGTTCCACCTAAAATTCCTCACAAACGCCTATCGATAATTTTACTTTATAACAAATTCGCCCAATTTCCGAGTTTGCACGTCAGGTATAACCGTTAAGTGACATCCAGATGTCTCATGATCATCGAGTTACATTTTTCACGGGATCGCCAGCTCGGGCGTTATGAAGGTAAAAACACGTCCAATACGCCGCGTTTTCCTTCACGACGCCCAACCTGAATGATTACATCAATGGTCTGGCTGGCATAGTCGATGACGTCCTGTCGCGTCAGGCGCACCCCAGTCTGCATGACCATCAGCGCGATGCGCTCAAGAGCGAGTTTGGGACTGTCGGCATGGATGGTGGAGATCGAACCGGGATGTCCCGTATTGATCGCTTCGAGGAAATTATAGGCTTCGGACCCGCGCAACTCGCCCACAATCAGCCGATCCGGCCGCATGCGAAGCGAGCTTTCCAGCAGTTTTGCCGTCGTTCTATCCGAATCATCTCGGCGGGTTGCGACCAAGGCGACCGAGTTGGCATGGATCGGTCGCAGCTCTACCGCGTCCTCGATGGTAACAAGCCGCTCGTCCTTGTGGCACATGCCGAGCAGAGCGCGTGCAATCGTCGTCTTGCCTGAGGACGTGCCGCCGGAGATCAGGATGTTCATCTTATCGTCGATGGCCGACTTCAGAAGTGCTGGCAGATCGGCATTGGTCAGATGGGCCTTTACCGCCTCATGTGACCAGAGACGCACCGCATCGACATCCACCTGTTCACCCTGCACGAAGGTGATCTCTTTCACCTCCAAAACACGCGCGATGTATTTGCGGATAGAGAGCGAGACACCTCTCTCGATGGCGGGTGGCACAACCACCTGAACCCGGACATCATTGTCAAAGACGAAGACCCGCCCTGACACGATTGGATGTTCTTCACCAAGAGCATTGCCGGTCTCGCCGGCCAGATTGTTGCCGAGTGAATGGATTTCCTGTTCTGACATTTCAGCATCGGAAACCTCAACCATGTGGGCCTGATCGGCATATTCGACGAAGATCCGACCATCAGGGTTGATGACGATCTCGTTGACATTGTCCGAGGTCAGCAGTTTCTCGAGTGGTTTGAGGCCCTGTTCGGCGTAGGAATTGACGTCCAGACTCATGTGAAATCCAGATCCTGGTTGACCAGCACATTGAGTGGTGTGCCCTGCGGAATGCGGATAATCGGTGGAAGCTTCAGATAATCCTCCAGCACATCTTCGGTCGTGTCTTTCAGATCGTCGGAGACATCCTGCGCGACACCGGTTGCGGCGCCAGTGGTTGTGTTGCCGCTTGCGTCATCATTGGCCAGAAAAGAGGGGATTGCGCTGATGCTGGTGATCAGCACGGCAGTTCCGAACCGCTGGACAAACCGGCTGTCGACATTGCCAGCCTGACCGCCACGACCGAGCCGGTCGATGCCGGTGGCTGCCAGCTTGACGGATTTGCCTTCCGGGGTGATTGCCCGATTCCATGCGATCAGTACCCGTTTCTGAGCGATCGAGATGTCCGAATTATACGTCCCGATCAACCGTGTGCCAGCGGGCATGAGAACGTTCTGCCCATCAAAGGAATAGACTGGCCGCATTACCTGCGCACGAATGTTGCCCGGCAGCTCGGTGTTGATGGCCGTCTCCAGGATGGCCGAGATAATCGTGCCTTGAGCAATCGTGTTTGAGATGTCGCCAATAGAGGTGGCTTTGGCCGTCTCGAAGCCTTGCGAAGCGGCTGATTTCAGGAATTGTTCGTTCTGGGAGAGTTCTCGAACACCGGTTTCGTCTTCTTTGGTGCCGGAGGTCGATGTGCCTTCCTCGGATTCATCAAACACATTACCGTCGGAGACCTGGCGCTTGAGCAGTTCGGCATCGCGCGCCGCCTTGCGGGCCGCCAGTTCCTGGCGCAAGCGCTCGCGTTCTTCCGCCTCACGGCGCAGGCGCTCCTGTTCGGCAAGCTCTTCGGCCGAGGGGCCAGTGGGGACAGACTGCTGGGCCTGCAAAGCATCCAGTCTGGCTTGCAAGAGCTTTTCACGGGTTTCTGCCTCCGCGCGCAGGGCAGCGGCCTGTTGGTCGAGCAGGTTCTTGATGTCGTCCGCCGTCAGGCCCGTCTCCGCGGCTGGCCGGTTGGCGAGGTCCTGCAGCGTCTTCTCCAAAGCCGCCAGACGCGCCTTGGCCTCATCGCTCAGGTCCGAATTCCTCGGTGCCACTGGCGGCACGACCGTAGTGTCTTCGGGTGGGCGCTCGATCACGATTGTTGGCTGCGGTTCGATCTGTGTGGAAATGCCACTATCATCGACCTGGGAGGTCCGCTGAATGTCCTCCGATGTGGACGTGTCCAGACCAAGCAGGCGGCGCGCCTGGTCAGGAAAGACTAGAAAGATAGCTGCCAACAGGAGAAGGATTATGAAAAAGGCAGCAGCCCAGCCGCGGGAGCGGCCACGCCCGCCACCGGCCATGCGGTCTCTCCTGGCGGCCAGTCGATCATCCTCGGGCGAACCGATGGAGTTCTGGGCCATAGCTTAGCCCGCCCAGCCGCGTACGACGCGCGGTCCATTCGAGACGCAGATGGCTTCTTCACCGATCCGGACCGTCCATTCCTTGTGGACACCATCGACGATGATCTGGTTTCCGGCGGTGCGGGAATTGACGATATACTCCTTGCCGCCCTTGCCCACGCGAAAGATGCCGGGCAGGGGACCGTTCTCAGGGAACGTGAAAATCGTCTGCTTGCCGTTGTCGTAAACCTCGACCGGTTTGAACGGCGCGGACCCGGCAACGAAATAGTCGAAATTGCGGCTGCTACGGCTGGTCGTGGCAGTGCCAAATTCGGAGACGACGGCTGTGGGGTATTTGAATGTTGTGCGAAAGTTGTGGTTCTGGCGGTGACCAGCCGAGCCGCGATGCGCGCGCAGCTCGAATGAATAGACCCGGCGGTCGGTATAGACCGTCATATTGGTGACGGCGTCCGAATTGAGCGGTTTGATGGAGATCACGTCCCCGCGTTTGAGACGGATGATCTGCCAGGACGCGCTGTCACCGACCTGGATGGATTCAACGACCTCGTTCTTGCCGAACTGCACCGTGGAGATGAAGTTCGTATGCATGTCGAGCCGGTAGACCGTGTTCTCGTTGTAGACGAACTGCTTGATGCGGGCGTCTGCCGGGAGCGGCACTGGCTTTTGGTCGGCAAGGACTGGGGCAGACCCGAGCGTGATAAGCACGAGCGTTACGCCAAGAATGGTGTTCTTCATTGTGATGTTTCCCTGTTTGCCCCGCGCGGACTGAGCGTCTCCGCGTCGATGCGATAATTGGTGACGACAAATCCGAGCGGGTTCTTCCAGACCGCTTCCAGATTTCGTTCGACCCTTGGTTGGAACTCGAACCCGACCGTGGCCACGAAATCCCGCTCGACAGGTTTTTCGCCTTGGGTCTCCAGTATTTTTCGGAACCGGACCTGTGCCGTCGTCTCCGTCAGAAGAGCTATCGACACAATCGTGACCTTCAGCCGTGAGCGGCTCGCATATCTCGTGGGCGGGTAGGCGGCAGATCCGCGGGTCCACAACGCGATCAGCGACGACCGAGCCTGACCCTGAGACTGCGATAGCACGTCGGGAATGCGCGTCTCGTTATCGGCGACGTCATAGGTTTCGCGATCGATGACGTAGCTCACAAGCTCAGCTTGGCGGACGGCTTCCTGTTCCGACAGGCTGACCGGGCGGACCTGCACGATTTTCTCGGCCTCGCCTGTCGTCTTGTCGACCATCACCACATAGGGTCTGATTTCTTTGAGGGGCAGGAGAGACAGCACGGCACCCATCGCGACGACAGCCATGATCAGAGCCAGGACAGCCACGATCATCCAACGATTGCGCTGTGAGCGCAGCTGGAAAAAGACTTCATCTTCAAATGTGTATGCAACGTGTTCAGGTGACCTATCCGTCATCGATGGCCTTACCTGCGTTCGAATTGGTGGTGCTGAGAATGCTCATTTCTTGTCCGCATCAATCATCGGTTTTACGTGTGTGGAGTAGTTGGAATGCGGGGCATAGGGCCTGCGCTGTGCGTCGCCCTGTGCAGCCTCGTGCTGCATCGCCTTGCTGTCGCCGGACGCCGATCGCTTTCCGCCTGGTTGAAGAAAGGAGGGATCACTGAACCGCTGCCTGTCACGGCTCATGCGGGCGGCTTGGGTGACAAAGGCAGCCGTCTGGGCAACCCGTCCCCCACCATTGTCGCGAATGTTCTCTGCGGCTTGCTGTCCGGCATCGTAACGCGCGACACCGCTATAGGCCGTCCGAACAGTAGCCGTGACCGTGTTGGTGGCGTTCCGGGCGGCGGCTCTCGCCTCGGCAACGCCCGTACCTGTGGTGACGATCGTTCCTGCCAGTCCTGTCACGAGGCTGGGAATGTTGAACATCATGAAGATGGCCGCGAAGATAACAATGATGAAGCCGGCAGCGGCAGAGATGTCAGTGGCACCCGATGCAGTTCCCGCAAGGCTTTGTCCGACGCCAATGACGGCACCCATGACACCGGCAAGGACGAGGGGAATGAGTGCGAAGCCGATCGTGAAGCGCGTCCAGGACTCGAAAAGACTTCGCGTTGCCGAAAAGAGAAGACAGGCGATGAAGACGGGCGCGAACGATATCGACATGGCCAAGCCGACTTTTGCCAAGGCAGAAACCAATATCGCGACGCAGGCCATCAGCGCGCCGAGGACGATCAGGACCACTGATGTCAGGCTGATCCCCAGCCACCCGCTTTCCTCGCTCGCCCTGTCGGAGAAATCAAAGACCGCCGTCACCATCTCATCCATAGCGAGGTTCAGATTGGGGGCACTGGTTGCGGTCAGGAGTGCGGCACCAACATTGCCGGGACTATTGGTTAGAATATTGTAGATCGGTTCAAACTGCGACCAGGTCGTCGCCACTGACAAAACCATGACGTAGCGGATGCCCCAGGTGATGTAGCTGGACATGCGAATGGGAACGAACTGAAACAGCGCATTGGCAGCGACAAGCGCGAGGCCAACCAAACCGCCTGCTTGGATAACTGTCGTTATCGGACCCCCAAGGTTTGTGAAAACCGTCTGGGCATAGCTG
>ERZ1699650.234-NODE-234-length-10201-cov-21.951804_pt1 | contig 10201 bp, 7 predicted proteins | sample MGYA00581512_ERZ1699650 | MGnify/ENA primary metagenome ERZ1699650 (study PRJEB42348, sample SAMEA6618698) | metagenome | isolation source: Polyester-degrading enrichment culture growing on monomer terephthalic acid, Te | collected 2019-05-17 ... | reverse complement strand
CGGATCCCGCTAGTGCGATCTCAGCCAGGGGTTACCCCGGCACTCCGACAAGACGGACCAAGGGTACTGCCTCGCCCTCGCCACTTCAAGCCTGAATAACGCTTTCTTGCGCATCCCACACCGTTGGGCAAGCTCATCTGGTTTTGTCGGACAATGATTTTTCAGTAAGGAAACCAGCCCTTATTACACCGTGATATAGCTTGAAAACACTCAGCGCAACCAAAAAGGTGGCGCTGAGTATTGCGGTGACTGCTTCGCGACAGTATCCAGGGTTTATGGTGCGATAAGATGGACAAACCCCGTATTGCTATCACCGTTGCTGTCCCACTTTGGAGTGGCGACTAAGTAGAAGCTACCGTCATCCGGAGCGGTAACCGAAGGGTCTACGGCTCCGGATGAAAAATCAGATGGCGTTGATCCTGAAAAACTGTTGATGAGCGTTCCAGTGACACCATCCATCAGACGCGCGGTGCCAGCGTTCAGGATGCCGCCGTCATTGTCAAATCGCGACAGGATCACATAACTGCTATTACCCAATGGAGTGATGCCCGCACTCCCTCTCAATAACGTATCCGCAAGGAGGTCATCCGCCTGATCACCATACAACTCACTGATCTGCATTCCCGTACTGCCACTGACCAGACGAACAGAGCCAGCGTCTTCCAACGCGCCACTGTCGTCTTGCGACGATGCAATCACAAAATTAGCATTCGGCAGTGGGAAGATGCCGTCGCTTGATAAATGGTCGTCTGTTTGGTCACCAAACAGTGGCGTGCCAATGGCCAAACCGGTTGTGCCGTTCACTAGCCGGGCGGAGCCGGCGTCGAGAATAGCCCCATTGTCCTCAAGCCCCGAACCAATAACATAATGCCCGTTAGACAATGCAGTCACCCCTTCGCTACCAAGCTGGTCATCGGTCTGTCCACCGTACAGAACATCAATTTGCACACCCGTAACGCCATTAAACAACCGCACTGAACCGGCATCGACAGCCCATCCGTCATCAAACGTTGAAACAACGACGAAGTTACCATTGCTCAGTGCCGTGCCTGATTTTTCAAGCGCCAATGTCAATCCCGTGCGGCGAAGCCCAAGTGAGTCATCTGATCCATCGCCAAAAAAACCATTGATGAGATTGCCTGTTGTACCATTAACCAGGCTAATAGACCCTACGTTGTCAAATGCTCCGTCATCGTCATCCGGGGAAAGAATAACGACATTATCGTTTGTCAGCGCCAGTATCTCACTACCAAACCGATCGCCTGTCTCATCACCAAACAACGCATTAATTTGCGCGCCTGAACTGCCGTTAAAAAGTCGTACTGAACCGCTCGATAACATTCCACCAGTAGAGTCACTGGGCGAAGCCACAACATAGTTGCTATTACTAAGCGTTTGAACACCGCTACTCCCCAGAGAAAGATTCGCTGCAGCACCTTCCAAAACACTGATTTGCGCACCGGTACTGCCATTCATCAACCGGACAGAACCCGCGCTACCAATCAACCCGTTATTATCTGCAGGTGATACGATTACGTAGTTGCCGTTGTCTAAAACAGCCACGCCCTTTGAGCCAATTGAATCACCGGCCTGGTTGCCCATGAGTACGCTAATCTGCAGACCCGTGCTGCCATTGATTAAGCGTACTGATCCTGCACTTGTAATCGAGCCATCACGCTCCCCGGGTGACACCACCACATAATTCCCATTAGCCAGCAAGGTAACCCCACCATAACCCAAAAAATCAACTGCCTCGTTCCCAAACACCGCATTAATCTGTGCGCCTGTGTCGCCATTGATCAACCGTACCGAACCAGCGTCAGTCAGCGCACCATCGTCATCAGATTCTGACGTAATGATGTAATTATTACCCAGTGCCGTTATGCCGCCGAGTCCAATCCGATCATTACTGGAATCGCCATAAACACTGTCGATCAGAGCTTGGGTATCGCCGTCATAAAGGTGAACGGCACCATTGTTACTGGCCACTGAAGAGTCACCCGGGTCAGTAATCGCGATATTGCCATTACCAAGAATCACAACCTGAGACCCGAAGCCGTCATCTTCACCCGGTGTCGGGTCAGTCAGGATAAATTCAGATGATGGTGATGTATCACCACCGCCATCACCGCCTCCGGAACAGGCAAATAAGGCGATGGTGGGTATCAATAGCAGGACTGTGATAAACTTATTGCTCTGAGTGTACATTCCTTTTCTCCTTAAAATGGAAATAAAATAGCCTTCACAGTTACACCTCTATTAATACGAATCCCTTAACAGACTAAGGGACCACCACCCGGACCACGCCAGCCTCAACTTGACCGTCTCTTTCCGCATTTGGTGTGGCTACAATGTAGAATGCACCGTGGTCAGGTGATACAACAGAGACTCTTAAAAAGTCACTTGTTGTACTACCGACAATGGCACTACCCAATTGCAAACCGGTAGTGCCATCCACCAGTCTGACTGTCCCGGCATTGACGACACCGTTTACGTCTTCACGGTTTGAAGCGACAACATAATCACCCGTCGGGAGTGGCGTAATTCCGCCATACCCCAAACTATCAAGCTCTACATCTCCAGCTAGAGTGCTGCCTATTTGCAAACCGGTTGTGCCGTTTACCAATCGAACAGTACCGGCATCAACGATACCGTTTTCATCATCGTATTCTGCTGAGGCGATGACATAATTACCATTACTCAGCAACGTAACGCCATTAAACCCCAATCGATCATTCTCAACATCCCCAGCAAACGCGTTGCCCATCTGCACTCCAGTACTGCCATCTATCAACCGGACCGTTCCAGCATCGACGATGAAATTCTGATCTTCGTATCCTGAGGCGACGACAAAATAGTTGTTGGGCAATGCTGTAATCCCGCTAAACCCCAATAGATCACCCTCGACGTTTCCGGACAAAGTACCGCCTACCTGCATACCGGTACTACCGTTTACTAGCCGAACCGAACCGGCATTAACGACACCATTCTCATCATCATAGCTTGAGACAATCACGTAATGACCATTGGGCAAGACTGTGACACCGTTAGACCCTAATGTGTCATTGTCGGCATCCCCCGATAACGCATTGCCTATTTGCTCACCTGAACTGCCATCGATCAAGCGAACAGAGCCAGCATTGACGATACCGAACTCGTCGTCGTCTTGTGAGGTAATCACGTACTGGCCAGACGCCAGTGCAGTTATACCGGTCAAGCCCAGTTGATCATTTTCTACATCCCCAACTATCGCACTGCCTAACTGCACACCGTTACTGCCATCAATTAATCGAACCGAGCCGGCATTGGCAATACCGCTCTCGCTATCAAGTGGTGAGGCGATCACATAGTTACCATTGGCTAATGCTGTGGTGCCTCTTGAGGCTAAATGATCGAAAGGTGCATCCCCCGCTAACGTACTGCCTATTTGCAATCCAGTAAGGCCATCTACCAGGCGTACTGAGCCCGCATTGATGATACCGTTTACATCATCAAATGCGGAGGCGATAACATAGCGGCCATTACCCAAAACGGTAATACCGGCATTCCCCAAAGTATCCCCGGCTGTATTTCCTGCGATGGTGCTGCCTATTTGAATACCGGTATTGCCATCGATCAGTCGGACCGAGCCTACATTATCGATACCATTTACGTCATCAAATAGTGAGACAACAACGTAGTAACTGTTTTCTAGCGCCGTTACACTTCTAGATCCCATATTTTCAAAAACCGTTCCACCCGCTAACGTGCTACCTATTTGCACTCCCGAATGTCCATCTACTAGCCGTACTGAGCCAGCCTCGACGACACCTTTTTCGTTATCATGTTCTGAAGAAACGACGTAATTACCATTAGGCAGCGCTGTAATGTCGGAAGATCCGAGCTGATCTCCGCCCGCATCACCATAAAGGCTGCCAATGGGCGTAGATGAAAAAGGACTGTACAAATGAACGGCGCCGCTACTGGCAAATCGACTGGAGTCCTGTGGATCACTGACAACAATATTACCATTACCCAGTATGACCACCTGACTACCGAATCTCTCACTCGCACCCGGTGTTGGATCGAGTAGTTCCAACGATACAACCCGAGCAATCATGACCGTATAAACCTGGCTACTGGTGCCATCTGGCGCGGTAACGGTCACACTAATCTCTGTTTCACCCGCATTGAGCTCAATTGGGCTGATGGCGTCACCTGAAGATGCCGCTTCGCTAATCGTAACCGTGGCATTCGTTTGGGTGGGTATTGCGGTCACGGTGCTGGAGGCTTTTCCCGTGATCACTGTATAGTCCGTTGTCCCGGGTGCAAACGCAGGATTGATCGTTCCGGCAGAGACCGTCAGCTCAGCCAAGGTAGCATCATTGCTGGCGGATGCGCCGCTGTTGTTTCCTGAATCGCTGCAAGCAACAACACCGAACAATACGGCCAGCACCAGTAACAGTCTGTGTAGTAACCTAAATCCATGCATAATTCCCTTCCTTTGATGGTAAAGGCGTCCGTTGTCTTCGCTAGTCAGACCCGACACAGGCGTCTACTCAGTTACGGCACATAGCGAACAGTGATGCGCAGCTCGGTTTCACCTTCTTCTACGTCCAAGTAGCTTCTAGCGCTACTGGAGAGGCTAAAATAACCACCGTCAGCGCGTTTGGCTGCAAAGCTGACTCTGCTCTCATTGTCGGTTTTGCTGAATACTTCAAAGCCCGCCGCTTCGAGTTTTCGTTCATAGAATGTTAAGACGTTTCTAGCGGTGTCTCTTGTGGCGAGCGACCCATTGGCCTCTTGAATATCGCCAACAGCGTACTGGGAAACATCGACAACGCGAGTATTGGGCGCCATGGATAAATTGAACGGCATTTCAAATTCTGATGGTCCCGCTGCCAGGGCCTGTCCACCGAACGTGGCCAACAATAGGCGGGCCACTACAATGGCCCAGAACTTGATAGGGTTGTCGATGATGTGCTTACTCAAAGTCATCTCTCCTTAATGATTCGTAGCTAACGCTACTAACTGCTGGCTCTGGTACTGGCCGTCAGTACATGTATGGCTGCAAATATTCAGCCTTCGTCACAAACAGCTACTTTTCCCGGATATTCGCCTCACTTTTGGGATAAGATCGGACCCCTGGGTATCTGGTTCCCACCAGGACGCTGAGTAGCCCCGGAAACCCGGGAGGCGTTCTTCAGGAGCTTCCTGATATTAAGTGCCAATAGAGAATATGGGGCTAAAGTCAGCCGGACAATACGCCTTATTGCGTATGCTCTGGCATTTTCAGTACGGGAAAACTGGATGGAGGCAGGGCTTTGGCAAACAATCTGACCAAATCTCAACTGGAGCAAGTGTTGCTTTTGATCGAAGAAGCACACAGAACATCGACAGCAGGCGATCTCAGGCAATGCGTTGTGTATGGCGTTGGAGCACTGTTGGAGTCGTCATCGTGTGCCTGGACAGAACTGAAGTCAGATCTGTTTACAACAACCGCGACCACAACCCAGGTTGATATCAGCAATAAGGACGTGAACGTTATTGAAGCCGGCCTATCATTTGACCGGTATGCATCTCAGCATCCGGTCATCGCCAGGCTGATCCGTAAAGGCAACCTCAATACAACAAGTATATCTGACCTTCTAACCCGCTCGGAATTTCAAAATCTTGAGCTCTACCAGTGCTTTTACAAGCAATTACTCACTGAGGATCAACTCTCCACCGGTTACATCGAGAATGGATACGTGACAGGTCTCTCTGTTAATCGCGCGACTTGGGGTTTTACGGAAACTGAACGAAGCCTGTTAAGTCACGTCGCAAACTGCGTTTTCCCATTATACAAGCTACTGCAACGGGATATATACAGCGAAACAGACAATCGACCGATGGTCGGAGCTTACACGAATGCCATTTTAGAACACTATCCGTTGCTTGGTATTACTCCCAGAGAAGCGGATGTACTGGCGCTGATCGCTCGCGGAAAGTCCAACAAGCACATTGCACTGGCGTTCAATATCAGTGAGGGGACGGTAAAAAAGCACGTGGAAAATATGTTTCGAAGACTTGGCGTCAACAATCGAGTCAGCCTGACGATAAAAGCGATGACCGTCATTCAAAGTACAATCGACGAATAGAGTGTCGCAGAGTTACATTCACGTCAGGGCCAGGCTATAACCCGGGCGTCATCGACCCATTGGCTCTCATTGAAAAACCGGTCAAACAAACGACGCTCTGCCTGAACCCGATCGACATCACTGAACTCGAAATTGACCTGTGTTCCCGGGCTACACTGGCTCAGGCGAGCGCAATCCAGGCTGGCTACACAGCCGATTTTGGGGTATCCGCCAATGGTCTGTCGATCTTTGAGCAATATTATGGGTTGTCCGTCTGGTGGGATCTGCACCGCTCCATAAGCAATGCCTTCAGAGGCCAGTCGGGTAGATTGTGCCGCTACAGCCGGGCCAGTCAGTTTGTACCCCATGCGACTGATGTCATTGCTGATCGTGTAATCAGCCGTCTCAAAGGTGCGCCTCGCTACCACGCTGAACTGTTCGAACTGGTAACCGGGTATCACCTTAACTGTCAGCCTTTCCCGGTAGTCCGGTCGATGAACTGGTGGCATACAGCGCAACACCAAATCGTCGAATGGATGGTATGCGAGCTGATCACCCTGTTTCAAAGGCCCTCCGTCCAGTCCGCCAAGCTGCTCCCGCACTACCACAGAGCGGCTGCCAAACTGACGAGGGGTTTGCCAGCCACCGGCCATGCCCAAATACGCTCTTAGCCCACTGCGGGCCTGACCGAAGCGGATCACATCGCCACGCTTTACCCGGTAACTGCACCACATCAACAATGTCCGGTCGTTGAGCGATACCGGCATGTCCGCTCCAGTTACAGCAATGACGGTATCATCACTAAACTCTGCTTCGAAGTTGCCCAACAGAATCTCAAGACACGCTGCTGTCGGTTCATTACTGAGCAATTTATTGGCCCAATGAAAAGCATGCTCGTCGAGCGCCCCGCCTTCCGACAACCCCTGACGACAATAGCCACGGCGCCCCGTGTCCTGAATAGTTGTATGCAACCCGGGCTTCAGTACGGTCATCTCAGCCATTGAGTTGCCCTCCCAGGGCTCTAAATTCTTCCTGGTCGATGGGTACAAATCGAACCCGGTCGCCCACTGACAGAAAGGATGCATCACCGTGCGTGACTGACGCGTCAAACATTGCGTGTGGCGTGCGACCAATAATGTTCCAACCGCCAGGTGAGGCGAGCGGGTATACTGCTGTTTGGGCATCGGCAATCCCGACACTACCGCGAGCGACCGACTTACGAGGCGTGCTGCGACGGGGGGTGGCAATGCGTTCATCCAAACGACCGAGAAAAGCAAAGCCCGGATTAAACCCAATGGCAAATACCTGGTAATCCCGGCCGGTGTGCAGCTCAATCAGATCGTTGATGCCCAAGGCTTTGCTGCCAGCCAGAGCTTCGAGATCATAACCAACACGGGGATCGTACCAGACCGGTATCTCGACCAGCTTTCCTGACGTCACGATCCCATTGTCTGGCACCGAGGCATCAACACAGCGTTGCACCGAGCGAACCATCCAACCGCTGTCGACCTGGTTGTGATCGTATATACAAAGTAGCGTCGTGTAGGAAGGAACAAGGTCGATCAGGACTGAAGCCAGCTGCTTCCATAGTGCATCGGTCGCGGCCGCTATGACCGGGATTAGGGCTTCATCGATCTGCTGTCCAAATTCAACCAGAACCGCATTTTCAGACACAGCCCTCACTTGCATCACAGTGCTCTCAAGGCATCGCGCACCGCTGTTGCAGCAGCCACCGAACTGTTGTTATCACCGTGTATACAGAGGGTATCGGCCTTCAGGTCAAGCCAGTCACCTTTTAAGGTTCTAACACCGCCATCACGGGCAAATGAGACCGCCTGGGCAACTATATCTTCTTGGTGATGCAGGACGCTGCCAGCAATTGTCCGTGACACCAGATTGCCGGCATCGTCATAAGCCCGATCAGCAAACGCTTCAAATAACAATTCAACACCCAGAGCAGTCGCCAATTGCTCATGGTCCGCCCTACGTACATTGGTCGCAATCATTACCGGCAGTCGGCCGTAGTCTCGGCCGGCCTTAAGCACAACCTCTAAAATGGCAGAATCACGCATCATGTCGTTATACAGTGCCCCATGGGGTTTTAAATAGTGCACCCGTGTGCCTTGCGCTTTGCACAAGGCATCGAGTGCGCCGATCTGATACAACAACAGTGCGTGGAGCTCTTCGGGGGCGCAAGGTATCGAACGCCGACCAAAACCCACCAGATCAGGATAGGCAGGGTGCGCTCCGATCTGGACCCCATGTTCGCTCGCCATTCGCACGGTCTTTGCCATAGTCAGCGGATCGGACGCATGGAAACCACAGGCAATGTTGGCCATGTCAATCAGCGGCATCACGTCAGCGTCCATTCCCATGGTCCAGGCACCGAAGCTTTCACCCAAATCACAATTCAGTTTCATATTGCCTCCGCTCTGACAAAGCCTTCGAACAGGTAAGTGGAGTATAAGACTCAGTGCGCCTCTTCCCAGGACTCCCCAATACCAATATCAACAATCAGCGGTACATCAAGACTGGCGCAATGTTGCATGCGCACCCGTACTCCGTCGATAACAGCATCCAGCTCTTTCTCGGGCACTTCAAACACCAGTTCATCGTGCACTTGCATCACCATTTGTGCTTTATACCGGCTGTTGTGCAGCCAGTTGGCCACATCAACCATGGCCATCTTGATGATATCGGCCGCGGTGCCTTGCATCGGTGCGTTAATCGCGGTGCGTTCGGCGGCTCGCTTGAGCATCTGCTTGCTGGAATTGATGTCCGGCAGATAGAGGCGACGACCGTATACGGTTTCCACGTAACCGGTTTCGGCGGCTTCGGCCCGGGTTTGTTCCATGTACTTGCGCACACCGGGGTAGCGTTCGAAATAGGTATCGACATACAGCTTGGCATCGCCCCGGCTAATACCCAGTTGTTTGGCCAACCCAAAGGCCGACATGCCATAGATCAGCCCAAAGTTAATCGCCTTGGCCGAACGCCGTTGCTCGGAGGTGACCTCCGACTCTTCCAGCCCCATGATTTCAGCGGCCGTTGCACGGTGAATGTCTCGCCCTTCCCGGAATGCCTGAATCAGGTTCGCATCCTGTGACAGGTGCGTCATGATGCGCAATTCAATTTGCGAGTAGTCGGCCGCGACGATTTTATACCCCTTGGGTGCGACGAAACCGCGCCGGATTGAACGACCTTCATCGGAGCGAATCGGGATATTTTGCAGGTTCGGATCGGTCGACGACAGTCGCCCGGTCTGGGCACCGGTCTGATTGTAGCTGGTGTGCAGACGACCGTTGCTTTCTACCAGCTCGGGCAGTGGATCGGTGTAAGTACCCACCAGTTTACGGAGATGGCGATATTGCAAAATCAGCTGCGGCAGTTCGTACCCCTGGGTGGCTAACTCGCTCAATACTTCTTCATTGGTACTGGGTGCACCACTGGCGGTTTTCGCCACCACCGGCAATGCCATTTTGGTAAACAGCACTTCGCCCAGTTGCTTGGGTGAGTCCAGATTGAATTCGGTGCCAACCAGTTCGTGACACTGCGTTTGCAGTGCATGGAGCCGCTCTTTGAAATCGTGACTGAGTTTCCGGATGTAGGCGGTATCAAGCAGAGTGCCGTTGTTTTCCACTTCGGCCAATACTTTTGATAGCGGCTTTTCAATGTGTTCGTAAACACCGGTAATCGACCGGCTGGCCAGGGCCAGATCCAGCCAGTGTACCAGGCGCGCTGTAAGGTCCGCCCGCTCGGCAAACCAGGGGCCAATCTCGGCCGGGTCGGCACTTTGCAGGGGTAGCTGGCGCTTGCCAAACTTGCCCAGGAAATCCTCAATGGTTTTCGGCTGTTTATCGAGGTAGGTGCGAAACAGATTATCCAGCGAGATCGGCGAAAAGTGATTGCTCAGGTCACTGTTGCGACGCACCGTACTGTCGTAAACAAAGGCCATCAGTTGTACATCGAGTGCCAGATTTGCCGCCTCAATGGAGCGCGGCATCAGGACATGCCAGAAGGCTTTAAAATCATAACCGCTTTTACGAACCGCATAGGTCGCGAGCACCGGCGATAGCAATTCGAATGTATCTTCTTCGCTCAGC
>ERZ1699650.233-NODE-233-length-10207-cov-11.706166_pt1 | contig 10207 bp, 12 predicted proteins | sample MGYA00581512_ERZ1699650 | MGnify/ENA primary metagenome ERZ1699650 (study PRJEB42348, sample SAMEA6618698) | metagenome | isolation source: Polyester-degrading enrichment culture growing on monomer terephthalic acid, Te | collected 2019-05-17 ... | reverse complement strand
AGCATAACCTTGCCAAGGTTAGGGTCGGGCGTTCGAATCGCCTCGCCCGCTCCAGACTTCTCTTTGCCAACTGGGGCGAGAGGGCCGGTCTTACCGGCCTTGCATCCCTTTTCCGTCCAGGATCAGCGGCGTCCATTTGTCGATCCGCGCCTCGCGGGTCCTGGCCTGTTTCGCACCCGAGATATGCAGCACGTAGCCACGCCGCCGCCCCGGGGTCAGCCGGTTCCAGGCCGTTTGCAATTCCGGGTCTGCCTCCAACCGAGTGAGCAACTCTTCCGGCAGGTCGAGATCGTCCTTGGGGAAATCGACCTTTCGCCCCGCGGCCTCGTTCGCGATGGCCTGGGCGATGAAATCCGTCAATTCCGCCTCCTGTCGATGGATCTGGGCCGATTCGGTGAATGTGGCCATCCTGACAGAGCGCGAATTTGGCCCCGGCGCCACGAGACGCCCGCGGGAATCATCCAGCAGCACACCCTTGAAGAACCCCAGTCCGCAATGCGCCTTCATCGACCAGATCACCGCGACATTGCCGCCATGCGCGGTATAGACTGGCCCGCGCCATTTGAAGGTCTCCTCCAGCGGACTGGCCAGCGCGACATCGCGCAGGGCCCTGAGGGGCGCCTGCCACTCTGTCTGCTTGTCAAACCAGATCCCGGCGCGGCGGTCGGGGTGTCCCATCGGGGCCTCCCTTGGTTGTCGCGCCAGTGTTGCGCCGCCCGGCCTCGCGCGCAACGAAAAACCGCGCGGGGCCAGCGGCGCCCGCGCGGTATGCGAATCGTCAGGAAAGCGGTCAGGCCTGCTTTTTCAGCGCGTCGCGGATTTCCAAAAGCACGTCCAGCTCGTTCGGGCCGGCGGGCGCTTCTTCTGCCGCTTCCTCTTCCTTTACGGCGGCATCCTTGACGCGGTTGACCATCTTGACCAGCAGGAAGACCACGAAGGCAATGATCAGAAAGTTGATCACCGCCATGATGAACGCGCCGTAGGCAAAGACCGAGGCTCCGGCCTCGCGGGCCGCTTCAAGGCTAGCACCGGCAGGCACCTCGCCGCCCAGGACGGCATAGTTGTTGGTGAAATCGATCCCGCCGGTGAACAGGCCGATGATCGGGTTGATCAGGTCACCCACCAGCGACGTCACGATGGCCGTAAAGGCCGCGCCGACGATGATGCCGACGGCCATGTCCATGACATTGCCCTTGGCGATGAAATCGCGAAATTCTTGAATCATGTGTATCCCTCACTCGTTTACCCAGACACGCAACCGCCAAGGGGGGTCAGGGCCCCGCGCTGGTTCGCGTCATCCATAGCACGTTTTTGCAAGCGCTTTGATGGGAATGAGGTCAGGGCTTTCCCCGATCGCGGACCGGCACAGTGAAGGCCGGTCCATCAATGGCTGATCTCTCAGCCCGGAAGCTTGCCGGTCAGGACATAGCGCAGGATCTCGACCACTTGGCCAGGTTCGCGTGCCACGGCAAGGGCGGCGGCGTCGACTTCCTTCAGAGCGTGGTCATGGTCGGGCTGTTGCAGCACGATCAGCGACTTTCCCAGCGCCGCAGCATAGCCGGCATCAAAGGCGGCGTTCCACTGGCGGTACTTCTCGCCAAAGCGCACCACCACCACGTCGGCTTCGGCAATCCCCTTGCGGGTGCGGATGGCGTTGACCATCGCGCCCTTGTGGTCATGCCAGTACTTGTTGTCCTCGGCGCCAAGGATCGCCACGCCGCAATCGTCGCTGGCCTCGTGGTCGGTGACCGGGGCGCTGAACACGATGTCGAGCCCTTCGGCTCCTGCGAGGATCTGCTCGCGCCAGTCGGTGTGAATTTCGCCGCTCAGGTAGACTTTCAGGCTCATGGGGTCCTCCTTGACATCAAGCCGGGGTTGGCGCCCGGCCTAGCATTCCGGCCCGCGAAGGTCGAGCGGGCAGAGCGCGGACACGAAAAAGGGCGAACCCAGGCCCGCCCTCGCATCTTCGGTGTTGTGGAATACGCTGTCAGAAGCCGGTGCCCTTGAGCACCACGCGAAAGGTCTTGCCGATCAGCCGCACGTCGGTCAGCAGCGACAGCTCGCGGAAATAGCGGGCGTCAAAGATTGCGCGTTCGGCAAAGCTGGTTTCGTTGCGAAGCGAGGTCTGCCAGATGCCGGTAATGCCGGGGCGCATGGCGTAATAGGCGGTGCCGGGGTAGAGCGTCTGCTGATCGACCATCATCGGGCGCGGCCCGACCAGCGACATGTCACCCATCAGAACGTTGAAAAGCTGGGGCAATTCGTCGAGCGATGTCTTCCGGATGAGGCTGCCGATCGGGGTGATCCGGGGATCGTCACGCAGTTTCTGCGCATGGTCCCACTCGACGCGCGCCCGCGGGTTGGCGGCCAGGTGGGCCTCCAACCGTGCGTCGGCGTCATGCACCATCGATCGCAGTTTCCACATCCGGAAGACCCGCCCGTTCCGACCGATCCGCGCCTGCCGGTACAACGGTGAATGACCGTCCAGCATGATCAAAAGGCACAGCGGCGCCATGACCAACAAGACCGGGACGAGGGCCAGCAGCACGATCCCGATATCAAGGCCACGTTTGGCAAAGCTGCGATACACCCCGGGAATGCGGGGGGGCAGCACGTCTTTCGACGAAATTTGAGCGGCAGAAGCCGATCGCATGTGCATAGTCAATGTCATGCCCTCCTGAGGCGGTCATCGACGAAGCAGAGTGTGGACAAGGCAGCCCGCAAACACAGGGGAACTTGCGCACCAAATAAGGTGCGGGATGTCCCTTGATCCTGATGTCACGTAGAATGCGGCACGCTCACCACGCGCCGCTAAGCAGACTTACTAACCGTACACTTCACTCCCAAGTGAAAGCACCAACCCCCAAGTGCCGTTTGCAAAATCTCGCCAAATTTTCGGCAATTTCTCGCTCGACTTGAAAGAATTTGGCGATGTGTGGCTGTTGCGTCAAGCGGCTGAAATGGCCACTCGCCCAAAAGGAGAGCGGCGGAAATCAGGTCTTGCGGGTGCCGTAAGGGCAGGAATCGTCCCGGTGATTCGCTGGTGACTCATGTTGTGGCAACGCGCCACAGGTGGCGCGACCTAGCGTCAGCTGCACGTCAGACGTGCAACTTGGGGTATGATTGTAAATTCAGCAGAAACAATATGCGCTCCACAGCGGTTTCCCGGCGCAATGTGGAACAATGAAATGCCTGACAAAATTGAATAATTTCGGAAATGTGAGGGAAATCACCCGAGTTTCCCCTTGGCGACAACCCTTGCGTGGGCGGCTGACGGCGGCCGAAAACCAGCGTCGCGGTCATCCCTGGCGAGTGGACTGACGCCAAATAGCGTCGAAAATTCGCAGAAATTTCCCGTAAAATTTCTTGCGAAACGAATTGTTTTTCCCGTTAAAAGTGTACGGATTTCGCGTGGCAACCCACGATTGGCCGATTTCGCGTAAAATTCAGGCCAAAATTACGGCAAGGTGATTCGAGTCTCGCCCCTGTGCTGACGTTGCATCGCACCAGTCAAAGCACTATTGCCGAGGGAAGTTTCCACAGGCGGAGCCGCGCAGAATGGCACACCATCTCTACCAGGGAGATCTTCCTGACGATCTCGATCTTGGCCCCGTTGTGGCCATCGACTGCGAGACGATGGGCCTCAATCCGCATCGGGACCGGCTTTGTGTGGTGCAGATGTCTTCGGGCGATGGCACGGCGCACCTGGTGCAGGTGGCCAAGGGGCAGACCGAGGCGCCCAACCTTTGCCGGATGCTGGCGGACCCGAATGTGCTGAAGCTGTTTCACTTCGGGCGGTTCGATATTGCCGCGCTTTACAATGCCTTTGGCACCGTCACCGCGCCGGTCTATTGCACCAAGATCGCCTCGAAGCTGGTGCGCACCTACACCGACCGGCACGGGCTGAAACACCTGCTGCAGGAATTGCTGAGCGTCGACATCTCGAAGCAGCAGCAATCCAGTGATTGGGGCGCGCCGAAGCTGACCAGGGCCCAGGTGGATTACGCGGCCTCGGACGTGCTGTACCTGCATCGGCTGCGCGATGTGCTGGATACCCGCCTGGCGCGGGAAAACCGCACCGACCTGGCCCAGGCCTGCTTCGATTTCCTGCCTGCCCGGGCGCGACTTGACCTTGCCGGCTGGCCCGAGACTGACATCTTTGCCCATTGATCGCGCTTGCACGGCCCGGTGTCGTGCTTAGATAAGGGCCATCGCACAGAAAAAGGGCCGCCAGCGTGTCCATCGGTGACCAGACGCACTCAAGGATGATCGCAGGGCTGAAAGTCCTGTTGCCGCTGGCCGCGCTGGTGCTTTTGTCGACCATGTTCCTGTTGTCACGCTCTGTCAGCGAAGACCCGGACCTGACGTTCTTTGATGATGTTGCCGAGATCCCGGCGCTCGATGCGTTGACCGCGCCTTACTATACCGGCAGCACGCCAGAGGGGCATGCGGTCTCGGTCACGGCCGAAAGTGCGCGGCCCATGCCGGACGATCCTGCCGGGGTGCTGGCGGAGAAGCTGAATGCGACATTCAACCTGACCGATGGATCACAGATCAACATCGTCGCGCGCAACGCGGCGGTGAACGAACCCGCCGATACGCTGGAGTTGCGCGGCAGCGTAGTGATCGACAGTTCCACCGGCTACGTGATCGAGACCGACCTGCTGCAATCCGCGCTGCGGGCGATCCGCGCGGATGCGCCCGACGGGGTAGAGGCAACCGGCCCGATCGGCGACCTGACGGCCGGTGCTTTCCGCGTTCGGGAAAATGCGGCCACCGGGAAGGTGCAAATGCTTTTCACAAATGGGGTGAAGCTGGTATATCACCCCGCGAGTGATACCAGTGACAAAGAGAGTGAGGCCCCATGAGCGGTTCCCGTATTCTGGCAGCAGGTCTGCTTGCGCTTCTGCCTGCCGGGCTTTGGGCGCAGGGGGCCGAGGTCGGCTTTGGCTCGATCCAGGCCGACCCGGATGCCCCGGTCGAGGTGACCGCCGACAATCTGAACGTCAACCAGGACGATGGCACGGCGCTGTTTACCGGCGGTGTCGTGGTGGGCCAGGGCGAGATGCGGCTTTCGGCGCCGCGGGTGCTGGTGGTCTATACCGAAAACCGCAGCGGCATTGACCGGCTTGAGGCGCGCGGCGGTGTGACGCTGGTGTCCGGCGAAGAGGCGGCGGAAGGCGAGAATGCCGATTACGACGTTTCGGAAGGCGTCATTGTCATGACCGGCAACGTGCTTCTGACCAGCGGCGGCAGCGCGCTGACCGCGGATCGCATGGTGGCCGACCTCAACGAGGGTACGGCGCGCATGACCGGACGGGTCAAGACGGTGATCCAGCAACAGCAGGGCACCGACGAATAATGGCGCCACCCAAGCTGACATTGGCAGAGGGTTCTGCCGGGCTGCGCATCGACCATCTGCGCAAGAGCTACCGCAAGAAGGTGGTGATCCGCGACGTCAGCATGGAATTGCAGCGCGGCGAGGTGGTTGCGCTTCTCGGGCCCAACGGCTCTGGCAAGACGACAACCTTCTATGCGGTGGCCGGGCTGGTCTTTCCCGAGGGCGGGAAGGTCACGATCGACGGGCGCGACGTGACCAACATGCCGATGTACCGCCGGGCCAAGCTTGGTATCGGCTATCTGCCACAGGAAATGTCGATCTTCCGCGGCATGAGCGTCGAGGACAATATCCGCGCCATCCTGGACATCTCGGTCCCCAAGGCACGGCGGCGGCGCGAGCGGCTGGAAGAGCTTTTGTCCGAGTTTCACATCGAACACCTGCGCCGGGCGCCTGCGCTGGCCCTGTCCGGGGGGGAGCGTCGCCGAGTCGAGATTGCGCGCTGTCTTGCGGCCGAGCCGAAATACCTCTTGCTGGACGAACCCTTTGCCGGGGTCGACCCGATTTCCGTGGGCGACATCCGCGGGTTGGTCGCCGATCTGTCAAACCGGGGCATCGGTGTGCTGATCACCGATCACAACGTGCGCGAAACGCTCGAAATTGTTGATCGTGCCTATATTTTGCACGATGGCCAGGTTTTGATGTCCGGCACTCCGGATGAGGTGGTGCAGAACGAAAACGTGCGCCGCGTCTACCTGGGCGATCAATTCCGCATCTCGTAAGATACCGAAGCGTTAACGGAGAGTTGCGAATTTCGGTGCAGTTTCTGGTGACATCTTGTTGACAGGCAGGCACTTCCTGTCCTCAAATGATCCCATGACGCAGTTGTGGCTTTCCTTGACAGAAGTCGCGCTCCTGCCAACAGGACGGGTGGATATGTACAGGTTCCAGGCAGCGTCTGTTTTCCAAGAGGGTGTCTGACGGGATGGGGATCGCCAAGGCGAAACCGTGCCCGAAGTGCCACCGGAACAATAAGAAGGATCCGAGATGCGCTATCAAATCACTGGCAAGCAAATCGACATCGGCGCAGCACTGCAAACCCACGTACAGGACGGATTGGGCGGCGTCGTGCAGAAATATGCAGAGCGTCCGACCGATGCCAATGTCGTCTTTTCCAAAGCCGCGCATGAGTTCGTATGCGAAGCCACGGTGCATCTGTCGACCGGCCTGACCGCCCAGGCCAAGGCCCACGCGAACGAAATCTATGCCGCATTCGAAAGCTGCTGCGACAAGATGGAAAAGCAGCTTCGGCGCTACAAGCGGCGTCTGAAGGACCATCACAAGGACCGGACCGAGCCCGTTGAAACTTATGGGGCATCCTCGTATATCCTCGCGAGCGATGCGGTGGAGCAGGATTCGGAGCCTGACAGCCTTCAGCCGATTATCGTCGCCGAGATGCAGACCAACATTCCCGCCCTGACCGTGGGCGAGGCGGTCATGCAGATGGAGCTTGCCGGGGCACCTGTCCTGGTGTTCCGCAACGAAAAAAAGGGTTTGAACGTCGTCTATCGACGCGAAGACGGGAATATCGGCTGGATCGAGCCGCAGGAGCAGGCATAAGAGCCTGCAGCGGCGGGATCCAGGAGATGGGGATACAGGCAAGATATGGAACTCTCTGAGTTGTTGAAGCCCGAAGCCATTCGGGTGAACACCGCTGCTTCCAGCAAGAAGCGGTTGATGCATGACGTGGCGGACCTGGCCCAGGCGGGCTATGGAATCCAGCCATCCTCGGCTGTCGAAGCGCTGTTGGAGCGGGAAAGCCTGGGGCCGACCGGTGTTGGCCACGGGGTTGCGCTGCCGCATGCGCGTATTTCCGGGATCGATCGCGTTGTCGGCGTATTCCTGTTGCTGGAGAAACCGATCGACTTCGATTCTGTCGATCGCCAGCCGGTGGATATTGTTTTCGGGCTCTTTGCGCCCGAAGACGCCGGGGTCGAACATCTGAAGGCACTGGCCCGGGTGTCGCGTCTTCTGCGCGATACTTCGGTCTGTACCAAGCTTCGGGCCAATCGCGATCCGGGGACGCTGTTTACCATCCTGACGGAAGACGAGGCGATGAAAGCCGCCTGAGTTTTCGGCGACCGTATCAGACAAACGCCTGCGCCTTGACCGCGCGGGCGTTTTTCGTTGCAACCGGTCACAATACCCGGACCATTCCTGCGGCGGGCGCCTCTCTCCGGCGTGACGCAGAGTGCATTGCATTTTGCGGCCGGACATGCAAAAGCCGCTGGACATTGAAGAAAAGGCTTACTGCAAGATGATCCTTTACCCCGCCATCGACCTCAAGGACGGCAAGGCAGTGCGCTTGCTTCGCGGAGACATGGAGCAGGCAACGGTTTTCAACGACGATCCGGCGGCCCAGGCCCGCGCCTTTGTCGAGGCCGGTTGCGAGTGGCTGCACCTCGTTGATCTCAACGGTGCCTTTGCCGGTGCGCCGGTCAATGCCGGCGCGGTCGAGGCCATCCTCGCCGCCACGCCGGTGCCGACACAACTGGGCGGTGGCATCCGCGACATGGCCACCATCGAAAGCTGGCTGAACAAGGGGCTGGCGCGGGTGATCCTGGGCACCGTCGCGGTCGAGAACCCGGCGCTTGTGCGCCAGGCCTCCAAGGCCTTTCCGGGCCAGATCGCCGTGGGCATCGACGCCCGTGACGGACGTGTCGCCACCAAGGGCTGGGCCGAGGAAACGGATGTGCTGGTCACCGATCTCGCGCGCAGTTTTGAAGACGCCGGCGTTGCCGCGATCATCTATACCGACATCAACCGCGATGGTGCGATGCAGGGCCCGAACATCGACGCAACGGCGGCGCTGGCCAACGCGGTGTCGATCCCGGTGATTGCCTCGGGTGGGGTGTCCTCGATCGACGATCTCGTGGCGCTGAAGACCTGCGGCGCCAAGCTCAACGGTGCGATCTCGGGGCGGGCGCTGTATGATGGTGCCATCGACCTGCGCGAGGCGCTGGCCCGGCTGGCCGGGTAATCTCCCGCCCTGACAATCAGGCAAAGAAAAAGCCCCGCACGATGGCGGGGCTTTTTTTGTGCCTTGGATATCTGGGCCTTACTTGGCGGCCAGCTTGGCCTGCTTTTTCACCGGCGCCCAGATGCGCTTGTTGGTGAGGTAGAGCAGGGCCGAGAGCAGCACGAGGAACAGAACCCCGGTCAGGCCGGCCTGCTTGCGGGCCATCAATTTGGGCTCGGCGGTCCACATCAGGAAGGCCGAGACGTCTTCGGCCAGGTGATGCAGGCTGGCCGAGTGGCCATCGGCAAATTCCACCAGGTCATCGTCCAGCGGCGGCGCCATCGAGATCCAGCCGCCCGGGAAGGCGGTGTTCTCATAGAGCGTGGCGCCCGCTTCGGTCTTTTCCTCGCCGGTGTAGCTGGTCAGGATCGACGTGATGTACTCGGGTCCGCCCATGCCATTGAACAGCTGGCTCAGGCCGGTGCCGTAGGGGCCGTGAAAGCCCGCACGCGCCTTGGCCATCAGCGACAGGTCCGGTGCGCCCGCGGCGGTGTTTGCCGGGAAGTTGTCGGTCTCTTTTGCCGGGCGGAAATCATCCAGTTCGGCATCAAAGACTTCGAAGTTCTGGGCAGCATAGGCGCGCACCTGATCTTCCGGCAGGTGCGGACCGCCTTCGTCGGCCAGGGTGCGCAGCGGCACGTATTGCAGACCGTGGCAGCCAGAGCAGACCTCGGTATAGACCTGCAGGCCGCGCTGAAGCTGGTTCTGGTCGAACGAGCCGAACGGGCCTTCGAATGAGAAGTCGACATCATGGATGTGACCCGCGTCCCCGGCGGCCAGGGCGGCAGATGCGCCAAGGCCAAGCGCCGTTACAGCAGAGAGGGTGAGTGTCTTGATCTTCATTGTCTCTCGTCCTCTTACTCGGCCGGTTGCTGGGCGGTGCCAGCTTCCTTGGCGGCCTTCTTGGCCATCTTGGCGTTGAAGTCGGCCTCGATGGTTTCCGGCGGGGTCTGCGGTTTCTCGATCACGCCGAGCAGCGGCAGGATCACCAGGAAGTAGGCGAACCAGTAGGCCGATGCGATCAGCGAGAAGCTGGCATAGGGCTCTTCCGCGGGCATGGCACCCAGCCACATCAGCACGATGAAGTCGACGACCAGCAACCAGAACCACCACTTGAACATCGGGCGGTACTTGCCCGAACGGACGGTGGAGGTGTCAAGCCAGGGCGCCAGGGCCATCACGATGATCGCACCGAACATCGCCAGCACGCCAAAGAACTTGGCGTCGATGATGCCGCCGGTCACGAAGGACGCGAACTGAACGACCCAGACTTCCGAGGTGAAGGCACGCAGGATCGCGTAGAACGGCAGGAAGTACCATTCCGGCACAATGTGTGCAGGCGTCGCCAGCGGGTTGGCCTCGATGTAGTTGTCGGGGTGGCCGAGGTAGTTGGGCATGAAGCCCACGATGGCGAAGAACACCACCAGGATCACGGCCAGCGCGAACAGGTCCTTCATCACGAAGTAGGGGAAGAAGGGAACGGTGTCCTTTTCGGCTTCCGCCTTCGAGGTGCGGCGCACTTCGACACCGGTGGGGTTGTTGTTGCCGGTGGTGTGGAAGGCCCAGATGTGGACCGCGACCAGCGCGGCAATCACGAAGGGCAGCAGATAATGCAGCGAGAAGAAGCGGTTGAGCGTGGCGTTGTCCACCGCGGGTCCGCCCAGCAGCCAGGTCTGGATCGGCTCGCCAACGAAGGGGATGGCGCCGAACAGGCCGGTGATCACGGTCGCACCCCAGAAGGACATCTGACCCCAGGGCAGAACGTAGCCCATGAAGGCGGTGCCCATCAT
>ERZ1699650.232-NODE-232-length-10272-cov-3.207595_pt1 | contig 10272 bp, 9 predicted proteins | sample MGYA00581512_ERZ1699650 | MGnify/ENA primary metagenome ERZ1699650 (study PRJEB42348, sample SAMEA6618698) | metagenome | isolation source: Polyester-degrading enrichment culture growing on monomer terephthalic acid, Te | collected 2019-05-17 ... | reverse complement strand
AGCGCCTTGACGCCCGCGCGGATCGAGGCCGCCATGCCCTCCTGCCAGCCGGGCACATAGACCGGCGTGGCGGGCACTGTATAGGGGCATCTGGGGTGTTTCGGATCCGGCAGGGTGACAAAAACAGGCATGCCGGTTTCAGCGGACCGGCGCACCATCACCTGCAGGAGCGGCACGCCATTGACCGGCTCCAGCAGTTTGTCGCGCCCCCGCATGCGCGAAGAGGCGCCGGCAGCAAGCAGAAGGATGGCACAGTGTTGCATGTCAATATTCCAACTGGTCGGTTCGTTGCCGTAAAGATAGCTGCAAATCATTGACCGGGTGTAGGTTTGTTTTGACCGCAGCAGCGGCACTGTCTGCCTGCGCCACCGGGATCTGCAGGTCCTGCCACCCGGCCAAAATGATTAGACAAAACGCGCAGCCCGGATCCGGCATGGCACCGCCACGGGCGGTTATTGCCTGCTGAATGAAATGAGCGCCACCGGCAGAACGGCCGCGCCCGGGATTGAGCGATCAGGAGCGCCCTGCGCCAAGCAGAACGGTCATTGCCTGTTCCTCAGGCTCAGTAGTGAAGGCCGGTTCAACCAAGATTGAGCCGAGATGCGCGCTTTCGAGCGCATTTCTGATCCGGCCTGCCGCCAATCCGAAATCCCCTGCGTCATTGGCCTGCCAATCCCATTGCACAAAATAGCCGCCTCGCGTGAGCAGGCTGGCCAGTTTCATCACGGCGCCTTCATAATCAGGCAAAAAGCTGCAAACGGAAGAGGCGTAAATCAAGTCGAAGCCGGAAACCAAGTTTTTATTGCGGCGGAAATCATCGTTCAGAACATTGCCATGATGCGCGGTGAGGCCGGAGATTTCTTTGCCTTTCAGAACCTCGATCATTCCAGCCGATGTATCGACGGCAACCAGCTCATCCACATAAGGAGCAATCTTCTCTGCCAGAAGCCCGGTGCCGCATCCAAAGTCGAGCACCCTTTTCGACTTCCAGCTTGGCTCTCGAATGTCCACTTTTCCGGTCAGAGAGGCAAAGGCCCGCTCTGCGTAGAGCCTTACGCTTGCATTGCCGTCCCAACCCTCTGCGCAATCATTCCAGTCGTCAGCCATGCTGCAGATGCCCCGTCATTGCCACTGTTTTCCCGCCAGACCCTTCCGGCCAGCCGCAAGGGCCGGTGACGCCGGGGGGGGGGGCGGCATTTCCGCATCGGTGTTCCCGCGGATTTCCTTCTATCCCTGCCAGCTGGTCCTGCTGACTGCAAGCGGGATCAGTTGCCGCCGCTTCTCCTGCCGGCATGCACCGGGCGCAGCACCAGATTTGCAGGCTTCCTGATGTCATTCTGGACCCGCGCCAACAAAGCAGCGCCCCGCCGGAACGGGGCGCTGCCGGTATTTTTCTGATTCATACCTAGCCGCGCATGCGGCTGCCGCCGGCGTCAAACAGCACCTCGGTGATCAGCGTGGCCTTGCGCATCTTGCCGAGGATCTCGATCTCCACCTCCAGCCCGGCTTCGGCTTTATCCGCAGGCACAAAGGCCTGGGCGATGGATTTCCGCGCATAGTGGCTGTAGCCGCCCGAGGTGCAGAACCCCACGACCTTGCCGTCCAGCCAGACCGGCTCGTAAGCGTTCACGTCAGCGTCTTCGGCCTCCACCTCACAGGCGCAGAGCCTGCGGGCGGGGCCTGTATCGCGCTCGGCCTCGGCCGCCGTGCGGCCGATGAAATCCGCCTCTTTCTTGAAGCTGATGAAGCGGTCCAGCCCGGTTTCGGCGCAGGTGTAATCGGGCGAGAATTCCGACAGCCAGGAGCCGAAGAACTTGTCGAGCCGCAGCGACATCATCGCGCGCATGCCGAAAGGTTTCATGCCGTGCTTTTGGCCTTCGCCCCACAGCACATCCCACAGCGCCCGCTGGCTGGCCAGGTCGCAGTAGATCTCGTAGCCCAGATCACCGGTGTAGCTGACCCGTTGCACGATGCAGTCGGCCATGCCCACCACCATGCGCCGCACGTCCATGAACTTCATGCCGGAAATATCGGTGCGGGTGCAGGCCTGCAGCACCTCGCGCGCCTTGGGGCCGGCAATCTGGAAACCGTTGCGGGTGTCGGAGATATTCTCGACCCGCACATCACCTTCGAGGTTCTGCAGGAACCAGCGCATGTGGAAGGCTTGCGATCCGTAGGAGGCGGTCAGCTGGAACTCTTCCTCGCCAAGGCAGGAAATGGTGAAATCGCCGATGATGCGGCCCTTGGGGCTGAGCATCGGGGTCAGCGACAGGCGGCCCTGCTTCGGCACCCGGCCGGCCATAACGCGGTCCAGCCATTTGCGGGAATCCGGCCCGGTGACGGAATATTTGCCGAAATTATGGGTCTCGTTGATGCCCACGGCTTCGCGCACCGCTTTCACCTCGCGTGCGGTGGCCTCGAATGCATTGGAGCGGCGGAAGCTCGGGGTTTCATAGCGCGGCTCATCACCTTCCGCGAAGTAGTTTGCCACTTCCAGCCCGTATTGCTGGCCCCAGACCGCGCCCATCTTGTCGAAGATGTCGTACATCGGAGTGGTGCGGAACGGGCGGGCGGCGGGCAGCTCCTCGTTCGGGTAAGCCACTGAAAAACGCTTCTGGTAGTTCTCCACCACCTTGGGCAGCGTGTAACCCGGGGTGATCCAGTCGCCGAAGCGGGCCACGTCCATCGCGGTGGTGTCGCGCTCGCATTCGCCTTCGATCATCCACTGCGCCAGCATCAGCCCGACGCCGCCGCCCTGGCTGAAGCCCGCCATCACGCCGCAGGCCGACCAGTAGTTGCGGACGCCCGGAATAGGCCCGACCAGCGGGTTGCCGTCCGGTGCAAAGGTGAACGGGCCGTGGATCACCGATTTCACCCCCGCCACTTCCAGCGCCGGGAAGCGTTTGTAAGCAAAATCAATGGAGTCCTCGATCTTGTCGAAGTCGTCCTGCAGCAGCTCGTGCCCGAAGTCCCAGGAGGTTCCGTCCACCGCCCAGGGCTTGCAGGGCTGTTCGTAGAAGCCGATGCAGAGCCCGCGGCCCTCTTGGCGCAGGTAGCTTTCGCCGGCCGGGTCCATCACATGCGGGTGCTCGCCGCCCGCGTCGATGATCCCGGCGATCATCGGCACTTCTTCGGTCACCAGATACTGGTGCTCCATCGGGTGCAGCGGCAGGTAGATGCCGGCCATCGCGCCGACCTCACGCGCCCAGAGGCCGCCGGCATTGATAATATGTTCGGCGTGGATGGTGCCCTTGCTGGTGACGATGTCCCAGGTGCCGTCGGGGCGCTGGTTGGTTTCCTTCACCATGCAGTGGGTTTCGATCGTTGCGCCGCCCATGCGGGCCGCCTTGGCATAGGCATGGGTGGTGCCGGAGGGATCCAGGTGGCCGTCGAGCGGATCATGATGCCATCCACGTTGGTGACCGGAGCGATCTTCTTGATCTCTTCCGGGCCGACAATCTCTGTCTCCAGCCCCATGAAGCGGTGCTTGGCGCGTTCTGCCACCAGCATGTCGAAGCGGTCCTGATTGTCCGCCAGGGTCACGCCGCCGACATGGTGCAGCCCGCAGGACATGCCGGTGATCTCTTCCAGCTCTTTATACAGCTTGATGGTATAGCCCTGCAGCGCCGCCATATTGGTGTCGCCGTTCAGGGTGTGAAAGCCGCCCGCCGCGTGCCAGGTGGAGCCGGAGGTCAGCTCCGAGCGTTCCAGCAGCATGACATCGGACCAGCCGAGCTTGGTCAGGTGATAAAGAACAGAGCAGCCGACAACGCCGCCGCCGATCACGGCCACACGGGTGGTGGTTTTCATGGGGGCCTCCTCAAAATGGTTTGAAGACATACTGGACATATGTGTGTAGTAGTCCAGTCCAAAAACGTCACGATATGTCGTGAACGAACCCGGGGCCGCGCCGGGCGGTCAGTCTTCGGTGCGGAACCGGCTGTGCTGCACCGCAAAAATGGTGATCAGCGGCGCTGCCAGCAGGAGCACCGCCACGCTGATCAGCAATGCGCCGAGCTGGCTGTAATCGGCCGGGTTGGTCACAACGCCGGCCTCATCCGTCACCTCGCGGGTCACAACGAAGATCTGGTTGAGGTATTTGGTGCCCAGGCTGGAGGCCGACAGCGCCAGGTTGGTGAAGGCGGCCATCACGGCAAAGAAAGTGGCTTTCAGGTTCGACGGCGCATTCCGCGCGATCCAGGCCAGCATCGGGATCATCGACACCTGGCCCAGCGGGCTTTCCACCGCCGTGTCCACCAGCGCAATGAACCGGGCATCGACCACGCCGTTTGTCATCTCCGCGGTCCATTCGTGGACGCCGTAGTAAAGTGCGATGTTCGGCAGGCTGAGGACAGCCTCGGCAATTGCCAGGAAGGTCACGATATAGGCAATGGACCGCGTTGCCATCATCGGGCGGAAGATCAGCATCCCCGCAAGCGTCAGCAGCGAAGTGATCAGCGACAGCACCGACAGGAACTGCTGGTCGAAGCCCAGCACGTCGATTTCGAACCAGGTGGCACCGGCGCCGCGCAGCGGGGTGGCGCGGTAGACAAAGATGATGATGGCGGTGCCGATCAGGGTGCGGGCCTGCTGCGGTGTCAGCGTCGCCAGCAGCTGGCGCATCAGGAACAGCACGATCGCCATGGAGCCGGCAAAGACGATCTCCTGCGCGTAGGGCACATTGCCCAGCCCGGTGGCCAGTGACAGGGCGACAAAACCCGCGCCGCCGATGAAGTAGAGCCAGTTCACCTCAACCGGGTCGCGCGGCATGTCGATGCGCCGGGCAATGGCATCGGGGCTGAGGCCCTGGGCGTGCAGGCGCCGGGTGCGCCAGCCGCGCAGGAATTGCGCCAGCACCACGCCGGTAAGGGAAATCACCGGGATCAGCAGCGCCAGCGCAAAGATGCGGGCATAGACCGCGCCTTTTTCGGCCTGCGGCAGCGCTCCGGCGCCTTCGAACAGGGCCACGTTCAGCGCCGCACCTGCGCTGAAACCTGCAATCAGCACAATCCGGCCCAGCGTCTGCATGGTGGTGTGCATGGCGCGGGTGGCCTCTTCCGGCAGTTCGGCGCCGTCGTCGTCCAGATGCGGCACCGCCTCCACCGACATGGCGTCGGCCACCACGTCCTGCAGCACATAGCCGCAGGGGGCGAGCAGGGCGGAGGTGACATACCAGGCGCTGGCCGGCATCAGCACGGCCATGGTTTCCGGCATAGCGACCAGCGCGAAGAGAATGAAATAGCTGCCGCCCATCAGGGCCGCCCCCAGCACCAGCAGCAGCGCCTTCCAGCGCCACAGCAGGTCCGCCAGATGGCCCAGCGGCATCTTCAGCGCCCAGGGCAGCCCGACCCAGAACGCCAGCCCGGCCAGGAAGGCGGCGGAAAGATCCAGGTATTCCTTCACGAAGAAGGAGCCCGCGACCGAGGTCAGCCCCTGCAGGCCATAGGCGAAATAGATCAGCAGGGGCGGCAGGTAGGACCAGCGCCACTGGCGGAACAGGTCGAAGACAACCCGGTCGAACCAGCGCGCCGCAGCAGTCACGACAGCGGCCTGATTTTCAGCGCGGTCAGCCGGTTGCCTTCGCGGCCCGAGACTTCGAAGCGGAAGCCGTGGAAGGAGAACACCTGCCCCACGGTGGGGATCATCTGCGCCTCGTGGATCACCAGGCCGGCAATGGTATTGGCTTCCTCGTCCGGCAGGTTCCAGTCCGTCGCGCGGTTCAGGTCGCGGATCGTCATCGCGCCGTCAATGAGGTAGTTGCCCTCATCCGTGCGTTCGACCACAGGGTCGTCCTCGACGTCGAATTCATCGGTGATCTCGCCGACGATTTCCTCCAGGATGTCCTCCAGCGTGATCAGCCCCTGAAGCGACCCGTATTCATCCACCACCAGCGCGAAGTGCGAGCGCATCTTCAGGAACTGGCGCATCTGTTCGTCCAGCGTGGTGGTTTCGGGGATGAAATAGGGGGCGTTGGCCACTTTGGAGACGTCAAAGGCCTTCACCAGATCGGTGTCGCCCGCCTGGCCGCCAGCCACCGCATATACGGTGCGGAACAGGTCCTTGGCGTGCACCACGCCGATGATATTTTCCTTGTCATCGCGGTAGACCGGCAGCCGGGTGTGCGGGCTTTCCAGGCAGTGCTGCAGGATGTCCGCCGGATCGTCATCAGCGTTGACCATCAGGATATTGGACCGGTGCAGCATGATCTCTTCCACCGTGCGCTCGGCCAGGTCCAGCGCGCCCAGAATGCGGTCGCGGTCTTCTTTTTCGACCACACCCTCGGAATGGCCCAGGTGCAGCGCGCCGGCAATCTCCTCGCGCACGGCGAGGATATGGCTGTCCGGGTCGATCCGCACGCCGAACAGCCGCAGCACCCCGCGCACCAGCAGCCGCACCGCGCTCACCACCGGGGCCAGGATGGTCACCAGCACGCTGATCACCGGCGCCACCGCCGAAGCCGCCTTTTCCGAGTTCGAAATCGCATAGGTTTTCGGCATCACCTCGGCAAAGACCAGCACCAGCAGGGTCATCACCAATGTCGCCATGGCCACGCCGCCCTCGCCGAAGGCGCGGGTGAACAGCGCGGTGGCTAGCGAGGTCGCCAGGATGTTGACCAGGTTGTTGCCCAGCAGGACCGAACCGATCAGCCGTTCGCTGTCTTCGGTGACGGCCAGCGCCGATTGCGCCCCGTGCGAGCCTTTGTCGGCGAGGCTGCGCAGCTTCCCGCGCGAGGCCGCGGTCAGCGCGGTCTCGGAGCCGGAAAAGAAGGCGGACAGCACCAGCAGCAGGCCGATGGCGCCGGCGGAAATCCAGAATGCACTATCGAGCACGGCAGAGGGGGTATCCATTTCAGATCCGGTTTTGAGTGTGACGCAAACAGGTTATGTGATGCAGTTCAGGTACTTTCAAGGCTCATCCGCCCTTGCGGGCCAGCGGATGGCGTTCCAGCACCAGTTCCTTCAGGCGTTCGTCCAGCACATGGGTGTAGATCTCGGTCGTGGCAATATCGGCGTGGCCCAGCAGGGTCTGGATGGCGCGCAGATCGGCGCCATTGGCCAGCAGGTGGGTGGCAAAGGCATGGCGCAGGGTGTGCGGCGTCACCTTGTCCGGGCTGACGCCGCCCTCCAGGGCCAGTTCCTTGATCAGCAGGTAGAAGCGGTGCCGGGTCAGATGGCCGGATTTCCCGCGCGAGGGGAACAGGAATTTTGACGGCGGCGTTTTGGTGCGGATTTCCCGCTCGGCGTCCTTTTCATCGCGTTCCTCCAGCCAGGCCGCCAGCGCCTCGCGGGCGGGCGGCGACAGCGGCACCATCCGTTCCTTGCCGCCCTTGCCCATGATCAGCAGCATCCTAGGGTCGCCCCGCGCGGCGGAAACCGGCAGCGAGACCAGCTCGCTCACCCGCATGCCGGTGGCATAGAGCAGCTCCATCAGGCAGGTGTTGCGCAGCTTGTCACCGTCCGTGCGCCCGGTGCGGCGCGCAGCCCGCAGCAGCCGGTCGACCTCGATCACTTCCAGGGTTTGCGGCAGTTTCTTTTCACGGCTGGGGCCGCGGATCTGGATCGCCGGATTGTCCTCGCGCCAGCCTTCCTCGAAGGCGAAACGGTAGATCTGCTTGATCGCCGACAGGCGGCGGGCGCGGGTCGCACGCGCGAGGCCGGCCGCTTCGCAGCTGATCAGGTAGTTTTCGATCTCTTTCTTTCCGGCGGTGGCAAAGCTCTTGATGTGCCGGGTCATCCAGGCCGAAAAATCCTTCAGGTCGCGCCCGTAGGCCAGCAGCGTATTGTTTGCCGCGCCCAGCTCTGCCGCCTGGGCATCCAGAAAGGCCGAGATCCATCCGTCGTCATTTGCCGGGGCCATGTCAGCCCCGCTCCAGCAGCATCAGCTGCAAGGCTGCCCGCCGCGCGGTGTCCTCCAGCCCGACCGCGCGGAAGGCGGCCAGGGCGGCGCTCAGATCGGCGTGATTTCCGGCCGCGCCGCGGTGGAACAGTTTCATCGCCCGCAGGATCGCCTCGCCCAGCTGGCCGCGGTCCAGGCGGTCCTGCAGCCCGGCCGGCGGGCGGGCGTCTGCGGAAAAGCCCGCGCTGATCGCCTGCGCCAGGTCCGAGGGGGCGGCGGCGCGGCCCGGTTCGCCCTGCGCCAGGGCGGCCAGGAAAATGTTTTCCCGGCTGTTGCCGGGCAATGCCTGTGCCGCGGCTTCGTATTCCGGCGACAGCAGCCGGATGCGCCAGGCGAGCCCGGCGCCGGGGCCGTCCAGCGGAATCTCCGCCAGCTGCGGGCCGAAGAGATCGGCAAAGGCGACCTCGGTGCCGGCGTCCTGCATGGCGCTCCAGACCGCGGGCAGCCGCTCTGCCACCGCCGCCGCACTGCCGCTGGCGAGCGCCGCCTCGAACTGCTGCAGCGCCTCGACCCGGTCCCAGATCCCGCCCGAAGCGGCCGGTTCGCGCTGGGTGTAGAGGCCCAGCATGTGATTGGGGTTCAGCGCCCCGGCCCGGGTCAGCCGCTCCGAGGCCTCCAGCTGCGCCTTCCAGCCCGCCAGGTCGCGCAGGTCCGCAGCGGCAAAGGCACGGGGCAGGGGCGCGGTGGGCATCGGCTCGCCGATGGCTTCCAGGATCCGGAACTCCAGCGGAGTCGGGCGGTCCGGGCGGCTGAGCGGCGGCGCCAGGTCTGATATCTCGGGGGTCAGGAACCGGTCCAGCAGCAGAAAGTCACTCTGGCTGATCAGGTCCAATGCCTCGGCGGAGTCCAGCAGCAGTGCCGCCGTCGGCCAGTCGCCGCGCTGCATGGCGCAATAGACCTGCGGCGCATAGTCCGGCGACAGGTAGGGGCGGGCGGTCAGCGCGGCGCAGGCGCGCGCCTCGTCGCCGGTGAGAAGGGTGGCGTCGAACCAGGCGGCAAAGCGTTCGGGGGTTTCGGCCGGACCGGCCTGCTGCGCCAGCGCCTGGGCCGGGTCCGGCGCGCCCAGCTCCATCAGCCGCGCCAGCCGCGCCAGCAGCAGAGTCTCCTGGGCGCCGGGGCCGGCCGGGGCGCGGGTTTCCGACAGCAGCAGGGTGAACAGCAGCGACTGCATCGCCGGGCTGCCTTTGACCGGCACGGTTTCGATCAGCCCGGCCAGCACATCGGCCCGGCTGCCGCGCCACAGATCGACCGGCAGGCCGGTGGCGGCCGGGCCGACAAGGCCGACCGGCGGCAACAGCGCCTCAAGCGGGGTGACCGCAACATCCGGGGTCAGCGCGGTGTCTGCAACCGGCGGCTCCAGCAGGACGGTGCCGGGCATGCGGCTTTCCGGCGGCGGCTCGGACAGCCAGCCGATGGCGGACAGCGGCTGGCTGTCCTGCGCCGCCGCCGGCAGCGCCAGCAATGCGGCCAGGGCCGCGATCAGCTGCCTAGTCGGCATTCAGCACCACCGGTTCGCGCACCTCGGTGGCCGGCGCGCGGAAGTCAGCTCCGAAAAATTCGCCCACATAGGCATAGGCGATCAACGCAATCGCCCCAAGAATCATAAGATAAATCAGGTATTTGATTAGTCGGCCCATAGTTGCCTCACTGCCCGTGCCTCTGCTCTTTTGCCAAAGTTATATATTCCCTTTTCGGCAATATCACGTCATTGACGGAACTATGAGCGAAAATGAGCGAATTTCCGGGTCTTGTGCTGCAGAATTGACGCCTGGCCCTCTGAAAAAGACCATCGTCATGGTTGGCATGATGGGCGCCGGCAAGACGGCAGTGGGCCGGGCGCTGGCGGCGCGGCTGAACGCGCCTTTCCTGGACAGCGATCACGAGATCGAAGCCGCGGCCAATATGACGATCCCCGAGATTTTCGAGCGCGACGGCGAGCCGTTTTTCCGCAGCAAGGAAACCCAGGTGATCGCGCGCCTGCTGGAGGAGGAACGCGGCGTGCTGTCCACCGGCGGCGGTGCCTTCCTGTCGGAGGAGAACCGCGGGATCATCGCCGACAAGGGCGTGGCGGTCTGGCTGCAGGCGGATCTCGAGGTGCTGTGGAACCGGGTGAAACACAAGGACACCAGGCCGCTGCTGCGCACCGCCGATCCGCGCGCGACGCTGGCGGGGCTCTATGAAAAACGCGTGCCGCTTTATGCCAAGGCCGATGTCATCGTGAACTCGGACGCGCGGGTGAGCATCGAAGGCATGGTGGACCGGGTGCTGGCGGCGCTGCGCGCCCGCCCGGATGTATTGGACTTCAACTGAGACCGGATCGTCAGATGATTGAAAAGACTGTTCATGTGCCGCTGGGCGACCGCGCCTATGACGTCG
>ERZ1699650.231-NODE-231-length-10289-cov-9.953977_pt1 | contig 10289 bp, 11 predicted proteins | sample MGYA00581512_ERZ1699650 | MGnify/ENA primary metagenome ERZ1699650 (study PRJEB42348, sample SAMEA6618698) | metagenome | isolation source: Polyester-degrading enrichment culture growing on monomer terephthalic acid, Te | collected 2019-05-17 ... | reverse complement strand
CCCGCCCTGACGGCGCCCCTGCGACGTCACCTGGCGGGCCAGCATGGGCCGCCACAAATGGCCGCGAAAAAGCGGCCACATCAACGAAATCCTTCAGCAAGAGGCTGAAATGCGCACAGACCCTCCCAAGCAATCACGGTCAGAGGAACCTCTACACCGCCCGCCATCCACTTCGCCCGCAAGAGCCGAAAGAAACGCGCTACGAGAGGCATGGTGGTTTCCAACCTGGCAGTCTACATTCGATTCACGAGTCGAAAATCGATCTATTTGTTTACACGGGTGGTAATACAAATAGTCGCACAAATCACTAGGCGAAGGCGAGCGCACACGGCTAATGCACTATTATTTAACGAAAAAATTTTCGGCAGAGTGATTTGCTGGGTTTCCTACCATCCCAGCCAACTTTCCGAAATAATCGTTTGAAAGCAGTGTCCCCAGCAAGGTAGCTGGGATGATCCGAGGCGTTGTCGCACAAGTGGTTACACACGCTGACCCGTGACCGCAGCGCGACAAGCACCCTGTCCTTTCGTTTAGTGACCCACGAAGAGGTCACGATGAAGTCCATCCCCTTTCTCGCCCGACGGCGCCAGACCTGGTTTTTCCGCCGCCGTCTGCCGCCAGTTCTGCCGCCAGTTCTGCCGCCAGCGCCGTGCGGATCGCCTCGGCCCCGCGCAGCATATCCGGAGCCGCCACTTGGCCCACCGCCTGCATGGTCTGCGGACGCAGCCAGCACCGCAGATCAGGGTCCGTCATCGGCATTAGCGGGTGGTTCTCCATACCGCTTTCGTTCAGCAAGCGATCTTTGACGAACAGGTGCCCCTGATAAATCGACCGCCCGGTTCCGGGAAAGGCGGGACAGACGATGACCTGCTGCGCCTCCAGCGCCTTGGCCAGCGCGTCGATCACCGGTCCGATATTGCCCCCCCGGGGCGTGGAATCGAAGGTCGAGCAATACTTGAAGAAAATCTGCTCGCAGCCCTGCGCCAGCAGCCACTCCAGCGCCTCGAGCGATTGCCGCGCCGTCTCTCCCGGTGCGATCGAGCGCGATGTGGGCGCCACGACCCCGGCCTCGACATCTGCCACAGCAGGCCCCTATGGCGTGCCTGTGTATTTCACGACCCGCATGCCCCCTTGGCCAAGGTATTGGCCAGATCGCTGGAGCCGGTGAAATCGTCGCCAAAGCAGCCCAGCAGCATCATTCCGCTCCCGGAAGGGTCAGGCGCACCAGTGTCGGGTTGGGTTGTGACTCAGTCCGCAGGGGCGCGCGGACCGGCCCAGAACTGTATCGGCGTTGACGACCTGTTCCATGAGGCGCGCCCCCCCTTCCCCATTGCGGCCTACTTGGACTTGACGCCGATGACTTCGAGGAACTCGCCGGCACCTTCGTATTGCGTGTCGAAGTAATCCTGGAATGCAGCGCGGTCCTTGTAGCTTACCATGCAATTGGCCTTGGCCATCCCGGCGAGGAACTCTTCGTCCTTGACCGCTTCGCCACAGGCTGCGGACAGGGTGCCGAGCACGTCAGCGGGCGTGCCGGCCGGAGCGAAGGCGCCGGACCAGATCGTCACCACCACGTCCTTGCCCAGCTCCTTCAGCGTCGGCACGTCAAGCAGGTCCGCAACCCGCTCTTCCGCTGCCACGGCCAGGGTGCGCAATCCATGCACCTTTTCCATCGCCGAAGTGTCGGCAGCAAAGGTCGCCTTGCCTGACAACACAGCCTTGGGCGCCTTGCCCCGACTTCCCGCCGGGGCAAGGGGGTGTCAGTTTGTGGGCCGTTCCTTGGTCCATTCGATCTGCGGAATATCGACCTTCGGTGACGGCGGCCAGCCATCGCCGCGCTGGCTGTTGAGCGAGCGGTGCGGAGCCCATTTATACGGCCGGTCGGGCGTGCCGACCAACTCGCCATCCTTCATCCATGCCATGTCCGACCCGTAAAGCTCGGACTTGAGCATCTCGGTCAGCTTGCGCCGCGTGCCTTCATGCGCCGGGTCACGCGCCAGATCCTGCATCTCGCGCGGATCGTTTTGCATGTCGAACAGCTGGAAATGGTTGCCGACCGGGTAATAGATCAGCTTGTGCGTCGGCGTGCGGATCATCCGGCTGGCGTGGTCATCCTCGCCGCATTCGCCGTAAAGATAGTCGCGTTTCTCGGACCCGGCGGCGGAAATGCCATCAACCGTGTCGGGCACATCCAGCCCGCAGACATCCAGCAGCGTCGGCATGATGTCCTGAAGGCCGACAAGACGGTCATCCACGGTGCCCTCGGGCAGCCAGGGATTATTCTTGGTGCCCATCATCACCATCGGCACATTGGCCGAGGATTCATAGAACACCCGCTTGGCCATCATGCCGTGATTGCCGAGCATGTCGCCGTGATCCGAGATGAAACAGAAGATCGTGTTGTCGAGCAGACCTTCCAGCCGCAGGGTGCCGATCAGATAGCGGATCTGATGGTCGATCTGGGTGCAGAGCGCGTAGAACGCACGGCGCGCGGCGGGCATCTGGCTGTCCGGCAGCAGCGTACCTCGCTGTTGCAGCGCCTGAATGGCAAACGGCAGATCGCCGCCCTTGGCCCAGTCACCGACATAGGGCGTGTCCATTTCAACGTCGCGATAGATGTCGATATAGCTCTGCGGCGGCACCAGCGGCGGGTGCGGATGGCGGAAGCCGAGATACCAGAACCCCGGCTTGGTGGGGTCACGCCGCTTGATGGTGCGCGCCATGTTGCGCCCGGCCCATGCGGTGGCGTGGGTCTCCTCGGGCAAATGCCAGGGACGCCAGCTGTACTGGTTGTTCGACATGCCGTGATCGTATTGCCGACCGGCAAAGCCCTGATCGCCAAGGTAGATGTCATAATCGTCAAGCGTGCCCCATTGCGGGCGGCCCTCGTCATCCAGCAGCACGCTGTCAAACCCAACGCGGTCGCGCTGGGGGTGGACGTGCAGCTTGCCGACGGCATCCGCCTGATAGCCGCCATCACGAAACGCCTGCGCCAACGTGGTGACCGGGTGCATCTTCAACTGATCATTGAACACACGGTCGCCATGGGTGCGCGGCGTGGTGCCGGTCAGCAGCGTCCGACGGGCGGGAATGCAGACCGGGCATTCCGAATAACAATTGGTGTACCGCACACCTGCGTGCGCCAGCTCATCAAGGCCGGGCGTCAAAATCGTGTTGTGCCCGGCCACGCCGAGCTGCTCTGCCTGCCAATGATCGGTTACGATAAGCAGCACGTTTGGTCTGTCTTGGGCCACCGGCTGTCCCCCTTGCCTGTTGCGTTGAGAGCCGGTTTATGGGCAAACAAGAAATAACGAAAATGAACAAATATCGACAGGTCATTCCATTTCAGAATGACTCAGGAGGAAGCACAGGCCGATGATCGGAACCGTCAAGCTGCGCCAGCTCCGGGCCTATCAAGCAGTGATGGCCTCTGGCAGCGTGTCCGCCGCCGCCGAAGCGCTAAACCTGACGCAACCGGCGATCAGCAAGCAGCTGGCCGCGCTGGAACAGGCGCTGGGCCTGCAATTGTTTCACCGCCGCAAGGGCGGGCCGATGACGCCGACACGCGAAGGCGTTGCCTACTTCAAGGCGATCGAGAGCGTGCTGGACGGCGTCGGCAGCCTTCAGGACATCGCCCGCGACATCGCGGAACATGCGAGACCGCGTCTGCGCATCGCCGCCACACCGCCCCTGATCAACAGCCGCTCACTGATGGATTCGTTGCGCCACTTCCGGGCAGAGAACCCCACGGCAAAACTGGCGCTGGAGCCGCGGCACCGGACGGAAATCGAGGATTGGGTGGTCAGCGGTCAGGTTGACATCGCGCTTGCCCTGTTGCCGGTCGAACACCCTGGTCTGACCGCCGTACCCCTTATTGAAACGCGGGCCGTGGCGGTTTTGCCGAAATCCCACATCTTGTCCCGCGCGCCGCATCTGCGCGCTGCCGATCTGCGCGGCCACAGCCTGATCCTGCCAAGCCGACAGCCGTTGCGCATGCGGATGGAGCCGTTTCTGGAAGATGCCCAGGGGCGCATTCCGGTGGATATCGAATCCTCGTCCGCCATCACCTGCTGCCGCCTTGTCGCCGCCGGGATGGGCGTGACGATCAGCGATCCGTTCAGCCCGACCGCCTTTTCCTCCACCGATATCAAGGTGGTGGAATGGCGTCCGGAAGTACCGCTTACCTATGGCGCGCTGATCCGAAAGGACCGCCATCCCGATACGATGGTCGAGCGGCTGCTCACTCAGATCAAACGCCGTTTCCTTGGCGACAGCGCGCTCCGGGAAGACCGGGTTTCGGGTCGCTGATATCGTCCTTGTCGGCGCCCAGCGTCAGTTGGCGGGTTGATAATGGGGAATTGCGATGAACCATGTCCAATGCTGCCTTGCGTTCGGCATGACCGTCGGCCTGGGTCAGGTCGTCTTGCATGATCGAGCCCGAGCGGTCCTCCTTCGCCGCATCTTGGAATGGTCTATCTTTAGCGCCAAGTTTCACCTCGGGTTCGGCCCGCTGCCAGACCATCATCCCGGCCTGCAAATGAAGACGACCCCCCGATGGAGGTCGCCTGCACGACAGGGCCGGGCCGGTGGTGGCTGGTACGGACGGAGCCGCCTCAGGCAACCCCTGACGGCGGGTCGAATTCTGTCAGTTCGTGCCCAGGCCGAGCGCTCAACAGCGCCACGAGATCGCGCTGCAATCTCTCGGCCTCGGGCGCGCCCCAGAGGTTGTTCATCTCTTCTGGATCTGCAACCAGATCGTAGAGTTCCCCATCCCCGGAGCCGAGTTCCATCGTCAGCTTGGCGGTGCCGGTATGCACCGTCCTCAGATCCAGCCGTACGCCACAGCGGCTCGGCGAGACATCCCATTCGGCATAGACGGCCTGCCGTTCGCCGGCACCGCCTTCCAGGGCCTGCCGCATCGACCGGCTCTGCGCAGCCTCCGGCAAGGCGGCTCCGGCGTAGTCGCAGAAGGTCGCCGCCAGATCCAGCGTGGTGCTGACGTCCGCACAGGATCGGCCCGCAGGGATTCCGGGGCCGCGGGCGATCATGCCGACGTTCAGCAGCGAGTCGTAGAGGATCGGCCCCTTCAGATAGAGCCCGTGGTCGCCCATGTAGTCGCCGTGATCCGAGGTGTAGATCACGATGGTGTCCTCCTCGAGCCCGTCTTCCGCCAGCGCCGAGAGAACCCGGCCGACGTTGTGGTCGATCAACGAGATCATGCCGTAGTAGTTCGCCGTCATCTCGCGCAGCTGCTCGTCGCTCTGGTCGGCAATCCGGGTGCCCTCCTTGCGGAACTTCTTGAACAGCGGATCGGCCACCTGCGGCTCGCCCTCCAGCGAGGCGCGATGCCACCAGGGACGACGGTCGAGATCCTTGGTGCGGTGCTCGGGGATGTCGACCTCGTCCGGGTCATGCAGCCGGCTCCAGGGCTCGGGGCAGTCAAACGGATGATGCGGGTCGGGATAGGACAGCCACAGGCAGAACGGCTTCTCAGCGTCACGGGTCCGCAGCCAGCGCAGGGCGCGGTCGGTCGCCCAGGTGGTGCTGTGCCAGGCTGCCGGCAGTGCCGAATTCCAGGTCTGCGTCGCACCGGTCCCGGGACGGGTTTCATCCTTCCACAGGTCAAAGGCCGTTTCGCCGCCAACCGTGTCGAAGAACCACTTTTCGTAGTGCTGGCCATTGGGCGGCGTAATCGGCGGCCGGAACTTGTGCCAATGACCCTGGGTGACCAGTTCGACGTGGTCGAATCCCATATAGGGCCCGTGCCACTCGGCCGAATAGTCGGCAGAACCGGTCTTGCACTCGGCGGTCTCGCGCGGCGCGAAGGTCTGGGTCGAGGCGAAATGCGCCTTGCCGATCAGCGCGGTGGAATAGCCCGCGTCCGACAGGCAGGCGGCAAAGCTCTGTTCGCCACGCTCGGGGCGCAAGTCGATGCCGTTGTCCTTCACGCCATGGGTCTTGGGCAGCATCCCGGTCAGGATCGAGGCCCGGGCCGGCTGACAGACCGGCGCCGGGGTGATGCAGGTCTCGAAGTGGCTGCCCTGCGCGCGCAACCGGTCGAGGTGCGGGGTCTTCACCTTGCGTCCGGCAAAGCCGTAGCAATCGCCGCGCTGCTGGTCCGAGGTGATGAAAACGATATTTGGTTGGCGTGTCACTCAAGCCTCCTTCGGGACAGGGTTGCGGGCCTCGCGGCGCAGGGTGCGGGCGCGCAGCAGGATCGCCACCAGCCCGAGAACAAGAAAGGCAACCGCGATTGGACGTTGCAGAAAGATCAGCATCCCGGCGTCAGAGAGCCGGATCGCCTGGCGAAAGGCCTCTTCAGCGCCGCCGACCAAGACGAATGAAATCACAAAGGCCGCTGGGTTGAAGTCGAACTTGCGCATCGCCCAGCCCAGGACACCGGCGATGATCATCACCCATACGTCGAACAGGTTGCCGCGCGCCGAATAGGCCGAGATGAACGCCGTCAGGAAGATCAGCGGATAAAGCACCCGCGTCGGGATCTTCAGAATGAACCGCCCGACCTGCGAAGCCGCATAAAACCCGATCAGCCCGTAGCAGGCGATGCCCAGCAGACCGGCGGCAAACAGGCTGTAAACCAGTTCGCGCGAGGTCAGGAACAGGGTCGGGCCGATCTGGATGCCGTGGATCAGGAAGACCCCGATCAGGATCGCGCCGATGGTGGAACCGGGAATGCCGAGCGTCAGCAGTGGCGCCATCGACGGACCCGACACCGCGTTGTTCGCGGCCTCCGGCGCGGCGACCCCTTCCAGCGCGCCCTTGCCCCAGTCTTCGGGGTTCTTGGCGCGGCGCTTGCCCTCGCCATAGGCCACGAAGGAGGCAATGGCCGATCCAAGCCCCGGCAGCATGCCGATGAACGAGCCGATCAGCGACGAGCGGAAGATATGCGGCAGGCAAAGGCGGAACTCGGGCCAGCTCAGGCGATTGCGTGCCCGGGCCTCGGCATCATGCGGCGTGTCGAAGGCCTCGACGTCGGTGTGGGTCTTCTCGAACTGGGCAAAGACCTCGCCCAGAACGAAGATACCGATCATCAACGGCACCAGCGAAATGCCCCCGGTCAGGTCGAACATCCCGAAGGTCAGCCGGTCCTGCGAGGTGATCGGGTCAAGTCCGACCGTACCCAGCACGATCCCCAGCGCCGCGCTGGCAAGGCCGCGGACGATCGATCGTCCGATCACCGAGCCGATCACCACGAAGGCCGCGAAATAGACGGCGAAAAGCTCGGGCGGACCCATGGTCAGGGCAATTCGAGCGATGTAGCCCACGAAAAGGATCAACAGCAGATCGCCGGTGAAATCACCGATCACCGATCACCGAGGCCAGGGTGGCGACCTTCATCGCCTTGGTCGACAGCCCCTTCTGCGACAGCGGGAAGCCGTCGAGCTGCGTCGCGGCCGAGGCCGCGGTGCCCGGCGTGTTGAACAGGATCGCCGCAATCGAGCCGCCATAGCGCCCTGACTTGCCGATCACATAGAGAAAGGCCAGCGCCGAGAGCGGCTCCATGTAATAGGTGATCGGCAGCAGCATGGCGATCGCCGCGGCGGCGGTCAGCCCGGGGATCGCACCGACGATCATCCCGATCAGCGCGGCGAGAAAGATCCACATCAGCAGGACGGGAGAGGCAAGGACTGTTGCCAGCCCGGCAAAGATTTCCATGGTTCAATATCCCTGGATGACGTCAAGCAGGTCGAAGACCTCGCCATAGGGCGGGTAGACCCCGAGCCCGACAAAGAAGACCAGATGATAGAGCGCAGGGCAGAGCAGTGCCGCCAAGCCAAGCGCCAGCGGCGAGCGCACCCCGAAAAGCGCCAGCACCACCGGGGCGCAGACCGCGGTCGCCAGCAGGTAGCCGAACCAGGTGACACCCAGCAGGTAGGCGACCGCCACGCCCGTCAGCAGCAACATGCGCAGGAAATCGCGGGACCGCGGCACATGCGCGATCCGCTCTCGCAGACCCGACACCACCTGCACCACGCCCAGCCCGGTAATTGCCACACCGCCCGCCAAGGGAAAGACCCGGGGACCGATGCCGCCCTGCTCCAGCACCTCGATACCGAGGCTCGCGGCCATGATGGCGCCCCCCGTGAGCACCATGGCGAGACCCCCAAGGGTCTCGCGATTGAGTGTACCTTTCAGCATGACGACTACTTGATCGCCTCGATGACAGGCCGGACGGCCGTCTCCAGCTCGCGCAGCCGCGCCACCGCCGCCGGTCCGTCCAGGTAGTCCGGAAGCAGCCCCTGGGCGCGCAGCGTCTCGGCGTAGTCCGGGCTTGCCACAGTCTCGGCAAGGGCGGCCGACATGGCCTCCCGAACCTCCGGATCGACGCCCACCGGCGCATGCACGGTGATCGGCGTGTTGACATATTCATAGGCAAAGCCGAGTTCGGCAACGGTCGGAACCTCGGACTGGATCTCGTTGCGCTCGGGCGCAATCAGGCCGAGCACGCGCATCTCGTTTTCGAAGCCGATCGCCTGGTGAATACCGATGATCGCGAAATCAACCTGCGCACCGATCACGGCAGCCCGCACCTTGGCGCCGCCCTTGAAGGGCACGTCTGTCGCCGCGATCTGATTGGCATCGAGGAAACTCTGCCCTGCCACGTGCAGAAAGACGCCGCGGCCAGTATGCGCCCAGCGAAGCGTGCCGGGCTGAACTTTCGCCGCGTCGGCCAGCTGCTCGAGCGTCTCGTAGGGGCTGTCCGCCGGCACGACGACCGCCGCGGTCAGGCTGCCCACTTGGCCTGTGGCCTGAAGGTCCTCGAATGGGTTAATCGGGATGTCCTTGAACAAAGAGGCCATGACCAGCGCCCCGCCGGTGGTGAGCAGCCAGGTCTGGCCGTCGGGCCGCGCACCGGAGACCTCGACCGCGCCGTTCACGCCACCGCCGCCGGGTTTGTTCACCACGTTCACCGGAACCCCCAGCCGCTCCTGCAGGCCATTGGCCACGGCGCGCCCGAAGGTATCGGTGCCGCCCCCGGCGGGGAACGGCACGACAAGGCTGATCGGGCGACGCGGCCGCCACTTGGCAAAGGCCGCCCCCGGCGCCATAAGCGCGACGCTTGCCGCCCCCGACATCTTCAAGAAATTTCTGCGATCCATTCAGCGTCCTCCCTGCAGCCACCCGCTCCGAGACGGACCCGGGCTTTTGAATACGACGTGTTTGCCAGAAGGCAGGTTGTTCGTATATTTCAAATCGAAGAGCAGGTGTTCTAATTTTGGAAACAAGGGTGCAACGCATGAACATCAAAGGGCTCAGGGCATTCAACCTGGTGATGAACCACGGGACGCTGCGCATGGCAGCGGAGAAGATGAACATCAGCAACTCGGCCCTGAGCCGCCAGCTGTCGCTGCTGGAGCACGACCTGGGGCTGACGTTGTTTCGGCGCAGCAAGCAGAGGCTCATCCCCACGCGCGAGGGTCTGGCCTTTTTTCGCGAGGCACAGGTCATGCTCGACAATCTCGAGCGGGTGCCGGAGATCGCGCAACTCGTGCGCGAGGGCACGCACCAGCAGATCAAGATCAACGCCATTCCCCGCCTCGGCACCGTGATCGCGGTTCCGGCCACGGCAGAGTTTCTGAAACGGCACCCAAAGGCAAATGTCGTGGTGCATGCCGATACGCGGCGGGTGATGGAACGGTCGGTGGCCGGCAACCAGTTCGACCTGGGCATCGGCCCCCTGCCCGCCAGCAACCCGGAATTGCGGACCGAGGTGCTGGGGCAAATTCCGCCGGTCGTCGTCATGCCGCCCGGTCATCGGCTGGCGCTATACGAACGGGTCCCGGTGAAAGAGCTGGAGCGTGAGGACTTCGTGCGGATCACCTCGAACCTGTTGATCGGCGAGCAGGTCGAAGAGCTGTTCAGCGCCCACAACCTTGCACCGCCGTGCCGGGCACAGGTCGCCAACACGATGCTGGCCTGCGCCTTCGTGGCTGACGGCTACGGCATCACGATTGCCGATGCTCTCAGTCCGCTGATTTTTCGCGAGGATGTGCTGTGTCGTCCCTTGGACATCGACGACTGGCTGAGCTTCGGGCTGCTCTACCCGCCGCTGCACGAGAAGACGGAGGCCTTCGAAGAACTGGTGGATATGTGTCGAAAGACGGCCGCCAACCTGATGAGCCAATCGGGCGTCGTAACCTGAACGGGCGTGGCGGATGCCTCGAAAGGTCTCGCGCCCGGACAGCCGTCAGTGACGGGGTGAGCCAAGACACCCAGTGCGCGCCCATCTGTTGGGCGGCGCTTCAAGCAACCCGATGCTTACGATC
>ERZ1699650.230-NODE-230-length-10293-cov-3.493553_pt1 | contig 10293 bp, 13 predicted proteins | sample MGYA00581512_ERZ1699650 | MGnify/ENA primary metagenome ERZ1699650 (study PRJEB42348, sample SAMEA6618698) | metagenome | isolation source: Polyester-degrading enrichment culture growing on monomer terephthalic acid, Te | collected 2019-05-17 ... | reverse complement strand
GACAGTCGGCGGGTGTGCACCTTACGGTAGTACCAACGGCCCGTCATTCCATACCCCTTCTTTCCTCGACATGGCTGCCGCTTAGGGTCGAGCGCACGTAGAAGCCTTGTGGAATAGCCACCTGCACCAGCCTGACGCCGACCGACCTTTCGCCTTCGACAAGCGTACACAAGATCAACAGGCGATTCCGGCTGGCCAACGCCTTGAGCAGCGCCTCAGCCTTGTCCGCGTTTTCTTGGATCTGCTTTACTTTCATATATTCGCATATGCGACGGTATGAATTTATTTTAAGCCCTGACCGGATTTTTCCAGCGCGCCTTGTTTGCTTTGACCCTACCTGCAAACGCGGTACGGTTCGTCATGGCGCAGCTGACCTCCATTGAAATCCTATTGCCTGAACTTCGGGCCTATGCGATAGCCATTTGCCATTCCCGCGAGGAGGCTGAAGATCTTGTTCAGGATGCTGTGGAACGGGGGCTGCGATCAGATGGGAGGCCAGACCCGATCGGGGAACTACGGCCCTGGATGTTCCGTGTCATTCGCAACCTGCATTACGATGAGCTGAGAAAAAGGCGCGTGCGTCGGGAATATTTCGCGGCCGAAAAACGTCTATCCAATGAAGCGGGTGCGTCGGACACCGCGCGGGATGTGTTGATCCGGCTGGCCTTTAAGAAACTGCCGCCCGAGACCCGCGAGGTTCTGTGCCTCGTTGATATCATGGGGTTGAAGTACGCCGAGGCGGCGAAAGTGATGGATGTGCCGAACGGAACGGTGATGAGCCGGATCAGCCGTGCCCGCAAGGCGTTGCTGGAAATCGTCGATGGGGCCGAAACGGCAAAGCAGGAAGTGACGCGGAAGACATGAATGAACTGAACGACAAGGACTGGGAACAGGTCAACGCTTACCACGATGGTGAGTTGTGCGCGGCCGACATGCGCGCATTCGAGGGGCGGCCTGCATCCGAGCCCGCGCTTGCCGCAGCGCTTGAGGACGTGCGGAACGTGTCCGTCAGCTTGGCGGCCTTGCGACCGGACCTCGTGCATTCGGAATCTATGCCGGAAACTAGTGCCGCAAATAGTAGCTGGCACCCCCGGCGCTGGCTGGCGGGCGGTGCTGTCGCTGCGGGAATTGCCTTGGCTGTGGTATTCGGACCCGCTTTTGTTGCCACCCCGACAGCTTTTGACATTCACGCTGAACTGGCCGCTGAGATGTATGACGTCGAAACCGCCGATCTGCGGCCCGCCGCGACAGGCGGTGCGGTGGGCGTACCCGACCTGTCCGTCGCAAACCTGACGGCTGTTGCCTTCCGCACATCGGACAACGGCGAAGTCATGCATTACGCGGGTCAGAATGGATGCAGGTTGACCTATTTTCGCGGCGCGTTCGTTTCCCCAGAGGGCAACGACACACCCGGTCAGCAGATCGCAACCTGGCTGTCCGGGGATCACCTTCGTCATATAGTTGTCGCGACAGGGATGGACCGCACGCGGTTCGATGCCATCGCCAGTTATCTGATGCTTGAAACCCGCGAACGTGTTTCCGAAAGCGTGATGGCGTCGCTTTCGGAGGCAACCCGGACGGCACGGTCCTGCGTCGGCTAGGTCAGTTGGTTTTTGCGGTGTCCGTCAAGCTGTCAAGATAGGCAATGACATCGGCCTGATCCTGCGCCTTGCGCAGGCCACTGAACCCCATCTTGGTGCCACGCACTTCTTTCCGGGGATTTGCAAGAAACGCGGCAAGCCGATCAGGTGTCCAATCGCCCCCGTATTCAACCAGCGCGTCGGAATAGCGAAAGCCGTCGACCGTTGCCACGGGTGCCCCGACGATACCATAAAGGTTGGGACCGACACGATTGGACCCACCTTCGTCTACCGTATGGCAAGCCTTGCATTTCCTGAACGTCTTTTCGCCGGCAGCCGGGTCGCCCTGCGCAAGGATCTCAGCGCCGGGAGTTTCAACCTCCTCCGCATCTGCGGAATCTGTCGCTTCAGTAGCGGCATCTGTGCCGGTTGCAGTCTCCGACCCTCCCGTGACCTGGGCCACGTATTTCGAAACCGTTTCGATTTCTTCCTTGGTCAGGGTTTCCGAAAAGGCTGGCATGACTCCGATTCCGCTGGTCACGGCTGCGCGCACCTGATCGACTGTCGGTTTGAATTCATCGAGGTTGGGGCCGACCTCGGCCTCCGAACCCACATCTTTCAGCGCGTGGCAAAGGGCGCAGGCAGGTTGCGCGGTTTCAGTGAAGATCTTACGGCCAGCATCCAGATCAGCCTCGGCGCTCGCAGCACCGGCCATCAAGGCAAGAAAAACTGCGCCGCCGAGTCGTGGCGTCGTTTGGGTGGTCATGTTCATGTCTCCGGTTTTTTGTTGTCAAACCGGCGGCAGAGGATGCCGCCGATCAGTCAGCTCAGCTGACAGTCACGTCGACGGCATGGGCGCGCCAGCCGTTATTGCCATAACCCCGTTCGTTGGGCGGAAAAAACTCGGGTTGGGTAACGCCCGCTTCGTTGGTGGCACGGCTCGCCAGCATATGTGTGCCTTCGGACAGCTCCGTGATCAGCACGAATGGCCGCCATGCATAGGGGCCAAGGTCCGGGCCAAGGAACTGCGCTTCTGCCCAGTTTTGCCCCCCGTCGGTGGACACCTCGATCTTGTCCAGACCGCTGACACCGCCCATGGCGACGCCGTGGACCTGCACCTTGCCGGTCGCCGCATCCATCAGAGGGCCGGTGATCCAGGATTTGACGGCCATCTCGTACATCGACGGCTGAGAGGGATCGCCCTTTACCCCCACGGGGCGCACGCGATAGCTGGTTTGCTGGATTTTATTGGGCGATTCCTCGGCCGTCATTGCCAGACGTTTGAGATACTTGACGTTGTTCACGCCATAATACCCCGGAATGACCAGCCGCAGGGGGCCCCCATGGGCGAGGGGCAAAGGCTCACCGTTCATCTCCCACGCCAGGATAGCCTGATCCATCGCGGCCTTTGGAACCGACCGTTCGACCTGGATCGTCTCGGGTGGAAGACCTTCGGGGATCTCTTCGCCACCTGTACCGGTCAGGAACACGGCGCCCGCATTCGCACCGCCCATCGCGTCAATCACGGCGCGCACCGGCACGCCGGTCCACACCACGTTGCCCGCAGCACCAACCGACCACTGCGAGCCGCTGGTTTCATGATCGAAAAAAGCGCGCCCGTTGCCCGAGCATTGCAGCACACAAACCACGGTTTCGACCGCGAGCGTCTTCATCTCGCCCACAGTCATCTTACCCGGGTTCGCGACCCCGTCGATCTCGACCTCCCAGGCATCGCGATCTGCGACGATCTCGTCGGGTGGGGCGGGCAGGTTATTGCGTATGTAAAGCTCGGTACTGGGCGTGATCAGCTCCGAACCTTGCGCGGCGCGCTTCGTCTCAAGCGTCTGCTTGGAATGGACGATCATGTCCTCGGCGTCTTTCCATGCGACGTAATCTGGCAACGGCTCCCCGTCTGATTGCGCCATCCCCGGTGCCCCGACTGCAGCAGCCACCATCGTGCCCGCTGATCCGATCAGGAAATGCCGACGCTTTACGTTTTCTATGATTTTCATGTCTTTCCTCCCGTGGTTCGAAGCATTTGCACTCCACGGTATGCAGCAGCTTCATGCGTGACTAACGTGTTGGGGATGCATTTTATTCCCGCGGAACGGAAAAATATTCGCGAAGCCCCAAATAAGTGGATGCACGTGGCCGGGTCGGCTGGCCAAAGGACGGTGCCCGCTTGTGCGGCCGCTCTGCTTGCCGGATAACCCATTTTGGTAATTGGGGTCGTGCGGTTCCGATGCTCAGTCAGTTGGATATGGGGGGCGCACGGCTCCCGGAAGCTGCGCCAACAGATCAGAGCCATAACCGGCAGGGTTGTCGGATGGAAAAGCGTAGGAGCCGTCGCGCAATACAAGAATAACCACTGCCGAAAGTCCCTGGGAAGACCCGTATGTTGTATTCAACCGAGGGGCAGGGTCAGAACGTTGCGACGGATCAAGATCGATGGATGCGGTCAGGTGCCGTGTCAGCGCAGTCGGCGCCACGTAATTGAGAAACCGCACGGCTACGCAGTTTGTCCGGAAATAGATGCCCGCCATCGCGCGACTTCCAGATAGCTGAACCACGGCAGCAGCGCCTTCGACGCTGGCACCGTCCTATTTCTATATCTGAGAAACACGCCGCTGCGACCGCTCAGACGGTCGCCGCTCCGATGGCGAAAAGCTCACGAAAATAAAACTTCCGGGTCAGGAACAGGGCGCAGACCGTGAACCGGTGTTCGGCCTTGCGGGGAGGACTGAAGTCCGTTCGGCGTCACCGGGCAATCAGGGCTGTGTCATCAAGCATCTCACGTTCCGAAAGTCCTTTAGGCCCCGGCTAAGCAGCGGGGCCTAAAGACAAAACGTCCAATCACGTTGGTTTATTCCGCATGTTGCGAAAGTTGTCGGATCAACCGCACTATCGCTGCCAGCCTTCGGTTGCCATGAGTTCCTGCGCTTCATCCGTGATGAGGAAGTCAAGGAAGGCTTGCGCCTCCGGATCGGCATCGGGCGAAAGCACTACATTCACGTCGCGGTAGATCACACGATCCTCAGACAGTTCGACCATGTCGAGGTCGTCCTTTGTGATCGGCCAATTGGGCCAGGTGATCCAAGCGTCGGCGTCACCGTTTGAGATGACCCCGTAGGAGGCACCCGATCCAAGCGCATAGGCCACGATATTGCGTCGCAGGCCGGAGATGTCATCGAGGCTCCCCAAACGGCCCGCTACGTCTTCCCATGTGCCGGTGCCGGAGGTGTTGTAGACACCTGCGCCCTCGGTCACGACAACCCGCACCCCGTCGGCCAGAAGGTCATCGAAGTCATCAATGTTCAGCGGGTTGCCGGCCTTCACTGCGATCACGGTCGGCCGCAGGTAGATCGGCTCGACTTTCGCGGGATCGAAGGCCGTGTAGGTCAGCAGGAAGGCTGTCATCGACTGCTCGGATGTGCCCCAAAGAATGTCGGCGTCGGCCTGGGCGTCTGCGGTCCATTTCGATTCCGGGCCCGCGATCACTTCGACGGAGGTTCCCGTCTGCTCTTCAAAGACGGCTGCGACCTTGCGGAATGCCGTGTGCGGACCACCCGCGCCGTAAAGCTTTACGACGCCGTCTTGCGGCGCGTGTTCGATAGATGGATCGTTGAACGCGGTATCACCGCGGCGGTCGGCTGCGGTGTCGGCGAATGCCGGGGCGGCGGCAAGGATTGTGGTGGTGAAAAGCGTTATCAGTCGCATGGTATCTCCTGTCAGGTCGTGGATTGGCCTCCACCGATTGCGGGCGGCCTTCACAAGACTGACGCGCCGACATCCAGAACCCTTCCCGAGTTTCTGATCACGCTTCCGTGAGATCAGGTTGGCGCGCCTGTATCCTCGAACTGAGCCTGCAGCAAATGAGCAATTTCCAGAAGGTGCGCGCGCGGCAAAGCGCCGGTCAGGGCATAGGCGAACTCGGTGTCGCTCCAGTAGAACGCCTGCTCGGTGGCCGTTTCAGCAAATCGGAAACTTGGATCGCCTTCGCTGCCGCGTCGCAGATAGAGCGTCAGGCGCTGACCGTTGCCGTCTTCCTACATCAGTTGTGCCGCTGGTTCGGTGGGCGAGGGGAGGAGCCGCCCGCCGACCAGCGACAGACTCACGACACGCAGGTCGGGGATAGCAAACGGACGACCCAGCCGATTGGTCAGCCAAGTGGCCAGATGGCCCTTGTTCTCGGCCCCGACCTCGACCGGGTGCGCGACCTCGACAACGAAGGTGCGATGTGCGGCGAAGGCTTCGGCCACAAGGCCCGACATCGGCTGCGGGGCTGTGTCGGGGCGCAGGACCCAACCTGCCGTACCGCCTATCATCAGCGCCATCGTAACTGACGCAACCCATGCCAACGGCATGGGCCTGCGCCGTTCGGCAACCGGAAGAGTCGCCATCGGATGATCGGCAACCAGCCCCGCAAAGGCATGGCGCAGATCGCGGGCGATGGCCATGTCGGCTTCCACCCGACGGGCGGCTTCTGGTGTGTCATTCAGATAGGCTTCGACTTGTTTTCTCCGATCAGGCGGCAAGGCGTCGTCCACGTAGGCGACAAGATCCTCTTCACGAATATCCTTCGGCGCGCTTGTCATGTCACGCTCCTCAGTCTTGGGGCAGTTTCGGCCGTTGCCTTGCGCAAAGCGGCACGAGCCTGGCTTACGCGGCTCAGAATCGTGCCTTCTGGTACACCAAGCGTCTGACTTGCAGTTACCCACAAATATCGGTCGGGGGCCTTGCGAGACGTACACCTTCAACGAGGTCGGCGAGGCGTGAGAAGCCGCGCCATATGACCGTCGTCCCTGGCGGTGCGTCGGAAGCGCGGTCGAGATAGCCTCCGAGTCGCGCGACCGCCCTGACGTAGAATTCCAGGTCGCGAAGTGCGTGCTGCTTCCGTTCCGGTGCAGCTTGGTCGAGCAGATTGCGCTCGTCCGCCGTGAAGATAGCTGCGGGGTCGGCTGCCGGTGTCTTGCGGCTGAGCATTGCCAGCCATGTCACCCGCCACGTCACCACACAGCAGAGCGCGATGCAGTTGGCCAGGCGATTGGCCGTGGCCAAGCGTAGTTCCTCAATCCGGCAGCCGGTCTTCAGCGTCCGGAAGAAGGTCTCGATTTTCCAGCGCAGGGCGTACCATTCGAGCTTATTCACGGCCTCCGCGTGGCTCCCGACGGGCAGGTTAGTGATCAACTTCCAAAACAGGGGCGCCCTGTCCTCCGGCGGGTCGAGCTCCTCGGCATGAATGATCTGTAGTTCCTGGTGCCGGTATTTCCGCTGCTTTCCGATTGGCGGACGGACCGTCATCGTGGCATGCCGGACCGATAGGACCGCGCAATGCTTCTTGCCCTGCGCATCCCTGAACCGCACCTCGTGGGTGCCGCTCGCCTGCACCTCCGCCATGACCTTGGCGATGGTCGTCCCGCCATCTTCTGCCAGGCGGTCGACGCAGCTCCGGACCAAGAAGCCAGTCCCGAGTTCCTCTGCAAGGCAGTACAGCTCGTAGATGTCGCTCTCCCGGTCTCCGACATGCACGCAACGCTCCGGCGCACCCGCCAACTCGGTCGACAGGCGCAGATTGTCGAGCCAGCGCATGCTCTCCTTTTGCTCAATGGGCACACGGGTCGGATTGATCCTTCGCTTGAGCGCGGCGGTGCCCTTGAAGGCGGCGCGGGACCAGAACTTTGCTGCTGTCAACCCGAGCGGCAGACCGTCCGGGGTGATCGCCAGGCTGGCATGCATCTGGAACCCGCAGACCACATGTTTCTTACGCCGACCGTCCTTCAGCTTCTGCCCGGTCGAGACATGGGTGAACCCAATCTTTTCCGGAGACGCGCGCTTAAAGTTGAATTCTGTCGTGTCCTGCAGGATAAGAATTGGACCGCTGGTTGCCTGGATGCGCAGGGCAGAAGCCGCAAAATGTCCCTCAAGGATTCTATGTTCGCTGACATTTCCGTTAGAAAAGAAACGATAGGCCGCCTTGGTGTTCGACCAGTCCTGAAACGCCGTCGGCAGTGATTTGCCCGGTCGCTCCCCGAGGGCCTCGAGTATCGCGCCGAGCCTGCGGTTCAATCGCTCATCCCCTAAGTCGCAACCGGCGGTTTCTGTTTTCACCCAGCTCTGTCCCATGCCTGCACCTCCTACTCGGTGCCACATGACGAATCATGATCGGTTCCTTCCGAACAAGGCCAAGACTGACAGGTGAATCAATTCGCCGCACCACTTGTGGGTAACTGCAAGAGCGTCTGAGCGACCTCTCGGTAGGTGAAGCCTTCAACGCTGACCAGTATCAAAGCCGCACGCTGATCGTCGGGCAGAGACATGACGCGCGCCAACAGCCGGTTCAACTCGACATGGTTTTCCTGGGTCGGCGGTATCGCGGGCGGTGATGTCATGGTCTCAAGCGATTCCGTCTGATGTCGTTTCGCCCGCCGCCACCCATCAACATGCAGATTGCGCATCATCGTGAACAGCCAGGCCCGCAGGGGGACACCTGCGCGCCGCAGCGTTCACTTGCGCAAGGCCCGTTCCATGCAATCCTGCACGAGGTCATCGGCGGTGTGCACGTCGCGCGTCAGCGTGATCGCGTACCGCTTCATGGCGTCGGCCTCTTGGGCAAGGACGTGATGGGTCGGCATGGTGCCTCCGCTTGCATGCATACACATAAGTGACGTGCGCTGTCGCCGATTTATTCCCGGTAATCTTTTGCAAATTGTCGATCACGGGTTCGTGAAAAAAACTTGGGAAGGGTTCCAAGCTGTCGGTCGTGAACCTTGCAAGCTCCGCCCAAAGCGGCGCTCCAACCGAATTCAAAGGAGAGTTCTTATGAACGCTACGAAGAAAATTATCGCCACAATCGCGGCCCTGACCGCCACTGCGTCCGTCGCCCTCGCTGACGGCCACGCGTCCGACGCGCTTGAAACCGCAGAGCAGGAACTGAGCCACGCCGTCGTGGTCAAGTCCGTGACCGCCGCCGCAGATGGTTGGGTCGTGATCCACGCTATCGAGGACGGCAAGCCGGTCGTTCCGGCCTCGATCGGGCATACCTAAGTCAAGGTCGGCATGACCGAGAATGTCTACGTTCCGCTGACCGGTGACTATGACGGAGACAATGTCATCGCGATGCTGCACGTCGATGATGGCGAACTCGGCGTCTACGAATTCGGACCCGGAAGCGTTGCGAACGACAAGCCGGTGGTTGTCGATGGCGGCCCGTTGGTCAGCCCGATTTCCATCGACGACTGATCCCTTTGGCCGGGCGCTCTTCGCATCGCCCGGCCAGATCGCCTTTTTGGAGGTACAATATGTCGAACCAGGAGCCGGACTTCGAGAAATCGAAAAAATGGCATTGGATCCCTTTGGCGGGCATGGCGGCCGCCGTCGCATTCGCGCTGTTTGCCGCGCTCTATGAGGATGCCTCATCCAATCCGCCAAACGACGCTGTCAGAGATGTTGAACAGCTGGACTAATTCCACCTCCTCCAAACCAGGGAAACTCAATTCTGTGAGTAAGCGGAGCTTTTCGACAGTCAAATAGATGAGGACGAAACCATTCACTTCGCATCAGCCCAGGCAAAATCCAATGACTGCTTCCAGGATATGCGCAGATGTCTAACGGCATGTTTGCCGCAGTTGCATAACGATGCTGCGTCAGCAATAGCCGCAACTGCATAAGTTTGGTTTGTCCGCACTGTGTGAGTCCATGCGCCTCGTAGCCAAGGTCCGCTGTCCTGCGTATCATTTTTTTTTGGCCATTTGTATTCTCCTGTCAGCAGAATGTGCGCCCACCCGAGTGGCGATGTATGCGCAAGGAGGTCTGGCTGAATAGGCAGGCCCGCGTCTTGGCGCTGCACCACCGCCTCACCGAGCCGGGCGGTGTTCCAGTATATGACGATGGCCGCCAGCAGATTGAGCGCCGCCATACGATAGTGCTGTCCTTCGGTCGTGCGGTCTTGTATTTCGCCCTGCCTGCCGATGCGCAGAGCATTCTTCAGCGCGTGATGCGCCTCACCTTTGTTCAATTCGATCTGCACTCGCCGCTGCATATCCGCGTTGAGTACCCAATCCAGCATGAACAATGTGCGTTCGACACGGCCGACTTCCCTCAAAGCAACGGCGAGATCGTTCTGGCGTGGATACGAAGCCAGCTTGCGGAGGATTTGGCTTGGCGCGACCGTCCCCGCCGTCATTGTGGCTACAATCCTGAGAATGTCAGGCCAGTTTGACGCGATCAGGCCTTCGCGGATTTTGCCGCCAATCATTCCTTTAAGGTTCTGTGGCGTTCCTCCGGCATCGAACACATAAAGCCGCTTTGATGGCAGATCCCGGATGCGCGGAATGAACCGATGGCCCAGGATCGACGTGACCGCAAAGAGGTGATCAGTGAAGCCGCCTGTGTCTGCATATTGTTCCTTGATCCGTTTGCCGACATCATTGTTCAGCAACCCATCAAGGATGTAAGTTGCCTCGCTGACCGTGGCCGGAATGGTCTGAGATGCAAACGGCGCAAACTGGTCCGAAACATGCGTGTAGGCTTTCAGCCCCGGCTCATTTCCGTCTTTGGCATTGATCAGATTCATCGCCTCGCCTTGTCGGGTGGTTGGAAAGAACTGATCGTCGCTGGATGCGGTTATCCCCATGCCCCAGAACTGCGCCATAGGTAGTTTGGCCTGAGATCGGAAGAGCACACGTCTGAACTCCAGTCACAGCCTATCATCTCG
>ERZ1699650.229-NODE-229-length-10302-cov-10.668488_pt1 | contig 10302 bp, 13 predicted proteins | sample MGYA00581512_ERZ1699650 | MGnify/ENA primary metagenome ERZ1699650 (study PRJEB42348, sample SAMEA6618698) | metagenome | isolation source: Polyester-degrading enrichment culture growing on monomer terephthalic acid, Te | collected 2019-05-17 ... | reverse complement strand
ACATGGGCAAGATCACCACCGTGGCGGTGAAATCGGTCGAAGGCGCCAAGGACGACATTTCCGCCCCGGGTCAGTGCATTGCCGCGCTCGACCTCTGCACCGGCCTGCCCGACAGCAAGAAGGCAAGCCACGTGGAACCCGGCGCCGGTCACTACGGCATCTTCGCCGGCAAGTCCTGGCGCGACAATATCCGCCCCCTGGTGTTGGAGTTCATCGACACCAACAGCGGCGATACCCCCCCGGCCCGCATTCGCGCCGTGTAAACCCATGTGATCCAAAGGGTCGGCGCAAGCCGCCGCCCCCGTAGGGTGCGTGATGTCACGCACCCTTTTTTCATTTCACGGCGTCTGGTGCGTGCAAGCACGCACCAGACGGGGCGCCCTACCCGTCCGCTGGCCCCGCCTTGGCGAACACCATGTCGATCATCGCCTGTGTCCCGCGCGAGAATTCCAGCGGACAGGGATACTCCGCCCCGTCCAGAACGCTGGCGTTGAAGTTCTCGACCTGGACCACGTATTGGTTCAACCCCGGATAGCGCCAGGTCACGACCTCCATCCCCGGACGCTCCAGCGAGACCTCGGCCTGGTCAAAGACATTGCCGTTGAACGGTGCCTTGACGGTGATGATCCCCTTGTCGCCCTGGATACAGACGTATTGCCGCCCGGCCATGCGCATGGAATTCACCCCCGAGAAATGGAACGACGGAAAGCGCGCGGTGACGTGGCTCCAGACGTCGACATTGTTTTCCCAGCGGACCTCGGATGACAGGATTTCCTCCGGCTCTTCCCCGGTCACGAAGCGCGCGGTGCCGTAGGTATAGACGCCGATGTCGGGAATGGCGCCGCCGCCGGTTTCGGGCTTGTTGCGGATATTGCCGGTGTCGGCGCGGTTGTCATAGGAAAACACCGTGTCCCAAAGCGCGATCTCGCCGATCTCGCCCGCCTGCACCAGTTCGCGCACCTTGTGCCAGCGCGGGTGATGCACCACCATATAGGCCTCGGCCGCCAGCAGCCCGGTCTCATCGCGCAGGGCGATCACACTGTCAAATTCCTCGGCCTTCATCGCCAGCGGCTTTTCCACCAGCACATGCTTGCCCGCGCGCAGGGCCTTCTCGGCCCATTCCACGTGCAGATGGTTGGGCAGCGGCACATAGACCGCGTCCACCGCATCGCTGGCCAGCAGCGCGTCGTAATCGGTAAAGACCTGGAGATCGGGGTTGATCGCGCGGAACGGCGCGGCCTTGTCCTCGGACGAGGTGGCAAGCGCGGCCAGTGTGCCGCGACCGGCAAGATGAATGGCGGGCGCCATGTGTTCGCGCGCGAATCGCGCAGCCCCCAGAATGCCCCAACGTACGTGATCGGCCATCTTCTTTCCTCCTGTTCGATGTTGGCGCCAACATGGACGGCCCACCAAGGGAGGTCAAAAAGAAAAAGGGCCGGGAAAATACCCGGCCCTGCACTCGTTACAGTCTGGAAATCATGCCGGGGCCAGCATGCCCTGGGTCCTGGCCAGTTCCTGCATCCGTTTCTGCAGCTTCTCGAAGGCGCGAACCTCGATCTGGCGGATGCGTTCGCGGCTGACATCATACTGGCCGCTCAGATCCTCAAGCGTCACTGTCTGGTCCGACAGGCGGCGCTGGGTGAGGATGTCCTTTTCGCGGTCATTCAGCACCTCCATCGCCTCGGCCAGCATGGCGCGGCGGGCCTCAAGCTCGTCGCGGGCCTCGTAATCGCCGGCCTGGTCGGCGTCTTCGTCTTCCAACCAGTCCTGCCATTGCATGGTGCCTTCGCCCTCGGACCCAACCGTCGCGTTGAGCGAGGCATCACCCCCCGACAACCGCCGGTTCATGCTGATCACCTCGGCTTCGGTCACGCCCAGGTCGGTGGCAATCCGCTTGACGTTCTCGGGCCGCATGTCGCCGTCTTCCAGCGCGCCGATCTTGGCTTTCGCCTTGCGCAGGTTGAAGAACAGCTTCTTCTGCGCCGAGGTGGTGCCAAGCTTCACAAGGCTCCAGGATCGCAGGATATATTCCTGGATCGAGGCGCGGATCCACCACATCGCATAGGTTGCCAGCCGAAAGCCCTTTTCCGGGTCAAACCGCTTGACCGCCTGCATCAGGCCCACGTTGGCCTCGGAAATCACTTCGGCCTGCGGCAGGCCGTAGCCGCGATAGCCCATCGCGATCTTGGCCGCCAGGCGCAGGTGCGAGGTGACCATCTGGTGCGCCGCCTGGGTGTCTTGTTCTTCCACCCAACGCTTGGCCAGCATGTATTCCTGTTCCGGTTCCAGCAGCGGGAATTTGCGGATTTCCTGCAGGTAGCGGGACAGTCCGCCTTCCGGCGTCGGCGCCGGGAGATTTGCAAAGTTCGCCATTGTTGTCCCTCCTATGTTTAGGGTCTTAACATTCAATATGGAGTGGCATCGCACCGGTTCAAGAGCAGATATCCACTTTCGCCACTATAATTGTACTGATCCGTTTAGATTGGAAGCACGCTCTGAATGGCTCACGCGCATGTGCGCGCTCTGACAAATGCTGTCATAAGACCGTGAGATTTTGCTGTCTACGTGCATCAGCGCACAGAGCCTGCGGGTTCGCCCCCTGGCTCTGTGCATTCCTGCCAAGCAAATGTTTCAGTCGCGCAGGGCGGCAAGCAGGTCGGCGAAGTCCTGCGGCAGGGGCGCGATGAAATTCAGCATGTCGCCGCTCACCGGATGGCGGAAGCCCAGCTGTTCGGCATGCAGCGCCTGGCGGGTGAACCCGGCAATCGCCGACTCGGCACCGGGCGTCAGCGCGCCCTTGGGCAGGCGCCGCTTGCCGCCATAGGTCGGGTCGCCGATCAACCCATGCCCGGCGTAGGCCATGTGAACGCGGATCTGGTGGGTCCGCCCGGTCTCCAACCGGCATTCCATCAGCGCCAGCACCTGCGGCGATCCGTAAGCCGCAACCAGCCGCGCGCGTGTGACTGCGTGGCGGCCGCCTTCGACGCAGACCGCCTGTTTCTGCCGATCGGTGCGGTGGCGGGCCAGCTGGGTTGTGATCTTGAGCACGTTGCCCGGCTCAAAGCTGATGCCGCGCAAGCCGCGCAGGCGCGGATCGGCGGCATCGGGCACGCCGTAAACCAGCGCCTTGTAGACCCGTTCCGCCGTGTGCTTTTCAAACTGCGCCGCCAGCCCGTGATGCGCGGCGTCGGATTTCGCCACCACCAGAATGCCCGAGGTGTCCTTGTCGATGCGATGCACGATGCCCGGCCGTTTCATCCCCCCCACACCCGAAAGCGTATCGCCGCAATGATGCAGCAGCGCGTTGACCAGGGTGCCCGAAGGCGTGCCCGGCGCGGGATGCACCACCATGCCGGCGGGCTTGTTCACCACGATCAGGTCGTCATCCTCGAACAAGACCTCCAGCGGGATGTCCTCGGGCAGGATGTGGCTTTCCTCGGCGGCCTCGACGGTGATGACCACCTCGGCCCCCTCCTCCACCCGCGCCTTGGGGTTTGTCGCCACCGCGCCCCCCACCTGGACCGCGCCGCTTTCCAGCAGTTTGGCCAACCGTGTGCGTGACAGCGCCGCCGCCTCTGGCACATCGCGGGCCAAGGCCTTATCAAGACGGGCGGGCGGATTGGCGCCGATGGTGAAACGGAGATCCGGCATGGACGACCTTTCTGACGTGCAAGAGACGCCCGAACCGGCCAACCTGCGCTTTCTGCGGCTGTTGGTGACCGTGCTGACGGGCGTGATGATCGCCGGGGTCATACTCATCATCGCGCTGATTGTCATCCGCTTCCGCGATCCGGGGCCACAGGTGCCCGCGGATCTGAGCCTGCCCGAAGATGTGGCGCCCCAGGCGGTGACCTTCGGCACCGGCTGGGTGGCGGTTGTGACCGATGATGAGCGTATCCTGATCTACGACCGGGTCACCGGGCGTTTGACCCAGGAAGTTGCGATCACTGGTAAGTGAGCGCGATCCAGACGTGAAAACCGATCAGCGGCACCAGCGCCGATGACAACGCGATATGCAGCCAGAGCCAGAGGTTGTAGATCCAGCGGCTGCGATAGGGAATCACCTCGCGATTGAGCAGCCCGGTCGCGGCAATGGCGATGAAGCACAGCGCCAGCGCCGAGGTCCAGCCGTGGCCAAAGCGCACGGCATGGGCGGCAAAGACCAACGTCATCCCCACGCCGACCCAGCGATGGGCGGCGTAGTGACGGCGCACCTCTGCCGGCCGGCCCGCGCGGCGCGCGATCAGCAGCATCCATTGATAGATCATGCCCGTGACCAGCAGCGCCCCGGTCACCACCTGCCAGGTCAGCGATCCGCCAATCGACACGCGCCGGAAAGCCACGCCATAGGTCAGCATGAAGACGACGATGCTCAGGCCCAGGAACCCCAGAAGCACATAGGGCCGACGCCGGATGCGCAAAAGAACCCCGGTCATGCGCCCCCCTCCTGCGGCGACGTGAGAATCAGCGCCCGCATCACCGGGTCACCTGAACGGGCGCGCACTTCGGCCATGAAGGTGGGCAGATCCGGCAGGACCCGCGCGCCTTCCTCCGGCCAACCCGCCGCCTGCGGCACCGGCACGGCAAAGCCCGCCGCCTTGTCGAGATAGGCCTGGTAGGCCTCGCCCACAGCGTCATAGAAGGCTTCGGTGACGGCCAGGTAATCGGCGGCCCCCAGCCGGGCAACGGGATAGGTCCAGGTGGTGGCCCCCATGACTTCGTTCAGCACCCAATCCTTGCGCGGGCTGTCGGGATGGTCGTTGTGGCAGGTGACACAGGGTTTGGCCGAAGCCAAATCGGGATACATGCCCACCTGGTCACCGCGCTCGGAGATGGAAAAGACCGGCGCCCGGGTCGCCTTGACCTGCTCATAGGCTCTCGCTTGATCGCCGGTAAACAGGTTTGAGGCATTGATCGGCGCGTCGGATCCCAGGTAAAGGCCCAACTGCGGCGGTTTCGCCTCCATCCGGGCCGCCGCCAATCGCAGGAAGAGCGCGGGCAAAGGCCCCTTCTCCACCCCCGGCTCGGCCCAGTCTTCACCGAATTTCAACCCGGCCTTTGCCCCGCCGCCCACAACCCGCGCGGTATAGGTGGACCGCGCGGCATGGTTGATGGCGTTGACCGCTTCAAAGAGGTTTTGCACCGGAAGCGCGCGCGCCGCCGTCCCGGTTGCCGCCTGCGTCGGCAGCGGCGGCGGCGCGGTGGCAAAGAGATAGACGGCGAGGCAGGTGAAACTGCCCAGGGCAACGGCGGTCTTCAGGCTCATTGGCTGTCTGCCTCGAATAGTTTGAACGGGCCATAGGGGCTGTCCCCCTGGCGGAAATACCCCTGTACCGCGCGTTCGGGCAGCATGTGCTGAACCTGGGTTGGCGGCGTGTAGGCATGGTTGCCGTGGAAATCGTGACAGCCCAGGCAGGTGCCCCATTTGTTGTTCTTGATCAGGGTCATATGCGGGATGTTCACCGGATCGTTGGCCAGCTTGAGGTCGCCGTGACAGGCGGCGCAGAACCGGGTGTCGATGGCAACGCGGGCGGCGTCATGCTCGCTGTGGCAACCCAGGCAATCATCGGCTTGGACGGTCCTGACCGCCTCGATGAACCGGGGCTCGCGGAAGCGATAGATCGGGTGGCGTTCGTTCGGGCGCTGGTGACATTCCAGGCATTGCGCGCTGGACACCGAGGCGCGGCCAAAATCGGCGGCCTCGGCGCGCAGGCCCAACGCGTGGTGCAGCTTGGCCTGGATCTGCTGGCGCGTGGTGCCGGGGCTGGGCTGGTGACAGTCGCGACAGGCGACATCGGCATGGCCCTGCTGGATCGGGCCGTGGGCAAACCAATGGTCCGCCGTACCCGGCCAAAGCCCGACCGCGCCAAGCAGCATCACGGGAACGGCAATCGACATCGCCGAACGACGCAGGTCCATCATCTTTACCCCAGCGGATTGGAAACAAAAAGTTAGCGCTAAGGTTGATAAGTGATGGTTAACAATTCGTTAAACGGAAACAATTCCCTTCACGAAGTCTTATTGTTTCGCAATCCCGGACAAACCTCGCCTCATCAAAGCGTGCGGATCGGGGTGCCGGCCTGAAAGGCCTCGATCGCGGCAACGGTATCCTCATAGAACAGCCGCCAGGTGGTTTCGGTGACATAGCCCAGGTGCGGCGTCAGCAGCAGCCGGTCGCCGAACTCCTCGCCCGCGCGGCGCCAGGGATCGTCGGCGGGCAGAGGCTCGGTCTCGAAGACATCGATTCCCGCCATCGCGGGCCGCCCGGCCCGCAGCCCGGCAAAAAGCGCATCGCGATCAACCAGCCCGGCACGCGAGGTGTTGAGGAAAATGGCGCCCTCGGGCAATGCCTCAAAGGCCGCCTGCCCCACCAGCCCGCGGCTGCGGTCCGACAGCACCATGTGTACGCTCATCACGTCCGATGCGGCGGCCAGGTCCTCCAGGCTCTCTGCCGCCCTCACCCCATGCGGTTCGGCCCGGTCCGGCGTCAGGTTGGGGGACCAGGCCGCAACCTCCATCCCCAGCGCCCGGCCCAGCACCGCCATCTGGCCGCCGATATTGCCCAGGCCCACCAGCCCCAGGCGCAACCCGGCCAGATCGCGCCCCGGCTGTCCTTGCCAGCCCCCGCCGGCCAAACCTCTCGCCTCGGGCAGCAAGCGGCGCGACAGCGCCAGCATCAATGTCAGGGTCAGCTCCGAGGTGGTCGTCTTGCGCGACCGCGTGCCAGACACCGCGATTCCCCGGGCGCGCGCGGCCTCGGTATCGATGCTGAGATTGCGCGGGCCGGTGGTGACGATCAGCTTCAGATTCGGCAGTGCCTCGATCACCGCCGCCGGAAAGGGCGTGCGTTCCCGCATCAGGCAGACCACGTCAAAGGGTGCCAGCCGGTCCACGAGGTCACGGCCCAGCGGCGCGCGGAAGACCGTGATCTCGGCATTCAGCCGGTCCCAATCGGCCATCTTGGGGGCCACCCCCGACCAATCGTCCAGAACCGCGATTTTCATGGGCATCTCCGTGACATCTCTGTTGCATCGGTGCGCCGGGCATAAGGCCGGCACAGGACACAGGCAAGCCCGTCAAACCAGCGCGGAACCAGTATCGACACCGTATCCAACCGGTGCAAGACCAGCGCACAGCCAATGCGAAAACGAGAAAAATGGTACCGCCTGCCCGGTTCGAACGGGCGACCTCTTGATCCACAATCAAGCGCTCTAACCTACTGAGCTAAGGCGGCACTGAGAGGCGAATTACCTAGGGCGCGCGGCGATTGCAAGAGATATGGCGCGAAAAAATGCGCCCTTCGGGTCACAAATCCACCTGCCACCGCATCTCTACAAGCTGCTGGCCGAAATTTTCCACCGGAAAGCTTCGGGTGCAGCGCCATCCGACCTTTTCATAAAGCGCGCAGGCGGCCGCGTGGCTTTTGTGGGTATGCAGCATCATTCGGCGAAATCCCGTGTCGCGGGCAAAGCCCATGCATTCGGACAAGAGCCGCCGGCCCAGCCCGCACCCGCGCGCCTCGGGCAGAACGAGGAACATCCGCAACCGGGCGGTTTCGGCGTCGTGACGGCTGCAGAAGATCGATCCAAGACGTTCGTCCCCGCGATGTGCGATAAAGGCGCGTTCACATGATGGGTCGCGGGTTTCGATGAACTCGGCGAGGACCCTGGCCACGATCGCCTCAAACCGGATGTCGAAGCCTTCATCACGGGCATAGAGCCGCGCGTGCTGCATCACCAGCCAGCCTGCATCGCCGATTTCGAGATCCCTGAAGGCAATTTCCGCCATATCTTGCCTTTCCCCCGCCCCTCCTGTAGCCCCTTGCGCACTCCGAACGCAGCGCCATCCAGAGGGCTCCATGAGCATCAATACAGAACGCGACCTCGAAGCCAACCTTCAGATCGGCCCGACCGACGCCGGCATGGTGCGTCTGTTCATCAGCGCGGGCGAGGTCGAGATCCCGATGGATTTCGACCCGGACGAAGCGCGTGAAATCGCCGAGGAAATCGCCGCCGCCGCACAGGCCGCCGAAGACATGGCCCGCAAGAGCAAATAAACGCCGCGGACATTTTGGCGTGACGACATTTTCGCGTGACGTCGTCCCGGACCTGATCCGGGACCTCTCCGCAAACAGGCTTTGTGACAAGCGGTTCTCAACCCAAGCGGGCCGGGAGGTCCCGGATCAAGTCCGGGACTGCGGCGAGCACGGGGTGCAAGGCGGGTTCATGCGTTGGCGAGTTTCGCCTCGCGGTTGGTCTTGAGCCGCGCGAAATCGTCACCCGCGTGATAGGATGACCGGGTCAGCGGCGTGGCCGAAACCATCAGGAAGCCCTTGCCATAGGCGGCTTTTTCATAGGCCGCGAATTCATCGGGATGCACGAACCGTTCAACGGCGTGGTGTTTCGGCGTCGGCTGCAGATATTGCCCGATGGTCAGGAAATCAATATCCGCCGCGCGCATGTCGTCCATCACCTGGGTCACCGACTGGCGATCTTCGCCAAGGCCCACCATGATGCCGGACTTGGTGAAAATCGACGGATCGAGCTCTTTCACCCGCTGCAAGAGCCGCAGAGAATGGAAATACCGCGCGCCCGGGCGCACCTCGGGGTAAAGCCCCGGCACGGTTTCCAGGTTGTGGTTGAAGACGTCCGGCTTGGCCTCGACCACGGTTTCCAAAACCTCCGGCGCGCACTTCAGGAAATCGGGCGTCAGGATCTCGATCGTGGTGCCGGGCGAGCGGTGGCGCACGGCGCGGATGGTCTGGGCAAAGTGCTCGGCGCCGCCATCCTTGAGGTCGTCGCGGTCGACCGAAGTGATGACCACGTGGTTCAGACCCAGCTTTTCGACGGCAAAGGCCACCCTGCCCGGCTCAAAGGCGTCAAGCTCTTCGGGGCGGCCGGTGGCGATGTTGCAGAAGGTGCAGCCGCGGGTGCAGATATCGCCCATGATCATCATGGTGGCGTGGCCCTGGCTCCAGCATTCGCCGGCATTGGGGCAACCCGCCTCTTCGCAGACCGTCACCAGCTTGTTTTCGCGCATAATGCGTCGGGTGTCGTTGTATCCCTTGCCGCCGGGAGCCTTGACCCTGATCCAGTCGGGTTTCTTCGGCTGGGCGTTGTCCGGACGGTGCGCCTTCTCAGGATGACGCTGCTCAGGGATCTTGAGGTCTCGCACGATGAATTCCCCGCGAATTGGTGGGTTTTGCGGGATATAGCATAGGCGCTTGCAGTGAGCTATGCCAGTTTTTCAAAGCTGCCATGTTGTCATGCATCCCCTGCGCAACGCGCTCAGCTCACTGCAAGCTTTCCCACCCGATGCGCTGTCTCGCTGCAGAAGTCCCCTGCCCGCCAGTTCGGCCATACCCAGCCATGCCTTGAGGGCAAAGCCGCCATGCACCAGCGTCAAGACTTTGGTAAGCGGTTCAATTTCCATCATGTTTTCCGCTCTCCCGGCGGCGCGGGATTTCTCTGTACCCGCCGAGTCTGGACTTCGCGGGTGCAGAATGTTTGATCTCGCACTATCTGGAATCGTTCCAAATCGACAACAGGAGAGCCGACATGAAAGCCGGATACAAGCTGCCCGACGTGACCTTCCACACCCGCGTGCGCGATGCATCCATCGAAGGGCCCAACCCCTTCCGCTGGGAAGACAAGACCACCGCCGACTACTTTGCCGGCAAGCGCGTGATCCTGTTCTCGCTGCCCGGTGCCTTCACGCCGACCTGCTCGACCTACCAGCTGCCCGGCTTCGAGAAGAACGCCGAGACCTTTGCCCAGCACGGCATTGACGCGATCTATTGCATGTCGGTCAACGACAGCTTCGTGATGAACAAATGGGCCGAAGCGCAGAAGCTGGAAAACGTCGACGTGATCCCCGATGGTTCGGGTGAGTTCACCCGCAAGATCGGCATGCTGGTCGCCAAGGACAACCTCGGCTTCGGCATGCGCTCCTGGCGCTATGCGGCGATCGTCAAGGACGGCGTGATCGAAGCCTGGTTCGAAGAGCCCGGCCTGGCCGACAACCACGGCGAAGACCCCTATGGCGTGTCGTCGCCGGAAACGCTGCTGGCCTATCTCGCGGACGAAGCCAAGGGTGTCGCGGCGGAATAACCGCCCGAATTTTTCCGAACATCAAAAAGGACCGGGGTGCGCCTCGGTCCTTTTTTTCGTTTTGGGGCAAGTTGATTGTCTGGGGTCTTCGACCTGACGTCATCCCGGGCCTGGCCTACCCGCCCCCCCCTCGCCTGTCGTCATCCCGGGCCTGGCATGACCGACAGCCCGCCTCGCCTACCGTCATCCCGGG
>ERZ1699650.228-NODE-228-length-10324-cov-3.268770_pt1 | contig 10324 bp, 10 predicted proteins | sample MGYA00581512_ERZ1699650 | MGnify/ENA primary metagenome ERZ1699650 (study PRJEB42348, sample SAMEA6618698) | metagenome | isolation source: Polyester-degrading enrichment culture growing on monomer terephthalic acid, Te | collected 2019-05-17 ... | reverse complement strand
GAGCAATTCATCGCTAAGATGGACCGGTCAGAATCGCGTTTCAGTCAAGATAGGTGTCTTGCTTGTTCGATTAGTTGCTTATTCGATCAAGTGCGCTCGGGCGATCTGGGCATGCTGCCGGTCTTCGTTGGCCTGCTGCTGATTTCCTTCGTGTTCAGCACGTTGAATCCGGTGTTTCTGGCACCGAACAACCTGGTCAACCTGCTGTTTGACGCCGCCGCGGTCGGCCTTATTGCGCTTGGCGTTGTCTGTGTGCTGCTGCTGGGGGAAATCGACCTCTCCATCGGCTCGATGAGCGGCCTTGCCTCGGCAATTACCGGGGTGCTCTGGGTCAACTCAGGGGTTCCCTTGCCGCTCACGATCCTGGCGGTGCTGCTGACAGGTGCCGCGGTCGGGCTGCTCTTCGGCGTTTTGCGCAACCAGTTCGAAATGCCGAGCTTTGTTGCCACCCTGGCCGGGCTTCTCGCACTGCTGGGACTGCAGCTTTATATCCTGGGGCCAACCGGGTCGATCAATATGCCGTTCACCTCGCCGCTGGTGCGGTTCGGCCAGATCCTGATCATGCCGGCCTGGCTTTCGTACATGGTGGCGGTCATCCCGGGCGTCCTGATCGTATTCGGATCCCTGCGCACCAGTCAGCAGCGCGCGGCGGCGAACCTGACGCCTGGCGGGATGAGCGTGGCCTGTGCCAAAGCCGCAGGCCTTTCCGCGGCCCTTGCTTTTGCCGTGTACTACCTGGAGCAGGGACGCGGAGTGCCGTGGATGTTCGGCGTCTTCGTTCTGCTTGTTGTTGTCCTGAACTACGCGCTCACCCGGACGAAATGGGGCCGGTCGATGTTTGCGGTCGGCGGCAACGCCGAAGCGGCGCGCCGCTCGGGGATCAATGTGCAGCTTATCCGGATGTCGGCCTTCATGGCGTGTTCGACACTGGCGGCGCTGGGTGGGGTCTTTGCTGCCGCACGCCTTGCCTCCGCCAGCCAGCAGGCCGGCACCGGTGATGTGAACCTGAATGCCATCGCTGCGGCGGTGATCGGCGGAACCTCGCTGTTCGGGGGGCGCGGGTCGGCCTGGTCTGCGCTGCTTGGGGTTCTTGTCATCATGGCGATTTCCAATGGCCTGACGCTGCTCAATCTGAGTTCTTCGCTGCGCTACATGATCACCGGTGCCGTTCTCGCCATTGCCGTCATCGTCGACTCGCTCGCCCGCCGTTCGCGTGCCAGCCACGGCCGTGCCTGAATCGTGAGGGAATTGAAATGACCGAAACGATGAAGAACAAATGCGCAGCCATAACCGGGGCTGCCTCGGGGATCGGCCTGGAATGCGCAAAGGCGCTGCTGGAGGCCGGGGCGAAAGTTGCCCTGGTCGACTATGCCGAAGACAAGCTGCGCAGCATCTGTGACGAACTTGGCGAAGGGGCATTCCCGGTTGTGACCGACCTGCTGAACCCCGGAAGCGTAGCAGAGATGGTGCCGTCCATCATCGCGCAAACCGGCGGGCTCGACATCTTCCATGCCAACGCAGGGGGCTATGTCGGCGGCGCAGTGATTGACGGCGACCCCGACGAATGGGACAGGATGCTGAACCTCAACATCAACGCCGCCTTCCGGACCGTCCATGCGGTGCTGCCCCATATGGTTGCCCAAAAGAGCGGCGACATCATCATGACCAGCTCGGTTGCGGGCGTGGTGCCGGTGGTGTGGGAGCCGATCTACACGGCCTCCAAACACGCCGTTCAGGCCTTCACCCATACCGTCCGCCGCCAGGTGGCCGGTGACGGGGTGCGGGTCGGCGCCATTCTTCCTGGCCCGGTGGTCACCGCGCTGCTCGATGACTGGCCCGAAGAGAAGATGGAGGAGGCGCTGAGCAACGGCAGCCTGATGCAGCCAAAGGAGGTCGCCGATTGCGTGCTGTTCATGCTGACCCGGCCGCGCAACGTGACAATCCGTGATCTGGTTCTGCTGCCCAATAGCGTGGAGCTGTGACAATGGCGACGCGCAATTGCTTCATTGGTGTTGATGTAGGAACCGGCAGCGCCCGGGCGGGTGTCTTTGATGCGGCCGGCAGCCTGCTTGCAAGCGCCAAGCGTGAAATTGCGATCTACCGCGAGGCCGGTGATACCGCAGAGCAATCGAGCAGGAATATCTGGGATGCCGTCTGCGCCGCGGTTCAGGACGCGCGGCACCGGTCCGGCGCAGGTGCTGAAGCGGTCAAGGGCATTGGCTTCGACGCAACCTGTTCGCTGGTGGTCCTGGACAGGAACCATGAACCATTGACCGTAAGCGCATCGGGCGATCCTGACCGGAACATCATCGTCTGGATGGATCACCGTGCCAATTCTCAGGCCAGCCGGATCAACGCGACCGGCCACCGGGTATTGAACTACGTCGGCGGCAAGATCTCGCCCGAGATGGAAACGCCTAAGCTGCTCTGGCTGAAAGAAAACCTGGCCGAAACCTATCGGAACGCGAGGCTGTTTCTCGATCTTACCGACTACCTGACATGGCGCGCCACCGGCGACCCGGCGCGGTCCGTCTGCACGGTCACCTGCAAGTGGACCTATATGGCGCATGAAAAGGCCTGGGATGCGAGCTATTTCCACGAGATCGGCCTCGGCGACCTCGCGGACGAAGGCTTTGCGCGCATCGGCACCTCCATTGTCGATGCCGGGACCGCCCTCGGAGCGGGCCTGACCGCTGCAGCGGCCGCGGAACTGGGCCTGAACGCAGGAACGGCGGTTGCGGCAGGACTGATAGATGCGCATGCCGGCGGCCTCGGTACGGTAGGCGCGGCCGGTCAGCCGGAAGGGGCGCAGGCCCGCATGGCCTATGTGTTCGGGACATCGGCATGCACCATGTCCTCCTCGGACAGCGCGGCATTTGTTCCGGGAGTCTGGGGGCCATACTACTCTGCCATGGTGCCCGGACTCTGGCTGAGCGAAGGCGGCCAGTCTGCCGCGGGTGAGGCAATGGCGCAGCTTGTCCGTTTCCACCCCGCCTACCCCGATGCTATGGCGGCGGCGGCCGAGGCCGGGCAGCATGTCCTGGAATACCTGCTTGCGCGGATCGAAGCCGAGGTGGCGGAGCCCTCCCAGGCCCTGACCTGTGCAAGAGACATGGTCGTGGTTCCGGACTTTCTCGGCAACAGGGCGCCGTTTGCCGACCCGGACGCCAAGGCCATCATTTCGGGACTGGATGCGGATACCAGTATCGAAAGCCTCGCCGCGCTGTATGTCGCAGGCATCGCCGGCCTCGGCTACGGTCTGCGGCAAATCCTGGAGGTGCAGGCAAGCAACGGGGTGGCGCCTGAGCTGGTGGTCATCAGCGGCGGTGCAGGCGAACACCCGATCGTCAAGCAGCTGCTCGCCGATGCGGCAGGCATTGCCATTGCCGAACCCGGATCACCTGAACCTGTTCTTCTGGGGTCCGCAATGCTTGGCGCCGTGGCCTCCGGGGAGAAATCCAGCGTGACTGCGGCAATGTCCGAAATGTCGTCACTTGGGCGTGTCTATGAACCGGCTGCGGGTGCCATCGGGCAACAGCACCTGAAACGGTTCCAGGCTTTTGAGGCGCTGCAAGCCGCAGCCTGCCTGCTGCGGTCCGGTATCAGCCATGGCTGATAGTGCGGCCATATCCGGCTGCGGCGGCATCCTCGCCAGCAGCAAGCGGGGACTGGCGGGCCTCCCCAAGTCAATCTCCCACCTCTCAACCGGATGCCGGAAATGACCCGGCACCACATTGACCGCGAAAGCAGACCTATGACCGGCGTATCCAACACATCTTTGCATTCTGACCAGTACAGGACACTGGCCAACGTCATTCGCGGGCTCGCTATTGATGCGGTTGAAGAAGCCGGTCACGGGCATCCCGGGGCGGCGATGGGCATGGCCGATATCGCCGCTGCCCTATACGCAAATCACTTGAAATTCGACGGGACCTCCCCCAACTGGCATGATCGTGACAGAGTGATCCTCTCGAACGGTCATGCCTCCATTTTTCTTTATGCGCTGCTGTATCTGACAGGCGTGCCGGGGGTTGAACTCGAAGATATCAAGGCGTTCCGGCAGGCCGGGTCCAAGACGCCCGGCCACCCCGAATCCGGCCACACGCCCGGTGTTGAAGTCACGACGGGACCTTTGGGGCAGGGCCCGGCATCTGTTCGCATCGCACCTGGGTCTTTGCCGGCGATGGCTGTCTGATGGAGGGGATTGGCCAGGAGGCAGCCTCTCTGGCCGGGCATTTGAAACTCGGCCATCTGAACCTTCTTTACGACATGAACGGGATCACTATCGACGGCAGCACGGATCTGTCTTTCACGGAGGACACGGCGGCCAGGTTCCAGGCGATGGGCTGGCACGTTCTTGAGGCCTGCGGTCACACACATGCGGAGATAGACGATGCCCTGGCCGCCGCAAAAGCCGAGACCGGCCGCCCGTCGATCATTCTGTTCCGCACGGCCATCGGCTTCGGGGCGCCAACAAAGTCGGGGACATCGGGCATTCATGGCGCGAAACTCGGCGCCGAAGAGGCCGCCGCGGCAAAGCAGGCGCTTGGCCTGCCGGCGGCCGGCTTCGAGATCCCGCCTGAGCATCTGGAAACCTGGCGTTCTTTAGGCAGGCGGGGTGCCGGAGAACACCGCAGATGGCAGGAGCGCCTCGCTGCACTTCCGGCAGAACAGCTGTCGGACTACCATCGGCGCATGGCCGGCAGGCTGCCGGAAACGCTGCCCGCCGCGGCCAGGGCAGCAAAGGCGGAATGGGCGGAATCCAAACCGTCCGTGGCAACCCGCAAGGCCAGTCAGATGGCACTGGATGTCCTGACAAGCCAGCTTCCTGAGATGATCGGCGGCTCCGCAGATTTGACCGGGTCCAATCTGACAAGGACAGCGGCGGCATCTGATGCATTCACCGCCGGGCAAAGCGGCAGGTACATCAACTACGGCGTCCGTGAGTTCGCAATGGCGGCGGCGATGAACGGCATCGCGCGGCATGGCGGTCTCGTACCTTTTGGCGGCACGTTCCTGGTGTTCTCCGATTACATGCGCAATGCGATCCGCCTGTCGGCCTTGATGCAGGCGCGGGTTCTGTATGTCATGACCCATGACTCGATCGGCCTGGGCGAAGACGGCCCGACCCATCAGCCGGTTGAACACCTTGCCAGCCTGCGCGCCATACCCGGCCTGCATGTCTTCCGGCCTGCCGATGCCATTGAGACGATGGAAGCCTATGAGACGGCGCTGTCGCTTAATGCACCGTCCCTGTTTGCCTTGTCGAGGCAGGAAACCCCAGCGGTGCGCAAGGACAGTGGCGCGGACAACCAGGTTGCCAAAGGCGGATATCTGCTCCGGAAACCCGACGGGCCGCGCGACCTGACCATTCTTGCGACCGGCACGGAGGTGGCAATCGCGCTCAGGGCGGCAGCGCAGCTCGCGGAGTTTTCCGTAAAGGCTGCCGTGGTTTCACTGCCGTGCTGGTCGCTTTTCGATGCACAGCCCCAAAGCTACCGCGACGAGGTTCTCGGATCGGCGCCGCGGCTTGCGGTTGAAGCGGCCAGCCCGCTTGGCTGGACCCGTTATACCGCCAGCGAAGACCACGTAATTGGCGTGGACCGGTTTGGCGCGTCAGCCAGTGCCGGGGCGCTCTACACGGAATTCGGCATTACCGAGCAGAATATCGTCAGGGCGGGACTGGGGATCCTGAAGGAAAGCCCATCCGCTCCGGGCGGCTAGAATGGAAGCCGGGATACGCCATTCCCGGGCACATCCATTCCACCCGGAATCAAGCGCCGGTCCCTTTACGCTGGGCCAATCCAGGCCTGAGCACCCGGGGCGTTCCGTCCCGTTGGGCTGCCCCCCGCCCCTTGCCCCTTGCCCCTTGCCCCTTGCCCCTTGCCCGGAGGCACATGAAACATCCAACCCAGGAGCAACATCACATGAGCAACGCGCTTGCAAAACTTCAGGAAATGACGGTGATCGTCGCCGACACGGGCGATGCGGAACTGGTGCAGAAATACAAACCCGAAGATTGCACGACAAACCCCTCTCTCGTTTTGGCCGCGTTGAACAGCAAAGACGGCCAAACCCTCATTGACCGGGAACTGGAGGACGCGCGCAGCCGCGGTCTCGACGCCGCCGCGCTGTGCGATACGCTGACCGTAGCTGTCGGAGCAAACCTCGCCGGGCTGGTTCCCGGCCGTGTCTCCACAGAGGTGGATGCCAGGCTGTCCTTCGATATTCAGGGGTCCATCAGGCGCGCCAATGACATTGTTGAGGATTATGACCGGCGCGGCGTCAGCAGCGACAGGATCCTGATCAAACTGGCGTCTACCTGGGAAGGCATCCAAGCCGCCCGTCACCTTCAGCGGAACGGCATTGACTGCAACCTTACTTTGCTCTTCGCATTGGAGCAGGCGATTGCTTGCGCCGACGCAGGCGTGTTTCTGATCTCGCCGTTTGTTGGCCGGATTACTGACTGGCACCAGAAGGCATATGGCGTCACTTCCTACTCCCCGGACGCGGACCCCGGTGTTCACTCGGTCCGCGAGATCTACACCTACTACAAGGCCAATGGGATCAGCACCGTTGTCATGGGCGCGTCATTCCGGAATACGGGCCAAATCAAAGCTCTTGCAGGCTGTGACCGGCTCACGATCTCTCCCAAACTGCTCGGCGAACTCGCAAAGGACACCGGCCCGGTTCACCGGAAACTGAACGATGACGGCGCTTCAGCGGCACCCCCGCAGGCGCTGGAGGAGCAGAGTTTCCGCTGGCGGATGAAACAGAATGCGATGGCAGCAGAAAAACTGGCCGAAGGCATCCGAAACTTCGATGCGGACCACAGAAAACTTGCCGGCCAGCTCGAGGAAAAGCTGCGGGCATCCTCGCCTGCAGAAGCGGGATGACAATCAAAGCGGGCGTTCACACCATCTGATGGATTCCTGAAGGGCACTGGCGCGTCGAGGCCGACGGCGGGAGGGGCGGATGGAGGGAGAAAGCGCCGGATTGACCAACATACCGTCCGGTTTGTATGTTGCTCTCATGCCCAGACCAACAAAACAGAACCCCGAACGCGGTGAAGCACGAACACGGCTCCTGGAAGCCGCACGCGATGTCATCAGGACACAGGGCTTCACCGCCACGACGGTTGAAGAACTGTGCAAGGCCGCCGGCGTCACAAAAGGCGCGTTCTTCCATCATTTCGAGAACAAGGAAGCCCTGGGCGTTGCCGCGGCCGCATACTGGGCCGAGACGACCTCAGCCTTCTTTGCCGATGCGCCCTATCACAACCATGACGACCCGCTCGACCGGCTGATCGGTTACGTCGAGTTCCGCAAGGCAATCATCGACGGCGATCCCGCTGAATTCACCTGCCTCGCCGGCACCATGACGCAGGAGGTCTACGGCTCGCATCCGGCGATCCGCGACGCCTGTGCCGCCAGCATTTTCGGCCATGCCGCAACGCTGGAGCCGGACATCGCGGCGGCAATGGCCGCACGCGGCATCACGGCCGAATGGACCGCCGCCAGCCTTGCTGCCCACACCCAGGCCGTGCTGCAAGGCGCGTTTATCCTGGCCAAGGCGGCCGGCAGCCGTGCCATCGCACGCGACAGCGTCGATCATCTCAAGCGCTACATCGAAATGCTGTTTGCGGCGGGCAATGGCGCGGAGGCATCGTGATGCCCTCAGGAACCAGGCCCAACTTCACCGCCAATGGCACCGGACATGTGCTGCCGGCTGCAAGGTCCGGACCTGCTCAACGGGCTTCCGGACCTTTTGCCCTATGCCGCACACACGGAAGCACGGGTGGCATTCAGGCACGCGGCCGAAGCGCAGCGCATCCTGTTCAGTGCCGCGGCGGCAGTGTCAGCAATGGCAGACATTTAGGACAACATTTCAGCACCAAGAGAGGAAAGATAAAATGGAACCGACGATCTATCTGTTCTTCAAGGGCAACTGCCTTGAGGCGATGACCCGTTATGCCGAGGTCCTGGGCGGCGAGATTCAGGGCGTTTTCCGCAACGCCGACGCTCCCGGCCCGGAAAGCCGCATGCCCGGCGGAGACGACATGGTCCTGAACATGGCGATGACCCTGGGCAGAGCCACCGTCATGGCCTCCGACAATGGCGAGGAGATGTATGACAAGCCGCAGGGCTTCCGGGTTTCGGTCGCGCCGGCATCACGCGAGGATTTCGACCGCATCTACAACGCGCTGGCCGCGGACGCAGAGCGTGTCGAGATGGCACCGGAGGAGACTTTCTGGGCGGAACGCTTTGCCATGTTCACCGATAAGTACGGCACGCCGTGGATGCTCAACTATTATGGCGTCAAGGCACAGGGAGCACCGGCATGACCGATCTTGTTACCTGCATCTGGTTCGATCACGGCGAAGCGAAGAAGGCGGCAGAATTCTACGCCGCGACCTTTCCGGACAGCCATGTCGGCCGGGTGAACGCCGCTCCGGGCGATTTTCCCGGCGGGTCGGAAGGCAGCGAACTGACCGTCGAATTCACCGTGCTCGGGCGGCGGTTCATCGGGCTGAACGGCGGCCCGGCTTTCACACCGAACGAGGCGGTGAGCTTCATGGCCGTCACCGAAAGCCAGGAAGAGACCGATCGCTACTGGCAGGCGCTCGTCAGCAACGGCGGCAGCGAGAGCGCCTGCGGCTGGTGCAAGGACCGCTGGGGATACTCCTGGCAGATCACCCCGAAAAGGCTGCTTGACCTGACGGCGGGGCCGGACCGCGCCGCGGCAAAGCGTGCCTTCGAGGCCATGATGACAATGGGCAAGATCGACATTGCAGCGATCGAGACCGCGGCAAAGGGACCCTGAGGTCCTGATTAGCACGTCAAAGGGGCCTGCCAGCGGGCGCCGGATGTAAATAAAACCCAAACCGGAGGATCCAATGTCTTACATAGACGGCTTCGTGATCGCGGTTCCGACCGCAAACAAGCAGAAATTTGTCGAACACGCCAAGCTCGGCGACAGCGTCTTCATCGACCTGGGCGCCACGCGGGTTATCGAATGCTGGGGTGATGACATCAGTGACGGCAAAGTCACTGATTTCCGCAGGGCGGTGAAGGCCAAGGAGGACGAAACAATCGTCTTTTCCTGGATTGAATGGCCCGACAAGGAAACCCGTGATGCGGCCATGAAGACGATGACCAGCTGGATGGAACATCCGGAAAAGGCCGATCCGCGCATGGACCCGGAAAAGAACCCGATGCCGTTTGACGGCAAACGCCTGATCTACGGCGGCTTTGCTCCAATCGTCGAGGTTACAGGCAACACAGGCCCAAAAGACGCCTGACCCCGCCGAACTCCGCGATTCTGCACACCTGAACAGGTGTTTCCGGGGACGCCCGCCCATGGTGCGATTGTCATGGCCCGAAGCTTGCCCCGTGCGGATATGATTTGGGCCGGGCCATGCCGGAGCAGACCGGCGCCGCCGTGTCACCTCCCGGCCTGAACCCGCCATCGGTACAGGCTGCGCAATCCGCCCCCCGGGGGGCACAGGCGGTGGCTTCGCCGCGCTGCCGGAGAGATCCGGCGCCGCTGCGGCCGCCGCACTCCAATGGAACCGATGACCGCAGGCTTCGAAGGCCGGACCGGGCCCCTCGCCTTCGGGACCGCATACAGCAAGCCAGTCCCGAACCATAGTACGCCTCAGCGCTTTGATTTTGTCCCGATGGCCGGCGCCCGGCGCGGATGTGTTATCCGGCCGGGCGTGGCGGCAACGCCTGCAAGGTCCGTATGCGTCCCGGCTGGTGGCTAACGGGCGGCGGGCAGTGCAAGACCGGCGCAGGCTGCAACCAGCCAATCGCGCGCGGCATCGCTGAGGAAGGGCGACACTCTCTCGACGACCTCGCGATGGTAGGCGTTCAGCCAGCTCAGCTCCCCGGCCGTCAGGCTGCCGGTTTCCAGCATATCGGTCTGAATGGGCGCAAATGTCAGATTGCGGAAAGACAGGAATCCATCCGTGTCCTCGACGATTTCAAACAGGTTTTCGATGCGGATGCCGAACCGGCCCGCAGCGTAATACCCGGGCTCGATCGACAGAACCATTCCCGGCACCAGATCAACCGGGTTTACCTCCTTGCAGATCCGTTGCGGATGCTCATGGACCGACAGGCAGTGGCCGATCCCGTGGCCGGTGCCATGATCATAGTCCAGCCCCAAGTCCCAGAGCGGGCGGCGGCAGATGGCGTCGATCTGGTGGCCCTGGGTGCCTTTCGGAAAGCGTAAGGTGGCGAGGGCGTGAAACGCCTTGAAGACGGCGGTATAGGCGCGCGCATAACCTTCGGGCATGGCGCCGAAGCAGAAACTGCGGGTG
>ERZ1699650.227-NODE-227-length-10371-cov-22.089085_pt1 | contig 10371 bp, 5 predicted proteins | sample MGYA00581512_ERZ1699650 | MGnify/ENA primary metagenome ERZ1699650 (study PRJEB42348, sample SAMEA6618698) | metagenome | isolation source: Polyester-degrading enrichment culture growing on monomer terephthalic acid, Te | collected 2019-05-17 ... | reverse complement strand
AACTGAAGGTGCCCGGCGTGTAGCCGCGCTCTTTGGCCAATGGGGTGGCAACGAAGCGCTTGCGAATGGTGTCGAATGCGCCGACGTAAGTGGCCGGAGTTGAACGGGTGGTCTTGCCAATCGGGCTCTGGTCTACCATCACCACCCGGTCGATGTATTCGAGGCCGTCGATGCTGTCATGTGCGCCCGGGGCTTCGGTTTGCTCGCCCTGATGCTTGAGAATGGTGGGGTACAGAATCTGCCGCATCAGCGTGGATTTGCCGGAACCGCTAACACCCGTCAGGCAGACCAACTGACCCAGGGGAATGTGGACGTCGATGTTTTTCAGGTTGTGCTCGCGTGCGCCGTTAATGTCGATGGCGGCTTCGGTCGTTTGACCGGTTGCGACGGGTGCAGTGCTGACCTGATCAGAGCCATTCAGGTAGCGCGCGGTAAGATTGTTATTGCGTCGAAACAGGGTTTTGGGTGTACCAAAGAATTCAATATTTCCGCCTGCTTTCCCAGGCCCCGGGCCTATGTCGAGAATGCGATCAGCCGCCAGAATAACCTGAGGGTCATGCTCGACCACGAGCAATGAATTTCCCGCATCGCGCAAGCGGTGCAGTACCGTGACCAGCCGTTGAATGTCGCGCGGGTGCAGACCGGTGCTGGGTTCGTCCAGCACGAACAGGGTGTTGACCAGGGAAGTGCCGAGCGCTGTGGTCAGGTTAATGCGCTGTACTTCGCCGCCGCTCAGGGTCCGGGACTGACGATCCAGCGTCAGGTAATCCAGACCGACTTCGCACAGATAGCCCAGGCGCGAGCGGATTTCGGTCAGCAGTAATTGCGTCGGTTCGTCGGTATCCGTGCTGGCCAATTGCTCGAATAAATTGGCGCACCGCGACAGCGGGAGTTGCATCATATCGGCGATGTTGAGGCCAGGAAGTTGCTGAAACGTATCGGGCGTTAACTGGGATCCTGTAGGAACAAAACGCGGCTGGCCCGCCAATGCTTGTTCTGCAGCCTTCAACGAGCCAACCCGCCACCACAGCGAGGCAGGTTTCAGGCGAGCGCCATCGCAGCTGGGGCACGGGGTGTAGGATCGGTACTTGGAGAGCAGCACACGAATGTGCATTTTGTACGCTTTGCTCTCCAGCCAATTGAAAAACTCCTGAACGCCATACCAGACGCCCTGGTCCCAGTCGCCTTCGCCCTCTAGTACCCAAGCTTTGTGGGCGTCGTCGAGTTCGGCCCAGGGGGTATCGACAGGAATGCCCCGCTTTTTGGCGTAACGCATCAGATCGCGCTGCACTTCCTCGTAAGCAGGCGTCTGAATGGGTTTAATAGCACCCTCTTTCAGGCTCTTGCGCTCATCGGGGATCACCAGGCCATAGTCGACACCGATGATGCGACCGAACCCCCGGCAGCTGTCGCAGGCGCCGATGGGTGAGTTGAAGGAAAACTGGCTGGGGCTGGGTTCCGGGTAGTCGATATCGCACTGGGCGCAGTGGTGGTGGCTGGAAAAACGTTCAGGCTTACCGGTCTCCCGGGCATCGTCCATCGGGTAAACCAGCACATGGCCTTTGCCATAACGCAACGCCGTTTCCACGGCTTCGGTCAGTCGGCTGCGGTTGTCTTCGGTCAGTTTGAGGCGGTCTTGAACCACCTCCACCCGGTCGCCCTCGCGTCGGTGGATGCGGGCATAGCCCTGCTGGTTCAGCAGTTGCGACACTTCCTCATCGCTCAGTCGCTTTGGAACGTGCAGGGGAATGCACACCATCAGTCGTTGCCCGGCAGACCCGTCCTTGTAAAGAGCGCTCACGATGCTTTGCGGTGTATCACTGACCACTTCCCGCCCACAGCTCTGGCAATACAGGTGGGCCAGGCGGGCAAACAACAGCTTCAGATAGTCGTTCAGCTCGGTCATGGTACCCACGGTCGAGCGCGAGGTCCGCACCGTGTTGCTCTGTTCAATAGCGATTGCTGGCGGTATGCCTTCAATGCTGTCGACCGCTGGTTTATCCATGCGGTCCAGAAACTGACGGGCGTAGGTTGAGAAGGTTTCAACGTAGCGGCGCTGGCCCTCGGCGTAGATGGTGTCGAACGCCAGGGTCGACTTGCCTGAACCGCTTACCCCGGTAACCACCACCAGCTCACCCAGCGGAATGTCCAGATCCAGGTTTTTCAGGTTGTTCTGGCGCGCGCCGCGTATGCGGAGGGTGTCGTGGGGCATGGGGTTTGGCATCCGGGTTGTTGTAAGGGGTAACACACTATAAAGGAGCTAACGGATACGACCAAGGTGGGGTGTTGGATGTTCGTGGATCGAAAGCGTAAAAAGGCGCCATGGCAGCCGGAGAGCCATGGCGCAAAGGTCAATCACAAACTGATGCGGCTAACGTTAGCCTTTGATGGCACCTGAGGTCATGCCGGAGACAATTTGACGATTAAATATCAGGAATACGATCAACATGGGGACTGTAATCACCAATATGTTCATAAACAGTAGGTTATAAGCCGTATTGAACATACTCTGGAAATTGTAAAGCGTTAGCTGAATAGTGACGTTGTCATCCCCTGGTAGATAGTAAAGGGGGTGAACAAAGTCGTTAAAAACCACTACAGACTGTACGACAATGCAGGTCACGGTTACGGGTTTAAGTAGCGGCATCATAACTTTGAAAAATAATGTTAGCGGGCCAGCGCCATCCATAATAGCAGCTTCATCAAGATCTCTCGGTATGGTCGAGAAAAACGCCCGGTACAAGATGATGCCGAAGGAAATATTGTAAGCTACTTCGATCAGCACCATGCTGTGCAATGTTCTGAAAATACCCAATTGCTGCAGCATCCAGATGGTAGGCACGATGGCTGGTGGAATCATCAGTCCGCTGAGGACCAGAAAGCCAATCATCTTGTTCCAGGAGGTTTTTCGCCGGTTCAGCACGAAACCCACCATGGCCGAAAATACAACAATCAAGGTCACACTGGCGACGGTGATGATGGCGCTGTTAATGAAAGCCTGAATCATCATGAAATCTCGCGCTTCAATGACGGCAACCAAATTGCCCCAGAGTTGCCACTGGGTGGGCCAGGATAGGTCCAGTAGAGAAGCCTGCTGGCGAGACTTGACGGCTGTCAAACCAATAAACAGAAAGGGCACGACAAAAAAGAGCAAGGCACCGCTGTAGGCTAGGACGGAAACCGTTAGCTTGCGTGGCGAAATCATATTAACGTTCCTCCCGGTTGAGGTAAGCCACGATCGGTAAAGCCACCGCGGCGATGACGACAAAGAGAATAACGTTGCCGGCCGTTGACAGACCGTAGAACCCGGCCTGGTATTGTTTATAAATGACCGAAGCCAGTACGTCGGAAGAAAACCCGGGACCACCACGTGTCATCGCCCAGACCAAATCAAAGGTGCGTAACCCGTCAATCAGACTCAGGGTGGTCACGGTGGCAATGGCAGGCCGCGACAGTGGCAGGGTGATTCGCCAGAATTGCTGCCGGGCGCTTGCACCATCTAGCCGTGCTGCTTCGTAAAAGTCCGTTGGTATAGCGGCTAGTCCTGCAATCATGATCAGGGTGGCAAGACCAACGCCCCGCCAGATTTCTACCAGGGCGACTGAGAAAATGGCCAGGTCGGGGTTGATAAGCCACCGGGGACCATGGAGTCCGATTAGTTCCAAAGCCTGATTGATTAAACCGGTATTTGGGTCCATTAGCATGGAAAAGGTAATACCAATACCGATGGTACTAACCAGTACCGGGAAAAAGACCAATGAACGTAACAGACCTCTAAAATAGATATTCGATGTCAACAAAACCGCCAGTGCCATGCCAAGGGTTACCTTGCCAGCCGCGGTAGTAAAGCCGAACAAAAAAGTATTGATCAGCCCTTTTAACAGGAAGGGTTCATTGAAGAACTCACGATAGTTGTCGAGACCTATGAACCGCTGATCAAACAACGTCCAATGGGTCATGCTGAAATAGAAAGAGGCAAATGTCGGCACAAGAAACATTAGCCCGTAGATTACGCCCGCTGGCAGGAAAAACCACATCGGATAATAAGATTGCATGCTAACGGACTTTGCCTTTCGCTTGAGCACGTCGGGCTTTAGCCGATTCATAATAATGTCCACTGCTAGAACCCCGGAGTTGGGGCTCACGCTGGTTGGCAGTCAGCGTGAGCGAGTTCAGAAGGTTTCTGGTCTGTTGGTTACCAGCCTGACAACCCGAGTTGACGGGCCTGACGGCTTACATCACGATCATAGAGCTCTGCGCCCGATTGCGCTTCACGGAAGCCCGAGCCGATCTCAACCATGATTTGTTCCAGTGACGGTCCTTTTACCGGGGACAGGAATTCCAGAGCGGGTGCGTTGCGGTCTGAATCCTGAAAATAGACCAGCATATCCGCAACCGGCTGAGGCACAGTATCGGGTAAGCCACAGGTTTCAACCAGGAAAGGACCTGAGGCACCGATGGTATCTACGATAACCTCACAACCCTCGGTGCTGGCCACGAATGCCATAAAGTCCTTGGCTTCCTCAACGTGGTCACTGGTCTGGGATATATAGAGTGCACCTGGCATCCAAACGGTTAAGCCATTGGCATTCGCGCTTCCACCCGGCTGTGCAAAAAAGCCAATATCTTCAACTTTCTCGCCAAAATTGTCTAACATGGCGGTTACGGCGAAGGTCAACATCGGGTAATGAGCCCCTTCGCCATTAGCCAGCATACGCAGGCCGTCTTCGTATCCAGCGGATTCATAGTCTTCATTGAAATAGCCGGCTTCATGAACTTCCTGAATGCGACTGAAACTGGTCAGGGCTGCATCGCTTTCGGCAAATTTGCGATTGCCTTGGGTAAACTGTTCAGCAAACTCAGGGTCCTGCTGCAATACGTTGTAAAAGTCGGCCAGGAAAAACAGTTGAGAAGTCCAGGTGTCTGCGAAGGTGCCGATGACGGGCGCAACATCCGTCTGTTCTTTGATGACCGCATTGTTAGCCATGAATTCACCCCAGGTTAACGGAACCTCCAGGCCCAGCTCATCGTACAGTGCCCGGTTATAAAATATGCCGCCGCCCATGCCAGCTTCGAAGGGAATACCGTAGACGCCATCGCCCTGAGTCACCACCGTCTGGAAAGAGGGTGACACACGATCCATAAACGGTTCTTCGCTTAAATCAACCATAGTCCGGGAAGGGTTTAGTGCCTGCAAGAGCGACCCTGAATTATAGAAAAAGATATCTGTCATGCTACCCGTTGCAAGCCGCGTTCGAACAATGTTGTCGCCTTCGCTGCCACCCGGACGCACTTCGATGCTGATTGTCACATTCGGATTGCGTTCCTCATAGGCGGTAACCAGGGCGTTGGCTACAGACACGCTGTTGGGAGAGTTGTCAGTCAACATGCTGAGTTCAGCGCCACTGTGGGACGAGGCAAAAGCTGGCGCGCCGACTCCAGTGGATATTGCAAGGCACAATGCACTGAGTGAAGTTGTTGTTTTCATCGTCTACCTCTCTTTCTTTTTTTGTGGTTGTTTTTTGTGGTTCATCATTGTCGGTTTATCAGTTCTTCAACAGACGTTGCAACCGATAGGATATTTGGTGCTTACCAGCACCGAGTTCGGCCAGGTCTGCCAATGAAGCAGGTTGACCGTTGCACTGCACATCACTGATCGTTTCTGGCTGGGAGAAGCGACCGGTGGCCCCTTGCGGTATGTTAATGGTGTAGGTCACCCGGTCACCCTCTACCGACCAGGCGGCGCTGATCAATCCAATGTGCGTCTGGTAGGTGGCGTGAACCGGGCCCAGCGAAGGCAGAATGACCGGCGCGAAATCGATCGCTTTAAAGCCGGGCTGGTCTTCAGTGGGGCGAATACCCGCAACACCTTCGAACAGCCACTGGCATACGGCGCCATAGGCATAGTGGTTGTAGGAGTTCATATCTGGGGAGAAGGCGGTGCCGTCTTCGCGAATGGCGTCCCAGCGTTCCCAGATGGTGGTGGCACCCTGTTTCACCTGATAGAGCCAGCCAGGTACCGATTCCTGTAGAAACAGTTCTGAAGCCAGTTCAGGCTCACCAATTTTGATGAGTGCTGGCAGTAACGCTGGCGTGCCAATGAAACCGGTACCGATGGTTTTGCCAGTGCGGTGAATGGCGTCGACAAAGTACCGTTTTACGGCACCCCAATGTTGCTTGGGCACCAGGTTGTACTGGATCGCCAGGGCGTAGGATGTTTGATCGTTGTAGCCAATGCGCCCGGATGGTGTGATGAATTCTTCGGCGAATGCCACTTTCACTTGCTCCGATTTTGAAAGCAATTGATGTTCGGTATCAGTGTCTCCCAGCAGGCGAGCAACCCTGGCCGTATTGGTTAAGGCGATATAGAGATAGATGGTTGCAGCCGCATCATCCCCCATGGTGGCGTGCGGTTTATCGGTCGGCCCGGAAGGCTGCAGCCAGTCACCGAATGAGAATCCCCGATCCGACCAGTTACGCGGTGGTCTTACGATGGGGCCTTCGCTGATCGACCAGACAAAGTCGATCCAGCGCAACATGGCCGGAAAGCTGCGCTCCAGCGCGGAGCGGTCGCCGTAGTGGTCCCAGAGCGTGAGTGGCAGAACGTGGATGACATCGCCCCAGCCGGTGCTGCCGGCGAAGTTGGGCATTTTGGAGTTATCCCGCCGTACCGGGTTGGGTACCGTGTGCGGGATGGCGCCTTCGGCGGTTTGTTCAACCAACACGTCGTTAAGCCACTTGCTCAAAAAGGTATGGCTGTCGTGAAGGAAGCAGGCGGTCGGGGCGAATGCCTGGGCGTCCCCCGTCCAGCCTAGGCGTTCATCCCGTTGTGGGCAATCGGTCGGAGCCTCAATAAAATTGGAGCGCTGTGACCATATTGTATTCTCAACCAGACGGTTCACCAGGGGGTGCCCGCATTCGAAGGTCCCCGTCTGTTGCTGAATGGAACTGATGGGAATGGATTCAATACTCGTGAGTTTTGCTTTGCCACTGAGCGTTACCCGGGCATAGCGGTAGCCCATAAAAGTAAAATGAGGCTGATATTGCTCAGCGCCAACGCCCTTGCAAATGTAGCGTATTTCTGCCGCTGCCGTTCGGTAATTGCGGTTGTCGAACTCGCGATTCGGGCCGACGATTTCAGAGTGTTCGATAAGAACCTGGTCACCGGGTTGCGCTTCGACCGTGAAGCGGACATAGCCGGCAAGGTTCTGACCAAAGTCGACGATTATCCTGCCGTGGCTGTCCTGCCACTGACTTGTAGCTTTAAAAGGCTTTAATTCTCTAACCGGGGTTGTCTCATGCGACACCAGTATTGAGCTATCGAATTCCAGAACGTTAACACCCTGGGTTGCCTCCAGCTGTTTGGCGCGAGCATCAAAGTGCTCACCCAGGTAGATACCGCTTTTCTGAATGGCGGTCAGACCGGATTTCCAGCGGTCACTGGTGGCCACCAGAACCTGATTATCCGTGGTGCGAATTTCAGCCATGGCGGCGAGCTTGTCCCCCCAGGTATTGAACAGCGCAACATCACGCCACATCATCTGGGAGCGCAGCCAGCCATCAGCCAGCCAGATCTCGATATGGTTGGTGCCTGTTTGTAGCAAGTCGGCCACTGCATAGGTCTGATAACTGAGCCGCAGGTCATAGGCGGTCCAGCCCGGAGTGAGCAGATCGTTACCAACGCGCTTGCCATTGATGAAGCAGCGGTACAGGCCGAGTGCGGTTATCGACAGCTGAGTGTCTTGTTCAGGTTGGCCAGTCAGTTCGAAGGTTGTGCTCAGAAAAGGCGCCGGACTGCCAACACCGGCATCTGTGCCGGGTTGAATCATTTGGGCGTGCAGAAATGAGGGCGTCGCCGACAGAGCGGGTGCGGTCATGGATCATTGTCTCCGTTACTACCGACCAAAAAAACCGGGGCGGCAGCCTTTGTTTTGTTTTTGTATAACGTTCTACAAACTATACTAATCGTGACTGATCGGATTGCAAGAAAGAATTGTCAAAAAACGTTACGATCAATCAGAACTAATCATAAGGTGTCATTTCAATGAGTGAGGTACTGCATGACTGGGCGCGCTAAACGGGTCACCATCCGCACCGTTGCCGAGGATGCCGGTGTCTCGGTGGCTGCGGTCTCCAAGGTATTGCGTAATTCCTACGGGGTGAGCGAGCGCATGCGGGAGAAAGTGCAGGCGTCCATGAACAAGCTGGGTTACCGCCCGCACATGGCCGCACGCGGGTTAAGGGGCAAGACCTTTACCATTGGCTTGTTGCAGAATGATCTACGCAACCCCTACCTGCCGACTATTTTCGACGGTATTTTCAAAGGCCTTGAGGGTAGCGGCTTTCAGCCTTTGCTGGGGGTGGGGCAGTCTACGGAACCGCTGGAAACCGCTCTGATCAATGCCATGATAGACCGGCAGATGGACGGTTTGATTATGGTTGCACCGCGGCTGCCGGGCGAGAAAATTGAACAGTTTGCGCGCGAGGTTCCAACCTGCATTATTGCCCATCACCACCCCGATGAGGATGCCTTCGACACGGTCAACTTCGATGACAATCTAGGTGCCCGGGCCGCTGTTCGACACCTGATTGAACAGGGGTGTCAGAGTATTGTGATGCTCAGTCAGGCATTGCCTGAGCCGGGTGTTTCCAACGTCATTCAGCAGCGTGAGCTCGGCTTTATGGACGCGATGGGAGTGGTTTGTGAACAGCCGTCGGAGGCCATCGTGCACGGCTTTTTCGATGCCGCTTCAACGGATACGCTGATCAGGGAATTACTGCAAAGACCGAATCCGCCGGATGGCCTGTTTTGCTGGAGTGATATGGTGGCAACTCAGGTGTTTGTTGCGGCCGCTGAGATTGGGCTGCGCATTCCTGAAGACATCGCTGTCGTCGGTTATGACAACACCTACGATGATCAGCTTCGGCCCTTTGGCCTGAGTAGCCTGAACCAGCCTGGTTATCAACTCGGGGTAACAGCGGCTCAGTTGCTGCTGAGCCGTATTGAAGGGCGCTCCGAGGCCGAACACAAAGTGTTCAGTCCGGAGCTGATCGTTCGTGCCAGTTCGCTGCGCTCAGACGATACCTGAGCCAGATCCACCACTGGCAGGACGTTGCTTGGTGACGATGCCCCGGTACCCGCTCTTGCGATAGGTGGCAATCGGGTCGATGGCGCCGCCGGTACGGTGCCGGGCCATTTGCAAGATGGGTTCGACATCGAGATTAAAGGCGGCTTTCAGGGTTGCCTGTGCCATTAACGGGTCATTGTCAGCCTGGTATTGGGCCAGTCGCGACCGATCGACCAGGCTGGCCTTGATGAACGCCCGTTGAACTTCGGCGGCGCTGTACATCAGGCTTTCAACCGGGTCGGTGACGTTGTGTGACTGATCCAGCATGTAGAAGGGTGTGAAGCTCGGTTCGGCTGTTTTGAAGTCGACCAGTTCCAGGAACACCAGGAACAGCTGGTAGGGGTCGATCGAGCCGCTGTCGAGGTCGTCGTCGCCGTATTTACTGTCGTTGAAATGGAAACCGCCCAGCTTGCCGAACTGGGCTAACCTTGCGACGATCATTTCGATGTTGACGTTGGGCGCGTGATGGCCGAGATCCACCAGCGACAGGCAACGCTCACCGGTTTCCTTGGCCGCCAGATAGCTGCTGCCCCAATCCTGAATCACCGTGGAATAAAACGCCGGCTCAAACATCTTGTGCTCCAGCAGCATGTTCCAGTCTTTAGGCAGGGCGCCATAGATCGTTTTGGCGCTATCCAGATAATGGCTGAAGCTGTTGCGGAAATGTTGCTGGCCGGGGAAGTTGGAACCGTCGCCCACCCAAACGGTCAGCGCTTTGGAGCCCAGCGCCTTGCCCAGTTCGATCACCTCAATGTTGTGCTTGATCGCCTGCTCGCGCACCGCTTCGCTGGTGTGGGTGAGGCTGCCGTATTTGTAAGACTGAGCCTGATCGGCCTGGTCCTGAAAGGTGTTGGAGTTCATCGCATCGAACGCCAGACCACGATCATGTGCAAAACCTTTCAACTCGGCCGGATCTGTTGGCCGATCCCACGGAATGTGCAGTGACACCGTTGGCGTGGCCTGGCTCAGTTGCTGGATAACAGCACAGTCATCCAGTTTCTCGAAAATAGTGCGCGGTTCACCAGGCCCCGGGAATCTCGCGAAACGAGTACCACCGGTACCCACACCCCAGGAGGGCAGGGCAACGGCAAAGCTGGTTGCCGCCTGGGTCAGTTGTTCAATGTCGACTTCGCGCCGAGCCAGTTTTGCCGCCAGGGCGTCGTAATCAGCCGTCAGCGCTGCTTCCTGTTGACGGTTGTGTTCGGATACCAGATCCGTTGATATTGGCCGGGTCATAACCCAC
>ERZ1699650.226-NODE-226-length-10422-cov-24.514807_pt1 | contig 10422 bp, 9 predicted proteins | sample MGYA00581512_ERZ1699650 | MGnify/ENA primary metagenome ERZ1699650 (study PRJEB42348, sample SAMEA6618698) | metagenome | isolation source: Polyester-degrading enrichment culture growing on monomer terephthalic acid, Te | collected 2019-05-17 ... | reverse complement strand
CAGGTCACCGGAACATTCGTATGAGGACGTTAACGTATAACTTCCCATGTAATTTGTGGAGACGGTAAGGTCGTATTCCCACAGCCAGTAATTGCCACTGTTATCATACTCATAATACATGCTGCCATCGTAGGTTATAGAATACTCACCATACGTATAGGTACAGTTATTATAGTTGTAGGTAAACTCACCCGACTCGCCATTCTGTGACGTCGTAAGGGTGTAGGAGGCTGAGCCACCCCCATTACAGAATTCGGAGTAATCACCATTGGTCGTGTTTCGAGCAAGCAGCGACTGCGAATCACTAAGGCTTTGCTCAATCAGTATGTCACGGGGAGAATCAGGCACAAACAACGAGCGCAAGGCACCACCGCCCTCTTCAGTACTGACGGCCTGTTTGGAGGCGACATGCACCCCCTTGGCAACAGCGGTATTGTTCGAGTCATCAACCGTTGCCGCTGACGTCTTGCCCGAATACCCGGAACTGTCACCATCACCATCGCCACTACCCCCTCCGCAAGCGGCAAGCAGTATTCCCATGGATATCACTATCATTGATTTCATCGTATTCATTCCATGTCTTCCTTAGTATCGACTGAACGGAATGAGTTACGGACTGCACACTCGGAACCCAGGCTGATTATTAGCCGATAATCGCATGAATTCCGTTAACTAGTGTTTCAAAGTATTAACAAAGGTAAATGGCAAGATAGTTCGACGAGTGTTCTTACTTTAAAGTCGAAAATCATTGATAAGATATAAAAAAGCCCGCTAATAGCGGGCCTCTTGTGGTGCGAAATCACTATCTGCTATATCTCGTCCCAGGCAACCAATTCAGGCTGGCCACCGTTCAGCGATACTTCAACACCGTTTGCTACCACGGTATATACAATCGAAGTACCATTGCCACCCTTCACTTCCACGACACCTTGGTAGGGGTAAAAATCAGACACCCGCTGTTTCACGGTCGTTGTCGTTTCTATCGTAATCACTTGATTGTTGATGTCTGAGGAGCTGAGGGATAATGCTATCTGAACACTGCTTTCATTGTTGGCGATGCTTGCCTTGATACCACCATCCACACTGTCGGAGTAGATGAGCCCACCACCACTGCCATACTCTTCATAGGAGAGCTCATCGAACAGAACGGTAGCAGCGATTGAATTAAATGTATCGTTGCCATTGTAGCCAGACCAGCTTAGCGAAATACTCATCCCACCATTTTCTACTTCATATCCAGAGCCGACATCATATGTGCAGTTATTGGATGTTAGGCTGATTGACGCACTGCCGCTGGATTTTAAGCTGCCATCATCGTTTATCCCGCTGCCATTAACACTGTAGGAAACGGTGCCACTACTTTCACAAGCAGAACTGCCAGACTCGGAAATGCGCGATGATATGCCTGACTTCATACCGGTTACAGAGCGGGCATTGGATCTGCTCAAACTCACGTCAGAAAAATCTGTGGCTGATACTGATAAGGCTGAATCGCCTACAATCGTATCGATTTCCCCGCGAGACTCAGCATTGATTACGTACGTAGGCGATTTGAGACTAACATTCAACTCCCCGCTACCAGAACCACCACTGTCTGAATTACAGCCCATCAGAACGGCCGATGCCGCAATCGGTATTAACCACTTAATCATTTCATTACTCCTGAAGCTTAGTGAATCCTTCGTTTAATTTGGTTGTAACAGGGAGTCATTTGCCCTAATCGTAGGCTATAGCAAGCGATGCTATTATTCTACAAAAGTTAGACAATGGCGTGCTATTCGGAATGATACTACTTATCAGCAAGAAATTTGCCGTCAATCCTTCTCATTCTCGAAACAGCTCGTCCAGCATTTTCTCCGGGTTATTCAAAAACGCCTTCGTAACGGCATAATGCTCGGTATCCTCATAATTCACGCGGCTGATACCGGTGCTGTCAATCTGGTATATCCAGGCACTAGGGTAGGCGAGCAGCATGGGCGAGTAAGTTGCGATAATGAACTGCGAGGAGTTGTCTACCAACGGGTGCATCCAGCTTAAAAATGCCTATTATCGGGTCGGTGATGGCGCACTTAGGGTTCATTGAGCAGGTACAGCGCCGTACCGCCAGTGCCCTGACATTTTTTGATCAACAATCGTAGGGTGCACAACCAGTACCGACGAGCAACAGTCATGTGATCCGGAAGAATGCGTCGCTCACTCTTGCTGACGGTGATCGTAAGTCGCATTCAGCCGCTGGGTCAGATAGTCCCCAAAGTGGATCGGCGCGTAGTGGGCGGGTTCATCCGGTTGAATATCGCGGGGATCGACCAGGGTGCCAGGGCTGACCTCCAGAAAGAAGGCGATGGCATACCGTTCCCGCTGAGGGGGCCGCACCCGGTGGGGCGTCGAGCGATAGACATCATTGCTCCAGCGCATCAGGCAATCGCCAATGTTGCACACAAAAGCGCCGGGTATGTAGGGTGCTTCCAGCCACTGCCCCTGTCGCGTCAGCACTTCAAGACCTGCTACGTCGTCGGTCGCCAACAAGGTCACATTACCGTAATCCGTGTGTGTACCGGCACCGGCATCGGGCCGTGAATCATCGCCTGTCGCTGCCGGGTAATGCAGCAATCGCAAGGTCGCCACCGGATCGGCCAACGGACCATCAAAGAAACCCTCGTCTACGCCCAGGTCAAGACTGAACCCACGATGCACCGCTCGGCCAATGGCGAGGCAGCGTTCATAATATTCCAGCAAGGTCCTGCGAAAACCGGGCAGTTCAGGCCAAAAGTTGACCCCACGAAACGGTTTATTAGCCACCACGTCCGGGTGGTCGGCGGCCAGGTCACCGCCGATGTTAAAGGCTTCTTTCTGGTCGGCGCCGGCTTCGGGGTTCAGCTTTTCATCTGCCATGGCGACGAACCCCCGGTTATTGGCCGACTGTTTGATCGACAGCGCTTGTTTATCGGCCAGGGGCATGTCGAAGAACTGCCGACTCGCCTCAAAAGCGCCCTCCCGCACCGACGCTTCCATGCCATGGTCGATCAAATAGAAAAAACCGACTTCGCGGCACGCTTTACCCAGTGCCGAGGCAGTCGATTGCCGTTGTGATGGGTCGTCACTGAACAGGCCAGACAGTGAGACAATAGGAATCTGATTCATGGGGAACAATCTCCTTTACGACTGCATACCCTGGCGCAAGTGAGCATTGTGCTGACACAACCGCTGCAGGGTCCGCCCCTGCTGCTGGGCGCTATCAATGATGGTTTGAGCGGGGGTGCCGGTAGGCTGACCCTGCTCAAGCCGGCGCTCGCCATCAACCCAGACACTGTGAACGTTAGCGGCGCTGGCGGCATACACCAGGTTCCAGAGCAAACTGCCCCCCTGGCTGTCGATCGACACCGGCGTGAGATTGGGAGCATTCAAGTCCAGCATCACCAGATCGGCTTTTTTACCCACGGTCAGAGAACCAATCTCATCTGCGAGACCCAGCGCACGTGCCCCACCCAGGGTTGCCAGGCGTAACATCTGCGACGCCGGCATGGCCGTCGCGTCAAGACGGGTCGCTTTCTGAATCAACGACGCAAATTTCATCTCTTCCCATAGGCTTAAGCTGTTGTTGCACACCGGTCCATCCGTGCCGAGGCCAACCGTCACTCCGGCCTCTAGCCAATCGCCCAGAGGTGCAATGCCACTGGCCAGCTTGGCATTACTGATCGGACAGTGAGCAATCGCAGTGCCGGTCTCCGCGACCCGGGCGATTTCCTCAGTGTTCAGCCAGACGCAGTGGGCTAGCAAGGTGCGCGGCCCCAGCACGCCATAATGGTCGAGCATGGCCAAAGACCGCTGACCGAACTGCGCGGTAATGGCCGCTTCCTCTTCGAATTGCTCACTGGCGTGCGTATGAATCCCCACGCCGTAATCTTTACTGAGCGTTACCGCTTCCCGGTAGGCTGCCTCACTGCAATAAAACAGATGCTCTAATCCCATCCATACCTGCACTCGACCCGATTGTGCCCCGTGATGCGTACGAATCAGCTGGCGATTCTCCTCACGGGTTGCAAAAAAATCTTTTCCGGGCCTGTCCGCCACATAAGGCGCCAGATTCACTCTGATGCCCAATTCTGCGGCGGCCTCGGCACACCGGTCCATGAACCGGTACATATCCATGACGCAGGTCGTACCGCTTTGCAGAGCTTCGAGATAACAGAGGCGGGCAGAATGAAACGCAAACTCACTGGTCAGCAGTCGATGCTCCAACTGATACCAGGGCAGCCACTCCATCAGCGGCATGTTCTCGGTCACCCCCCGCATCAGACTGGAATGCGAATGGGCATCAACCAGGCCGGGGATCACTGCAAACCCATCGCTGGCGTCTATCACCTCGCACCCGTCGGGCAAAGCCACAGCCTCTGTCGGACCCAGCTCGACAATGCGCCCGTCCCGTACGTGAATGGTGCCGCTTGGAATCACCTCGTCCTGTTCATTCACGGTAAACAGGGCGGCGTTACGGATGGCGAAGTCGCGACGTGTCATCAGCGACTTGGCCGGTAAGGCTGACCCAGCGACAACGGTGTGTTCAGCCGGGTACGTAGCGGATTCATCGACAGCATGACCAATACAACAATGGTGACCACGTAGGGAAGCGCCGCGAGTAATTCAGTCGGAAAGTTCCAGCCAAGCCCCTGCAACACCAGATGCAAAATGCTGGCAAGCCCAAACAAATAGGCACCCAACACCAAGCGTTCGGGTCGCCACGTGGCAAAGACAACCAGGGCCAACGCAATCCAACCGCGCCCGGCCGTCATGTTTTCGCTCCACAACGGCGTATACGCCAACGAAAGGTAGGCGCCACCCAGCCCCGCCATGGCACCGCCAAAACCCACTGCCAGGTAGCGAACAGTCAACACGTTCAGGCCATTGGCATTGGCCGATTCTGGTGATTCCCCCACGGCTCGCACAATAAGCCCGGCCCGGCTGAATTTTAACAACAGGTACACCGAGGCCGACAACACAAACGACAGATACACAAGTGCATCTTGCTGAAACACAACCCGACCCAGTACAGGCAAATCGGACAACAACGGAATGGAAATGCTTTCGAAACCGGACACCGTCGAGCCGACATAACCGGCGCCCCAGAACGCACTGAGTCCGGTGCCAAAGATGGTGAGCGACAACCCTGCTGCATATTGGTTGGCCGCCAGGGTAATAACCATAAACGCAAACAACATCGACATCACGATGCCGGCAACAATGGCCAGCACCACACCAGCAAATAAACTGCCGGTCACTGCAGCTGCTGCAAAACCAACCATCGCGCCCATCAACATCATGCCTTCAAGCCCCAGGTTCAACACGCCCGATCGTTCACAGACGAGAGCACCCAGTGCCACCAGCAACAGAGGGGTACCGGCAATAACGGCGGCAGACAAAACATTGGTGATCAACGCCATATCCATATCAGCTCTCCTGAGGCGCCAGCGTCGCACTGGTCTGTCGTGGCTCTGGCGCAGCCGGTTTCAGGCGTACCCGAAAATGAATAAAAGCATCACTGATCAATAGATAAAACAACAGCAACCCCTGGAACAACTGAGTAATCGACTTGGGCATGTTCATCGAAATTTGCAACATCTCGCCGCCCAGAAATGTCAGCGCCAACAAAGCACTAGCGGCAATAATGCCTAGTGGGTGCATGCGCCCCAGAAACACCACAATAATAGCGGTGTACCCGTAGTTGGCAGACACCTGTGGTACCAGTTGCCCAATCGGGCCGGTCACTTCCGATGCTCCGGCCAGTCCCGCCATCGCGCCCGCCACCAAGAACGCAAACCACACCAGCCAGCGTTGCTTGAAACCGGCAAACTCTGCGGCCCGGCTATCCTGCCCCAGCACATTCAACTGGAAACCGATGAAACTTCGGGCCAGCACAACCCAGGCTGCCACAGCGGCGAGCAAACTGAACAACCAGCCAATGTGCAATCGAGTGCCCGGAATAAGATTCGGTAGCAACGCCGAATTGGAAAACATGATCGACTGTGGAAAACCAAAGCCGAACGGATCTTTGAGTGGACCGTGGACAGCGTAGACGACCACATTCAACGCAATGTAGTTGAGCATGATGGTGGTTAGAATTTCATTGGCGTGAAACCGATTCTTCAGGCCTGCTGCCAAACCCGCCCAGAATGCTCCAAAGACGATGCCAACCAAGAGAACCACCGGTAGTACCCAGAGTCCAGTCTGCTCCTGCAACTGAACCGCTGCGATGCTCGCACCCAGCGCGCCCATCAAAAAATGGCCTTCCGCGCCGATGTTCCAAAGCTTTGCCCGAAAGCACAGCGTCAGCCCGGCAGCGCACAACAACAAAGGCGCCATTTTCAACCCGAGCTCGGCCCAGCCATAGGCGCTGGACAGTGGCGTGATGAAAAAATAGGTCAGGCTACTCAGCGGGTCGCGCCCCATGGCACTGAAAATAACAAAGCCGGTTATAACGGTCAGGGCCAGCGCGATTACGGGTGATGCCCACTGCATAGCCGGTGAAGCAACCGGGCGACGCTCAAGCTGCAGCATGATCGTCCTCCCCAAGACCAGGCGACTCAAACTCGCCTGCCATCCATTGCCCCAGTTGTTCAATCGAGATTTGCCCGGTCGGTGCCAGCGGCGACAGTCGCCCGTCGCATAACGCACCAATGCGCGTGCATAATTGGTACAGCTCATCGAGATCTTCCGAGATCAGCAAGACGGCGGCACCCTGATCGCGCAAACTCACCAGAGCCTCATGAATGGCCACCGCTGAGCCAACATCAACGCCCCAGGTCGGGTGCGATGCCACCAATACCTTGGGCTCTTGTAACGCCTCCCGGCCGAGTATGAACTTTTGCAAATTACCGCCCGACAAACTGTTGGCCTGGCTGTCGATACCGGCGCTTCGTACACCAAAGCGTTCGCAAATGCGCTGCGCCAGGGCGCGTACCTGACCGAAGCGAACCCAGGGGCCTTTAAGCAGGTCGCGGTGGTAGGCTGTCAGCAGGGTATTATGCATTAACGATAGCTCGGGAACGGCGCCTCGACCGAGACGTTCTTCCGGAACAACGGCCAGTCCCATTTTGCGGCGCTGCCCAGGCATACGCTCACCGATATCAACGCCATCCAACACCACGGATTGAGCAGAGGTTCGTACCTCTCCGGAGAGCGCCCTCAACAGTTCATCCTGACCATTACCGGCAACACCAGCGATGCCTAGAATCTCACCAGCATGGAGTGTGAAGTCGATGTGTTTCAATGCTGTCCCGAATGGGTCCTTTGTGCGATAGCTCAGGTCTCGGATATGCATCAGTGGACCCAGGGGTACAGCCGCATCGACCCGGGTTTGCAGTGGTGTGTCATTGCCGACCATTAGCCGGGCAATGTCGTCAATGGAGACCACGGCCGGTTCGCACCTACCGGTGACCTTGCCCTGCCTTAATACAGTTGCGGTATGACACAGCTCGCGAACTTCCCGCAACTTGTGACTGATAAACACAATACTGCAGCCTTCTGCAGCCAGTTGCCTGAGCATGGTAAATAGCGTGTCGACCTCTTGTGGTGTTAGCACAGAGGTCGGTTCGTCCAGGATCAGCAATGTGCTTTCCTGAATCAGACAACGGACGATTTCGACCCGTTGCTGTTCACCTGTAGACAGCGTATTCACGTAGCGACGCGGATCGATGTCCATGCCATAGCGCTGCGATACATCGCGGATGGTTTCATCGAGTTGCTTTCGATCCCGACTCATGTTCGCCGGTAATCCGAGGGCAATGTTTTCAGCCACTGTCAGTGTTTCAAACAACGAAAAATGTTGAAAGACCATGCCAATGCCTAGTTGGCGAGCATGCGCCGGGCTCTCTACACGAAGGTGCTTGCCGTTCCACTGCAGGGTGCCGGAGTCCGGCTGAACAACGCCGTAAATAACTTTCATTAACGTGCTCTTACCCGCACCGTTTTCACCCAGTAATGCATGAATCTCGCCGGCTTTTATCTCCAGGCTGACCCCGTCGTTAGCACGACAGCCAGGGTATTCCTTGGTGATGTTGTCCAGCTTTAATCGTACCGTCGACAGCATGGTATCTCCGCAAAACAACTGCTCAGCACTTATTCAAAAAGACTTTTTTGAATAACCGCTCATGGGGTGCATGAACACACCGCGCTCAATCGGGCAACTTATTGTCATCGCATGAACAATTGACCATGCGTAAAGATGCCCTGAAAAACCGTTCCGCTGACGCAAACCGGGTCGCGTCAGCGGTCACTCATCACTGCGGGTAGGTTGCTGTAACGCCTTCAACGTACCAATCCATTCCCGCCAGTTCGCCATTTGTCATGGTGGTCCCTTCAGGAACGCGCAAGGTTCCGGACTGATCGTTCAGCGGCCCGGTAAATGGATGGAAAGCACCGCTGCTGATCGATGCCATCACATCGTCCAGTGTTGACCGCTGTTCACTGGTTAGACGATCACTGATGCTGGCAATCTGGATGATGTTATCTTCCATGCCACCCCAGTAATCTTCAGATTCCCAGGTTCCATCCATCACTTCGCCAATGGTGCTGATGTAGTAGGGTGCCCAATCATTGACGACGGACAGCAGGTGGGCTTCCGGACCATACTGGCTCATATCCGATGCCTGACCCACAGCCCACTTGCCACGACGCTCGGCTGCCGTCATGGGTGCCGGGCTGTCGGTGTGCTGCACAATGACGTCAGCCCCCTGATCCATCAGCGTGTTGGCAGCATCCGATTCGCGCGCCGGGTCATACCAGGTGTTGACCCATACCGTTTTAATCTCGATGTCCGGATTGATCGATTTTGCACCCAGATAAACGGCGTTAATGTCGCGAATCACTTCAGGGATCGGGAAAGAGCCGATATACCCGATCACGCCGCTCTCAGCGACCATAGCCGCTGCCGCACCGGTAACGTAACGGCCTTCATAGGTGACCGACAGGTAGGTTCCTAGGTTCTCAGCTTGCTGGTAACCCGTCGCGTGCAAGAACGTGACGTCCGGGAAATCTTTGGCGACCCGAACGGTTGGATTCATGAAGCCAAAGGAGGTGGTAAAAATCAGGTCGTGCCCGGTTTGCGCTAGCGTCCGAATAGTGCGCTCGGCGTCAGCGCCTTCGGCGACATTTTCGACGTAAGTGGTTTCGATGGCAGAACCGTATTCTTCTTCGGCAGCCAGGCGACCCTGATCGTGCATATAGCTCCAGCCGTAATCGCCGATTGGGCCAACGTAGACGAAGCCGACTTTCAGAGGGTCTTCCGCCAACACATGAAAAGGAATGGCCAATGCGGCCGTTAACAGCAAAGAATGCTTTAAGCTCATAGGGTTTCTCCTGTTTGGCACTGACCGAATATCAGTCTCAAAAGAGTGCGACAACAGGCCTTTGCAAAAAGTTGGCCAAATGGTCAGCGCAGATTCAAGGGTCACTGCTCGAGGGCTTTCATAAGCAAGAGGGTAACAACGCGCTTTAACTCGGCCTGGGACACCGCACTGCTTTGGGCAGTCGCGCACCATGATGAGGCGCCGGGATTGCTCATCCGGCGGTGCCTGGTCTGCGCCAACGGACATCAAAGCCAGCGACGACACCGGAGATGAATTCTTCTGGAGGGGCCATCAGCTTTGATAGCGAAGGTACAACGCTGGCTGTGGCTGAACAACTTGAAGACAGCGGCGACAGCTTCGGCAATGCCACGGGGAACTCAAGACAGTGCCCAACAGCAAGCCGATAATGCCAGGAACAACCGGGGCGTGGCTTTCCTCTACTGACCTGCCCGGTTAACGACACCAGCAGGCGTCTATTGAAGACCATTCAGTGGGCGCCCATGCAGGGTCACCACTGCTTTACAGCCGGTCTATGGTTCGGCTCTAACCTCGTTCACATCAACCAGCTCAATGGCACTCAGTGCCGCTTCAATTGCTCCTTCCTGACACAACCCCAACATCGAGGCTTCCTCAAATGCCGTCTGCGCTGCTGCCTTGCAGGCAGCACGCGTCGCTTCGGCCCAATGCCGGGCCTGCTGTTCTGTCATGGCGTTACCCCTCCGCCGCATGGGGCCGTGCTCCGGTTCTGCCGATACCCGAAAAGTCGGTATAGGTGGCAGTGCGACCTTTCAGCATTCCGGAGATGCCGATTCAGATATTTCGCTGAGGTACCCGGGATCCTGGGAGCTAACGCTCCCGGGTACCCACCGTTCACTGGCCTTAATCGGTCCGTTGAGTGACTTCCAGCAAGTGGTAGCCAAACTGCGTTTTAACAGGGCCCTGCACTTCGTTAACCGGGGCACTGAATACAACGCGGTCAAACTCAGGGACCATCTGACCGGGGCCAAAGGTGCCGAGATCACCACCATTACGGCCGGAGGGGCAACTGGAATGTTGCTGTGCCAGGGCGGCGAAATCTTCACCG
>ERZ1699650.225-NODE-225-length-10434-cov-171.299065_pt1 | contig 10434 bp, 12 predicted proteins | sample MGYA00581512_ERZ1699650 | MGnify/ENA primary metagenome ERZ1699650 (study PRJEB42348, sample SAMEA6618698) | metagenome | isolation source: Polyester-degrading enrichment culture growing on monomer terephthalic acid, Te | collected 2019-05-17 ... | reverse complement strand
CCAACCTTTTGATTTCTAAGCCCTTTTTATTTTCTTAACTGTGGGACAGCAGTGAGCCAGTATATGTTTTTTAACATCCACTGCGGAACTCTATTTTGATTTACCCCATTGATTATTCGCTGACTCTGCCTGCAGGTATTCCTATTTTCTCATTCACTAAGATGAACAACCTTCTACTGAGCAAACTGAATCCGCTTGTGCACAGAAGCGTATGCGTTTTTATATCATGGCAAGCTATTCGAACGCTATTGTGCGGGTTTTTACAGCGTCCACATCAACTATCTCAATGGCACACAACGCCGCTTCGATTGCCCCTTCCTGACACAACCCTACCATCAATGCTTCCTCAAAGGCCGCCTGCGCTGCTTCCTTGCAGGCAACACGCGTCGCTTCAGCCCATTGTCGGGCCTTTTGTTCTTTCATGGCGTTATCTCCACAGTATTTGATAGTGATACTGACCTGCAAGTACCCGATTCTGAGCTTCTCTTTGTAGTGATACCAGAGCCTTTCGGAATTTGCGCGACATGAGCAGCGGATGCCGGTGCGGGCCATTGCCACAAAAAAACGATACCATTGATTCCAAATGTAACGCCAAGCCGCCGTTATGACTCATCACCGTTCAGTCTGCCCGCTCGACTGCCCCGATGCCTGCGCCTTGCGCGTGACGGTAGAAGACGGGCGCGTCACCCGGGTCGCGGGTCACCCGGACCACCCTGTTACCCAGGGTGCGATTTGCCACAAAGTGCAGCGATTTCCGGAACGCACACGCGCGCCGGAGCGACTGCTATACCCGATGCGTCGGGTGCGGCCCAAAGGGCTGGCCGTGCAGCGGGCAACACCCGATGACTTTGAACGCATCAGTTGGGAGGAAGCCCTGGCGGAGATCGCTCAACGATTTAAGAGCATCATTGCCGGGCATGGCGCCGAAGCCATTCTGCCCTACAGCTTTTACGGCAATATGGGCGTGCTCAGTGCCGAGTCCATGGATCGTCGTTTCTTTAATCGCCTGGGCGCCTGTCATCTCGATCGCACTATTTGCAACTCTGCCGCCACAGCCGGCAGTGCCTACACCCTGGGAGCACCAACGGGGGTCGACCCGGAAGAGAGTGTGCACGCCAAACTGATTCTGGTCTGGGGCTGCAATCTGGTCAGCACCAACATGCACCAGGTTATGCTGGCCAATGAAGCGCGCAAGCGCGGCGCGACTCTGGTGGTCATTGATGTGCATCGCAACCGCACCGCGCGCTGGGGTGACCGGTTCTATCAGGTGAAGCCGGGCAGCGATGCCGCCCTGGCGCTGGGGATAATGCATGTTCTGATTCGTGATGATCTGGTCGACCACGCCTTCATTGAACAGTATGCCCTGGGGTACCAGGAGCTGGTCGACCATGTTCAGCACTATGACCCGGAGACGGTCGCGCATCTAACCGGCCTAACACCCAAGCAAGTAAAAGAGCTGGCCCACCTCTATGGCTCGGCCGACCCCGCGCTGATTCGCCTCGGCAATGGCCTGCAACATCACGACAACGGCGGCATGATCATGCGCACCATTACCTGTTTGCCCGCCTTAACGGGCCAATGGGGCAAGCGCGGCGGTGGGTTGATCAAGGGCAACGGCTGGTATGCGCAGTTCAATACCCATGCCCTGCAGCGGCCCGATTTGCACCCCAACCCGCAGGGGCGGCGGGTCAACATGAATCAACTGGCCGATGCCCTGCTGGATGACGCCCGTCCGATACAGGCACTGTTCGTGTACAACAGCAACCCGGCCCAGGTTGCACCGGACCAAACTCGCCTGCGCCAGGGCTTGCTGCGCCCGGAGCTGTTTACCGTGGTGCACGACCTGTTCCTCACCGACACCTGCGCCTTTGCCGACATCGTCTTGCCCGCGACCAGTCATTTCGAGAATCTGGATCTCTACAAATCGTACTGGCATCTTTATGTGCAGCTCAATGAACCGGTGCTGCCAATACAGGGAGAGTGTCGTTCAAACCCGGAACTGTTTCGTAACCTGGCCGCTGAAATGGGGTTTGAAGACGATTGCTTTAAAGACACCGATGAAGCCCTGATTGAGCAGGCACTGAATTCAGGCAGCCCCTATCTTGAAGGCGTCGATCTGCCTCGCCTGCGGCGCGATGGCTGGGCCAAGCTCAAGGTACCGGAAGGCGGGCTCTTCCCGCACCGGATTCCCACGCCTTCCGGCAAGTTCGAGTTTTATTCGGCCACCATGGCCGCCCGGGGGTTGCCACCGCTGCCAGAACACACGCCACTGGCCGAGCAGGAGGGTCGTTACCCCTTAGCGTTCATCACCCCGCCCAACCACCGCTTTCTGAACTCAACCTGCAGCAACGACGCACGCATGCAACGCCTGGAGGGCGAGCGGCCAACGGTGCAACTTCACCCGCAGGATGCGCAGGCTGAAGGCATAGTCTCGGATGATCGTGTCGTGGTATTCAATAGCAGGGGCAGTTGCGAGCTGGTTGCTCAAGTGACCGAGGATGTTTTGCCCGGCACGGCGGTGTCACTGGGGCTATGGTGGGATGACCCGCAACAGGGCCTTCTCTCGGTCAACCACCTGACTGATACCCGACTATCCGACATGGGCGGAGGCGCGACGTTCTTTTCAGTCAGGGTGGGGGTGCTCAAGAAACACGGCGAGACACCCGGACTCCTGGAAACGGAATAGGCCGGGTGCCCGCTACTCATTTGGCTTAGTCAGTACGCTGAGTGACTTCCAGCAAGTGGTAGCCAAACTGTGTTTTAACCGGGCCCTGGACTTCGTTGACCGGGGCACTGAATACGACGCGGTCAAACTCGGGGACCATCTGGCCGGGGCCAAAAGTACCAAGGTCACCACCATTGCGGCCGGAGGGGCAACTGGAATGTTGCTGTGCCAGGGCGGCGAAATCTTCACCGGCGGCAATTTTTGATTTCAGGTCGTTACAGGTTGCTTCATCGGCAACCAGAATATGACGTGCTGCGGCTTGGGCCATGATTGTGCTCTCACTGTTTTGGGGCTTAAAGGAACGACAATATTACCATACGTATTCGGTGTACGGGTTCGTCAGTTGCTCTGCCGCTGCACCGAATACCCCGCGTCGCGGTCAGAAGGGGCGATAACCCGAACACAGAACCCGGCGCAATGCCTCTATTGCCGCAGCCTAACAGGCAGGCTAACCTGCATTGATCGCAGCAGAGTCTGCCCGATAACAAGGCCCACGCATGCCCGGGAAACAAGCCAATAATCCACTTCACGGCATCACGCTGGAAACCGTTGTGGTTCGCCTGCAGGGGCACTACGGATGGGAAGGGTTAAGCCAACGGGTTAATATCAATTGCTTCAAAAGCGACCCTTCGGTGAAATCAAGCCTGAAATTCTTGCGGCGTACCCCATGGGCCCGGGATCAGGTAGAAGCACTGTATATGGCGACCTTCACCGCCTGGCCTTATGTGCGAGAGACGCCGCAACGATAAATCTGCCGTGAACAGATAGAGAAGCGGCGGGCTACCAATAAGCGCTTTGGATGAAGAATCCGGCGGAATGCACTACCTTTGAGAGCGCCAGCCATGCACCGGGAGATCGAGATAATGGCCCATTACACGATCATAAATGTTCTCAGCAAGCCTAAAACAGAAGCCGGCTTGCAGAAGTACGACGTAACCATTGAAGATGTGAATGGAAACACAACCACAAAAACAATAACCACACCGCCCGGAAAATTCCGGGATATTATGAGTGAACACTATCCTGACGCCAAAATAACCTACTCATTCGATACGTCTGTCTTGGATGAATTCCTGGATCCGGAGCAGGATCAATAGAATAGACATCACGGTTTAAACAGCGTGTCTCGAACAATTACCGGCAATGGGGTTGCCTGCCGCCTGTCGCCCAGTTGCTGAATCATTTTTTCACCATTCATGATCACCGGTTGCCGCCACAGATAACGCATTTTCATCACTTCTTTCATCAATGGGCTGACTAATGCGGCCAATCTCAGCCCCCACCAGGGAAAGGCTGATATCCTGGCGCTGACCCCCATCGCCTGAAAAGCGTTCTGCCAATCGGCTTTGCTCACTGCCAAACCGGGGTCGTGAAACACCTCCCAGTCGAGCAACGGCCCGTTCAGCAGTTTTGCCGTGTTCGCACACAGATCAGGCAGGTAACTGTAGTAATGCACATGCTGGTCGTCGTGTGGCAGTTTCAGCCTGACCCGGTTTCCTTTAACCGAAGCCATCAGGTCCAGCCAGGTCATGGTTGTGTTCGGGCCGATGAAATCGCCAGCGCGCACGATCAATACCCGAGCGCCCTGCTCACTGGCCCGTTGCAGCCGTTGCTCCATCTGCTGGCGAATGAGACCTTTGTCGGTCGGTGGGTTCATGCGGACCTGTTCATCAACCGGTTCAGCCTGCGGCGCATACCCATACACATTGCCCGGGAATACGAGCTGAAGCTTCAGCTGTTCGGCCGCTCTCACAGCCGGTTCCAGCATGGCCAGCGCTTGCTGATGCCAGCGGTGGTACTGCGGATTGGCGGCATAGACCAGCAAGTCGGCCCCTCGTGCGGCTTGTAATACAGCCGACGCATCCTCAGCGCTACCGCAGATAACACAGTCCGGTTGCAGCCAATCGGGTGCCTTGGCCGGGTCGCGCATCAACGCCCGGATACCCCAGCCCTGTTCACGCAGAGCGAGCGCCATTTGTGCGCCGAAATTGCCGGTAATGCCGATGATCAGTGCGGTTTTCATAGTGATTCTCCTTGCCTGTCAGAGTCGATACCGCCATTCTATTATTCATATAGATATATAGAATCGACAAATATTAACCATGGCGATGCATATATGAATAACCAGGACTGGCAACACTGGCAGTACTTTCTTCAGATCGCCCAGGCCGGCAGCCTGAACCGGGCGGCTGAAGCACTGGGTGTCTCACAACCCACTCTGTCGCGGCACCTGCAGACACTGGAAAAACAACTCGGCCAAACCCTGTTTGACCGCAGCACTCAGGGGCTGTCCCCAACCCGTTTCGGCCAAAGCCTGATTGAAGAGGCCGAGCAAATGCGCACCTCGGCCCAGCGACTCGAACGCATAGCCGCCGGGCAGGACCAGGCCGTGACCGGTCGGGTTCGCTTGTCGGCCAACGAACCGATCGCTTTGCACTACCTGCCCAGAATTCTTCCGGATTTCATGGATGCCAATCCGGCACTGTCGGTCGAAGTGGAAGTCACCAACAGAGCCACCAGCCTCGACAAGCGCGATGCCGATGTCGCTATCCGCATGTTCCCGCCTCAACAGCCCGACCTGATCGCCCGGCACCTTTTCGACATACCGCTGGGTTTCTTTGCCAGCGAAGATTATTTCACCAAACATGGCAATCCGACATCGGCCGAAGCATTGTTCAAACACCGGCTGCTGGGGTATGACCGCGACAAACAATTTGAGAACGGCGCTGCCCAACTTGGCTGGCAGGTTCGCAATGAAGACTTTTTCTTCCGTACCGACAACATGTCGCTGCACCTGGAAATGGCGCGATACGGGGGTGGTATTGTGGGCACGCACCAGCAACTGGCGGCGGCGTTGGGGCTGGTACCAGTCGAGGTAGAGATAGCGCTACCCAAACTGCCGCTCTATTTGTGCTGCCACCGGGATGTGAAGCACAACCGGCGAATACGATTGCTGATGGATTTTCTGGCCGAACATCTGGATTGTTTTCCGGATCGCGCCGGAACCCGCTCGAGCTTATAACGACCGGGATTCAGCTTCCTCTCAGAACACCGAACCAAAGTCTAAGGTTCGGGTTTCCCAGAACGCCAGATTCAGGTGCATCTCGACCTCAGGCAGATCGCCACTCCTGTTATCGAGTGGCCAACACATCATAACAAGGCCGTGTCGATGTGCGAGTGAAGCCGGTGAACCCATGTGCCTGCAGCAGAGTTTTCAGCGCCGATTCCTGGCTCCACTCCGGATTCACTTCGTAAAACACTGCGGTTGCATGCGCCAGAATGCCTGCCTGACTCAAGGCCTTGAAAACGGTATGTTCATGCCCCTCCACATCTACTTTAATGATCAGGTCAGTATTAGCGGGCAGTAATTCCCGCAACGCCTCAGGCCCCAGTGTGGCGATGGTTTCGGTCAGGCGAAACCAGCCCGGCAATGCACGTAATGACGCGGCACCACTGTGCCCGGGTTTCTTCGCGATGCTCGCTTTTCCGGTCGACAACGACACCGCTGCCTTCACTGGCTTAACGACATCACTAACGCCATTGATGGCAATGTTCGCCGTCAGCAGCGAGAAGGTATTTGAAACCGGTTCGAAGGCCAGCACCTGCTGGCAGTTCGGATTCAAGCCAGCCAGGATCGAAAACAATCCCTGATTCGCACCAATATCCAGCATTGCAAAGGGCCGCTGCTGTTCCCGTAAAAAGTCGGCCAGGAAATGATCGTAAGCCCCTGTCGAGCAGAAATGGAACGTCGCATCCAGCCAGTTCTTGCGCAACAGAATGCCATACTCCGATCTCACATAGCCGGCCGGTCGTTTCAACGATGAACGGCGAACGCTGGGGGGACGGGGGTGATGATGACGGGAATGTGCGTTTTTGCTCAATAGGTCAGTCATGACGGTCTCCGCAGGCGTTTGCATCACCCTATGGCGTTGTTGTTACCGTTTAGTGACCCTCGCCCGGTGCCTTTAACAGGCAGCATCGAAAAGCCCGGCTATACTGCCCTCAGTCGCTTACAGGGAGGGCGTATCGTGCAGATGACTACTTGGTGTTTGGTGCAGGGTATTGGCTGGGCCATCACGGCCGCAACGCTGTCAGTAACCGTGCTTGCAGAGGAAACCCGGGAGCTCAGTAGTCAGGCTTTGACCCTCAGTGCCCCAGCCGTCTCCACCCAGCTTCAGCAATTACTTGAACGACGCGATTTCGGCGGCCGCCAGGTAGAGATTGCCGACTTCCAGGGACGCACGATTAGTCGCGACGCCCAGTCTCCCGAGCGATACGCGCAGCCGACATTGCCCACTCTGACTACTACCCGCTCCGTATCCCAGTTGATTGTGCGGCCAGCGGGTACGGTCACGGTTCGCCTTTCCAGCGAACCCATAGACTTGCCCGGTGGCGTGGCCGTTACCCGTTTTAACGACGCCGATTCAGCCGAATCTGAAGGCTGGTTTCAGCCCACGCTGGAAGCCAGCCCGGTACCCGCGGTATGGGACAACACCCTGGGTCGATACCGGATGCGCCTGTCGCTGGGATTACGCGGCGACAATCTGCCTGCGGGCGCCACCCTGCAACAACCGGTTACCGTGCAATTCGGCTTTCGAGGTCTGAACGCCGATCCCTTTGAAGCCGTCATGCTGGAGCAGACCGGCATCGCCAACGAAAAGCATCTTGAGTTTCTGTTCCTGCCCACCACAGAGCAGCCGGTGCTGGAGCTGCGCTCGGCGATTACCGACATCGACTACCCGATAGAAGCCATGCCAAGAATCGCCCTGCGTCCGGTGAATGATTCCATGGTGGGGTTGGGCCTGGGTGAAACCCTGGTACGAGTCGTCCGCTTGCAGCCCGATGGCACCGAAGCCAATGTCCTGAACAACCTGAGAGCAACGGTTGAAGTGACCGCCGGTGGCGCGATTCCCGAGCCTTCGGAGCTCACTTTTCGGGACGGCGATACCCGGTTCATGCTCCGCTCAAGCGGGCTTGAAGACGTGACGGTTCGGGTGACCGCAGGCGCCCATTCAGACAGCATTACCATACCGCAACGGTTTCCCACCATGCCGGTGCTGGCCGCATTGATCGGTGGCGCCGTGGGCGGGTTTTCCAGACGGTTTAGCCGAAACGCCTCAGGCGGCACCGGCCTCGCTCGTATTGCCGAAGGGTTGGCGGTCGCAATCATCGCCTATGTGGCGGGCGTGCTGGGTGTGGGCTACCTGGGCTTACCGGTCGCGGTCGTCAGTACCGAAGCGGGTGCTTTTCTGACCGGCGCCCTCACCGGCTTTGCCGGCGTGACGGTCATTGAATTACTCAGCAAGCGGCTCGCCCCCGGCAGCAAACCCGGATGAACGGTAGCGTTGGGCCAGGTGCGAGACCAGACGTTCCATCGCCAGGCGCAGTTGCGGCGGGCCAATGACCTCCAGCTCAGCACCAAACCGCAACAACTCGCCACAGCCATGAGACGGGTTGCCCACGGGCATGGTAGCTCGATGCCAGCCTGTCGCATCGGCCGGTTCGACAGTCGTATGGTCGATCACATAGCTGGTGCAGAGAAAGTCCATGATTTTCACCCCGGTGGCCGACAACCGAATGTCAGCCATCACGGGAAACTGCAGGGCCTCCATTCGTCGCAGGCTGGCTTGCCAGAATTCAGTTAAATTGAAGCTGGCCGGTCGTTCAAACGCCGCGTCCGTCAGCTCCAGTGATTCGATTCGGGAGACACGATAGGTACGGATGTCCGCTCCCACCTGTGCCACCAGATACCACTGCCCACCCTTTAACACGACGCCCAGCGGCTGAGCCTCACGCTGACGCACGCCCTTCCAGCTCTGGTACGACATGCTTACCAGCCGCTGCTCAAGCACTGCGGTCATCAGCTGCGGCAAGTGCTCGGCTTTTTCATCATCAGAAAACCAGTTGGGTGCATCCAGCAAAAAGCGGCTTTGCAGTCGGCTTGCTTCCTGTCTCATGCCTTCTGGCAGCGCCGTCATCAGTTTCAGTTGGGCATCAGCCAGGGTCGACTGCAGGCCCATTTTCTGGGCCGGGCCTGTCAATCCGGCCAGAAACAGGGTTTCCGCCTCTTCGGTCGAGAGGCCATTCAGGCGTGTGCGGTAGCCGTTCAGTAACCGGTAACCACCCTGAACCCCCTGCTCGCTGTACACCGGCACCCCCATTTCACTAAGCGCATCGATATCCCGGTAAACGGTACGCACCGAAGTCTCACAGACCTGCGCCAGCTCCGTTGCGGTCACTTTGTCGTGGGTTTGCAATGTCATCAGCAGCTTCAATAGCCGGCCAGCTCTCATGGCGTAAGTTCTCTCGGGCAGTGTCGGAAACTTTTTTCAGTATAGCGTTTATACCTGACACAAGGTGTCAGGTTTAGTCACTACCATGACTCGGGCAGTACCACTGACACCCAAGACCACCCAAGGAGACCGACCATGAACAAAGACACCGTCCTTCTATACCATGCGCCCCAAACACGCGGCACCGGCATCTGGTACCTGCTGGAAGAGCTGGGCGTTCCCTACGAGATGAAAATTCTGAACCTAAAGAAAGGCGAGAACCACGAGCCGGAGTTTCTGGCCATCAACCCGCTGGGCAAGTTCCCGACGCTGGTTCATAACGACACGGTGATTACCGAGCAGGTTGCCTGCTACCTCTATCTGGCCGACCTGTTTCCCGAAAAGGGTCTGGCCCCCGGCCTGAATGACCCGAAACGCGGTGCCTATCTGCGCTGGATGGCGTATCAGGGCAGCAGTTTTGAACCCGCCGTTGTCGACCGTGCCCTAAAACGCGAATCGGGTGATCCGTCCATCATGCCGTATCGAAGCTTCGATCAGATGCAAAGCACCCTGTTCGATCAGATTGCCAAAGCCCCTTACTTGCTGGGTGATAAACCCTACGCTGTCGACTTTTTCTGGGGGGTGACGCTGAAATGGTGCCGTCAGTTCGGCATGGTAGACACCAATCCGGTGGTTGATGCCTATATAGACAGCATTATATCGCGCCCGGCCTATATCAAGATCGAACAGCAGGACCAGAAACTGGCGGACGAACAGGCTGCCGCGCAAACAGAAACAGCCTGACGCGTGTGAAGTGACTGGCTCAGCAAACGCCGAGCAATGGCAGATGCTTGAGGCTGTGATACTTTAAAGCAACCTCGATGCAATGCGCTAACGGCAGTTGTCTGATATCTGCACCGACAGGTATCACAACTGCCCGTTTACCTTCAAAGCGGAACTCCCCCCGATACCGCTCTCTGAGCGTTTCGATCATGCGGGTCTGGCAGTGAAAGAACAGTTTGATCACGTCTGGGTCTTCAGGCTTCCAGTCCATTCGAATCGGGGTGCCGCCCTTTACCTGAAAGCTTGCTTCACCCCACTTTAGGGATTCTGCAACCTCACCCAGCTCGTGCTCGGCTGCCTGTGCCAGAATGAGATCACGAACACGTTCAAGCTGCTGCCTGGCCGGGCTTGGGTAGCTGTCAAATTTGGCTTTGATGTCTGGATTCACGGTCACTTTCCCCCTCAGAGCCCCAGCGCTCCCCGCCGCAGCCAATCGTGCACAAACGCCAGTTTATAACGCGCGTGCTCCGAGAGCACGAAGGGATACAGATCCGACAGCCCCATGGACCGGTTAATATGGTTCACGCCCACGGTAAGCGACGCTGCGACGCGAATCAGCCGCTCAGCGTCGGGTTCCGAATAAGGGTCCCAGCC
>ERZ1699650.224-NODE-224-length-10502-cov-3.060304_pt1 | contig 10502 bp, 10 predicted proteins | sample MGYA00581512_ERZ1699650 | MGnify/ENA primary metagenome ERZ1699650 (study PRJEB42348, sample SAMEA6618698) | metagenome | isolation source: Polyester-degrading enrichment culture growing on monomer terephthalic acid, Te | collected 2019-05-17 ... | reverse complement strand
CGGCCGAACCAAGGCCGAAGAGCAAAGTTACACCATTTCCCGGGACACTATCACCATTCGTGATCGCGTCAAGCGGCTGCAGGACACCGGTGTCATTCAGGGTTTTGCCGTTGAGGTATCGCCGCCCGCTCTTGGATATTCCCTCGAAGCCGTGGTGAGATTCCGGCCGCTGCCCGGAAAGCGCCATGTGCTTGAGAAGCAGATTCAGGACACCGGCCGGATTGTGCAATGTGACAAAGTCACAGGAGAGGATGGGTTTGTGGCCCGCGTATTACTGAGGGATATCAGCGAACTGGACCCGCTGTTGGAGACATTCGGCAGGATGGCGACGACAAATACATCAATTGTGAAATCCAGTCCGGTCAGAATGCGTCCGCCGCCGTTTTGAGTTCATAGCCGGCCTTGGCGCAAGTGCCGCAAAGGCTCACTTGGTCTGCGCGGCGCGGTCAGCCAGCCGCCGCATCGCCCCGGAGCCTTTCCTGATAGAGGCGAAATGCTGCAAACCGTCCGGTGAACTCTTCCGGTTGCAGGCTGGTGATGCACGCCGCGCCAGCCTGCCCGGCACCTTCAGGCGCGCATCCTTGTGAAACTCATCGAGATATGGGCGCGCTGAATAAGGGCCGCGGCCTGCAGGTCGCCGAGTTCGAGCGCGGTCATGATGTCGTCGACTTCCCGGTCGAACACGCGCACTTCTTCGCTCAGGTCGATGACGGAGGAAAACACCGACTTGAGCCAGATGCGGGTGGTCTGGAAATACAGCCGCTCGGAAATCTCCCGAAGCGGGTTGTTCGCCGTAAGTCCCAGAAGCGCCAGGAAGAAATCCATGTTGACCTGGGCGAATTCCCGCGGGTCCGGCGCCCGGATCAAGTTCTTGGAGCGTGCAGACAGTGTGCGGAATTCTTCCATCAGCGCCGCGTCGGGCGCCTGCGGGGAAAGCTTGCCGGTCAGTTCGGCCAGCTCCATGCGCAGCAGGTAGGTCTGCTCCAGTTCCCCGATCTCGGCGTCGGTCACAAATGTGCCGACACCCTGCACGGACTGCAGCAGGCCTTCGCCTTCCAGCCGCACCAGCACCCGGCGCAGGGGGGTGCGGGACACGCCGAATTCCTCGGCCAGGGCCGTTTCCGACAGGCGCGTGCCCGGTGCGTAATCGAGAAGGCAAATCCGGTTGCGGATCTCGTGGTGCATAAGCTCGAAGCGGTCACGAGCCTTGAAGTCGGATGTGTCGTCTTTGGGGAGGTTCACAGCGTCAGTCCTTGGATAGGTGCACAATGTAGACCCCGGCCAGGCGAAGTGCAAAACCGCAGCCGGCGCGCCAGGAGACGGGTTCCCCGAGGATCAGCCAGGCCAGCGCAATTGCCAATGGCGTCACCAGGTAGAGAAGCGAGGAGACCCGGGTCGCGTCACCGCGCTGGACAAGGGCCACGTACAGGCTGATCGAGATCAGCGAATTGGCAATCACCAGGTAGCCCAGCGACAGGATCAGGTCCGGATGCCAGGTGACCGCCATGGTTTCGGTGCCGGCCGCCACCGGCAGCAGAACCGCAAACCCCACGGCATATTGCACGAATCCGCCCAGAACCGGATCACTGCGCCGCCCGTGCGCCTTTTCCATCAGGGTCGCGGCGGTCAGCCCCAGAAGGGCGCCGAGCGCCAGAAACCCGGCGGAGACAGGTGCCACACCGGTGCGGTCAAACACCGAGAGCGCGACGCCGGCAAAGCCAAGCGCAAGGCCAAGCCACATGACAGGGCGGCCCCGCGCTTCGCCCGCCAGCGGCGCCAGCGCCGCAACCAGCGCAGGCTGCAGTGCCATGACAATGGCGGTGGTGCCAGCCGCCAGCCCCTGCTTCATGGCCAGGTAGGCAAGCCCGAAATAGACGCACTGAATGAGAAACCCGCTTGCCGCCATTGCGGCCCAATGGCCCGGATCGCGGGGCAGGGCGGGCCGGAACAGCGCCAGCACCGGCAGCAGGCAGAGGACCGCCAGGCCATACCGGATGGCCAGCATGGTCATCGGTTCGATATGCGGCAGTCCCAGTTTGGCAAAACTGTAACCGCCCGCCCAGAACAGCACGAACAGCCCCGGCGCGGCGGTCCAGAACAGGGAGACAGGCCGCGCCGGGACCATCGGTTACACCAGCTTGGCCGACAGGCGCCCCAGCATGTCCAGACATTGGGCCATCTGGTCTTCGGAAACGTATTCGTCGGGCTTGTGCGCCTGGTCGATGGAGCCGGGGCCGCAGACCACGACGCTCATGCCAAGGCCCTGGAAAATGCCGGCCTCGGTGCCGAAAGGCACCACGTCGGCGCCATTGGCGCCGGTCAGCTCCATCACCAGATCGCGGGCATCATTGCTGTCCATCGGCTCCAGCCCGTCGACTTCTCCAATAATCTCGGTTTCGATACCGGCATCGGGATGCACTGCCTGCATCGCGGGGATCAGGGTGTGGGCGCAGAACTGGTGCAGCGCGTCTTTGACGTAATCCGCATCCGATTTCTGAACGGGCCGCATTTCCCATTCAACCCGGGCCTTGCCGGGGATGACGTTATGCGCAACGCCGCCCGTCAGAGCGCCGGTGTTGATGGTGGTCCAGGGCGGTTCGAACCGGCTGTTTGCCGGGGCGCGGCCCTGCAGGTCCGCCTTCAGCTCAAGGAGTTTGGAGACATAGCGCACGGCATATTCCACCGCATTTACACCCCGGTTGGGGCCGGAGCCGTGACCTTCCAGGCCGGTGAAGTAAGTCGTGTATTCATAACAGCCCTTGTGGCCCTCGATGATCCGCATCGAGGTCGGCTCGCCAATGATGGCAACCGCAGGCCTGATGCCCTGTTCGCGCAGGCTGTCAGCCAATGCCCGGGCACCGAAACAGCCGATTTCCTCGTCATAGGTGAAGGCGAAATGCACAGGCCGCTGCAGGTTCAGTGCCGCATAGCGCGGTGCCATGGCGACGGCGGCGGCGATAAAGCCTTTCATGTCGCAGGCGCCGCGCCCGTACCATTTGCCGTCCCGTTCTTCCATCCTGAACGGGTCGCTGGTCCAGTCCTGATCAGCCACCGGCACCACATCGGTGTGGCCTGACAGCACAATGCCGCCATCCCGTTTCGGCCCCAGCGTGGCAAACAGGTTGGCTTTGGTGCCGGTCGCGTCATGCCAGATCTCGACCTCAGCCCCGCATTCGGCCAGCCGGTCCGCGAGGTGTTTGATCATGTCAAGGTTGCTGCCGGACGAAACGGTGGGGAAGCCGATCAGCTCCCCCAGCAGGGTCCTGGTGTCTTCAAGGGCGCTCAAGGCTCAGTCCTTCACAAAGAGCTTGCGCTCAACATTGCACAGGGCTTCGGCGGGGCCGCTTTCGGTGATGACGATGGTTTCGGTGGTTTCCAGCCCCCAGTCGTCCATCCACAGGCCGGGCATGAAATGGAAGTTCATGCCGGGCTGCAGCACTGTCTCGTCGGTGGGGCGGATCGACACGGTGCGCTCGCCCCAATCCGGCGGGTAGCTGAGGCCGATCGGGTAACCGCAGCGCCCGCCCCGGTCGATGCCCACCTTGGCGAGCTCGCCGTTCAGGGCGTTGGCAATGTCACAGGCGCGGTTGCCGGCGCGGGCGGCGTCCAGCCCGGCTTCCAGCCCGGCGGTCAGCGCTTCAGAGGCATCCAGCATGGTCTGCGGCGGCTTGCCCAGGTAGACCGAGCGGCACAGCGGCGCATGGTAGCGGCGGTAACAGCCCGACAGCTCGAAGAAGGTGCATTCGCCCGTCTTCATTTCGTTGCCGTTCCAGGTCAGGTGCGGCGCGGTGGCGTCGATCCCCGAGGGGGTCAGCGGCACGATCGCGGGGTAATCGCCCCAGTCGCCATCCGCGCCCATAATGCCTGCGTGGAGAATATCGGCCACCAGCTCGTTCTTGCGCAGGCCCGGAGTGGCCTTCTCAAGCGCGGTATTGATGATTTTCTCGCTGATTTTGGCGGCCTTGCGAATGGAAGCCATTTCTTCAGCCGATTTCACGCCGCGCTGCCAGTTCACCAGGGCGGTGGCGTCCGCCAAAGCGGCCTCGGGCAGTTCGGAACTCAGCACGGCATGCGCCTTGGCCGAATAGTAGTAGTTCTCCAGCTCAACGCCGATCCGGCCTTTGGCAAAGCCCATGGCAGTCAAGTGCTTGGCCAGATCCTCCATCGGGTGGCAGGTGGTGGATTGGATGTAGTGGTCGGCATACCCGAGCACTTTGTCATCTTCCATCCAGACCGTGCGGCGGGCGCCATTGGCGTCCTGCGTGCGGCCCCACCACAGCGGGTCCCCCTCCAGGCCCAGAATGACACCCTGATGCACGTAAAACGACCAGCCGTCATACCCGGTCAGCCAGGCTTGGTTTGAGGGGTCGGTAACGAAGAGAACGTCGATGCCGGCCGATGCCATGGCGGCGCGGGTCTTGGCAATGCGGCGGTCGTATTCCGCTTTGCTGAAAGGGGCGTGTTCGATGGGCATGAAATCCTCACTTATTGATGCGGCTTGAGGCGCTGTTTGAAAAGTTGCCGCGGCAACTTGTGTACAAACCAGATGCGGCAACTGAATTTCTGGCATCATTACGCCCGGAATCCTGCCTGTCAAACGCGAAAATTGCCCGCGGGCGCCTGAAGTTCAGTTGACACGAATCTTCCCTCCGTGCTGTTGTGTACAACGCTGGGCCGGCAGGAAATGATCCGGTTCGAAAAAGTTGCCCTAGGGAGGAAATGATTATGAGTATCGTAAAAGCCGCCGTAACGGCCGTTGCGGCCGTGGCAGTCAGCGCAACCGCTGCCCTCGCCGGCCCGCTGCAAGACCGGATTGATGATGGCAAGACCATCCGCATCGGCTTTGCCAACGAGGTGCCATGGGCCTATCCGGGCGAAGGCAATGCACCGCTTGGCTTCGTCAACGCCCATGTGCTGGGGGTGCTGAAGGAGATGGGCTATGAGAACATCGAACCGGTTGTAACCGATTGGGGCGGGCTGATTCCCGGCTTGCAGGCCAACCGTTTCGACATCATCACCGGAGGTATGTATATCCTCAACAGCCGTTGCGAGAACGTGACCTTCTCCGAGCCGATGGCCAAAGTGTCGGATGCTTTCATCGTGCAGAAAGGCAACCCCGAAGGCGTCGAATCCTACCAGGATATCGTTGAAAAAGGTGCCACCATGGTGACTGGCGCGGGCTTCAAGACGGTTGAGGCGGCCCTCAAGGAAGGCGTGCCGGAAGGCAAGATCATGCAGGTGCCGGGGCCGACCGAGATCCTGGCGGCCGTCAAAGCGGGGCGCGCAGCCGCAGGGGCCGTGACTTTCTTTACCGCCCAGGCGCTGGCGGCTGAAAACCCTGAAATCGAAGTGACCGACCCCGGCGCGCTGCCGGATTGGACCCAGAACTGGGTTGGCATCGGCTTCCGCCATGGCGATGCGGAATTCACGGCCAAATTCAACGAGGCGCAGGCCAAGTATCTCGGTTCCGATGAGATGCTCGCCGCTGTTGCCGAGTATGGCTACGATGCCAAGGTGCTGCCCAAAGGCGAAAAGACCGAATGGGTCTGCGAAAACCGCTGAACCTGACCGGTTGCGGCCGGCCCCGCATATGGGCCGGCCCTTTTGTCTCTGGGGGCATAAATGTCTTATCCTGAATTCCTGGCCGTGCACGGCGGCCGGTATCTGGACGGTATCCAGGTAACGGCCGTTCAGTTCCTGATGGCCGCGGCCCTGGCAATTGTGATCTCCTTGATCATGGGGCTGGGCAAGCTTTCATCCAACCGGTTGCTGCGCTGGCCTGCGGTTGCCTATATCGAGTTCTTCCGCGGCACATCACTGCTGGTTCAGCTCTTTTGGCTGTTCTACGTTCTGCCGCTGTTCGGGATTACGTTCGACAAATACGTCACCGGGTTCCTGGCGCTTGGGCTGAACCTCGGCGCTTATGGGGCAGAGCTGGTGCGGGGCGGCATCCAGGCGGTGCCCAGGGGCCAGTGGGAAGCGGCCTATTCGCTGTCCATGTCGCCGGCCAAACGAATGTGGCGGATTATCCTGCCGCAGGCGCTGCTCAACATGCTGCCGCCTTGGGGCAACCTGATCATCGAGCTGCTGAAGGGCACGGCCCTGGTTGCCCTGATCGCGGTCCCCGACGTGATGTTCGAGGCGCGCCAGATCAACGGCTCGACCTTCCTGTCGGCGCAGGCATTCGGCACGGCGCTGATCATCTACTACATTTTTGCACGGCTTCTCGTGACCCCGTTCATGCGCTGGCTTGAACGCGTCATGTCCCGCAAGCTGGGGAGGGCATAAGCGATGGAATGGCGCTGGGATTTCACCTGGGAGATCATGCCCAAGATGCTGGCGGCGACCGGCAATACACTGATCGCCGCCGGGCTGGGATATGCGATTGCCATTGTCGTCGGGCTGATGCTGGCGCTTGCGCAGCGCACGCCCTACAGGCCCGTCACGCTGATGGTGCGCGAGTTTGTCGAGTTCATCCGCTCGACCCCGCTCGTGCTGCAGATCTTCTTTGTCTATTACGTCGGCCCGCAATTCGGCATCAACCTGAGCCCCTGGGTGGCCGGCATGATCGCCATCGGATTGCATTACTCGGCCTACCTGTCCGAGGTTTACCGCGGCGGCATTGAAAGCGTGCCCGCCGGGCAATGGGAGGCCTGCCGGTCCATCTCGCTGTCCACGCGCGACACTTATTTCCGCATCATTATCCCGCAGGCCCTGCCGCCTTCGGTTGCCGGGATGGGCAACTATCTGGTGGGGATCTTCAAGGACACGCCGATGCTGTCGGTGATTGGCGTGGCCGAGCTGATGCATGCGGCCAATGCGATTGGCGGCCAGCATTACCGCTATCTCGAACCCTATACGATCGTGGGGGTTGTGTTCCTGCTGATCTCACTGCCCTCCGCGGGGCTGATCCGCGCCTTCGAAACCTGGGTGCGCCGCAAACTAGGAATGACTTGATGGACAATCTCTCGACTTTCCCGCTGGAGCTGCCGGCGGATGACAAACCGATGGTGCGGTTTCAGAATGTCACCAAACGCTATGGGGCACTGACGGTTCTGGATAACCTGAACCTGGATGTCGCCGAGGGCGAGATGGTGACCATCATCGGCCCGTCGGGTTCGGGCAAGACAACGGTTTTGCGCATGCTGATGCTGGAGCAGATCCAGGGCGGCGTGATCTATGTGGATGGCAGGCCGATCACCCATATGAACAAGGGCGGCAAGCTGATCCCGGCGTCCGAGAAATACATCCGCGTCGCGCGCGAGGATGTGGGCATGTGTTTTCAGCACTTCAACCTGTTCCCGCATATGACAGCGATCCAGAACTGCATGGAAGGCCCGGTTCAGGTGCTGGGCATGTCCAAAAAGGATGCCCGCGAACGCTCCGAGGAACTGCTCGAGCTGGTCGGCATGATCGACAAAAAGGATCAGCATCCCTCGCGCCTGTCGGGCGGGCAGCAGCAGCGTGTGGCGATCGCCCGCGCGCTGGCGATGCGGCCCAAGGTGCTGCTGCTGGACGAGGTCACTTCGGCGCTGGACCCCGAGGTGATCGGCGAGGTGACCGAGGTCATCAAGAACCTGGTCACGGCCCATAACCTGACCATCATGATGGTCACCCACCAGATGGGTTTCGCCCGGGAGATCTCGGACCGGGTGTGCTTTTTCTACGGCGGCAGAATCGAAGAGCAGGGCAGCCCTGCCGAGCTTTTCGGCAATCCCCGGAAGGAACGCACGCAGCAGTTCCTCAGTGCAGTGAAATCAGCGGACTGACAAACATGACATTCACCCTCGCGGATATCCTCTCTGCCCGCCATCGGATCCGGGGCGTGGCGGACAATACGCCCTTCATTCCTTCCCCCTTCATGTCCCAGGCGGCGGGTCATGAATTCCTGATGAAGATGGAAAACATGCAGCCGGTCGGCGCTTTCAAGCTGCGCGGCGCAATGTCGGCGGTGATGGCGCTGCCCGACGATGTGCGGGGGGTGACATGCTGCTCCACCGGCAATCACGGCCGCGGCGTGGCCTATGCCGCCAGCAAGCGCGGCATGAAGGCGGTAATCTGCATGTCCGGACTTGTGCCGCAGGCCAAGGTCGACGGGATCAGGGCGCTGGGCGCGGATGTGCGCATTATCGGCACCACCCAGGATGAGGCGATGCATGAAAGCCAGCGCCTGTGCGCGGCCGAAGGGCTGGTGGAAATCTCTCCATTTGACGACCGGCATGTGATTGGCGGGCAGGGCACGATCGGGCTGGAAATGCTGGAGGCGCGGCCGGATCTGGACATGATCCTGGTGCCGTTGTCCGGCGGCGGCCTGGCCGCCGGTGTCGCAACCGCGGCCAAGGCTGTGAACCCGGATATCACGGTGATCGGTATCACCATGGACCGCGGCGCGGCGATGTATGAGTCGATCCGTGCAGGCACGCCTGTGGAAGTGCCGGAATATGCGTCGCTGGCCGATAGTCTGGGCGGCGGCATCGGGCTGGAAAACCGGCTCAGCTATCCGGTTTGCCGTGATTTGCTGGATGATACGGTCCTGGTGACCGAGGAGGAGATCCGCCACGCCATGCAGGTCATGTTCTACGAGGACCGGATCGTGGCCGAGGGGGCATCGGTTGTCGGCCAGGCGGCGATGCTGGCAGGCAGGCTGCCCGCGCCGGGCGGCCCGGTGGGCACGGTGATCACCGGGCGCAACCTGGATATGCCGGCATTTGCAAAAATCATGACCGGTCAGGATGTGATGATCGGGGATCTGGAAGTGAAGGGGAAAACCTATGGCGCATGACATCCAGATCGTGACCGAGGCCGAACTGAGGGCGGCCGTCAAACTCGACCTCACCGCCGTGGATGTGGTGGAGCAGGCCTTTGCGGCGCTGGCCACGGGCAAAGTGGTGATGCCGCCGATCCTGTCCATGGACCTGCACGAGGCCAACGGCGAGGTCGATGTGAAAACCGCCTATATCCCCGGTTTCGACGGGTTCGCAATCAAGGTGTCGCCGGGGTTCTTCGACAATCCGAAACTGGGTCTGCCCAGCCTCAACGGGCTGATGATCCTCTTCTCCGCCAAGACCGGGCTGGTGGAATCCGTTTTCCTCGACAACGGCTACCTCACCGATGTGCGCACGGCGGCAGCCGGCGCGGTGGCGGCCCGCCACCTGGCGCCGGGGACGGTCGGAACCGCAGGCGTGATCGGCACTGGCGTGCAGGCGCGGCTGCAGATGATCGCGGCGCATCTGGTGCGCCCCTTCAAACGCGTTCTGGTTCATGGCCGGGATGCGGAAAAGGCCGCTGCCTGCGCCGCTGATCTGGCAGGCGCACTGGGGATCGAAGCCGAAGCCCTGACCGACCCCGCCGAACTGGTTGCCCGGTCGCAGCTGGTGGTCACCACCACACCCGCGCGCCAACCGGTGCTCAAGGCCGAATGGCTGCATCCGGGGCTGCATATCACCGCCATGGGCTCGGACCAGGCCGGCAAGAACGAAATCGACCCTGCCGCGCTCTCCGCGGCCGGCGCCTATATCTGCGACAGCGTCAGCCAGTGCGAGGTGTCGGGCGAGCTGGAAGCGGCAAAGGCCGCCGGGCTGTGGACCAAAGGCACCCCGGCCGAGCTGGGCGAGGTGATCGCCGGCAGGAAGCCGGGCCGCACATCCCAGGAGGCCGTCACAATCTGCGACCTCACCGGCACGGGGGCCCAGGACACTGCGATTGCAACGCACGTGCGCAAGCAATTCGGCGAGGCCGGCACCCTGATACGGACCTGAGGAGCATGCGGTATGTTCAAGAACCCGTTTTCTGACGCGGAAATGGCGCGCCGCGTTGCGGCGGTGCGCGCCGGAATGGCTCGGCGCGATCTGGACTTGATTGTTCTGGCTCAGCCCGAGAGCGTTTTTTACCTCACCGGGCTGGACCATTGGGGTTATTTCGCGCCCACCTACCTGATCGTCCCTGCGGAGGGGGAGATGGTGCTGGTGACGCGGGTCATGGAATGGATCACCATCGGAAACCAGCTGCGCAATGCCCGCTTTGCCGGTCATGACGACAGCGAAACCGCCCCCTTCGGCCTGGCGCGTGAATTGAATGCGATAGGCCTGTCCGGCAAGCGCTGCGGCATCGAGATGGATACGCTTGGCTTCAGCTACGGCGCCGGGCAGGAATTGTTCGATCGCCTCGGTGCGGGCGGCTGGGCGGATATCTCTGGCATGGTGGATCACATGCGCTGGGTGAAATCCCCTGAGGAAATGGAGCTGACGCGGGCAGCCGCTAGGATCTCCGACATCGGCATGCAGGCCGCGATTGCCGCCATCCGCGACGGCGCGCGGGAAGCGGATGTGGTGGCAGAAGCGGACGCTGCAATGATCCGCGCTGGCGGCAACCCGCCCGGTTTTGGCCCCTTCATCCGGCCCGAGGCCCGCATAAATGAACCGCACACCGTTTGGGGCGATGGCACCTACAAGGCGGGCGAGCGGGTCATGCTGGAGCTTTCGGGCTGCGTCAGCCGGTATCAC
>ERZ1699650.223-NODE-223-length-10516-cov-22.921136_pt1 | contig 10516 bp, 6 predicted proteins | sample MGYA00581512_ERZ1699650 | MGnify/ENA primary metagenome ERZ1699650 (study PRJEB42348, sample SAMEA6618698) | metagenome | isolation source: Polyester-degrading enrichment culture growing on monomer terephthalic acid, Te | collected 2019-05-17 ... | reverse complement strand
ATGAATCTCTTCTTCGGCCAAACGGGCATCCTTGGCTTCCAGATAGGCATCGTAAGGTGCCGGAAAGGTATTCAGGTGTCCCCGGTCCAACTCGACAATGCGGGTAGCCACCCGATCGATGAAACGCCGATCGTGCGACACAAAGACAATGGCGCCCGGATAATCGAGCAGAAAACCCTCAAGCCATTCCACCATGGCGATATCGAGGTGGTTGGTCGGTTCGTCGAGAATCAGAATATCAGGCCGGCTGATCAGCGCCCGGGCCAGCAGCACCCGACGGCGCCAGCCGCCGGAGAGTGTTTTAAAAGCAACGTCGCCATCCAGTTTCAACCGGGTCAACACGGCGGCCAGGGTCGCGTGTATTTGCCAGCCATCACCGAGTTCGATCGTGTGTTGCAACGACTCCAGGCGCGACAGATTCGGGTCGGGCTGCAAGCTTTCATGATCGTAAGCCGCAAGCGCACGCCCCAGCTCACCCAGGCCTTCAAGCACCACTTCACTGACCAGCCGGTCATCCCCTTCGGGCAGGTCTTGTTGCAATTGCGCGAGGGTGACACCCTGGCGAACCCGAATCTGGCCGTCGTCGGGGGTGCGCTGCCCGTTCAGCAAACTCAACAGCGTCGATTTACCAGCACCGTTTTTGCCTACCAGACAAAGACGTTCACCCGGTTCTATAATAAGCGAGGCCTCGTCAAGCAACGGTGCAGCGCCCAATGCAAAGGTGACGCGGTCAAACACAACCAGACTCATTCATGATCCTTATTAACAGTAGGGACGTAGAGTAGCGCCCGGACGCTGCCGACTTACTTTTGGCACTGTCCGGACGTTAGACACTCTTCTATGGTGGGCGAGATTTTCCCAGAGGTATAGATTCGTGGCAAAACATATTCCAACCGGCCCTATTATCGCAGTTCTGATGGTGATTGGCGCGGGTGCATGGCTTTATACTGGCAACAGTGACGAGGTCGCGGCTGAAACACCAGAAGAAACGCCAGCAGAGCGCAGCCTGGTGCCCAAAGTACAGGCAACGGTGCTGAAAGAATCGTCGGTACGCCGCACTCTGGAACTCAATGGCGTAACCCAACCGGCCAGAACCGTGTCGGTCACCAGCGAAGCGACAGGTCGTGTTATTGAAGTGCTCAAATCAAAAGGTGACCGGGTAGCGGCAAATGAAGTCATCGCCCGGCTCGACCCTCAGGATCTTGAAGCCCGGTTGCGCCAGGCACGAGCCTATCAGGAGCAAACCCGCCTTGAGTACGAAGGCGCCCAGCGTCTGCGCAATGAGGGGCTGCAAAACCGGGCACAGGCCGCTGCCGCCCTGACCCAGTATGAACAGGCGCGGGCCGAGCTCGACTCTCTGGAACGCTCACTGGCCAACACCTCAATCCGGGCGCCCTTTGCCGGCGTGATGGACAGCAGTGCGATCGAGATTGGTACCTACGTTCGCCCGGGTGATGCCATTGCTGAACTCTATGATTTCTCGAAACTGAAAGTCATCGGCAATGTACCCGAAGCCGATGTTGGCCCGTTGCGCCTTGGCCAGCAGGCCAGCGTGACCTTGCTGACCGGCGAGACGATGAATGGAACCATCGATTACATCGGCGCCGTTGCCAATCCGGCGACCCGTACGTTTGAAGTCGAAATAGTGGTTGATGACAGCCCCAAACAAGTGGCGGGCGCCACCGCAACCGCTGTCGTTCAACTTGACCAGGTACCAGGTCACTACATCAGCCCCGCTCTGCTCAACATTAACGAAGCGGGTAAACTGGGGGTGAAGACACTCACCGAAGACGATACCGTGCAATTCAGTGAGCTGACCATCATTCGTTCCGATACCGGCGGTGTTTGGGTGTCCGGCATTCCGGATCAGGCCCGGTTAATCGTAGTTGGCCAGGGCTTCGTCAATACTGGTGAAGCAGTCGACCCAATTATGGTCGAGCAGGAAGACAATCTGGCTGCGGGCCTGTAACAGGAGAACACCCACGCAGCGCTGAACCGGGTTCGGACCGTTCTGCTGTTCTTTGCCCTGATTTTCATTGCCGGGCTGGTCGCCTTACAAACCATCCCGAAAGAAGCGTCACCCGATATTACCATCCCCTATGTTTATGTCGGTACTGGCCTTGAGGGGATTTCTCCTGAAGATGCCGATCGACTGCTCGTGCGTCCACTTGAGCAAGAACTCCAGGGTCTGGAAGGCATGAAAGAACTGGTGAGTACCGCCAGTGAAGGGCGTGCCACCCTAACCCTGGAGTTCGATATCGGCGTTGATATCGACGAAGCGCTGACCGACGTTCGCGACCGCGTCGACAAAGCCAAAAACAACCTACCCGGTGAAGCCGACGATCCGTCCGTGCAGGAGATCAACTTATCCCTGTTTCCGGTCATCAACGTTTCTCTGTCCGGCGATGTCGACGAGCGCGTCCTGTTCAGTGTGGCGGAAGACCTCAAAGACCGTATTGAAGCGGTTCGTGGAGTCCTCGAGTCGCCGATCAGCGGCAAGCGCGAGGAAGTCGCCGAAATCATCATCGATCCGGCACTGATGGCTAGCTACAACATTTCACACGGTGAGTTGGCTCAACTGGTGAGTCGCAACAATCAGTTGATTGCAGCGGGCAACCTCGACACGGGTGCTGGTCGGTTCTCGGTTAAGGTCCCGGGACTGATCGAGAGCGAGGACGACATTCTCAACCTGCCCGTCAAAGTCGACGGCGACACGGTAGTCCGGTTCCGGGACATCGCTGTGGGACAGAGAACCTACAAAGATGCCGATAACATCTCCCGCGTCAACGGCCAGCCGGCCGTTACGCTAGAGGTCACCAAGCGCGCAGGCGAAAACATCATCGACACCATTGCGCAGGTTAAGACGGTCATTGACGAAGTTCGACCAAACTGGCCTGCAGACATTCAGGTAACCTACACGCAAGACCAGTCCGTGGAGGTCATTCAGCAGCTCGATGACCTGTTCAACTCGGTCTTGCTGGCTACGCTACTGGTGTTTGTCGTGATTGTGTGGGCATTGGGTGTGCGCAGCGCCATTCTGGTTGGCCTCGCCATACCATCCAGCTTTCTTGCGGCCATACTGGTGCTGAACATGCTGGGTATTACGCTCAACATTGTGGTTTTGTTCGCCCTGATTCTAAGCGTCGGCATGCTGGTGGATGGCGCCATTGTGGTGACCGAGTACGCCGACCGGCGCATGTCGGAAGGAGCCCATCGTCGCAGTGCTTACCGAGAAGCGGCAACCCGAATGGCTTGGCCGATCACAGCCTCGACCGCGACCACCCTTGCGGTGTTTATGCCATTGCTGTTTTGGCCGGGCATTGCCGGCGAGTTCATGGGGTTCTTGCCTAAAACTGTCCTGATTACGCTCACCGCCTCCCTGGTGATGGCATTGATTGCCGTCCCTGCGTTTGGAACGCTGATAGGCAAGCCGGCCCGAGTTTCGGAAAGCAAACGACTGGCAATGGATGCCATTGACCATGGCAAACTGGATGACATTCGCGGCGGGCTAGGTGTGTATATCCGGTTTCTGAAACCTTTACTGATTCGCCCCTGGCTTGCCCTGCTGCTCATTGCCGTCATCATCGGGGTGATAATTGCCCTGTTTTCTGCACGTTCGACCAATGTCGAATTCTTTCCCGAAGTCGATTCCAACTTTGGCAGCCTCGTAGTCCGGGCTCGCGGTAACCTGTCTCTGCAAGAGCGTAATGCGCTGGTTCGACAGGTGGAAGAACGGCTGGTCGATCAAAGCGCCATTAAAACAGTTACCTCTAAAGTAACTGCCGTGCCACTGCGTGATTATGCAGAAGACGCTGTCGGTGTGTTGATGCTTGAATTCGTTGACTGGACACTCCGGCCTGGTTCCGAAACCGTCATGAATAACGCGGTGGCGGTGGCGTCGGACATCCCCGGTATCATTGTGGAATCCCAGCAAGCCCAGATGGGTCCTACCACCGGCATCGACATTCAACTGCAATTTTTCTCCGATAACATCGAGGCACTGTATGCAACAGTCGATCAGGTGGTCAACCAGATTCGGCAGAATGACAGCATCCAAGACGTCAGTGACAATCGCCCATTACCTGGCCTGGAATGGCTGGTGCAGGTTGATCGTGAGCAAGCCAGTCGCTTTGGCGTGGATCTAGGCACCGTAGGTTCTTCGATTCAGATGATCACCAATGGCCTGAACGTGGGCAGCTATCGTCCAAACGATGCAGATGACGAACTGGACATCCGAATCCGCTACCCCTTTGATGGTCGTGAACTTGATCAGATTGACCGTTTGACGGTGACGTCCCGCGGAGAACAGGTACCTATCAGCAACTTCATTACCCGGACAGCCCAGAACAAGCAGGGTGATATCTTTCGCACGGACGGCAAGCTGACGCTCAATATTGAGGCGAATGTTAACCCGGGCGTTCCGGTCGGTTCGGCCATTGCAGCCATCGAGGAGCAACTTCAAGCGGCCTATTCGTCGGGTGAATTGCCGTCCGCTGTTTCCTATCGCTTCGTGGGTGACCAGGAAGAACAGGCCGAGACAATGACCTTTCTCGGCAATGCCTTTGGTGTCGCCATCTTCATCATGATCATCATCCTGGTAACGCAGTTCAACAGCTTCATGCAAACGGCGTTGATTCTGACCGCCATTCTACTGTCGACGGTAGGTGTGATGGTCGGGATCATCATCACCGGCTCAAACTTTGGTGTGGTGATGAGCGGGGTTGGTATCATCGCCCTGGCGGGGATTGTCGTGAACAACAACATCGTTCTGATTGATACCTACAATCTGATCCGCTCTCAGGGTGTACCGCCCGTCGATGCAGCGCTGACAACCTGCGCCCAGCGTTTACGCCCGGTGTTGCTGACCACCATCACCACCATTCTGGGTCTGCTGCCGATGGTGTACCAGCTAACCATCGACCTGTTCGACCGCCAATGGTCGGTTGGTGCACCGTCTTCACAATGGTGGACTCAATTGTCGACCACCATTGCCGGCGGGCTGATCTTTGCGACCATCCTGACGCTGATTTTCACGCCCGCCATGCTCATACTGATTGAACAGGCGCGAGGCTTCGGTGGTACCTTGAGACAGATTCTGGGCCGGCTGTCGCCATTCTCCCGGCGAAGAGCCAAAGTGCGCGAATCCGACGCCTGATCCAACAAGGCACCCAACCCCGGCACTGGCCGGGTTTTTTTATTCAGCGTTCTTACCCTCCTTTACACTCTACGCCTTGCGTTACCCGGGCGTTTGTTTAGCCTTTGGAAGCAAGGTGTCAATGCGTTCAGCCCCTCCCGGCTCATCCTCTTTAAAGGCGATTCATCGCATGCGAAACGGGTTTTATTGCATACTGATTATCGGATTCAGTCTGGCGCACGGGTCTCATGCCCACGCCGAAACCGACCTTGCTGACGTGGCCCGTGACTACACTACCTGGCTGAATCAGATCGAGAACAACGCTTTTACCTTCGAGCAATTGCAAGACCGCGAAGATCATCCCCTCTACCCTCACCTGGCCACTCACTGGGTAGAGCACAACCTTGAGCGTACCGATGCGGCCTGGTTTCAGGCCTTTCTGGCAACCCCAGAGCATCAGCCAGCCGCCTGGACAACCCGCAGCGCCTGGTCGAATGAACTGGCTCGGCGCGAAGCCTGGTCCCCTTACCTGAATTATCTGGCCGCCAGTGGCAGCGCAGGAACCGATTGCCAGCCATTACGCGCACGGGAAGCGCTGGGGGAAACCATCCCGATTGAGGAAATCAAATCAACCTGGCTCGTTGGCCGCGGCCTGGCCGATGCCTGCAGTCCCTACTTGGACCGCCTGACCGAGCTCGACGAGTTCAACGACCTGGTTTGGCAGCGCCAGTTACTGGCGTTTTCCGCGCGCAGTAGCAGCCTGATCCACTACCTGAATACCCGTTATACCGAGCCTGACTGGCAAACGCGCGGTGACTGGCTGGTCGAGGTCTACAACGACCCGACACGCATTACCTCCCAGTTCTACCACCCGGACAAAGCCTGGCATCGTGAGCTGGCACTGGCTGCGGTAGACCGTATGGCCTACCTGAAGCCCGAGAACACGTCGAACCTCTGGGTCGCCCTGATTCGCAGCACCCCGTCTTTCACCCAGGCGCAGGTTCGGCAAGTGTCCGAACATCTGGGCATTGCCATGGCGAAGCTGGCACTGCCCCAGGCAGATTATTGGCTGGCAATTGCCGACCCGGAGCGCCAGTCCAACGAGGTGCAACACTGGCGGTTGCAATTGGCACTGGTCAGAAACGACTGGTCAGGGGTGCTCGACCTGTACGAAGCATTGCCCGACTCCCTCCAATACCGCGACCAGTGGCAATACTGGTCCGCTGAAGCGCTGTATCACAACAACGAAAAGGCGGCCGCCCGAACTCGCTTGGAAGCCGTGTCGCAACAACGATCCTACTATGGTTTTCTGGCGGCCAGTCACCTGGGTCGTCCAGCCGCCCTGAATCCGGCAAACAGCCTACGGCTTGATGATATTGAACGGGCATTGTCCCAGCGTGCAGCATTACAGCGCGCTCGGCTGTTGTTTATGGCGGGTGATCTCGAACGCGCGCAAATTGAATGGAACCTGGACGTAAGACCTCTGTCGGCCGAGCAACAATTTGCAGCTGCCCACCTCGCGGCCGAATGGCAGTGGTATCACAAGGCATCGCAAACAGTCGGCTGGAGCGGCCGCTTTGACGAGCTGGATCTGCGCTACCCAACCCCCTGGAACGACCTGGTCACGCAAGTCTCGGAACAGCACCAGGTGCCGCCCTATTGGATTTACGGGGTCATTCGTCAGGAGAGTGGCTATATGACCCGGGCGGTGTCGTCGGCAGGCGCTATGGGGTTAATGCAACTGATGCCCTACACCGCTCAGCATTTATCGGATACCGATGGCCTGGGACTGACCGCCGACTCTGACATCACGGAACCTTTGATCAATCTGGATCTTGGCACCCGCTACCTGGCCCGCATGATGGCCCGCTACGACAACCCCGTCTACGCAACGGCTGCCTATAACGCAGGGCCATCCCGGGTAGACCGGTGGAAGGAGCGCTACCCCAGTGATCTGAGCGTCTGGATCGAATCGATCCCCTTCGACGAAACTCGTGGCTACGTCAAATCGGTTTTGACCTACGCGCAGATCTATGCCAACCGGGACCAGATCGACTGGACACTGGCACAATGGCTACAACCGGAACAGGTCGCGGATCTCGACGATTAATTCGACACCCAATCTCCGCTATCCCCGGTACGCAGTTTGGTCACGCCGCGGCTCACCGCGTTGACGCCAAAAACGGTACGTCCATCGAAGCGACAGGCTGACTTCAGCAATGACGCTGTCGCTTTCTCAAAGACTCCGGTTTTCGGATTTATCGATGGAATGTTGCAACGTTCACACACCTTCAGCAGGGCCAGCATACCCTCGTCAAGGTGCCACTCGCCAAGAGCAAGCTCCTCACTCGCAGGCAGACCGTCAACCACCACATTGGGTCTGAAACGGCGCTGTTCGAGACTCAGGCCAGTGGTGTTAACCAGCTCGTCTAGACTGGCCTGATTGCACACCAGCAACGGATACCCATCGGCAAAGCCCACGCGCTCGTCATCACTGGCCTGTGCATCTGGTACCCGACGCTCACTGGCGTCGCCCAGCCAAACCAGTCGCACGGTCATACCCAGCTGTTCAGAAAACCATTCAGAGGCTGTGGTGTCTACTTCATAGCCGGTCAGTTCATCCTTCCAGACGGTAACCGTGATTTCCGGATAAGTCTGCGACGATTGAGGGACAGGCAACAGGAGGGTGTGACCTTTGGGTGAGGTAACCTGAATGCGGCCATCAACCTGAGCCAGGCGATACAACGCCATCAACATCTGACTGCGCTGGGTAACAAAGCGGCCGCGCTCATCGACCAGCATCCAGCGGCGATCCCCCATCGGGCCGTTGTGATCAAAACTGAGGGAATCTACCTGAAGGCCGGCCAATGACTTGACCGGATAAACCCAAAGCTCCCTGACTGACACCTGATAAGACATGCACATTGCTCCCCGACAGTGAATCGGCTATTGGAGCAGAGACGGCCTCAGTCTACCAGTGCTTCGATGCGTTCCTTCACCAGGTTGGCCAGTTGTTCCGGGTGAAACTTCGACAAAAAGGCGTCACAGCCGACTTTTTCAACCATGGCCTTATTGAACTGTCCACTCAGAGAGGTGTGCAGCGCGATATAAAGATTTTTCAGCCTCGGGTCGCTGCGAATTTCCGTGGTCATCCGATAGCCGTCCATTCGTGGCATCTCGGCATCGGTTACCAGCATCAGCAGCCTCTTTTCCAAAGGCGTATCGGATTCATCCGCCAGCCGGCGCAACAGAGCCAGTCCCTCAACACCATCCATCGCCCGGTGCACGATCAAACCTAATGATTCAAAGGTTGACGATGCCTGCGTCAGCGCCGTGTGGGAATCATCGACCATAACAATTTCACGACCCTGCGCTTTGGCGACAAAGTCGCCCTGCATGATTTCATCGGGCAGGCGGGCATCCATCGGTGCAATTTCAGCCAGCACCTTCTCGACATCGATGATTTCAACAATACGCTCTTCGTGGTGGGTAATGGCGGTTAAATAGTGATGACGACCGGCCCCGGAAGGTGGCGGGAGAATTTCTTCCCAGTTCAGGTTGACGATACGATCAATCTGACCAACCAGAAACGCCTGAACCGTGCTGTTGTATTCGGTGACAATGATGGTCGAGTCTTCGGTTTCCGGGGTAGCCCGCATGCCAATTGCAAGACTGAGGTCCATAACCGGAATGGCACGGCCGCGCAGGTAAACTACGCCGATGACGGCCCGATGACGCTGTGGCATGCGGGTTACTTTGGGCAACGCCATTACTTCCTGAACCTTGAACACGTTGATCGCGTAGGTCTGCTGCCCGTTCAGACGAAACATCAGAATTTCAAGACGGTTTTGCCCAACCAGGTTGGTGCGACTATCGACACTGCTGAGTACACCCGCCATCTGACTCTCCTGGCTCATTGACTGCGATTAATAATTAGCAGGCTGTTGAAATTCGTAGAATTTCGTCCGCCTGCTACCGGAACACGGTTGTTCCGGCAAAATCGATGACAGTTAAGTCATTGATATTGGCAGAGAAGCGGAAATCGCAATTTTCGCTTCCCGTGTTCTAAAAAAGGCAGGATGCCTTTTTCAACAAGCTGTGTGATGTATCGGCTCAGTTTAGTAGAGCTGGAGCTAAAACACGATGATTAACCACCAGCCACAGCGGGAGCAAAGCCTTCACACTGGCAACTGCTGGCATCTACCTGCAAGACCCGGCCCGCACGAGACAGCGGTAACCAGTCATCCACCAGGCTGTTGGCCGCAGTGCACCGCAAGCCATCGCTGTAAGGACCAAGATAACGGATCTGACCATCCGCACCGGTCAGGGCCAGCATTGGGCCGGGGGAATCGGGAAAATAAGCGGGAGACAAGAGGTCAGCCAGGTCAGCACCCAAGAACGCATCACCGGCCTGATAGCGGTGATAGCCCAGCTCACCAGCGCGGTTACTGAGGTCAGCCGCATGCTCGCCGGTGAAAAATCGGCACAGACACCCTTTGGGCATCAGATGCACCAGGGCCGGGTGTTCCAGTGGCTGTTCATCGACCCAGGTCTGCCAGTCGGCACCCCAGGCTGCGACATTGGTGACCGACTCACCAAACCAGCCAAGATAGTGCGCCCGAAACCCAAGCGTTAACGCGCCAAGAAGCAGCGCACCGACCGCCACCCCGAGTATTGCTCGCCACGGCCTTGTGCGCTGCGAGTAATCACCTTCAGACGCCATCAACGATTTATCGAAGCGTATCGCAACGACCCCACTCACATTGCATCAGCACATAACTGCTGTCGCTGCACACGGCATCGTAAACTTCCAGCGGCCACTCATTACGCAAAATGGAAACCTGAGGCTGGTTACACCCCTGCGCCTGAAGTTTTTGCTCGACCACAAACAGAGACCGGCCATAGCGGCGATAGCGGGCATTGATCACCCTTGCCTGATCCACATCAGCCATTTGCTGTTTTTCGTCGTTCTGTAAGGTCACCAGCGTTTCGAAATGATCGGAATTGCGGCTCAGGTCCCGCTCACCGTCCTGAAACGCTGTCAATTCGCGCTCGCAGTTGCGCTCGGGCCGGCCGTCCAGCCAATCGGTTACCTGCTCGCTGGCGTCTGACTGCACCATCTCAATGACCTGCATCGACAGGTAAGCGCGCTGATCTTCAATTGGGGCCGTTTGCTGATCCCAGTTCAATTGCAACAAGCCATAATCGGCCGCACTGACAGCAGCGCCGTTGCGACGCCACCAGTCGCGTTGCGTCTGGGTTGCCTTGGATTCGAGTTGAGGGCTTAGCGACTGGCACTGACTGGCCAGCTCGCGCAGGCTGGCATCTGTGGTCAGGGCATAGTGAATGGCTTCACTGCGGGGGGTGGGCAAGCTGGCACAC
>ERZ1699650.222-NODE-222-length-10597-cov-3.615633_pt1 | contig 10597 bp, 8 predicted proteins | sample MGYA00581512_ERZ1699650 | MGnify/ENA primary metagenome ERZ1699650 (study PRJEB42348, sample SAMEA6618698) | metagenome | isolation source: Polyester-degrading enrichment culture growing on monomer terephthalic acid, Te | collected 2019-05-17 ... | reverse complement strand
GTCATGATCTCGGTCAGCGTGCGGGCCTGCAGCTCCGGCGACAGCCGCGGCAGGATCAGATTGGCGGTGGCAGCCTGCGGCTCGGCGCCCATCGCCCAGATATCGCCGAGCGCATGCACCGCGGCAATACGGGTCATCACCACCGGGTCTTCGGTCACTGCGCGCAGGTGGTCGGTGCTGAGCACCTGTTTGACGCCGCCCGTGGTCAGCAGCGCCGCGTCATCGCCGGGCAGCGGGGTGATGTCATCGCGGGCGGCGCCGGGCAGCGGGGTGAGGGCGGCGCGCAGGGCGCTGCGCCCCACCTTAGCGCCGCAGCCGCCGCACATCGGCTTGCCGCCCAGCGCCTCGCGCAGGCCCAGCGCGTGCACCTCGGGCAGGGCGGGCTGGCCCATGGCCGGCAGATCGCGGAACTTTGCCATGAAGGCCCAGTCGATCCGGTCCTTCCAGCGCCACATGGCGGCGCCGGCCAGCGTCGTGCCCAGGCGCTCTCCCAACGCGGATTTTGCGCCCAGCGAGATCAGTTTCAGATAGTCCTTCTGCGGGCGGTAACGCCGCATGGACTGGCCCGAGAGCGCCGCGCGCAGGTTGTCGAACAGCACCGGCGACTGGCGCACCGCATAAACGCCGGCCTTGGGGCGCGGGTCAAACGCCATATGGGCGCAGTCGCCGGCGGCAAAGACATCCGGGTCCGAGCTTTGCAGGGTTTCGGAGATGGTGATGAAGCCGCCGTGCATCTGCAGCCGGCTGTCCGCCAGCCAGCCATAGGGGCGGGCGCCGGCCGCGCCTGTGGTGAAGTCCGACAGCACCTCGCGCCCGTCCGCCAGCAGGATGCGGTCTGCCAGCACCTCGGCGACGGGGGCGTTTTCCAGGAGGGTGACGCCCTGTCCGGTCAGCGCCCGGCGCAGGTGCAGCTGCGCGCGCTTGCCGATGGCGGTGAAGGCCTGCGCGCTGTCGATCAGCGTCGCCTGCGCCAGCCGCCCGCGCGATTTCAGCGCATGGGCCATGGCGAGGATCAGCTCGGCCCCGGCAACGCCGCCGCCGATCACCGCCACATGGGCCGGGCCATCGCCGGTGCGGAAGGCGTCCCAGACTTGCGCGAAGTCGCCCAGCGGTTTCGCCGGGATGCCGTGTTCCGCAAAGCCCAGCAGATCCGGCATGTCCGAGGTGATGCCGATATCGACCGAGGCCACATCATAGGCGATGGGCGGGCGGCCCGGCACATGGACCAGTTTGGCGGCGGTGTCGATATGCTCTGCCGTGCCCAGCACCACGCGGGCGCCTGCGAAGCGCGCGAGCTTCACCAGGTCGATGTCCAGCTCTTCGCGCGTGTAATGCCCGGCAGCAAAACCGGGCAGCATGCCGGAATAGGGCGCGGCCGGGCCGGGGTTGATCACTGTCAGCCGGGTGCCGGCCAGCCGGGTCATGCCCCATTTCTTCAGCACCAGCGCGTGGGCGTGGCCGCCCCCGATCAGAACCAGATCCTTGGTCAGGGGCAGGCGGGGGGCGTCCATGTCAGGGCCTTTCCGGGCATCGGCCGCGCGCGGCGGCCCGTGATGTTACTGGTCGCTGTCTTCTGGCAGATCATGGGTCGCCCAGCTGCTGTCGCCGCAGGGCTCGGGCAGGCTGTCTTTGCTTTCCCGCTGGTGGATATGCACCTTGGCAATGAAATGCGCGGTGATCGGCGCCGTGAGGAACAGGAACAGGGTGATCATCAGCTCGTGCAGCGACAGATGCCCTTCGAAGGCGATCGCATGCAGCATCGAGGCCAGCAGCACCCCGCCGACGCCCAGCGTGGTTGCCTTGGTCGGCGCGTGCAGGCGGGACATCGGGTCATTGAGCTTGATCAGCCCGTAGGAGCCGACAATGCCGAAGATGCCGGCGGTGATCAGGAAGCCGGAGATCAGAAGGTCTGCGAGGGTTTCCATGGCCATCTCCTCACTCGATGATATTGCCGCGCAGGATGAAGCGCGCATAGGCCACGGTGGAGACAAACCCCAGCATGGCGATGATCATGGCGGCCTCGAAGAAGATCTCGGTGCCCTGCGACATGCCGTAGAGGATCATCAGCGCGATGGCGTTGATGAACATCGTGTCCAGCGCCAGGATCCGGTCGGCCACATTGCCCGCGGTGATCACCTTCCAGAGGTTCATCAGGATCGCGGCGGCAAAACAGACAAAGGCGAAGGTGGTGGCTGCGGCGATCATTCGAAAATCTCCATCAGGCGGCGTTCGTAGCTGTTCTTGATCTCGTCCCGTACCGCCTCCGGATCCGGGGCGTCCAGGCAGTGCACCAGCAGCGCATGGCCCTGGGAGGAGACTTCGGCGGTGAGGGTGCCGGGGGTCATGGTGATGGTGCCGGCCAGCATGGTGATCGCCTCGGGGGTTTTCAGGTCCAGCGGCACGGTGACCCAGTTGGGCCGCCGGTCCTCGTTGCGCTTGAACAGCACGATGCGGGCGACGATCACATTGGCAATGACGATATCCCACAGCACCACGGCGATGTATTCGGCGATCATCAGCGGATTGCGCAGGCGCGGGCGGTTGGGCCAATAGGGGCGGGTCACGAAGGGGATGAACAGCCCGAGGCCAAGCCCGAACAGGAGCGAGTTCAGCGTCCAGCTGGCGGCCAGGAACAGCCAGCTGAGAGTCAGGAGAAGGGTCAGAACAGGGTGCGGCACCAGCCGCCTCAGGATGGGCATCACTCACTCCTCCCCAGAACGGTGTCAAGATAGGCAGACGGGTTGAACAGCTGCTGTGCCGTGGCCTCGGCATAGGCCATCATCGGGCCGGCAAAGACCGTCAGCAGCACCAGCCCCGCCAGCAGGCCGAAGATCGCCACGAAGGGCAGGGCAGGAACGGCGGCAGGCGCGGTTACTTCCGGCTGATCCTCTGCTTCCGCTTCTGCTTCTTCCGGCTCGGCAGCCAGGCTGGCGTCATGGCATTTCCAGAAAACTTCGCTGCCTGCCCGGGCAAAGCCGACGATGGTGACCAGCGAGCCGGTCAGGATCACGGCCCAGATCCAGGAGGAGAGCTCCGCGTCGCGGGCCGCGTCCAGCACCAGCAGCTTGCCGACGAACCCCGACAGCGGCGGCATGCCTGCCATGGCGATGGCGCCGCCGAAGAACAGCGCCGAGATCAGCCCGCTCTGCGCCATCGGGGCGGTGGCGGTGAGGGCGCCGCCGCGGCGCTCCATCACCTGGTCGGCGACCAGGAACAGCACCGCCGTCGCCAGCGTGGAGTGGACCGTGTAGTAGAGCGCCGCAGCGGCGGCCTGAGGCGTGAACAGCGAGATGGCAATCAGCAGCGTGCCCATGGAGGCGATGGCGCCGAAGGCCACCAGCCGCCCGATCTCGCGCCCGCCCAGCACGCCAATGGCGCCGGCGGCCAGCGTCAGCATGGCGGCAGGCAGCAGCCAGTCTCCGGCGAGGCCTGCGGTGGCTTCGGCGCCGGGGCCGAACACCAGCGTGTACATCCGCAGGATGGCATAGGCGCCGACCTTGGTCATGATGGCAAACAGGGCCGCCACCGGCAGCGGCGCATTGGCATAAGAGGCCGGCAGCCAGAAGTGCAGCGGCAGCACCGCCGCCTTGATGGCAAAGACCAGCAGCAGCAGCAGCGCGCCGACGCGCAACAGGGCGGTGTCCCCGGCCGGGATTTCCGCCGCGCGCATGGCCAGATCGGCCATGTTCAGCGTGCCGGTCACCGAATAGAGCGTGCCAAGCGCAAACAGGAACAGGGTGGAGCCCAGGAGGTTGTAGACCACATATTGCACGCCCGCCTGCAGCCGCACGGTGCCGCCGCCGTGGATCATCAGCCCGTAGGAGGCGATCAGCAGCACCTCGAAGAAGACGAACAGGTTGAAGGCGTCGCCGGTCAGGAAGGCGCCGAGGATGCCCATCAGCTGGAACTGGAACAGCGGATGGAAATGGCGGCCGCGGGCGTCCCAGCCCGATCCGATGGCATAGAGCACCACCGCCAGCGCCAGCAGCGTGGTGAGGGTGATCATCAGCGCCGACAGCCGGTCCAGCACCAGCACGATGCCGAAGGGCGCGGGCCAGTCGCCCAGCTCGTAGACCTGCACGGTGCCGTCATAGGCCTGGCTGGCCAGGCTCAGGGCCAGCGCGCAGAGCAGCACCGTGCTGGCGACCGAGAACACCCGCTCCAGCGGCAGGTGATGGCGCAGAACCATCACCATGAACGGCGCGACCACCGCGGGCAGCACCACGGGAGCGATCAGAAGATGGTTCATGCGTCTTCTCCCGCCTCAGGCGCGGTTTCTGTCATATTGATCTCGTCGCTGCGGGACGAGAGATAGGCGCCGAGCGCGATCATCACCACCACCGCGGTCATCCCGAAGGAAATCACGATGGCGGTCAGCACCAGCGCCTGCGGCAGCGGGTCGGTATAGGCCGCCTCGGCGTATTTGTTCAGCACCGGCGGCGCGCCCACGGCCAGGCGGCCGGTGGCAAACAGGAAGACGTTCACCGCGTAGGTGACCAGCGACAGGCCCAGAATCACCGGGAAGGTGCGCCTGCGCAGGATCAGGTAGACGCCGCATGCGGTCATCAGGCCAACGGCGGATGCCAGCAGGAGCTCCATGCTCAGGCCTCCAGTTTTTCTTGTTCGGGCACGTCGTCACGGGCCGGGTTGATGTCCATGGCGTGTTCGCTTTTGATGCCGGGCTGCCAGGCGAAGCGGGCGAGGCTCTCCAGCGCCAGCATCACCGCGCCGACCACGGCGAGGAAGACGCCCAGGTCGAACAGCGCGGCGGTGGCCCATTCGAACTCCTCCAGCGGGCCCCATTGGATGTAGCCGAAGGCGCTGGTCAGGAAGGGCAGATCGTTGAACCAGGCGCCCATGCCGGTGGCCGCCGCGATCAGCACGCCGCAGCCGATAATGCCGTGAAAAAAGACCCGCTGGCGCTCGGCCGCCCAGGAGAAGCCGGAGGCCATGTACTGCATGATCACGGCAATGGCGGCGACCAGGCCGGCAATGAAGCCGCCGCCGGGATCATTATGGCCGCGGAAGAAGATGAAGGCGGCGGCCAGCAGCGCCAGCGGCATCATCACGCGGGTTGCAACGACCATCATCATCGGGTGGGCATCGCCCGCCTGCGGCAGGTCGGGCTTGCGGTTCAGCAGGTAGGCGCGGACCCCGGAGCCCAGGATCGCCTCGGTCAGGGCAAAGATCACCAGCGCGGCAATGCCCAGCACGATGATCTCGCCGAAGGTGTCAAAGCCGCGGAAGTCGACCAGGATCACGTTCACCACATTGGTGCCGCCGCCGCCCTTGTAGGAATTGGCGAGGTGGAAGTCCGAGATCGAAGGCAGCACGAAGTCGCGCGTCAGCAGCGCATAGATCAGCCCGGCCGACCCGAGGCCGGCAACGGCGGCGATGCCCATGTCGCGCAGCCGCGCGGGCAGCGGTGTCTCCACCGGGGTTTCCTTCGGCATGAAGTTCAGCGCCAGCAGCATCAGCACGATGGTGACCACCTCGACCGAAATCTGGGTCAGCGCCAGGTCGGGCGCGGAGAGGTAGTTGAACGACAGCGACACAATCAGGCCGACCACGCCGATCAGCACCAGCGCCAGCAGGCGGTTGCGGTGCTTCAGCACCACGGCGACGGTGGCCGCCATCAGGCAGAACCAGCCGATCAGCGGCAGCAGCCCGGCCTCCTGCACCGCATGGACCGGCGCGCCGAGGCTGCCAGTGCGGTAGGCGTAGTAGCCCATGACGGTGGTGAACAGCACCATGACCGCGGCATAGCGGGTGATCGACCCGTTGTGCAGCGCATCGGTGACACCGCGCGCCAGCCGGGCCAACCCGTCCACCAGTGCTTCGAAGATCACCTTGGCCTCGGGGCGGGGCATGGCGTTCCAGAAGGCCTCCAGCCGCCGGTGCTGGCTGAGGAACAGCAGACCGCCGGCCACCGCGAAGGCGGACATGAACAGCGCCGGGGTGACCCCGTGCCAGAGCTTCAGCGAGAAATAGGGCAGCTCGCCGCCAATGACCGCACCGGCGGCGGCGCTGACCAGCGGGCCGGCCACGCCGCTGGAGTTGAGGCCGATGAAGACAACCAGCACCACCAGCAGGGCCGGCGCCAGCCACAGGCCTGCGGGCGGGTCATGCGGCGCGGCCGGGTAGTCGTCGCGCTTCGGCCCCAGGAAGACATGGGCGATGTAGCGGAAGGAATAGGCAGCGGAGAAGATGGCCGCCGCAACCGCCAGCGCCGGGATCACCGCGTGCGAGCCGAGCCAGGTGGTGTGGAAGGCTTCCTCCAGCATCATTTCCTTGGACAGGAAACCGTTCAGCGGCGGAATGCCAGCCATCGACAGCGAGGCGATAATGGCGATGGTGAAGGTGATCGGCATCAGCTGGCGCAACCCGCCGAGCCGCTTGATGTCGCGGCTATGCGCCGCGTGGTCGACAATGCCCGCCGACATGAACAGCGCCGCCTTGAAGGTCGCGTGGTTGATGATGTGGAAGACCGCGGCCACGGCGGCGATCTTGGTGCCGAACCCCAGCAGCATGGTGATCAGGCCCAGGTGGCTGACGGTGGAAAACGCCAGCAGCGCCTTCAGGTCGTCCTTGAACAGCGCAATCACCGCGCCGGTGACCATGGTCACAAGCCCGGTGGTGGCGACGATGTAGAACCACTCTGGCGTGCCGGCCAGCACCGGCCACATCCGCGCCATCAGGAACAGCCCGGCCTTCACCATGGTCGCGGAGTGCAGGTAGGCCGACACCGGCGTCGGCGCGGCCATGGCGTGCGGCAGCCAGAAATGGAACGGGAACTGCGCCGATTTGGTGAAAGCCCCCAGCAGGATCAGGATCAGCGCCGGCAGGTAGAGCGGCGAGGCCTGGATCGCCTCTTTCTGCTGCAGGATATCGGTGAGGTCGTAAGAGCCGGCGATATTGCCGAGGATCAGCATGCCGCCGATCATCGCCAGCCCGCCGGACCCGGTCACCGCCAGCGCCATCCGCGCGCCCTGGCGGCCTTCCGGCAGGTGCTTCCAGTAGCCGATCAGCAGGAAGGAGGACAGCGAGGTCAGTTCCCAGAACACCAGCAGCATCAGGATGTTGTCCGACAGCACAATGCCCACCATCGCGCCCTGGAACAGCAGCAGGTAGCTGTAGAACTGCCCCATCGGATCTTCGCGCGTCAGGTAGAAGCGCGCATAGAGGATGATCAGCAGGCCCATGCCGAGGATCAGCCCGGCAAACAGGAACCCCAGCCCGTCGAGGAAGAAATTTGCGTTGAGCCCCAGACCCGGCAGCCAGTCGATAGAGGCCTGGATGACCTCGCCGCGCAGCACGGCCGGCGTGTGCAGCATCAGCCCGGTGAACGCCAGCAGCGTGGTGAACCCGGCGGCTGAGGCCGCCGCATTGCGGCCGGCGCGGATCAGAAGGGCGGGAAAAACCGCACCAAGAAAGGGCAGGGCCGCAATCAGAAACAGGCTCACTGTCAGGTCTCCTCCGTCATCCGGCAAATTTCATTGCCTTGATAGCTGTAATACCCTGCCGGCACAGAGAGGCAACCCTTGAGGCACTCCATTGGCGGGCGGCGATCCGGCCAGGATCCGGCCCGGGCGGGCACATTGCCTGTGCAGATGGGGGCTGGCCGGCCCGCTGACAAGAAGTTGAACGCTGAACCATTGCGCAAAGCCGCAAAATCCGTGCGCAATGGCAGCAGGATAAATCCTGTGGAGGGTGCAATGGCCGGACAACAGAACGGTCCGGGGCAGTTGAGCCGCCGCAGCCTGCTGGCGGGCGGCGCGGTGCTGGCTGGCGCGCTGGCGGCAGGGTATTGGCGGCGCAGCCGGGTGCCGGACCACGGTCTGGAGAAGATCAGCGCCGCCGAGGCGCACCGGCGGGCCGCAGCAGGAGAGATCCTGCTGGTCGATATCCGCACGCCGCGGGAATGGCGCCGCACTGGCCTCGGCACAAGCGCCGTGCCGATCGACATGCGGCGGCAGGATTTCCTGGATGCGCTGGCCGCGGCCGGCGGCGGCACGGGCCGCCCGGTTGCGCTGATCTGCGCCCGCGGCGGCCGCTCGGCCCGCATGGCGCTGCGGCTGCAGCAGGCGGGCTATGCGCAGATCATTGATGTTGCCGAGGGCATGCTGGGGTCCGGGGCAGGGCCGGGCTGGATTGCAGCCGGGCTGCCGGTGGCCGCATGGGACGGCTAGGCGCGGCGCTGGCGGTCCTGCTGGGCTGGGCGGGCGCCGCTGCGGCCTGCGGCACGGCGGGTGGCGTCTGCGCGGTTGACGGCGGCAGCTACCGGATCGTGCTGCCGGACGCGGCGGCGGGATCCTTGCCAGCAGTGGTTTTTCTGCATGGCTATGGCGGCAGCGGCGCGGGCATCCTGAAGAACAAGGCGCTTGTGCAGGCGGTCACCGGCCGCGGCTATGCGCTGATCGCGCCGGATGGCACCATGCGGAGCAGCGGCAGCCGCCGGTCCTGGGTGTTCCGGCCGCATTCGCAGGGGCGCGACGAGGCACGGTTCTTCGCAGAGGTTCTGGAGGATGCGGCGCAGCAGTTCGGGGTCGATGCCGCCGCCACCGTGCTGGCCGGGTTCTCCTCCGGCGCTTTCATGGTGAACTACCTGGCCTGCAGCACCCCGGATCTCTTTGCCGCCTACGCGCCGGTCTCCGGCAGTTTCTGGCGGCCGCAGCCCGAAGCCTGCGCCGGCCCGGTGCGGCTGTTCCACACCCACGGCTGGAGCGACGGCGTGGTGCCGCTGGAGGGCCGCCCGCTTGGCGGCGGCCGGTTCCTGCAGGGGGATGCCTTTGCCGGGCTGGAGCTGTGGCGGCAGACCAATGGCTGCGCCTCCCACGCGCCGCAGAAACGCTGGCAGGAGGGCGAATACATGATGCGCAGCTGGGATTGCGGCCCGGGCGCGGACATCCGGCTGGCGCTGTTTCCCGGCGGCCACATGGTTCCGGACGGCTGGACGTCCCTGATGCTGGACTGGGTCGAGAGCGGCGCGGTGCAGCCGCGCTAGCGCTCCCGCCCGTCCTTCAGGCATCTTGCGATGCCATCACCCGGTTGGGCCGGGCTCATGTATCGGTGCATCGCTGATGCGCCGGAATGGGACGGGAGGGGGCGCCGGCTTATTCAGCCGGTCCGCGGGCCGCCAGATAGGCTTGCAGCGCGTGCCGGGCGCTGTGCGCCGCGCGGGCCACGGCAGGTTCGGCAATCACCTCGCGGGTGGCCATCCAGGCGGCGGCGCGGCGGCGCAGGGGCAGGCCGGAGACCGCCGACAGCGGCACCGCCAGCGACAGCGACAGGGCGATCGGGATGAGCCACAGCGACACCACGCCGCCCGCGATGCCGGCCCAGAGCGCAAGCCCGCTGAGGGTTTCCACCGCATGGGCCAGCATCAGCGTTCCCAACCCGTATTGCCCGCCGTTGCGGGCCTGCGGCGACCAGCCGCGCTGCTGCCCCAGCAGGGTCCGGAACACCGCGATCATCTGCTGCACCATCAGCACCGGCGCATAAAGCACGGCAAGCAGGATTTCAGACAGCGCAGAGAGCGCAAAGCGCCCCGGCCCGCCGTAATCGGCCAGCCGCGCGCCGGTCAGCGGCAGGGCGGCAATGGCCAGCAGCTTGGGCGCCAGCAGCAGGGCGTAGATCAGCAGGATCACCAGCACAAGTCGCGGTTCGGACATGTCGGGCAAGGACGGCATCGTCGGGAGGGCCTCGCTGAAATAGACGAGGACCGACGCCTCTTCGCTGCGCCCGACCAGCGCCCAGATCACCAGCAGCGTGAACCACAAGGGCGCCATCAGGTAGCTGACCGCCCCGTGCAGCAGGTGAAACCGCGAGACCGCCCGGAAGCCGCGCGCGCCCAGCAGCCGCAGGTGCTGCAGATTGCCCTGGCACCAGCGCCGGTCGCGCAGGATGTGGTCGGTCAGCGTCGGCGGGGTTTCCTCGTAAGAGCCGCGGATGCGGGGCAGGAAGCGGACGCGCCAGCCGGCCCGGCGCAACAGGCCTGCCTCGACAAAGTCATGGCTCATGATCCCGGTCTCGCGGCCCCGGCGGCCGCGCAGCGCCGGCAGGCCTGCACAGGCGGCAAAGGCACGGGTGCGGATAATGGCGTTGTGGCCCCAGTAGTTGCCTTCGTGGCCGGCCCAGAGGGCCAGCCCCTCGGCCAGCGCCAGCCCGTAGGCGCCGCTGGCGAACTGCTGCATGCGCCCGAAGACCGACCGTGCGCCGATCAGCTGCGGCAGGCTCTGGATCAGCCCGGCCGCCGGATCGCGCGACAGCGCATCAGCCAGCCGCCGCACCGCCTTGCCGGTCATCAGGCTGTCCGCATCCAGCACCAGCACCGCCTCATAGCCGCCGCCCCAGCGGCGCACCCAATCGGCGATATTGCCGGCCTTGCGCCCGGTATTTTGCGCGCGGCGGCGGTAGTATAGCGGAATGTCTTCACCCGACTGCGCCCTCAGGGCTGCGACGCCTGCGCGCTCCTGCTGCGCCAGTGCCGGGTCCCGCGTGTCGGACAGGATGAACATGGCATAGCTGTGACTTCCGCCGCGGGCGCGCAGTTCTTCAAGCATGGAACGCGCATTGCCGAGCACGAAACACGGGTCCT
>ERZ1699650.221-NODE-221-length-10613-cov-3.218981_pt1 | contig 10613 bp, 8 predicted proteins | sample MGYA00581512_ERZ1699650 | MGnify/ENA primary metagenome ERZ1699650 (study PRJEB42348, sample SAMEA6618698) | metagenome | isolation source: Polyester-degrading enrichment culture growing on monomer terephthalic acid, Te | collected 2019-05-17 ... | reverse complement strand
ACATCCACTTGTGGAAATCCAGCGCGATCGAATGGGCGCGCCCGATACCGTCCGAGAGGCTCCGGTAAGGCTCATCGGCAATCCGCGTCCAGGCGCCGAAGGCGCCGTCCACATGCAGCCACAGCCCTTCGTCCGACGCCGCATCCGCCAGCGCGTTGAGATCATCGAACAGCCCCAGGTCCACCGACCCGGCGGTGCCGACCACCAGGAACGGCAGCGCGCCGGCTGCTTTGTCCGCGGCAACCATCGTGCGCAGCGCGTCAGTATCCATGCGGCCGTCCTTCAGCGGCACCTTGCGCAGGTTGTCCGCGCCGATGCCCAGAAGCTCCACTGCCTTCAGGGTGGCATTGTGCACGCCCTCGCCCGCATAGGCGGTCAGCCGCACCGGACCCTGGCCCGCCTTGCGCACATCCTGCAGCACCTTCACCCGCGCCGCCTGAAAAGCGATCACTGTGGCCTGCGAGGTGCCGGTGACCAGCACCCCGCTGGCGCCCTCCGGCATGCCCATCTTCGCCCGCGTCCAGTCGATCACCGCGCGTTCCATCCGCACCGCGCCATGGTCGCGGCCGCCGAGGTTGCCGTTGATCACCGCGCCGGCCATGCCGGCAATCAGGTCCGAGGCCAGCCCGGTGCCCTGCACCCAGCCCCAGAACCGCGGGTGGGTATTGCCGCCGTGATGCGGCAGCACGTCCTGTTCGATGCGGGCCACCAGATCACCGCCCCGGCCGATGGCATAGCGGTCCTGCAGGTCCTCCGGCACTGGCTGCCAGGGGCGCTCCGCCGCCTGCTCCAGCTGGTCGATGCAGGCCTCCAGCATCTGCCGCGCCTGGGCCCGGAAGCCCTCCCAATCCTGCGGATCCAATCCCTTTTCAGCCAATGCCCGGCCTCCCTCTTTTGCCTTTGCGGCACTGTCTAGCGCGCCGCCAATAAGAAGTGCACCCCCTGTTTCGTGTCATAAGCCCTTCGAAAACGGCAGTTCCGGCCGGCCAAATCCCGCGCCCGCGCAGCTTATCCACAAGCCCCGCGCGCCCTCTTCCCCCTGTCCGGCGCGCATGCCATAATGGCGGCCAACAAAGACCAAGGAAGAGCAGCCCAACCACATGGCCGAAGACCTCCTCAGCCCCGCAGCCGCTGAAACCTATGACGCCTCCTCGATCGAGGTCCTTGACGGGCTGGAGCCGGTCCGCAAACGGCCGGGCATGTATATCGGTGGTACCGCTGAACGCGCCCTGCACCATATGGTGGCGGAGATCCTCGACAACTCGATGGACGAGGCGGTGGCCGGCCACGCCAGCCGCATCGAGGTGACGCTGAACGCCGATTACTCGGTCACCATCACCGACAACGGCCGCGGCATCCCGATCGACCCGCACCCCAAGTTCCCGGACAAATCGGCGCTGGAAGTCATTCTCTGCACCCTGCACGCGGGCGGCAAGTTTTCCGGCAAGGCCTATCAGACCTCCGGCGGCCTGCACGGCGTCGGCTCCTCGGTGGTGAACGCGCTGTCGGACTCCATGGTGGTGCAGGTGGCCAAGAACAAGGAACTGTTCGAACAGCGGTTTTCGCGCGGCCTGCCTCTCGGCGGGGTCGAAAAGATCGGCGCCGCCCCCAACCGCCGCGGCACCATGGTGACCTTCCACGCCGACGAGGAAATCTTCGGCCACCACCGCTTCAAGCCCAAGCGGCTGTTCACCCTGGCGCGCTCCAAGGCCTATCTGTTTTCCGGCGTCGAAATCCGCTGGAAAAGCCACATCGACGACAATGAGACCCCGACCGAGGCGACCTTCCACTTCCCCGGCGGACTGGCCGATTACCTTTCGGAAAACCTCGGCAAGGCAAGCACTTACGCCGACGCGCCTTTTGCCGGCAAGGTCGAGTTCCGGGAGAAGTTCGACGCCCCCGGCTATGTCGAATGGGCGATCAACTGGACGCCCAGCCGCGACGGCTTCATCCAGTCCTACTGCAACACCGTGCCCACCCCCGAGGGCGGCACCCATGTCACCGGCTTCTGGGCCGCGATCCTGAAGGGCATCAAGGCCTACGGCGAGCTGGTCAACAACAAGAAGGCGGCGCAGATCACCCGCGACGACCTGATGACCGGCGGCTGCGCGCTGGTGTCCTGCTTTATCGCCGACCCCGCCTTCGTGGGCCAGACCAAGGACCGCCTGTCGACCGAGATCGCCTCCAAAATGGTGGAAAACTCGGTCCGCGACCATTTCGACAACTGGCTCGCCGCCGACACCAAATCGGCCGGCGCGATCCTCGATTTCGTGATCCTGCGCGCCGAGGAACGGCTGCGCCGCAAGCAGGAGAAAGAGACCCAGCGCAAGACCGCCACCAAGAAGCTGCGCCTGCCCGGCAAGCTGACCGACTGCACCTCGAAGGACCGCTCCGGCACCGAGCTGTTCATTGTCGAGGGCGACAGCGCCGGCGGCTCCGGCAAGGGCGCGCGCAACCGCGTCAACCAGGCGCTGCTGCCGCTGAAGGGCAAGATCCTCAACGTGCTCGGCGCGGCGTCGTCGAAACTCGGCTCAAACGCCGAAATCAACGATCTTTGCGAGGCGCTGGGGGTCGGGCTGGGCACCAAATTCAACCTCGACGACCTGCGCTATGACAAGATCATCATCATGACCGATGCGGACGTCGACGGCGCCCATATCGCCTCACTGCTGATGACCTTCTTCTTCACCCAGATGCGGCCGCTGATCGACAACGGCCACCTGTACCTGGCCTGCCCGCCCCTGTTCCGCCTGACGCAGGGCGCGCGCCGCGTCTACTGCCTGGACGAGGCCGAGCGCGACATGTGGCTGGAAAAGGGCCTTGGCGGCAAGGGCAAGATCGACGTCTCGCGCTTCAAGGGCCTGGGCGAGATGGACGCCAAGGACCTGAAAGAGACCACCATGGACCCCACCACCCGGAAATTGATCCGGGTGACCATCGACGAGGACGAGCCGGGTGAGACCGGTGATCTGGTCGAGCGCCTGATGGGCAAGAAACCCGAGCTTCGCTACCAGTATATTCAGGAGAACGCGAAGTTCGTGGAGGAGCTGGATGTTTAGATCTAGCTCGCAAAAAGCTGGCCTAATCGTTGAAATCCAAGCGGCTGCAATTGCGGACGATATTGATGTTGCAAGTCTCTTAAGAAAGGCAAAAGTTGCAGCGATCAAGCTTAGGCAAGCTGACGCTTCAAAATGGATTGATAGCGAACTAGACGGATACAAAGGGCAATATGATGATCTCCCTGCCTATCGACAACTCCATGGGACACTTCGCGTAAAAAACCCGTACCACGGCCTACAGCCGTTTATTATCGACGACCCAGACACAGAAGAACTCGCTACACGGGTGCCAATGGGCGACGGAATCGCAACTTTGCAAAAGCTCCTTCGAAATCATCAGAAGGGTCACTTAATGTACAACATGCCGTCTGGGCATCGAAACATTTTGATGAGTTGGATGGAGATACCGCTTGAGCCAGTTCTACTTATCTCTCCATCGCAAATTGAGAACATACTAAACCAAGTCACGTCTATGGTTTTAAATTGGTCTCTTGAACTCGAAGCACAGGGCATTGTGGGAGAAGGAATGACATTCAAGCCAGAAGACGCCGCCAAAGCTACAGCTGTGACCAATAACATTTTCACTCAGAACGTTGGGCAAATTGGCGACAACAGCGACAATGCTGTGACACGAATTTCACAACGCTCTTATGGCGTCCAAAACGTTGACCAAAGAAAGCTATATGACTTCCTTCAGCAGGCCATTCCTGCAAGTGATATGCTGCCGGAGGACATTCGCGAAGAAGTCAAATGTAAGTTAATCGAAGTTCAAAACTCCGATAGTCACGAAAAGCAAGGCAGCATCCTACAAAGCGTAAAAACAGTTTTGGAAGGTGCAAGCGGAAATTTAGCTGCCAGTGGAATGCTGCAAATCTTGACCTCCGTGTTTGCCTAACAACACAAGGCCCGCGCCTGACCTTGGGAGGGCGTAAAGCGCCTTCCCGGGGGGAAGGTCAGGCGCGGGCCGTGCGGCTACCCCCCACGATCCAGGGGGCATCCTGCCGACGCCGCTCTTCGAATTGCGCTGTTGGGTGCGAAGGGCTCCGCCCGTCCACGCCTCAAACAGTCCCCCGGACTGTTTGTCCCTGCGGGAACCGGCGTGAACTCCCGGATGTAAGGTCAGGCGCGGGCCTTGCCGCTGCGCGCCACATCCCCGGGGAAGTCCTGCAAGCGCTGCACTTCGACTTGCGCGGTTGGGTGCGAAGGGCTCCGCCCGTCCGAACCTCAAACGCTCCCCCGGAGCGTTTGCCGCTGCGCGGACCGGTTCGAACTCCCCAAATACTCCCGTCCCGCTGCCCGGCAGGCGGCTATGCCGCCGGGAGGGGGAGGCTCCCACCGCAGGCCAGCCCCCGTCCGCGGGCGGAAAGCGCAGCGCCCGCCCAGTTTGCCGAGGGCAAACCTTCGGTTTGCCGGGGCGGACGGGCGCGGGCCGGGCCGCAAGCGCCCCGGCCGCTATCCTGCTCTAACACCTGCGTGAGCCCGCTTGCCGCCGCCCCCTGCGCCTCCCTACACTTCGCAGCAGCCACCGGGAGGGACGCCGCACATGGATTTCATTGCCGCCAACCAGCTGCCGCTGCTGCTGCTCTTCTTTGCAGCGGGCTGCGGCGCCACCCTCTTCCTGTTCCGCAAACCGGCCGGCCACCGCGCCTGGAAGCTGGCCGATCTGCTCTGGGTGCTCCTCGGCGGCGTTGGCGCGCTGGTGGCGGTGATCGCCGGCATCTATGCCGCCGACAGCTCGCGGCTGGAGCGCCAGATCGACATCGCCTATGCCGCCACCGCCGCCTTCGACCGCGACGCCGCCCGCTTCCGCCTGCGCTTTTGCGAGCCGGCCTATGACCCGGACACCGCGGTGTTGTGCGAAAAGGTCGAATTCCTCTCCGCCTCCACCGCCGGCAATGCCGAGCTGCCGCTGTTCATCGCCGTCACCGAAGAGGCCGCGCCGCGGCAGGGGCTGAACTTCCTGTTCGGCGGCCGCCGGCAGGGCATGGACGAAATGAAGGCGAAGGCCGACACCTTCGACCCGGAGCCTTTCCTTGTCTTCACCGCGCTGGACGCGCCGGCCCAGGCCGCCGTCGCCAATATGCGCCGCAAGGTGCCTGCCATTGCCGGCGACTACCTGATCATTGCCCGCGGCTATGACGATCTGATTGCCCATGTGCGCAAGCTGAAGGCGGAATGGGAGTACCTGCAGGCCAGCGCCTATATCCTGAGCCTGCAGATCATCGCGCTCTGCCTGGTCAGCTTCGCCGCCCCCTTCCGGTTCGGCAAATCGCTGGTGGAGTTGCGCAAGGCCCGCCGCTAGGCTGTCCCGGACAGCCGCTGCTTCTTTGCCCTGATCAGGACCTGCCCATGCGCACATTCGACGAGATCCACGCCCTCTCTGCCGCCCGCCACGGCGGCGCGGAGGCGCTGGAAGCCAAGCTGATGAAGCCGGACCCGGACATCACGGATCTGCCCGAGGACCGCTGGCTGTCCACCATGGCCAAATGCATCTTCCAGGCCGGGTTCAACTGGAAAGTCATTGAAAACAAATGGGACGGCTTCGAGACGGCCTTCGATGGATTCGACACCGGCCGCTGCGCCTTCATGGATGACGAAAAATTCGATCAATTGCTGCAGGACACCCGCATCGTGCGCAACGGCACCAAGATCGCCGCGGTGCGCGACAATGCCGCCTTCCTGCTGGAACTGCGCGGCGAGGGCGGCGCCGGCCGGGTGCTGGGCGGCTGGCCTTCCAGTGATTACATTGGCCTTTTGGAGATGCTGAAGAAACGCGGCAGCCGCCTCGGCGGCAGCACCGCGCAATACGCCATGCGGTTTGCCGGCCGCGATGCTTTCATCCTCAGCCGCGATGTCACCGCCCGGCTGATCGCGGAAGGGGTGATCGACAAGCCGGCCACCTCGAAAACCGCGATGAAAGCGGTGCAGGCCGCGTTCAATGAATGGATGGCGCAGTCCGGCCGCTCATTGAGTGAGATCAGCCGCGTGCTGGCCTTCAGCTGCTGACCCGGATGGTGCTGCGCTCCCTGATTCTCCTGCTGATGCTGGCCGCCGCCTGCGGCCGGCCGCTGACCGATCGGGAACGCGCCTTTGCCGGGCAGATCCAGGGCGAAAGCCTCAACATGGACCGGGTGCGGCTGGTCGACGGCGCGCCGGTCCCGGCTGTCACCTTCCGGCGCCAGGCGCGCCCGCGCACCAGCTGCCGCGAGAAGATCCTGCCGCCGGTGAAGGCGGAAGTGGTCACCGTCACCCCCGCCGCCGTCACCCTGTTCAACAGCATCTATTTCTCGCGCGGCTGGTTCCTGGACGACTATGTGCCGGAATACCCCGGTAAGCTGCATCTGGTCGAAGCCATGCTGCTGGCGCATGAACTGACCCATGTCTGGCAATGGCAGAACCGCAGGGCGACCGGCTACAGCCCGCTGCGCGCCGCGGCGGAACACAGCCAGTCGCCGGACCCCTATCTGTTCGAGCTGGACAGCGCCGCGGATTTCCTCGCCTTCGGCTACGAGCAGCAGGGCGCCATTGTCGAGGAATACGTCTGCTGCCGCGCCCTCGCCCCTGCCGCCCCGCGCACCAAACGGCTGCATGCGATGATCAGCGGCGCCATGCCCCTCGCGGAGCTGCCGCAGAGCCGCGAAAGCGATGTTTACCTGCCGTGGAAAGGCGTCGAGCTGCAGGGCATCTGCAGCTGAACGCCTTAGCCCAGCAGGTCAAACTCCGCCGCGGCACAGATGCGCCCGTTCACCTGCAGCTCCAGCCGGTGCGCGCCCGGCACCAGCCTGAAGGTCGTCGCGTCGCCCTTCAGCTTGTGCTTCTTCTTCAGGGTGAGCGGGGCGCCGTTGATCACCGCCTGTTTCAGCTTGTGCACCTTGGGCGAGACCTTGCCGCCGGGACGCTGGAAATGGATGATGTAATCCACCAGCACCGGCTGGCGCTGCGGCGCGTCCAGGGTGACGGCAAATTCCAGCGCGCCGCCAATGCGGGCTTCCCCGGCAATCTCCACAGCCGCCTCAACCGGTGCCTCCGGGTCAAATCCCAGCATGGTCATTGCGCCGGGATGGCCGGCCTTCACCAGCCTGCGCAGCGCATGGGCCGCCATCCAGTCCAGCTCGCCCTTGTCCTGCCGCCCCGCCGCGCGCCAGGCGGAGAGCCGGTCCAGCACCAGATCCGGGTTCTTTTTCGTTATATCATTCAAATGGTTGGCAACCGATCTTGTCACATAGCGGGTGCTGTCGCCATGCAGCCGGTCCAAGAGCGGCAGCGCCTCCCCCGGCGCCAGACCGACCGCCTGCCCCCAGGGCAGCCGCGGCCGGGTGCCCTCGCTCACCAGCCGCCGCACGTGGTAGTTTTTGTGCCCGGCCCAGGCCTCCATCCGCGCCAGCGTCAGCTCCGGCCAGCGGTTCAGGAAGGGGCGGACCGCCCATTCCATGGAAAACCGCTGGGTGATGTCCTCCAGCAGGTCCAGCCCCAGCTCCGGGTGGTCCTCCATGGCGTGTGCGGCCACCAGTTCCCCCAGCGGCGCAAAGATGAAATCACCGAAGTCATCATCGGTCTTCGCAGGGTCCAGCGTCGGCGGCAGGGCGCGCAGGATCACCGGCGCCGCCTCCGGCAGCGCGTCCGGCAGCTGCCCGGCCAGCACCTCGGCAATCCAGGTGATGCGCTCCTTCAGCTCCAGCTCCGGCAGCTGCGCCATCACCTGCGCCTCGAACCGTTCCGCATCGAACCCGGCATCAGCGCCGGCAAACAGCCCCGCCAGGTAGCGGGTCTTTCCGGCGTTGAACAGCTGGTCCTTGAGGGAAAATCCGCTGGCCATGGCTCAGAGCGTCGCGTTCACGCCGCCGCCATCCAGCAGGATGTTCTGGCCGACGATATAACCTGCATACTGCGAGCACAGGAAGGCGCAGGCCGCCCCGAACTCCTCCTTGGTGCCATAGCGCGCCGCCGGAATGCTGGCGCGGCGCTGCGCGGCGGCCTCTTCCATGGTGATCCCCGCCGCCTCGGCTGCCGCGGTATCCAGCGCGATCATCCGGTCGGTGGCGTGGATGCCGGGCAGGAGGTTGTTGATCGTCACGCCGCTGGCCGCCACCTGCCGCGAGGTGCCCGCCACATAGCCGGTCAGCCCTGCCCGCGCCGAATTGGACAGGCCCAGCACCGGCACCGGCGCCTTCACCGCCTGCGAGGTGATATTGACCACCCGGCCCCAGCCGCGCTCCATCATGCCGGGCACCAGCGCCTTGATCAGCGCGATCGGCGCCAGCATGTTGGCGTCCAGCGCCTTCAGGAAGTCCTCGCGCTCCCAGTCGGTCCACATGCCCGGCGGCGGGCCGCCGGCATTGTTGACCAGAATGTCCGCGCCCTCGGCCGCTTTCAGCACCGCGGCCTGGCCTTCCGCCGTGGCCACATCAGCGGCCACGGTCACCACATCGACGCCGTGCTTGTCGCGGATCGCCGCGGCCGAGGCGTCCAGCGCCTCTGCGCCGCGCGCATTCATCACCAGGTTCACGCCCGCCTCGGCCAGCGCTTCGGCGCAGCCCAGGCCCAGCCCCTTGCTCGACGCGCAGACCAGCGCGCGCTTGCCGGAAATCCCCAGATCCATGTGTCTTTCTCCCCTGTTGGCGGCGACTCTCTTTGCCGGGACCATGCACGGGCACCGCGCCGATGGAAAGCCCCGCCGCACCCGTCCGGCCACACCCGTCCGGCCACACCGGTGCCGCACTCTGGCCCGATTCCGCTGCTAAACATGTTCCTGAAATCTGGCTTTCCGGCCTGATCCGTGGCATCTGCAACCGCTGAAGAGATTGTTCTGGAATGACGACCCGCATGCCCGCCGCAACCGGCCATATCCACGCCCTGCCCGCCTACCCGGCGGAGGCGTTCCGGGTTGAGACCGGGGCGAACATGGGCGACAGCCTCGGCGTGCTGGACGATCTGGTGCTGGATGACACCTATCTGCTGCATCCCGATGCCGAGCCTGCCCGCCTGGCGCTGGAAGCGCGCCCGGACGGCAGCTTTGCCATTGCGCCCGCCTCGGCGCTCGGCAGCCCCGGCGCGGCGCTGCATCTGGATTGCGCGGTCAGCCTGATGGGGCCCGGCGGCAGGATGGCCGAGGCGCTGGTGCTGGTCGAGACCGACAGCCGCGGCATGATCGAGGAGGTCTACCTGCTGCCGCTGGCCCCGCTGCAGGCCCGGAAACCCTACACGCTGGTCCGCGCCAGCCGCGACGACGCCCGCAAGACACTGGCGCAGGCCGCCAGCAGCTCCTTCATCCGCGGCACCCGCATCACCCTCGCCACCGGCGCGCAGGTGAAGATCGAGGACCTGAAGCCCGGCGACCGGGTGCTGACCCGCGACGGCGGCGCGCAGGCGATCCGCTGGGTCGGCCAGGCCACCCTGCGGGCCGAGGGCAGCCTGGCCCCGGTGCTGATCCGGGCCGGCGCGCTGAACAATGAACACGACCTGCTGGTCGGCCCCAACCACCGGCTGTTTGTCTACCAGCGCGCCGACGAGATCGGCGCCGGCGCCGCCGAGCTGCTGGTCACCGCCCGCGATCTGGTCAACGGCGCCACCGTCACCGTGCAGGACGGCGGCTTTGCCGATTACTTCCAGATCCTGTTCGGCAGCCACCACCTTATCTACGCCGAAGGCATCGCCGCGGAATCGCTGCTGGTCGACCCGCTGACCGAACCCGCGCTGCCGGGCGCGCTGCGCCTGACCACCGCCCATGGCCGCCGCGGCAGCCACGGGGTGGAGGTGTCGCGCAGCCTTCTGGACCGGCCGGACGCCGTCGACGCGCTGAAACGCGCCTCGCTGCGCTGATCGCCGCACATCGGCCCGGCGGGCAGCGGCAAATTTGCGCCACCGCCATTCATAAGCGCACTTCTGGCTTTACCCCCGCCGCGCCGCTTGCCTAGTCTGGCGGAAAAAACATGAGGCCAAAAATGATCGAGCGGTTTATCCTCCTGCTGGGGGGCATCTTGTTTATGGCAACCACGGCCCTGGCAGACAAAGCGGGCGTCGGCGCCTGGGAGAACTCCAGCTACAAGACGCTGGAGTGGATCGAGGACACGCCGGGGTTGAGCTGGTATTACAACTGGCGCCCCGACCAGATGTACCACAAGGGCGGCGGGCGCCGCTCGGTGGAATTTGTGCCGATGATCCACTCCGCCAGGGACCTGCGCAAACCGGTGAAATCGGGCCGCAAGCCCAAGGCGCTGTTGGGTTTCAACGAACCGGACGGCCGCGGCAGCCACCAGGCCGGCCTCACGCCGAAGAAAGCCGCGCAGCTCTGGCCGCAGCTGGAAAAGCGGGGCTTGCGCCTCGGCAGCCCGGCCACCACCCAGGGCCAGACCCTGGGCAAGGGCTCCTGGCAGCGCCGCTTCATGAACGAGGTTGCCAGACGCGGCCTCAGGGTCGATTTCATGGCGGTGCATTATTATTCCGCCAACGGCAGCGTGAAGGAGTTCGAACGCTGGCTGCGCAAGGTGCATGCGGAATACAAGCGCCCGATCTGGGTCACCGAATTTGCCCGCATCGACTGGACCCGCCCCGGCG
>ERZ1699650.220-NODE-220-length-10649-cov-81.599490_pt1 | contig 10649 bp, 11 predicted proteins | sample MGYA00581512_ERZ1699650 | MGnify/ENA primary metagenome ERZ1699650 (study PRJEB42348, sample SAMEA6618698) | metagenome | isolation source: Polyester-degrading enrichment culture growing on monomer terephthalic acid, Te | collected 2019-05-17 ... | reverse complement strand
AACCGTTGCCCTCAATTGCTCCGACTGAAATTCTGCCGAATTTAAGCCGAATCAATTAATCGGGCTTCCGGACTAAATTTTATAAATCGGATTTTGGACAAACCGCCGAACTGAAAACTTTTACCGAATTACTCCCCTACCGTTTACTCACGATTTCGGTACTTTATTGCGCCGGATTTAAAACAAATAAAGTCACACTTTACAAAATCGGGACTGAAAAATAAACCGATTAAATCGTGTTACGTAGCGCACTGATTTGTTTGTTGGTACTTACTCGACTGTGTCGCAAAAGAGGGCAACAATGCATATAATTTACGGCTGAAATTCGTGAAAGTGCGAAAAAGTAGTATTTTTAAAACGCATTTGGTAAAGCGGAAAAATTCGCACAGCAAAAACCGCCGCAAACCATATGCAAAACCGTTACCTACAATTTGAAAAAACGAATCCTAATATTATTTCTAATTATAGTTTCAGCTTGCAAACAAGAAAGTAAGATTGAAAATCCCAATGGAATTTGGACTAAATCTGAATTAGCAGAATTGAATGCTATTGTTTCTGAATTTGACCAAATTTTAAAGACTGAATACAAAACTGATTCTGAAAAAAAAGCCTATTTGGAATATTCAAATTCTGTCTTTCAAAACCAATTTATACCAGACTTTAACGGAATGAAAAAATTAAGCTCTGACTTAAAAAACTTTGCGGTTTTTGACAAAATTTGGTGGAAATATAAGGATTCAAGTTCCGAATCTTTTAATTTAAAAACGGACAGTAATTACTGCAAGTATTTGACCGAAATAGGAAAAACATCTGACTTTATAAATGATTATGCTGACCGACTTAATCAAGCAAGTGATTTACAACCTTCAGTTATTTCTGGATTTGCTAAAAACATTGAAAACATTAATTTGACTGACAAAAATAATCGTCTGATTTTCGCAATACACTATCTGACATTAATAAACCGATAAATAAAAACTGTAGGTAACACCGTATAAAAAAAATTGCTACTTTTAGCTAAACCAAAGTTAGTTGCTCGTTTGCTAGCTTCTGATTTTCCTTCGGAAAATCCTCGCACACAAACACGCAACTTTCCTTATACATAAACGTTACCTGTAATGCGACTACACCAACAAAGTTTCCATATATTGAAACTTTTTTATTACCTTTGTTGTTTAGGAATAATAAAGAAACCTGAATGGAGAAAAAATTTGAAGTCGTATTTCTGGAACAGGCAATTGATTTTCTTGAAAATCTGGACGAAAAAGCAAGAGAGAAAATCTATTACAATTTAGATAAAGCAAAACTTGTGAACGACCCAAAACTGTTCAAGAAATTAACGGACGATATTTGGGAGTTCAGAACGAAATATAGCGGACTTCAATATAGATTATTTGCTTTTTGGGATAAAACAGACAAAACCGAGACTTTGGTAATTTCAACACACGGAATTATTAAAAAAGTAGATAAAGTTCCAAAAGCTGAAATTGAAAAAGCAAAACAGATAAGAAACGATTATTTTGACCAATAAAAACCAAATGTTATGGAAACCAAAAAGAAAAAAATGAAAATGATGACGCTCGACCAAATGAAAGACAAACATATTGGGGAAGTTGGAACAAAAGAGCGAGACAAATATGAATTTGAACTAAAATTAGACGTTTTAGGAGAAATGATAAAGTCTGCCAGAAAGGAACGACAATTGACCCAAGAGCAGCTCGGAGAATTAGTCGGAGTTCAAAAATCTCAAATTTCTAAGTTGGAACGGAATGCTAAAAACGTAACTATTGAAACGATTTTAAAAGTATTTCGGGCACTGAAAGCTAATATCAAGTTCAGTGTTGAAATGAAAGATGGAGATTTTAAAGTAGCATAAGCACTACAGGTAACAACGCATATAAAAAAATGCTACGCCTTTGTTTACTCGAAATTTTTTACTTTTAAAAAAGCAAAAGTTGCGGCGGACAAGTCCGCGCATTTCAACCCGCAGCTTTTCATATGCAAAACCGTTGCCCTCAATTGCTCCGACTGAAATTCTGCCGAATTTAAGCCGAATCAATTAATCGGGCTTCCGGACTAAATTTTATAAATCGGATTTTGGACAAACCGCCGAACTGAAAACTTTTACCGAATTACTCCCCTACCGTTTACTCACGATTTCGGTACTTTATTGCGCCGGATTTAAAACAAATAAAGTCACACTTTACAAAATCGGGACTGAAAAATAAACCGATTAAATCGTGTTACGTAGCGCACTGATTTGTTTGTTGGTACTTACTCGACTGTGTCGCAAAAGAGGGCAACAATGCATATAATTTACGGCTGAAATTCGTGAAAGTGCGAAAAAGTAGTATTTTTAAAACGCATTTGGTAAAGCGGAAAAATTCGCGCAGCAAAAACCGCCGCAAATCATATGCAAAACAGTTGTGCTACATTTGGCTGATCTTTTTAACTTATGAAAAAATTAAATCTTATTGTTGGCCTTTCCATTAGTGTATTTGCCTATTCTCAAAATATGTCTGATTATCAAAATATTGTTTCAGAATTAGGCAATCCTGAAAATTCCCTTAATATAGAATTGAGAGTTCCTAATTCTGATTTCTACATTTTAATTCGGAATCATTTGTCTTCACCTAGAAATTACTATGGGAGCAAAGAACCTTGCTTGGAATTAAAATCTAATTTAGATTCAAATAAAAAAATTCAAGAAGTCCTAAGTAAATATAACCTTTTAGAAAATTTGTATGTAGCTTATGATGACACATTGACCCTGTTAACTCCAAATGATGTTGATAACAATACAATCTTTTTGTGGATTTCAATAACTTATGAGACCGAAAATAATTCAAGAATCATTGCTATCCCAATTTTAGTAAAAGGCATTTCTAAAAAATTTGTAAATGATTTTCAAGAAATTTTTCCTGACGAAAGTTGTTTTTCTAAATTAGAAAGTAAATTAAAAACGTAGCACAACAACGGCTATAGTTCATTGCGGCGGAATTTTCTGCCGAAAATTCTCGCCGTTTTGCTATCTTTCGGCTACTGCGGAAAAGTCCTTGGGACGTTTTCCGCAACAAACCATAGCCAACACGTTGGGCACAATTAAAACCAAATGAACAGACTTTTTATTTTACTTTTTTCTATTTCATTAATTGGTTGCTGTCGAGAACCAAAATTGTTGAATAATGGACTGACTAAAAGTGCAAGTCAAATTACGGAATATACCATTGTGGTAAAAAGTGACTCTGCAAATAATGAAATTCGAGATACTTTAATGGTTAGAAATAAACTTTACAACAATAATGACCAAATAATAAATCTGAATCAAAAAACATTATTTGACAATGAAAAAATGGAAATTGATTACAGTTATAATGAGTTAAATAAAATTAAAAGAGAAGTTATTAAAATGTCAACTGACAGTTTACCATTTATAGTAAATTACATTTATAAAGACACATTACTATATCAATCAAAAGCAATTGTGGATTACCCAAATGAGAAATTCGAACAAATAGAAACTTACTACTACCGAAAAAACAACTCAAAAGATAAATCCATATCAAGTCAACTCTTTATCGATTTAGAATCTTCAGACACAATAATAAATTCTGTTTCGACAACCTATTTTGATAAAAATGAAATAGCGACTAAACTGGAAACTGTCCATAAAACGGACTCAAAGCGGAACCGAAAAATAGTTTATGAATACAATTGCCAAAATCTAATCGGACTAAAAGAATATAACGGAAATGACTCATTGATTTCAACACTTAAATACGAGTACGATTTTGACAAATTTGAGAATTGGACTTCAAAAAGAATTTACGAAAACGAAAAATTAAACAGGATTTTAACAAGAGAAATAAAATATAAATAACTGTGCCCAACACCGGCTATAGTTCATTGCTTCTGACTTTCCTCTCGGAAAGTCCTCGCAAATTTGCTATCTTCGGTTTACGGCGGAAAATCCTCGCGGATTTATCCGCAACGAAACCATAGCCAACACGTTGCCCTCAATTGCTCCGACTGAAATTCTGCCGAATTTAAGCCGAATCAATTAATCGGGCTTCCGGACTAAATTTTATAAATCGGATTTTGGACAAACCGCCGAACTGAAAACTTTTACCGAATTACTCCCCTACCGTTTACTCACGATTTCGGTACTTTATTGCGCCGGATTTAAAACAAATAAAGTCACACTTTACAAAATCGGGACTGAAAAATAAACCGATTAAATCGTGTTACGTAGCGCACTGATTTGTTTGTTGGTACTTACTCGACTGTGTCGCAAAAGAGGGCAACAATGCATATAATTTACGGCTGAAATTCGTGAAAGTGCGAAAAAGTAGTATTTTTAAAACGCATTTGGTAAAGCGGAAAAATTCGCGCAGCAAAAAACGCCGCAAATCATATGCAAAACAGTTGTAGGTAATTAAAAAAAAACACTAACCAAAATTAATTTTATGAAAAAAATCATTATTTTATCAATTGCACTTTTATCAATTTTTCCTCAAAATTTAAATGCTCAGGATGACGGAGCTGCAATAGCGGCTGTTGCAGGTGGATTATTAGCAATTGGTTCTGGAATTGCTGCTGTTGAACAAATGAAGGAACAAGCTGAATTGACTGCTACTGAATGGTTTCTGACTAATCATCCCGAATACAATCAATTTTCGCTAAAAACTTTGGATTTTGATGGTAAAAAATTGAAAGATATGTCTTCAACTTCCGTAATAACTTTCAAAATACAGGATTTCGAAATTATTGATGATGAGCCTAAACTTGGAAAAAAATATGTTCTTTTTGGTTTCACAAGTTTTGGTTGGATTAATGAATACGGAATTAACTTTGATAAAGTTAGGTGGTTTTTAATTGATAGTAAAGAATGGATGAATATGATGCTCGCATATTCTAAAGTAGCATCTGGAGAAAAAAATGAAAATTTAATTCGAGAAGCATTAGAAAATGGAAAAGTCGTTAATAGAGGTATCCGAGCCAAAAAAGGAGACGATATTGATTTTCATAAAATCGATGGAGATATGTATTTAGTTACAGATTATTCACCTGATATGAAATTTATTTACAATGAACGTTCTCTAGGTATATACCTTAAGGAAACAATGAATTTAATTCAAATTGGAAGAGGAGATTTAATTAAAATTCACGAATACTTTTTTGAAGAGTAAATAACTACCTACAACAATGGCTATAAGTAATTGCTTGTTCTCGCCTACTTCTGAAAATCCGCGAGGATTTTCAATTAGGTGTGTACTTGCTAAGTAAAGTGCCAACCCACGCAACTACTCATAGCCGAGACCGTTGCCATTAATTTGAAAAAAATGAACAAACCGATAATAATTGTACTTCTGTCTCTATTAATTTCTAGTTGTACAGATATTAATCAAACGGAAAATAAGATTGCGGAAATTGAAAATTTGCGTGCGGAAAATGATAGCCTGAAAAAGATTGTGGCGGAAATAAATAACAAATATGTTTTTGACAGCATTTCTTTCAGAGAGATTTATGGAAAAAATAATAGTTATGACCGAAATGCGGACTTTGAAGTGGAATTGCTTGTAGTTGGCTACAATCCTAACAAAAGCTACTTTGTGAAATACGACTCAATTGTGGACGGACAAAAAATAAACCCAGACACTTTATCTCAAAGTAACGGTGGATTTAAATACAAAACCAAACTGACTGAAAAAATAAATAATATCTGGATTGAAATGAATGTTGAAAATGATTTTGGACAACAAAAACAAGGTATTCTGCATGAATCAATTCGGACAAAAAACTAATGGCAACACCGTGTAAAAATAATTGCTTGGTTCTAGCCTACTCGGAAAATCCTGCGGATTTTCCTCTGGTTCGTTCCATTTTTAGTAAGTTAGTTGCTTGCACACGCAACTATCCTTACACAATCACGTTGTGTTTAATACCTCCGAATTGAATTCATCCGAATTAATTCGGAGGTATTTTATTTGAACTGATTGGATTTCGGACGGAGACTTTGCTCGGACTTCGACTCAGTTAAAAATGATGCGGATTAAAAGGTAACCGAAACTCACTCGAGCGGATTTTTTAGTGATTTAAAATTTAAAAGTTTTGGCGGAAACAATCTCAAAACTGTTCGGACTTTTACTCAAACGGCAAAGCGCCTTACTCGGGTGGGTCGGTAAAAAACACAACAATGCATATAATTTACGGCTGAAATTCGTGAAAGTGAGAAAAAGTAGTATTTTTAAAACGCATTTGGTAAAGCGGAAAAATTCGCGCAGCAAAAACCGCCGCAAATCATATGCAAAACCGTTGGTGGTAATGTAAAATGACAAAAGAAATCGAATTCAAAATATTTACTAAGAACAAAGGTTTCAACATAACCGCGAATATTATTGTCTATTCATTGTTATTTAGTGGAATAGGAATCGCATATTTAGCCAAAAGATATCTTGACAATAGCACAATTGAAAGTCTTGGTCAGGGAGTTGGAATTTTAGCTTGTCTGCTAATGATCTATTTTAAAATTACTCAAGCGTCAAAACGAAAATCACTTAATGGAAATCTAAATAAAAAATTGAGGTTCAGAAGCCGTGAAATTTCAATTGATGACATAAACATTGAACTAAATGAAATTAAGAAAATCGAGTTTTATATAGGTGATTATTTTGATAAATGGGAATCCCAAGCGCCAGGAGACTTTAGTCCAGCAAGAACAAATGGAACTTCTAACATTTGTGAGTTAACCCTAATCAACGGACATAAAGCCGAAGCGAATTTCCAACTAATGTATGAAAATGAATTCCTAAAAATGAGAGAACTATTATTACAATATTACTCTGAAAATAAGATTCATTTTTTAAAATTGATTGAATATTTGGGAATTGAGAAATACGAAGAAATTCAAGAATTCAAAAAAACACTACCACCAACATTAGCTATAAGCAATGCGGGGTAAGTGCCAAGCCGAAAGGTAATTGTATATTTACGAAAGAAGTGCGAAACCGAAAATGATCGCATTTTTGCCCCGCACTGCTCATAGCCCAAACGTTGCCCTCAATTGCTCCGACTGAAATTCTGCCGAATTTAAGCCGAATCAATTAATCGGGCTTCCGGACTAAATTTTATAAATCGGATTTTGGACAAACCGCCGAACTGAAAACTTTTACCGAATTACTCCCCTACCGTTTACTCACGATTTCGGTACTTTATTGCGCCGGATTTAAAACAAATAAAGTCACACTTTACAAAATCGGGACTGAAAAATAAACCGATTAAATCGTGTTACGTAGCGCACTGATTTGTTTGTTGGTACTTACTCGACTGTGTCGCAAAAGAGGGCAACAATGCATATAATTTACGGCTGAAATTCGTGAAAGTGAGAAAAAGTAGTATTTTTAAAACGCATTTGGTAAAGCGGAAAAATTCGCGCAGCAAAAACCGCCGCAAATCATATGCAAAACAGTTGTGGTGCATTTGAGAAAAATGAAAATAAGACAAATAACAATATTAATTTTTACCCTTTCAATAGCCTTTTCGTGTAAAAAATACATTGAAAAAGAAACTACTGACTACAAATATTTTGACCAAGCAATACCTGACACAGTTTCGACTGATAAACTGGAAGCAGTAACAGACGAAGAATATTTAGAATATGGAGTAAGAGTTGCATATGTAAATGAAAATAACGATACAATAATTCCATTTGGGAAATACGCATTTTACGGAACTGACACATTGGAATTTTATGCGAACGTTATTGAACATCCGAATGACAGTACTTATGGACGACAGATTGCTATCGACAGGAATCAAAATATTTTGTTTGACATTGTAATGTTTGACAATGGGCCAGAACCTTTCAATGATGGACTGACTAGAGTTCTTCGAAATGGTAAAATGGGATACGCCAACAAATTTGGACAAATAGTTATTCCTTGTAAATATGATTACGCAAAATGGTTTGAAAACGGAAAAGCCGAAGTGACTTTTAATGCAAAAGAATTTTTAGATTTAGACGAACATAGAAGAGTTGAAAGTGATGAATGGTTCGAAATTGACAAAAAAGGAAAGAAATTAAAATAAAAACGACACCACAACAATGGCTATAAGTAATTGCTTGTTCTCGCCTACTTCTGAAAATCCTCGCGGATTTTCAGTTTGGTGTGTACTTGCAAAGTTAATCGCTAACCCACGCAACTACTCATAGCCGAGACCGTTGTGTGCAATTTGAGAAAAACTCTGAACTAATGAATATTATTCAAGAATTAACAGAAAAATATAGCGGAAAATATTCAGAGGATTTAGCGAAAAACGTAAACAGTCCGATAGGAAAATATGTTTATCAACCGAAAAACGGAATTATAGAAGTTGACGGAACTAAAATTAGCATAAACCTGAATGAAGTTGGAGGAGCAATGCCTGTAACTGAACCGTTTCGAATTTCTTTGCATTTAGACAAAAAATACGAAACAGAATTGACAGTATTCCCAATTGATTCGTGGAATAAATTTTTGAATTTTCTCTTTCCGAAAAGACGTGAATTTGTTCCTAAACCGATTTTAAAACAATTTTGGTTTGGCGGAAATATTGACTTGCTAAAACAACTCGCATCTGATAAAGATTTTTGCGAAAAAATAATAAACGAAAGAATTTATATTGAAACTGGATTTAAAACAACTGACCGAATTATATTAACGCCTGAATATGGAATTAAAGACATTCAGCAATTCGAAAAGTTTGTTTCTGTCCTGAAACGAATTGAAAATAAAATAAAAACTGCACACAACAACGTATAAAATTAATGCGTAGTTTAGTGCTTAATCGAGAGTTGGTGCATTTTTGTTGCGTCTGATTTTCCTTCGGAAAATCCTCGCACACAAAACCGCACTAATCTTATACAAGATCGTTGTGTTTAATACCTCCGAATTGAATTCATCCGAATTAATTCGGAGGTATTTTATTTGAACTGATTGGATTTCGGACGGAGACTTTGCTCGGACTTCGACTCAGTTAAAAATGATGCGGATTAAAAGGTAACCGAAACTCACTCGAGCGGATTTTTTAGTGATTTAAAATTTAAAAGTTTTGGCGGAAACAATCTCAAAACTGTTCGGACTTTTACTCAAACGGCAAAGCGCCTTACTCGGGTGTGTCGGTAAAAAACACAACAATGCATATAATTTACGGCTGAAATTCGTGAAAGTGAGAAAAAGTAGTATTTTTAAAACGCTTTTGGTAAAGCGGAAAAATTCGCACAGCAAAAAACGCCGCAAATCATATGCAAAACCGTTGTAAGTAATGCCGAAAAAACCAGAAACCGAATGAATAAAACAATATTTGAAATAACCAAAATGGACTGTCCTTCGGAGGAAAATCTAATCCGAATGAAATTAGACGGAATTTCAAGTATTGCGAATTTGGACTTTGATATTCCGAACCGAAAACTGACTGTTTTTCACAGCGGAGAAACCGACCAAATCGAAAAGTCCGTTATCGAACTAAATTTAGGCGGAAAGAAAATCTCGACCGAACAAACCGACCAAACGGAATTTAAAGAAAATGCAAACCAAAAAAAGTTACTTTGGTCTGTACTTGCCATAAATTTTGCCTTTTTCATAATCGAAATGACATCAGGAATAATCTCAAAATCAATGGGACTTGTTGCCGATAGTTTGGATATGCTTGCCGACAGTTTTGTTTACGGAATTAGTTTGTTTGCGGTTGGCGGAACTTTGATTAAGAAAAAGCGTATTGCCAAACTTGCTGGATATTTTCAAATCACACTTGCGATTATCGGATTTGTGGAAGTTTTAAGAAGATTTTTCGGAGACGAGAAATTACCAGATTTTTCGACAATGATTATCGTTTCGATTTTTGCACTTATCGCAAACGGAATTTGTCTTTACATTTTGCAAAAGTCAAAGAGCAAAGAAGAGGCACATATGAAAGCGAGTATGATTTTCACCTCAAATGACGTGATTATCAATTTAGGAGTAATAATCGCTGGACTTTTGGTAAATTGGTTGAGTTCGAGCAAGCCTGATTTGATTATCGGAACAATCGTTTTCATTTTGGTAATTCAAGGAGCGTTTCGGATTTTGAAATTAAGTAAGTGAATAAAAAAGCACTACTTACAACAACGTGTAAAATTAATTGCTAGTTCTAGCCTACTTACGAATATTCCTGCGGAATATTCTATTCGGTTTTTATATGCTAAATTAGTTACTTAAACACGCAACTAATCTTACACAAACACGTTGCCCTCAATTGCTCCGACTGAAATTCTGCCGAATTTAAGCCGAATCAATTAATCGGGCTTCCGGACTAAATTTTATAAATCGGATTTTGGACAAACCGCCGAACTGAAAACTTTTACCGAATTACTCCCCTACCGTTTACTCACGATTTCGGTACTTTATTGCGCCGGATTTAAAACAAATAAAGTCACACTTTACAAAATCGGGACTGAAAAATAAACCGATTAAATCGTGTTACGTAGCGCACTGATTTGTTTGTTGGTACTTACTCGACTGTGTCGCAAAAGAGGGCAACAATGCATATAATTTACGGCTGAAATTCGTGAAAGTGCGAAAAAGTAGTATTTTTAAAACGCATTTGGTAAAGCGGAAAAATTCGAACAGCAA
>ERZ1699650.219-NODE-219-length-10663-cov-25.717666_pt1 | contig 10663 bp, 10 predicted proteins | sample MGYA00581512_ERZ1699650 | MGnify/ENA primary metagenome ERZ1699650 (study PRJEB42348, sample SAMEA6618698) | metagenome | isolation source: Polyester-degrading enrichment culture growing on monomer terephthalic acid, Te | collected 2019-05-17 ... | reverse complement strand
CAACCCTGGGCATCGGTGCGGTGCTGATCGCCTCAACGCTGTTCTTCAGCGTGACTCAGGATGGCATCAGCGTGAAGGAACTGGTGATCACCCTGTTCCTGTTCATCACCGCCCCCATCACCGCCCATATGATGGGCAAGGCCGCCATGCATAAAGAAAAAAAAGCCATCGACCGCACCCAGAACCTGCATTTGCAGGAACCCGCTCGCAATCGGCAACCGCCTGAGGCACCTGAAACGACCGAGTAACGCGACTTTCAAACTCATGACACGGACCTACCACCGGTAAAACTGCGCACCTGCTCACAAATTTAGCTTTTTACCGTCTACCTTGCCGTAGCCAGTTTGACAGCCCTGCCAACCGCTGCTTTTCTTCCGCATGCACTTATGTTGTAGCGATGCTCAGATCGTGAAGTGACTTGGGTGTCCCCGTATCGTGTTGCTGTCTGCGTGGACAAGGAACAGCCACTGGTGCCATGGCACCAGCTAGGGATCGGGTTAGCCTATGTCTGACGCTTCAGCCAACACTGCGCCTCAAACACTGCCTGCTGAAGGCGAATATCGACTGGTCGTCACCTCTATTGGTACGGCCACACCGGCGTCTGCCAAATCCATTGCACTTGGACTCGGCGTATCCGTTCAAAGCGTACTCAATGCCCTCTACCGCGCGCCCTCCATTCTGGTTGACCGGGTGTCGTTCGACATCGCCGAACAGATGCAATCACTGCTGGCCAGCCTGGGCTACGAGACGCGGATTGACCCCTGCGATCAGCCCCTGACGTCTGCGCATGACTATTTCGACATCGCCGCTTATATCACTGACGTTCAGGCTTACGACCGCCTTCTCGATGAACTCGCGCGCTTTCTGGGCACGACTGCCGCTGAGACATCTCACCTGCTCACCTCGCCGCCCGGCATCATTCTTGGCAATGTCAGCCAGGCTACGCTGACTGCGCTTCGTGACCGCCTGGGCGATGGCATTGAACTGATCGCCTCCAATCCGAAAACCGCTCTCTACAGCGTCTTTCTGACGGCAGACAGCCCCGAGCAGGCCCAGCGTACCGGACTGGAGCTGCGTCGACGGGGCTACCAGCCTATTGCCGATCAGGGCTGCGTATTGATTGACCTCGACAAAACCCAGGCCGATGCGCTCTGGTCCGCCTTTCAAAAAGCCAACACCCTGCGGGTGATCAATCAGGATTTCCTGCGCTACGATCTGGTACTGACCGAACCCGGCCAGGGTGCCACCGCCGACGCCTGTGCCGCCCTTGGCGAATTAGCGGGCATCCCTGAGCACATCATTCCGAAACTCTTTGCCAATACCCCCATCACCCTGATCGAGGCACTGCCCAACGAGCACCTGCAATCCACACTGCTGGCGCTGACGCAGACCGGGCTCAGCGTCCGTGCCGACCTGATCAGCTTTATGCCGCTGGGATTGAAAATCACGCACACCCGGGAGCCCCGGCAATTGCAGCACACGCTGCAGTCTCTGGGCTTGCTCGACGGCGCCCAAACGACCCTGCCTGCACTCCCCTTCCAATTGCCCTTCGCCCTGCCTGAATTGCAGGCTCGGGTGGTACGCGGGGCTTTGGCAGCAACCGGTACAGCAGCAGAACTGGTGGAGATGGCCTAATGACTCAGGCGAAAACAACACAGTCAGGCAAGCCAGCCAGCGCCGACGCGCACGCCTACCACCTTGGTGTGGCTGAAGCCGGAAAGTGCTGTGCACTGAGGGGCGATCATGACGAAGCCCTGCGTCACTATCGCGAGGCCATCAAGCTCGCGGTGTCGGCCCGGGCGCCCGAAGTGTTTTTCCGGCACTACAGCCAATGCGTACTGGAGAGCCTGGAGCTGACCGGAAGCTATCAGGACGTGCTGGACTACTGCAAAAAGGCCGATGAGTACTACCAGAGCCTTCGGCAAGAACCGGGCAATCAGCGCCAGCTACACGCCCGGGATCACGGCAGCATTCTCGAGCGCCAGGGCCTGATCTACGCCAAACTCGGCGATCGCAATGCGGCCTTTGCCAGCCTGGAAAAGGCACGCCAGATTGCCGGGCAAAACACCCTGGGGCTAACCGAAAAGGTCATTGGCTGGTTGCAGCGCGGCCTGCACCCGGACCCGGCCCGCCTGACCGACGCTCAGCGCAAGCATCACTATTTCAGCGTTCGTACCGACCAGGTCGACGCTCGCCGGGCACGCCCGTTACCGGCGGCGACGAACGCCGGTCCGACGTCGCACCGCACCCGCAGTTCACTGTTATAAACCGCTGATTACTCCGCCTCCAGGCGGCCAGGAGAAAGGCAATGGCAGATTACGATGGACTCACACCCGGCCAGGTACTGGCAGACGCCAGTGTCGCCGATTTCATTAAAACTCTGGGCTTGTCCATTGCGGAGGCACAACAGGCACTGGATGAAAACTCGGTTGATCAGATCGCCGAATTCATCACCCCCAGAGACGGACTCGGCGGTCGCACCTTGCTCGACCTGGGTCTCTCTCCGGCGTTTTATCATTACCAACACGCCGATATTTCCTGTTCCTTGCAATTGAGTTTGCGCGTCGAAAAAGACCTCAGCGTGGGTTTGAACCTGAACGGCTCATTCAACGACACCCAAACCTCCGACAGCGATCAGTCCGAAAGCAGTGAAAGCACCGAGAGCGGATCGAGCACGGCCTCGCGTGAGCGCACCGCTGAAATCAGCGTGCAATCATCCAGTACCGGTGCACTGACCCTGGGCGGCCGCCAATTCCAGATCAGCGGTGATGACCCCCTGGCACGCATCCGTGCACTGCAGGAGGCGGTTACATCTGACGCCCAGGCTGGTGTGCCGCGTCTGTTGTACGAACACCCCGACCGTACGTTCACCATCGGCACCGATGCCGAACCCGAAAAAGTGGCCACCACCGACCGCACCGTAGCGTTTAAGGGCGGGGGCTTCGACCGCTGCGTGATTCAGATCGATGCCAACAGCGCTACCGACTATGAATTCAATGGCAGTACCACGGTAAGCACAACCGCCCAGGGGTCACTGCAGGCTTACGCCGACCACGTCGAAACCGAAGTGGAGGGTGCGGGCTACACGGCATCGCTTTATGCGCCCACCGACCCGATCACTACTAGCCATTTCAAAACCGGCAAGCACCACCTGGAAACCTTTAGCCTTGGCGGCACCACGTACAACGACGACATGATTCAAAGCCTCGGCTATCTGGCCCAGTTTGCACAGGATCATAATTTTGATCTGGAAGTCGAAGGCTTTGCCGACGCCCAACCCTATCGCAATCAATCTTCTTCCAGTTCAGACCAGAGCAACATAGATTTGGGCAACCGTCGTGCGGATGAAATCATCCGCATCCTGGTGGGTCAGGGTCTGCCAGCCAACAAGGTCACCCGAAAGACGTCCAGGGGTTCTGCCGATGCTCGCGCCGCCGGTGGTACGCCCGATAACGTGAACTTTCGCAAGGCAGAAATTCGCATCAAAAACCGCTCGGCCTATTACCTGCTGGTGCGCTCGCCCAACTCAGGCCTGACCATCGAAAGCGTCACACCGGATAAAACCACGCCCGGTACCAGCGGCAATGGGTTTTCCTGGTTGTACCGGCCTCAGTCACTGTCTCTGTCTGGCAAGAAAGTCACCATTGAGGGGACGGATTTTCCCTTCTCCGGTGCGTCAGCCGCAGGCCATGCAGCGGGCAGTCCGTCGGCCTATGCTGAGAACCTGAAGAACGATATTAACGCCAATGCCAGTGTCGATTTCAGTGCCTCTGCCGAAGCCAATGTGGTGACGGTGTTTGGCAAGAACACACCGTTCCGGCTGACGCTGGTCTCCTCTGAAGAACGCTCGATACAAATCAGCGGCACCGAAGGTATCACCGTCACCCGGCAGTTCACGCGCACCGAGTCTTCGAGTCTGACGCGGCAAAACACTGGCAATCGCACAGTGGCGGTTGGGGCATCACTGGATGTGCGTTTCTCGCGTCAGTTTGAAATGAATGTCACCGGCAACTCCTCCATTTCGGCGCGACTGGTCTCCATTCCCGCGCCACCGGAGCTTCTGGAAACCATAAAAACCTTTCTGGCACAGAACGATTGAACGCCCATAAAGCCACGACCAAGGAGCACTCATCATGAGTGAGGTACCGGCGGTTACCCGCTCGTTAATGTCGGCCCCGCTGCCGCAGATTATTGAAAAGCTGGGGGTCGCCATTGCCCAGGCGCAACTGGCGCTCGATAAAAACTCGATCGAGATTGCCCAGTCGCTGGCCGAGTCGGAAGTCGAGATTGGCGACACCACCTACAACCTGTTATCGCTCGGATTTGTGCCCAGCTTTTATGCGTTTACCGAGGCGACGGTGGAAGCCAAGCTCAGTTTCAGCATGACGGAAAGCACCGAAACCTCGGTAAATGTCGGGGTGCAGGTGGGCGTTCAGTACGGCGTTTTTATGGCTGCGGCGTCGGTTGATGTGGGCTATGCCCGAAAGTTCTCGGTATCGGCTGAAGGCATGTCGTCCATCGCAGCGCGGCTGGTGTCGTTACCCGCACCGGAAACGTTTTTATTGTTACTGAAACAACAATACCAGCAAGATATTTGACCCACCGGAACTGAACAGTCAGCCAGAGGAGAACGGCAATGGCAATAGGACAAGAACTGCTGAACGTGCCCATGGGCGATATGATCCGGCAAATGGCCTTCGCCATCGCCGACGGTCAGTATCAGCTCGATGAAAACTCGATCAACGTTGCCGAAATGATGGGCGGCCTGACCACAGTGTACGACGAGCGCGGCGAGGTCACCTTTGACGACAGCCGGGTATTTTTCGGCTACGAATACATGACCCTGGCCGAGGCGGTGGCCTATGCCACCGTTGATGATGCCGTATCGGGCTCGTTAGATGAAAACGAGGCCGTCAAACTGCTCGATCTGGTCAAAAAGGTCGCCAAAGACCTGCACGATGTCGACGATGTGGCCAGCCTGGATGCCAATCAGAAAAACCTCGAGATTCGGGTACCCGTTCGCCATTCGATGATGGAGCTGGGCTTTGTTCCCACCTTCTATCAATTCGTCGACACCATTATCGAAGTTAAAATCGCGATCAAGATTACCCGTGAACGCGAGTACACCCGTACCCGCAGCAATAAGACGACAGACAAAGCCAACGCCTACAAACGCAAGCGTTCGTTCTGGGGCACTTCCAGATCTTCAGGTTCTGAAAGCACGGTCACCACCAGTCAGGTCGATGCTACCTACTCCAGCAAATATTCCTACACGGCTGAAGGGGCTTCCATTCTGCGCACAAAGATCGTTCCGGTGCCGCCACCGACCGTACTGGAAGATCGCATTCGTTCCTTCATGGAATCCGAAGAGGCACGGCGCGAAGCCAGCCTCGAAGTCCGGCGCCGTGATATGGGGCTGGATACTGAGGACGATGCATAGCGTCCCGAGCACTTCCCATAGGCAGACAGGCAGAGGGCTAACCCATGTCCATTGGCACAGAAATGCAAAACACGCCCTTCCCCGAGATGGTGAGAACACTCGGGATCGGCATCGCAGAAGCCCAGTATGAACTCGATCTGGTATCACTCAAGATCGCACGGATGATGGCCGGCTACGCACCCGACCCGGAACCCGAAGACGGCGAACCGGCTCCCACGCCAACCACACCACCGGAGCGCAACATGCTGGTGAAGCTGGGCGATGGCAACGAGTATTCTCTGCTGGAACTTGGCTTCGTGCCCACCTTCTATCAGTTTGTCGACACCCTGATCGAACTGAAGCTGTCGATTTCGATGTCGCGCGAAACCAACTTCAAACGCTCGTCCACCAATGTGAATGCATCGGTCAGCGGCAAGGTCGGATTCTTTTCGGCCTCCGCCAAAATGAGCGTCAGTTCGGTGTCGGCCAGTTATTCCTCCAAATATCAGTACTCGGCCGAGGGCTCCTCGCTGATGCGCACCAAGCTGGTACCGGTTCCGGCCCCGGCGATACTGGAAGAGCGCATCCGCTCAATGATCGCCAGCACGCTGACCGACGCCGACGATGAGTGAACCATGAACCGACGGACCTGGCGCGACCTCGATCAGGATTCAAACGGCCGCTCTGCACCGTCCTCCGAGCCGGTGCCCGCCCCGGCTGCGGTAACCAGCTCCCGCGGGGCGTCTGACCTGGCAGAGGCCGCCCGGCTGGCCCCGAACAGTCAACTCAACCAGCTTTTGAACCGGCGCAATGAACTGGAATCCAAACTGCGCGGCCTGACCGGCCAATCACAACAGGACCCGGCCATCAGCCAGCGTTTTCCGGTCGCCAGCTTCGCCGAACGGCGCCAGCAGGAGCAGGAATGGACCGCGCAACGGGCTGCTGCGCGGCAACGGCAGAGTGACCCTGTGCCGATGGGGACGCCACGCGGCAGCCTTCCTGCGTCGCCACTCGAAGGCCGCATGGATGCCGGGCTGCCTGGCCGCAGTGGCCTGAGTGAGGGGCCAGACAATCGCTTTGTCACGGCCAGCGGTCAGGCTCGCTCTGGTTTGCGTCGCATTGGCGAAGCAATGACGCCACTGCAATCGGTCAGCCAGCCGGTGCGAAACGCGCGGCAGTCGGTCGACCGCGCACGCGAACGGCTGCGTGATCTCGACCAGCAACTGGCCAGCGAAGGGGTATCAGGAGCAGACCGGGCCGAGCTGCGCAACACCCTGCAAGGCGACCGGCTCGACAAGACCAGCGCCGTTTTAAACCGCGCCCAGTCGGCACTCGATGCGCCTCAGCGAGCCGTCGAGCGCATTGAATCCGGCTGGCAAGCCCGAGAACAACGCCTGACTGGCGCCATGGACCGGTTTTCCAGCTACGCCGATCGTCGCGAGCAGCGCCTGTCGCTCGACAGCGGCGGCTCCGGAGACCTGTTCGCTCGCATGCAGGCGAACCGACAACGCGCCCTGGAACGACGGCGCGAACAACAACAGGCGGAACAACGCGATCAGGAGCGCCGGGAGCGGGCACTGGCCAAACAGCGCGAACGATCACGGGAGCAAGACAGTGCCTGATACACCCAGGACGTCAACGTAACGGGCATCAATCGAGGTAGTTGAATGAGCGAAGGAAAATTCATTGCAGACACGCTGGAAAGCGTACTGGTCGGCATTGCCGAAAGTCTGCGCGAAGCCCAGGAAGAACTGAACAGCATCGCGCCACTCGACGGTTATGGACGGCCTGCCCCCCAATACCGCATACCGCACCTGGATTTCGAAGTGGGCTTTCAGCTCAAATCCGAAACCAAATCCAGTGGCGGTGTCCGCCTTATTTTTGCACCGGCCACCAGTGGTGAAGCGTCCAAAGAAGTGACCAGCCGCATTACCGGCCGGTTTGTGGCTGTACCTCCGGGTGAAGGGATGCCAGTCCCGCAGTTGGCCGCCGACATTACTTCATCGGGCAACCGCCGCACCGTGACATTCACGGCCACCACCAGTGCCGGAGAAGTACTGACCGGTGCTGACATTGAAGTGAACCTCGACCGGGACGCCTCGATTGGCTTGTCCAAAGCCGCTGGCGTCAGCTCACCCCGGCTAACGGCGGTGTCTCTGAGCAGTGCCGTGGTGCAGACCGATGCGTCAGGTGTGGCAATCACAGAAGTGCAACTTGGCGGTACTCTTCAAACCGCTGCCAGGGTAGTTCTGGTCGCAGAGCTCGGCTTTGAAACCCTGCGTCTGGTCATTGGCAAGGAGGTCAGTTGATGGGCAAAGTCATGGCCACCGTTCACCTGCTGACCGACGAAGGCAAAGTCGCCGGAGGCCATACCCTGAGTTTGGAGGCCTACCAGTTGAAAAACCGTCGCTGGCAAGCCGTTGCCAGAAGCAAAACCGACGCCGAAGGCAAGGCCACCTTGACCACCAACAACAGTGCCGTCAGTGACACCATGGCCCCCGCTTTACGCCTGACGGAAGCCGGTTCGCCAGCACCGCGCGTCCTCGCCCACGGCGGGCTGATGCAATACGATACCCGTCAGCAAACCCTGTTTCTCGATTTCGGAAAAATCGAGCGCTTGGAAGAAACCGCACACCGCTTGCAACACGTTGACAGTCGCTTCGCCCGCACCAATGAATCGGTGGCCGGGGCACCGGTCGCGCCACAGATTTCAACGCTGGCCGTCAACCGCCTGGTGATGGCCAATCCGACCCTGACCGCCAATCTGACCCGAGTCGATGTGGCCAGCGAAAGTGCAAGACCTACGGCCGAAGTCCCCGGCGTGAAGCTGGACCCGGCCGTTACCGCCACCCTGCTGAACACCAAAGAACTCGATACGCTCAAAGCCCGGGCAGTGCAATTGAACGCCCAGCTACTCGATAAAAGTCGTGAATTCACGCTGACCGCCGAGCAACTCTCAACCGCCAAAAGCCGCATCAGCACCCTTGAAACCAACCTGTCGCAAACCGCGACCGAAAAGGAAGCGCTGGCCGCAAAAGTGAAACAACTGGAATCCACCACCCGCAAACCGGCCGCGATAGAAACGGTGCTGGTCGGTCTGGGGTCAAAAGTGAGCAGTTCGAATACCCGCATGAAGGCCGAGGCACTGCCTTACCGGCTGGGGAACGTGAAAATCGATTTGCGCGGGTCCATGTCGGACGACGGGAGTTCCATCGTCATGGGCGAAGCCGGTGGCGGATTCAGCACCGAGCTGATCAGTGAGTCAGCCGATACCGGCGAAACCAGAGCGTCGATCCCGGACGTCATCGGCCTGACAGAAAGTGCGGCACGCCGGGTACTGCAATCCGTTGGGTTGCGTATGACCAGCGCCCACCAGCAACTTGCCGAGGGGGCGGGAGTACCCGGCCAGGCACTCAGTCAGCACCCCGCACCCAGCAGCGAAGCGGAGCACGGCAGCTCGGTCATGGTGGTGTTTGGCGAACGCAAACAAGAGGCTGCGCCGAAATGATCCTGATACGCAGGACTTTCCGATACTTCGGAGTTCGCAGGCAAAGAACTAGCACCGGGTGCCAGGTGGGGGGGACTGGCAACGTAACCAAACGCGAACTCCGAAACTCGAGTCAACACCTACAGGAGCACGTCCATGAAAAATTTACGCTCACTGGTACAAGACGTCGTGGCCTCGCCTCTCGGCGATGTCATTGCCTCGGTTGGCGAAGGCGTCGCAAGTGCGCAACAGGCACTCGATGACGGATCGCTGGCCGCCGTACTCGAGCTGTACGCGGAAAATGATGACGCCAAAATGAAGCTGCTGCAGGACATCGGCTACCGACCCACCTTCTACGCTCTGCCGGACACAACCGGTGAAGTGCGGGTGGCCTTGCGCCTGGGCCAGGGGGCGGCCGGCGCATCACAGGCGACCGCGGTTAAGAAAACACCGGAACCGGCGGTTCGCGCGACGCTTGGGCGGCAAGGGCTGAACACCAGCCGGAAGCTCTACGCCTCACCGGTCGATGCCGGTTACACCAACCAGTACGGGTTCAGTGCCGACGTCAGTGCAAAGCTGACCTTCCGTATTGTACCCATCCCACCGCCAGACGGCGTCGACGAACTGCGCCTGGTGCCGAACCTGGTCACCAACCGGGACGGGAATCCACGCAGCCTGGCCGATGCCCGCGCGGTGCTCGAACAACTGGGCTTAAGGGCTGCGCTGGCTGACGATGAACAGGATGCCAATGACACCTCGCTCATCGTCAGCCAGAATCCCACCCCCGACAGCATTGCCCGTGCCGGTGATGAGATCCTGCTTACACTGGCACAGTGACTATCGACACCTTGTGACCGGCGGCTTACCCCTCATGTTGGGGGTATCATTCACTGACTACGCGCCCGGAGGCTCCAGTGACCGCCTATTCCATACTCGATCTGTCACCCGTTAACCAGGGCAGCACCGCCGGTGAGGCCCTGCACCGCTCCCGCGCCCTGGCGCAGCACGCCGAAAAAGCGGGTTACACCCGCTTCTGGATGGCCGAACACCACAACATGCCCGGCATCGCCAGCGCCGCAACCGCCGTGGCACTGGGTTTTGTCGCCGAAGGCACCCAGCGCATCCGCATTGGGGCCGGTGGCGTCATGCTGCCCAACCATGCGCCATTGACCATCGCCGAACAATTCGGCACCCTCGCTGCCCTCTACCCGGACCGGGTAGACCTCGGCCTCGGCCGCGCGCCCGGCACCGATGGCGCCACCATGCGGGCTCTGCGCCGTAACCCAATGAACGCCGCCGATACCTTCCCGGACGATGTACAGGAACTGCTGCACTACTTTGAACCGGTGCAGCCGGGCCAGACAGTGCAGGCCGTGCCCGGCGCTGGCTTGAAGGTGCCGGTCTGGTTGCTAGGCTCCAGCCTCTACAGCGCCCAGCTTGCCGCCGCACTCGGCTTACCGTTCGCATTCGCCTCGCACTTTGCGCCTGATCATCTAGATCAGGCCCTGGCCATTTACCGCGAACGCTTCAAGCCTTCCGAGTATCTGGATGCTCCCTACGCCATGGCGGCCGTGAATGTGTTTGCGGCCGACACCGAGCATCAGGCCAGGGTGCTGAAAACCTCAGTGGAACAGCAATTCATGGCGCTGCGCCGGGGCACACCGGGCCCATTGAAACCCCCGGTCGAACCGGATCAGGTCGGCAGCCCGATTGAGCGCGCCCAGGTGGATCACGCTCTGGCTGAATCGGCCGTGGGC
>ERZ1699650.218-NODE-218-length-10713-cov-3.352224_pt1 | contig 10713 bp, 9 predicted proteins | sample MGYA00581512_ERZ1699650 | MGnify/ENA primary metagenome ERZ1699650 (study PRJEB42348, sample SAMEA6618698) | metagenome | isolation source: Polyester-degrading enrichment culture growing on monomer terephthalic acid, Te | collected 2019-05-17 ... | reverse complement strand
AAGCGCGTCCTCGGTGCCTAACGTACTATTCTGCACCCAGCCGGAATCCACCCCTACGAGGCGATGGGCCTGGCCCCGGAAGGGCAGGGGTCCAGGGCGGTGGCGGAGGGCACGGTCATGGCCGGCGGCGCCCTGCCGGTGAACCTGTCGGGCGGGTTGAAGGCCAAGGGCCATCCGGTCGGCGCGACCGGTGTGTCCATGCATGTGCTGGCCGCGCAGCAGGTCACCGGACAGGCCGGACCGCTGCAGAAACCCGGCGCCGGGCTGGCGGGCGTTTTCAACATGGGCGGTTCCGGCGTTGCCAATTATTGCTCCATTCTGGAGGCCTGGTCATGAACCCCGCCGAGTGGCTGCACCGCACGGCGCTGCGCGGCGGGGCGCGGCCCGCCCTGCTCGCCGGGGAACAGGTCGTGATGGACTATGCCGCCTTCCGCGACGCAGCAGCGCGCCTTGGCGCGGGGCTGGCGGCACGGGGCGTTTCAAAGGGCGGCCGGGTTGCCATCTTCATGGGCAACCGCGTTGAATACCTGATTGCCCTTTACGGCATCTGGTTCACCGGCGCGGCGGCGGTGCCGATCAATGCCAAGCTGCACCCGAAAGAGGCCGGCTGGATCATCGAAAACGCCGGCGCCTCAGTCACGCTGAGCGACGGCAAGCTGGGTCCGGGCCTGGCCGGACCGGCGGTCTTGGCGGACGGGGCGGAGTGGGAGGCCCTGCTGCAGTCTGAGCCGATGGCGCGGCCGGAGGTCTTGGACACCGAAGACATGGCTTGGCTGTTTTACACCTCGGGCACCACGGGAAAGCCCAAGGGCGTGATGATGACCTGCGGCAATATCGCGGCCATGACCTATTCCTATTTCACCGGCGTCGACGATGTTCTGCCCGAAGACGCCCTTCTTTACGCCGCGCCGATGTCGCACGGGGCCGGCATCTACCACTTCATGCACGTGATCCGCGGCGCCCGCCATGTGGTGCCGGAAAGCGGCGGGTTTGATCCCGGTGAAATTCTTTCGCTGGGGCGGCCGGTCGGCAGCATTTCCATGTTCGCAGCCTCCACCATGGTGCGCCGCCTGGTGGATCACGCCAAGGCAACCGGCCAGGACGGCGAGGGCCTGCGCACGATCACCTATGCCGGCGGGCCGATGTATGAGGCGGATATTCTGGATGCGGTCGAAACCATGGGTGCGCGTTTCATCCAGGTCTATGGCCAGGGTGAGTGCCCCATGGGCATCACCGCATTGTCCCGCCATGACGTGGCCGATCGCAGCCACCCGCGGTGGCGTGCGCGGCTGAACTCGGTGGGCACCGCCCAAAGCGCCGTTCTGGTCCGTATCGTCGATGAAACCGGCGCCGAACTGCCCCCCGGCGAAACCGGCGAGATCGCCGTTCGCGGCGCAACGGTGATGAAGGGATACTGGCGCAACCCCGAGGCCACCGCCCGGACGATCCGCGACGGCTGGCTCTGGACCGGAGTCGTGGGCAGGATGGACGACGACGGCTAGGTCACGATGCTGGACCGCTCAAATGACTTGATCATCTCGGGCGGGTCCAACATCTATCCCCGCGAAGTCGAAGACGTTTTGCTGTCTCACCCGGATGTATCCGAAGTGGCGGTGATCGGGCGGCCTCACCCGGAATGGGGGGAAGAGGTGGTGGCCTTTGTGGTGGGTACCGCTGATCCGGAAGCGCTGGACGCGCTGTGCCTGTCACAGATCGCGCGGTTCAAACGGCCGAAAGACTACATCTTTGTGCCGGAACTGCCGAAGAACAACTACGGCAAGGTGCTGAAGACCGATCTGCGCGCCCGCTTGCAACAGGAGACCAAGCATGACTGACCTGACAGGAAAAACCGCGCTGGTCACAGGTTCAATGCAGGGGATCGGGCTGGCAATGGCCAAAACTTTTGCCGGGGCGGGCGCCCGCGTGGCGGTGCATGGGCTGGCCGGCGCCGAACAGGCCCGGACAGCAATGGAGGAAGTCACCGCCGCGGGCGCGGCTGAAACGCGCTTTTTCGATGCCGACATGCGCGATACTGCGGCGATCGAAGCGATGATGGGTGAGATGGATGATTGGGGCGGAACCGACATCCTTGCCAACAATGCAGGCATCCAGAAAACCGTTTCCCTGGCCGAGGCCGACGCCGCCACATGGGATGCCGTTCTGGGCGTCAACCTTTCGGGGGCCTTTCACACAATGCGCCTGGCGATGCCTGGCATGGCTGCGCGCGGATACGGGCGGGTGGTCAATATTGCCTCGGTCCACGGGCTCGTCGCTTCGGTGAACAAGGCGCCTTATGTGGCGTCGAAATTCGGGCTGGTAGGGCTTTCACGGGTTGCGGCACTGGAATACGCCAGCCAGGGCAGCCGCGAAACGGGGGGTGTGACGGTCAATTGCATCTGCCCGGGCTGGACCGAAACCGCGATCATCGAGCCGCAGGTGCAGGCCCGCGCTGCCCAGCATGGCGGCGACAGAGCCGCAGGGATCGCCGATCTTCTGGCCGAAAAACAACCCTCGCGCCGCACCTCTGATCCCTCTGAGATCGGCGCGCTGGCGCTCTGGCTCTGCGCGCGGGAGGCACACAATGTCACCGGCACCTCCATCCCGGTTGACGGCGGCTGGACCGCGCAATAGGCGCGGGCGGTAAAATGCTGTTTCCCTGGGCTGTTCCGGACAAGCCCGTGCGCCATGCAATGCGGGTCCGGCCGCCTTGGCCGCCCGGCGTGGCAGCGCCTGGCAAGCTCAGGTGTGCGCAAACAGAAAGTGCAATTTTACCGGGCGGTCCTATTGACCTTGCCAGAGGGCTGATTTACCTAGGCCGGGTTCTTGGCGGGTATGGTGACATGGTATCATAAGAGCCTTCCAAGCTTAAGGTGCGGGTTCGATTCCCGCTACCCGCTCCAAGAATTCTCCCCCGGCAACTCATCAGCAATAGCGCTTCGCAAGCCATTGGTTTGCTGCCGTTTTATCCGGCCATACGAAGTGGCTTGCCCGCTCGAGGCCCGGTTTCGGGTCCCGCTGTCCGTTTCCGTTTTTTCCATCCGCCGCGGACAAGCGGCCGCCGCAGCCGCGCCGCTGCGGCATTCTAACCGGCCTGATCGCTTGACGCGCCCCGCCTGCGCGGTCATGAACCATGGGAAAGCCCCTTGCGGGCGGGCAGCCGCTGCCCGGACAGATCAAAGGACCGACCATGGCGCGTAATCAAGCCGCACCCAATGCCTCGGAAGAGCGGGAAACCTCCAAGAAAATCGGTATTCTGCGCGCGCTGTGGCCCTTCATGCGCCCCTACAAGGCGCTGATGGCCGGCGCTGGCAGCGCTGATAACCACCGCCGGCATGTCGCTGACCCTTCCCCTGGCCGTGCGCCGGGTGGTGGACAGCTTCCGGCTCGAGCAATCGGCGCTGCTGGACTTCTACTTCATGGCCGCGCTTGGCATTGCCGCGCTGCTGGCCGTGGGGACCGGCCTGCGCTATGCGCTGGTGACCAGGCTGGGTGAGCGCGTGGTTGCGGACATCCGCAAGGCGGTGTTCGACCGGGTGATCGGCATGAGCCCGGAGTTCTACGAGAAGATCATGACCGGCGAGGTGCTGAGCCGGATCACCACCGACACCACGCTGATCCAATCGGTGCTGGGCTCCTCCGCGTCGATTGCGCTGCGCAACATCCTGTTGTTCCTGGGCGGTCTGGTGCTGATGCTGCTGACCTCGGCCAAGCTGACCGGGCTGGTGCTGCTGATCGTGCCTGTCGTCATCGTGCCGATCCTGGTGCTGGGCCGCCGACTGCGGGTGATCAGCCGCGAGAACCAGGACTGGATCGCCGCCTCCTCGGGCAATGCGGGCGAGGCGCTGGGCGCGGTGCAGACCGTGCAGGCCTTCACCCATGAGGCCAAGAGCCGGGCCCAGTTCGGGGAAATGACCGAAACCGCCTATGACGTCTCGCGCCGCCGCATCAAGACCCGCGCCTTCCTGACGGTTATCGTGATCTTCCTGGTGTTTGCCGGCATTGTCGGCGTGCTGTGGATGGGCGCGCGCGACGTGCGCGCGGGTGTGATGACCGAAGGCACGCTGATCCAGTTTGTGATCTACTCGGTGCTGGTGGCCGGTGCCGTGGCCGCCCTCAGCGAAATCTGGAGCGAGCTGCAGCGCGCCGCCGGTGCAACCGAGCGTCTTGTGGAGCTGCTCAATGCCGACGACACCGTGAACGACCCCGCCGCGCCGCAAGTGCTGCCGCAGCCGGTCAAGGGCGAAATATCTTTCCAGGGTGTCTCTTTCCGCTACCCGTCACGGCCTGATGTATCGGCCCTGGATCAGGTCTCGCTGACCGTGGCGCCGGGTGAAACCGTGGCCTTTGTCGGCCCCTCGGGCGCGGGCAAGACCACGATCATCCAGCTGATCCAGCGGTTTTATGACCCGAACGAGGGGGCGGTGACGCTGGACGGGCTGCCGCTGACCGCGCTGCAGCGCGACGATTTCCGCAAATTCATAGCCATGGTGCCGCAGGATCCGGTGATCTTTGCCGCCTCGGCACGGGAAAACATCCGCTTCGGCCGCCCCGAAGCCAGTGACGCCGAAGTGGAGGCCGCCGCCCGCGCCGCTGCAGCGCATGACTTCATCGTCAAGCTGCCCGAAGGCTACGACAGCTTTGTGGGCGAGCGCGGCGTGATGCTGTCGGGCGGCCAGAAACAGCGCATCGCCATCGCCCGCGCCATCCTGCGCGACGCGACGGTGCTCTTGCTGGACGAGGCAACCTCGGCGCTGGATGCCGAAAGCGAACGGGCCGTGCAGGCGGCGGTGGACGAGCTGTCGCGCAGCCGCACCACGCTGATTGTGGCGCACCGTCTGGCGACCGTGAAAAAGGCCGACCGGATCGTTGTCATGGACCAGGGCCGCATCGTGGCGCAGGGCACCCATGACCAGCTGGTGGCTGATGGCGGGCTCTATGCGCGGCTGGCACGGCTGCAATTCACCGACGGCATGGCGGCGGAATAAGCGCTGCCGCCGCGCATGCGGGATTTTCCGCAACGTCACACCCCTGTAGCGTAACGTCAATACACGCCTGCCGGGTGGACGCTGCGCCGCCCTTGCAGGATACCGGTCTTACCCGCATCCTGTGCGGGCCGGAGGAAACAAGCCCGGGCCAACGGGCACAACGGGTTGGACGAGATGACGTTTGCCGGACTCGCAGACCGTAACGCACTTGAGAATGAAATGCCTTATGAGGCGCGCAACCTGCCGGTGACGCTGTTCGGGCAGCTGTCGGAAACGGCGGCCAGGTTTCCGGACCACAACGCGGTCAGCTACCAGATCTTCTCCGGGCCGTCCGACAAGGCCGAAACCCTGACCTGGCAGCAGCTGCTGGAGAAGACCTGCCAGACCGCCAATTTGCTGCGCGGCCTCGGCATCGGCGAGAAAGACGTGGTTGCCTATGTTCTGCCGAACTGCAACGAGACCGTGATGACGCTTCTGGGCGGTGCGGTTGCGGGCATTGTGAACCCGATCAACCCGTTGCTGGAGCCCGAGCAGATCGCCTCCATCCTGCGCGAAACCGGCGCCAAGGTGGTGGTCACCCTGCGCCCCTTCCCGAAGACCGACGTGGCCGAAAAGGTGGCCGAGGCGGTGCGCCACGCACCGGGCGTGAACACCGTTTTGGAAGTGGACCTCAACCGCTATCTGACGCCGCCAAAATCCTGGATCGTGCCGCTGATCCGGCCGAAGATCGACAACAAGGAAAAGGCGGCGCATGCCGATTACCTGAACTTCAGCCGCGAGATGGCAAAGCAGCCCAAGACGCTGAAATTTGCCGACAGCACCGAAGACCGGGTCGCCTGCTACTTCCACACCGGCGGCACCACCGGCATGCCCAAGGTGGCGCAGCACAAGTATTCCGGCCTGATCTACAACGGCTGGATCGGCGATACGCTGCTGTTTGATGAAAACGACAACATCATGTGCCCGCTGCCGCTGTTCCACGTCTTTGCCTGCCATGTGATCCTGATGGCGGCGGTGCGGTCCGGCGCCCATGTGGTCTTCCCGACGCCGCAGGGCTACCGCGGCGAAGGCGTGTTCGACAATTTCTGGAAGCTGATTGAACGCTGGAAAATCACCTTCATCATTACCGTGCCGACGGCAATCTCGGCCAAGATGCAGCGCCCGGTGGACGCCGATGTGTCGACCGTGAAAACCGCCTTCTCCGGCTCGGCGCCGCTGCCGCTGGAGCTGTTCCGCCGCTTCGAGGAGGCCACCGGCGTGACCATTGTCGAAGGCTACGGCCTGACCGAGGCGACCTGCCTTGTGTCCTGCAACCCGGTTAGCGGCGAAAAGAAGATCGGCTCGATCGGCATTCCCTTCCCCTACACGGATGTGCGCATTGTCCGGCAGACGCCGGACGGCGCGGTGGAATGCGCCACCGATGAAATCGGCGAGATCTGCGTCTCCAACCCCGGCGTCTACGCGGGCAACACCTATACCGAGGCCGAAAAAAACGCGGACCTCTATTACCAGGGCACCCATCTGCGCACCGGTGATCTGGGCCGGGTCGACGAGGACGGCTACCTCTGGATCACCGGCCGTGCCAAGGACCTGATCATCCGCGGCGGCCACAACATCGACCCGGGCGAAATCGAGGAAGCGCTGCTGGGGCACGAGGCGGTCGCCTTTGCCGGTGCCATCGGCCAGCCCGACGCCCACGCGGGCGAGCTGCCCTGCGCCTTTGTCGAACTGGTCGACGGGGCGTCGGTGACAGCGGACGAGCTGCTGGAGTATTGCAAGATCCACGTCCACGAGCGCGCCGCGATCCCCAAGCATCTGACCGTGCTGGACGCGCTGCCGAAAACCGCCGTCGGCAAGGTCTTCAAGCCCGACCTGCGCAAGCATGCCATCACCCGCGTCTACAATGATGCGCTGATGAAGGCCGCCCTGGCGGCCCGTGTGGAAAACGTGATCGACGACAAGAAACGCGGCCTTGTGGCCCAGCTGGAGCTGCACGGCAGCACCGCTGCGGATGTGTCCAAGGTGCTCGGCGGTTTCACCCGCCCGTGGGAGGAAATGCCTGCCGGTTGACCGTGTTCCGGCAGAACCGGGAAGCGCCCCCCGCGGGCGCTTCTTGCATTTCGGGCATTCCCTTTGAGTGATCTGCTGCTAATCTTTGCTGACGGCACGGACAGATAGCGGAAGGGGTGCGGATGGATTACGAACGGCTGATCGACGCAGAGTCCTGGGCCTTTATCATGCGCACCGGCGAATGCTACCCGGATGACGCGGTCGAGCTTTCTATCGAAGAACAGCGCGCTGTCTACGACGCCATGTGCCGCGAATTCCGCGTGGTCCGCCCCGATGTGGTCGATGCCGAGGACCTTTCGGCGGACGGTGTGCCGGTGCGCCATTATTGCGCCGGCGAGCCGACCCGCACGGTGGTTTATTTCCATGGCGGCGGCTTTGTTGTCGGCGGGCTCGACAGCCACGATGACATCTGTGCCGAGATCTGCGCCCAGACCGGCTACCGGGTGGTGGCGGTGGATTACCGGCTGGCCCCGGAGCATAAGCACCCCGCTGCGTTCGAGGACGCCTGGACCGCTGTCCAATGGGCCGCATCCGCCTACGGGGGCGGGCTGATTCTGGCCGGTGACAGCGCCGGCGCCAATCTGGCCGCGGCGGTGGCGCAGCACGCCCGCGGGAAACTGGAAGGCATTCTGGGGCAGGTGCTGATCTATGGCGCTTTCGGGGGCGATCTGAACCAGGGGTCCTATATCGAACATGCCTATGCGCCGCTGCTGACGCGCGAGGATGTCGTCTTTTATCAGGATGTCCGGCTGGACGGCCCCGCGCCCGAAGGCGACCCCACTTACGCCCCGCTGGCCGGCAGTGATTTTTCGGGGCTGCCGCCCACCGTGCTGGTCTCGGCGGATTGCGACCCGATACGCGATGACAGCCGCGATTACCGCGACCGGGTGATTGCGGCCGGCGGCCAGGCCCATTGGATCAATGAGCCGGGCCTGGTGCACGGCTACCTGCGCGCGCGCCACTCGGTGGCCCGGGCCCGCGACAGTTTCGAGCGCATCTCGCTTGCGATCGAGGCACTGGGCCAGGGGCTCTGGCCGTATGACGAAGACTGTCGCCGCCGCCCAAAGGGCCGCCTGACATGCCGCGCTTTGCCGCCGGTGCCGGGCTGCGTCTGCTCGCGGTCTTCCTGATCACCTGCATGTCGGCCCTGATCCACGCGGTGGGGGAGGCGGCGGCGCTGGGGCAGATCATCTTCTGGCGCTCCGCCGTGGCGCTGCTGCCGATCGTGCTCTACATGATGCTCTGCGGCGATTTTCCCGGCGCGCTGCGGACCCGGCGCCCCGGCAGCCATGCCCTGCGCAGCCTGTTCGGCGCTTTCTCCATGGGCTGTTCCTTCCTGTCGCTGATCTACCTGCCGGTGGCCAATGCCAGCGCGCTCGGCTATCTCGCCCCGGTTCTGACCCTGCCGCTGGCCGCGCTGCTGCTGGGCGAGCGCCTCACCGGCCGTCTGCTGCTGGCGGTGGCAGCGGGCTTTGCCGGGGCCATGGCCTTCCTGTGGGAGGCGCTGGAGGCGCCCGGCAGCGGCGCGCTGATCGGCCTCTGCGCCGGGCTCGCCTACGCGCTGACCATGGCGGTGATGCGGGTGCATGTCAAAAAGCTGACGCAGACCGAAAGCGCCGCCGCGATTGCCTTCTATTTTGCCGTGACCTGCACCGCTCTCGGACTCGCCAGCCTGCCCTTTGGCTGGGCGGCGCTGGCCCCCTGGCAACTGGCCGCCCTCGCGGGCGCCGGGGTGCTGGGCGGGCTTGCGCATATCGCCGCGACCGAGGCCATTGCCCGGGCGCCGGTTTCCGCGGTGGCGCCGTTTGATTTCACCGGGCTGATCTGGGCGGCTGCGATAGATGTGCTGATCTTCCGTCATCTGCCCGGCCTCTGGGGTGCGGCGGGCATGGCGCTGATCCTGTTTGCCGCGGTGCTTGCCCTGCGCGGGCCAATGCCCAGCCGCCGTCCGGCTGTCTGAGGGCCTGCGCCCGGCGGCCGGAAAAGACCTTCCCCGTGCATCCAATGGAAGCGGCTTCTTCTTTGCAAAAATACTCCGGGGTGAATGGACCGGGGGCCCGGAGGGGCAGCGCCCCTCCGGCTCGTTTTCGTTTCAGAACAGGAAAGGCTCCGCTTTCATGGTCTCCGCCACCGGGGCGCCCATCAGCGACAGGATCGTCGGCGCCAGCTGCAGCTGATCGATCACGGCGTCCTCTGCCGGGCCCTGCGCGTCACCGAAGTAGTAGAGCGCGGTTTCCTGCTGCAAGGCCCCGCGGCCGCCGTGGTGGCCGCGCTCGTCCTGGCCGTGATCGGCGGTCACGATCACCTCGTAGCCCAGGCCGCGCCAGCGGGTGATGAAGGGGGCCAGCATTTCGTCCATCACGAAACAGGCGTGATCCATCTCCTGGCAGTCGTGGAAGTAACGGTGCCCCATGCTGTCCAGCGTGCAGGTGTGCAGGATGCCGTAGTCGAGGCCGAAGCGCAGGCAGAGGTTGGTCAGCGTGCCGAACAGATCCACGTCGCTCGGCGTCATCTGGTTGTCCTTGCCGTAGCCGGTCATCGAGTGGAAGCGGCCGTGGCTGACGGTCTTGCTCTCCGGCTCGTCATACTCAACGTCGCGCACCGGATCGAAGGGGTGGCGGTTGAAGAACTGCGACCAGTAGCTGTGGGTCACGGCACCGGTGACGCCGCCTGCCTCGCGCACCTGGGAGAAGACATCCTTGTAGTTCAGCTTGAACACATTGCCATTGCCGGTGCAGCCGTGTTCCGCCGGCGCCACCCCGGTGTGGATCGAAGCATAGCAGCTGGCCGAGATCGACGGCAGCACCGCCCTGTGCTTCCAGTCGCGGGCATCGCCGCTGTCCACCCAGCCTTCGAGATTGCCGAACAGGCGGCGGAAATTGCGGTACGGCACGCCGTCCAGGATGATCAGGAGAAGTTTGCGGTCCATGGTGTGCTCACCTTTTTTCACGCGTCACAGTTTGTCCGAGGCTAGCGGGGAGGGGACCCCGATCCCGCCTGTTTGCGCCCCTAATGGAAGAAACCCGGCATGTGCCAGAAGAAAAGGCCGGGAGAGCAAAAACTTCACGAAACTGTTGTGAAAAGGGGGCTGATGGCGCACGGACCGCGCGCGCATCGCGCCCACTCTGGGGTGGAAAGGGGCGGACAAGAAAAAGACGCGCCCAAAGGGCGCGCCTTATGTTTGCGAGGTCTGGTCAGCCGGGATCAGTTCCCCGCGCTCTCCATCTTGCGGTGGGCAACCACCTCTTCCAGCCAGCCAAGCCGCATCTCAGGGACAGAGCTCAGCAGCAGGTCGGTGTAGTCGTCGAACGGCGGGCTCAGCACCTTGGTCTTGCCGCCGTAGCGCTGCACCTGGCCCTGGTACATCACCGCGATATTGTCGGAGATGGCTTTCACCGTAGCCAGATCGTGGGTGATGAAGAGATAGGCCACATCCTCGATCTTCTGCAGCTCCAGCAAGAGCTTGAGGATGCCGTCCGCCACCAGCGGATCCAGCGCCGAGGTGACCTCGTCGCAGATGATCATCTTCGGCTTGGCGGCCAGCGAGCGCGCGATGCAGACCCGCTGCTTCTGCCCGCCCGACAGTTCCGCCGGGTAGCGGTCGATGAACTTCTCGCCCAGCTCGATCTCGTCCAGCAGTTCGACGATGCGCTTCTTC
>ERZ1699650.217-NODE-217-length-10754-cov-3.627816_pt1 | contig 10754 bp, 10 predicted proteins | sample MGYA00581512_ERZ1699650 | MGnify/ENA primary metagenome ERZ1699650 (study PRJEB42348, sample SAMEA6618698) | metagenome | isolation source: Polyester-degrading enrichment culture growing on monomer terephthalic acid, Te | collected 2019-05-17 ... | reverse complement strand
CCTCCGACCCCCAGCCAGGGCGTGGTCAGCGCCGCGACCAACGGCATGGCGAACTGGCCCGCGCGGTTGACGGCCAAGCGCAGGGACATGGTCGTGCCCTTGGCCCGCTGCGGCGCCAGCTGCATGGTCAGCGCCACCGAACAGGTTACCGCGAACCCCAGGCTGAGACCCGCCGCCGCCAGCAGCACCGTCATCAGCAGCGGGGGCATGACAAGGGCGAAACTGCCGAGGATCGCGGCGGTCACCACCAGCGAGACCGCCATCAGCCGCCGCCGCCCCAAGGTCTCGGAAGCGCGGGGATAAAACGCCCGGGCGAGCAGCTGGGTCAGCGAGAAGGCCCCCAGCATGATCCCCACCAGGGCGGGATAGATGGCGCGTTCGGCGGCGACCTGCGGCATGAAGACATAGGTCATTTCCTGGGTGGCGACGCAGAGGCTGCCAGCGACGGCCAGCCAGACAAGCCCCGGCGTCTTCACAATATCAAGGAAGGGCACGGGGCATTTCTGCCACGTGGGTGTGCGCGCGCAACGCCCGATCTGCACGGCCAGTGCGACCTGGAGCGTTGACAGCCCCAGCGCCCCCCAGAGCAGCGCGGCATGCGGCGTCGCAAGGCCCAGCACGCTGGCGGCGGTGAGGACCAGTGGCGCCATGACCTGCCCGGTTGATTGCCAGACCATGAACCAGCCGATCATCCTGTCGCGCTGACGCGCCCGCCCGGTCAGGGAAATTTCGGCCTGAAGCGCTGCGATCTGGAAGGTCTGGCCCACCCCGAGACAAGTCATCGACAGCAGGAGGCTCGGCAGGGAGGCCGGCAGCAGGACTGGCAGCGCCGCGCCGACACAGATCACCCAGGCCCCCGCCAGGATGACCCGGCCCGCGCCGTTGCGGTCGGTGTAGCGCCCGATGTGCATGGTCAGGAAGATCGGAACAAAGGAAAACGCTGCGGTCAGCACCAGGATGACCGAGGCCGACAGGCCGATCTCGATCGCCTCGTAGCCGATCCCGATCCGTCTGGACACCCCGCCCAGCTGCCCGGTGACGCCGCTTCCCCTGACCGCGACGGCCAGCCTGAGAACCCGGCCGCGTTTCACATCCTGCATTTCGCTGTCCTGTCCGCCCCCGCCTGCACCATGTCAGGCAGCGGCGCGTCGGATGCGGGTCATGAAGGCCAGCGTCTGTGCCCCGGCCCGGCGCACCCGCTCTTCGGGCGGCAGGTCCTGCTGGTCCCGGTGCGGCGCCTCCAGGCTGACCGCGATGCCGGCGGGCAGGACCGAGAAGAGATCCTCCAGCGGCAGGTCACCCTCGCCGGGATAAAGCCGGCCCGCCCGGCTTTCCGGCGTCAGCCCCTCGGTGCCGGGATGTGCGGCGGGCGCGTCGCTCAGGTGGACATAGGCGATCTGCTCGGGCGAAAGCCGCGCCACATCTGCCACGCTGCCACCCGAACGGAACAGGTGCAACACGTCGATCAGCAGCCCGGCGTTGCGATGATTGACCCTGTCGAGCACCCGGATGCCATCCTGCAGGGAGCTGAAGGGCCGCGACGGCATGAATTCCAGCGCGACCTTGATCCCGAAGCCTTCGGCGGCCTCGGCCAGGCGGGCGTAATTGTCGACCAGCCGGCTTTCGTCCGGGTCGACGCCGCCCGAGACCAGCACCGAAGCGCCCAGCACCGCGCCGGCTTCGAGCCCGATCATGAAGTCATCGACATTGCTGTCGGCCTCCATCGCAAAGGATTCCGCCTCGAAGACCCGGACCCCGAGGTCGTCGGCCAGTCGCCGCAGGGTCCGGCAGCGCGGCGGGTTGACCGCCAGTGGGTACTGCCGCGGCGCATGGCGGGGCGGCAGAAGGCGCAGGCCCGCGCCCTCGAAACCGGCCTCGGCGGCGGCGGTCAGGAATATCTCGGGTTCGGCGTCCAGCGCCGTGAGATGGGACACGCAGATCATGGTCAGTCCTGTCTTTCAGGTCACGGGGAAGGGGCGTCTTGTCAGGTGACGGCCTGCGCCGCCGGTTTGGGCAGCGCCGAAAGCTCGATCCGGGCGAACCGCCAGCCCTGCTTGGTGCGCCGGAAGTCTGCCGTGCAGCTGCCCAGGGCGGCCAGCCGCCCCTGGCCCGAGCGCCAGTCGGTGACGAGGATCAGGGACTGGCCCCGGGCCGTGTCGACCTCTTCGCCCGGCAGGACCACGATGTCGGTCTGCTGGTGGCGCACCTGGCCCTGGAACATCTCGCGCCGGCCCTTCGTCATCTCCAGCAGCGCCGCATGGCCTTCGACGGTCTGGGCCGAGGTGCCGAGCCCGCCCTGCGAGGCGCTGAGCTTGGCAAAGACACCGTCGGGGGTGAAGAGGGACACCCAGTCCTGCGGTGCGCCATGGGCGAAGTGATGGCAATAGAGGGCATAGAGCCGGTGAATCCGGCGCTCGTCCTCAATGTCGATGAAGGCGTCAAGCATGGGATGTGTCCTGTTCTGCATCAATCGAGGATGGCGGCGGGCAGCCAGAGGCTGAAGACCGGGATCATTGCCACCAGCAGCATGACGATGACGTTCACCAGGATGAACCAGCGGTTCATCTTCCACATCTCGCTGATCGAGATGCCGGCGATGGCGCAGGTCAGCAGCATGGTCGAGGCCACGGGCGGGGTTTGCGACCCGACGGTGGTGGCCAGGGCGAAGATGATGCCGAAATGGATCGGGTCCATCTCGATCGCGGTCATGATCGGCAGCAGCACCGGCACCAGGATGATCATCGCCGGAACGCCGTTGATCATCGTGCCCAGCATGATCAGGAACGCCGAGACGATCAGCGTGATTGCATAGTAATTGTCGGTGAATTCGAGCAGCGAGACCGCCATCTGCTGCGGGATCTGCCGGTTCGACAGGTACCAGGCCAGGATGCCCGAGGCGGCGACGATCATCATCACCATGCCGGTCCGCTTGGCCGTGACCAGCAGGATTTCATAGGCATCCCCCAGCGACACGTTGCGATAGAAGACCAGCACGATCAGCGTGGCGGTAAAGACGGCGACGGCGGCGGCTTCGGTCGCGGTGAAGATCCCGCCGAGGATGCCGCCCATGATGATCAGCGGGATCAGCAGGGCAGGGCCCGCGCGCCGCGTGGCCGGCCCGACCCGCTTGACGTCAAAGGTTTCATGCACCGGCCACTGGTGCTTGACCGCGAAGAAATGCGACAGCGCCATGTAGGCCAGCATCAGCACGATGCCCGGGACGATGCCGGCCAGGAACATCCGGGTGATCGAGACATTGGCCAGCACCCCGTAGACGATCAGGGTGATGCTGGGGGGAATGAGGATGGCCGCGTCACTGGTGCTTGATGTGATGGCGGCGGCAAAGTTCACCGGGTAGCCCTTGCGCTTCATCTCGGGGATCAGGATCGGCCCCATCGAGGCCACGTCGGCGCCCGAGGACCCGTTCATCCCGGCAAAGAGAAAGGAGACGACCGTGTTCACATGGGCCAGCCCGCCGCGCATCCAGCCGACCAGCGAGCTGGCAAAGTCGATCATGTGCTTGCCCATCCCGGCGCGTTCCACGATCGCCCCCATCAGCATGAACAGCGGAATGGCGGTCAGCGCATAGGCATTGGCGGAATTGTACATCAGCTGCGGCACCGCCTGCAGCGGCAGCCCGGCGAAATACACCAGCACCAGGCCCGTTGCGCCCAAAGCCAGGGCAATCGGCATGCCGGTCAGGACCAGGGCCAGCATGGTCCCCACGATAAAGAGTACCGTCACGTCAATATTCCCTTTTGGTATTCAGTCTTCGAGGTGCTTCCGGCCGACCAGGACGGATCGGCGGATCACGTAGTAGGACATCAGGACAAAACAGACCGGCACGGTTGCCACGAAAAGACCGATCGGCACGTCCAGGGTGGTCAGGTTGACCCGCCACATCCGGACGATGTTGGGCCAGGACACCCAGGCGACGATCAGCAGGAACCCGATCGAGGCGATGTCGGCGAGGCCCCGGACAATGTTCGCATAGGGTTGCGGCAGGGTGTGCCACAGCAGGCGCACGCGCAGGTGATCGCCGTCGCGCATCGCCAGGGTGCCGCCAACCATGGCCAGGGCAACCAACAGGTTGCCCACCAGCTCGTCCGGCCAGGGCAGGGAGCGGTTCAGCACGAACCGCTGGAACACCTGCAAGGCCATGGTGGACGCGATGGCTGCCACCAGGATGGCGCCAAGAATGTTGAGGATCTTGCTGAGCATGGCCTGTCTTTCAATCTGGTCGAAGCCGCGGATGTGCCCGCGGCTTCGCTGGGGAGCTTATTCCAGCGTTCCGAGGATCGCGTTGACCAGGTCCTGGTTGGGGAAGGCGGCGTACATCGGCTTCAGCGCCTCCTGGAAAGCAGCAAAGTCGACATCGTTGATCTCGATCTTGCCTTCGAGGTCGGCCAGCATCTGGGCATCGACCGCCTCGCCATCGGCGCGGTATTCGTCGCCGATCTCTTCGGCCGCACGGCGCACCGCCGCCTTCTGATCATCCGACAGCTGCGCCCACTTGATTGCGCTGACCACGACGATCTGCGGATTGTAGACGTGCTTGGTCAGCGACAGGTGTTTCTGCACCTCGTAAAGCTTGTGCGACAGGATCAGTTGAAGCGGGTTCTCCTGGCCGTCGAAGGCGCCGGTCTGCAGCGCGGTGAACACCTCGGTAAAGGCCAGCGGCGCCGGGTTGGCACCCATCAGCTTGAACATCTCCATGCGGGTCACGCTGACCGGGGTGCGCATCTTCAGCCCGTCGAGATCCTCGGGTTTCTCGATCGGCTTGACGTTGTTGGTCATGTGCCGAAAGCCGTTCTCCCACCAACCGACGACGACCAGTCCCTCGTCCTCGAGGCGCTGCACCACGTCGGCCACCTCGGGCAGCGCGAGCGATTTCACGAACTGGTCGCGCGACTGGTAGAGATAGGGCAGGCCGAAGACCTCGACGTCGCGCACGATCGGGGCGAAGGTGTCGAGCGACTTGGTCATGTCCACCGTGCCGATCAGCATGCCCTCGATGCTTTCCCGGGCGTTGCCCTGCTGGCCGCCGGGATAGATGATGACCTTGACCTCGTCGTTGGAATACTCCGCGACCAGATCGCCGAATTTCTCGGTCAGGTTGGCGTGGTAGGATCCGGCCGGGTCCTCGATGTTGAAACCCAGGGTCACCTGGGCCTGTGCCGCCAGCGTTCCCAGCCCAAGCGTTGCCGCCGTGACCGCACCGGCAAGTGCATGGCGCAATTTGTCGTTCATCATCTCTTCTCCTCCTCCGTGGTGGGCGGCATCTGGGCCGGACCCGTTCTGTAATCTGGCCCTCCCGACACGCATAAGGCCAAAGCATTTTGGATTGTCGAGCCATACGGAAATCTATTGTCGCCAAGGCCCGGGGGGCGTGTGCCCGATGGTCATCCAAACCGGTATGTGCTGGCTGAATTCCGTTCTTTTTCCTTATGTTTCAGCGTCTTGCCAAGCCGCGTCCTGGCCAGAACCGGGCTGCCTTATTTTCGACCAACCGGCTGTTCAACGGGCAGCACACGCCTGACGACAGCAGGTCCCGGCGCGCTCTCCCGGGGTTCGCCCCCGCTTGCCACCGCGTGCGCGCGCCCCGGACCCCGCGCCGCTGCCATCAGATCACATGCGCGTCGATCGATCCGGGGTGGAACAATTCCTCGACCTCGACCCGGCGTTGCGACAGCCCCTGGTCGTGATGATGATCCAGGAAATACGCCAGCGCCTTGCGGTTCGGTCCTAGCCCGTAGGGCCAGAAATCCGGCCCCATCAGTGCCTTTGCCTGGCGCAGCTGCTCTTCGACGAAGGGCAGGGTGATCTTGGTGGCGGAGGTGTCTTCGAGGTGGGCAAGCGCCATCTCCTTGGAGGCCTGAAAGCCCTTCAGAACCGCCATCGGCAACCAGGGATGCGCCTCGGCCAGCGTCTTGCGCACGCCGATGATATGCATCATCGGGAATATCCCGGTCTATTGGTAATAGGCCATCGCCTCGGCGGTGGGATCGTCGAACAGCCAGCGCAGCGACGGGTTGTCGGGGGTAAAGCTGGTGGGTGCGCGGGGGCCCATGAAGGCGTCGATCTCGCCCTTGTCGAGCATGTCGCGCAGGGTCTGGTCGGGGCCGATATCGGTCAGCTCGACCCCGTCGGGCAGCGCGATCCTGACCTTCTCGGCGCGGCCCGGCTCTTCCAGGCCGCCGCGCACCCAATGGATGTCTGTCGGGGTGACGCCGTATTCATCCTGCAGGATGGCGCGCATCCAGACAATCGCCGTGAGCTGCCATTCCGGGATCCCCACCTTGCGGCCACGCAGGTCGGCGGGGGTGCGGATCCCGCTGTCGCTGCGCACGATGATCGAGGTGTGGCGGAACGCCCGCGAGACAAAGGCCGGAACACCGACATAGGGGCAGTCCCCGCGCGCGGTGCGCAGCGTGTGGCTGCTGAGGGAAAGCTCGCAGATGTCGAAGGCCTCGTGCCGCATGGCACGATAGAACATCTCTTCCGGCGTCAGGGTCATGACCACGGGGTCAACCCCGTCGATTCCGCACCGCCCGTCGATCAGGGGCCGGTTGCGGTCGTAATCGCCGATCGCGACGGACAGCTGCAGCTTGCTCATGTCGCCTTCTCCCCGGCATGACGGTTCAGCGAGGCGACCATGGCCGGCGTATAGCCCGGCTCGGTGCGCACATCGACCACGGCGACCCCGCCGGCATCCACATGTGCCAGGGCGGCGGCAAAGACCTCTTCCAGCTCCTCGGGTGACTTGACCGGGCCAAAGCCCTTGGCGCCCTGGGCCTCGCCCATGCCGGCGATGTCGATCTCGGGATCGGTCATGCGCATCCCGATCCACTTGTTCTCGACCTTGCGGCCGCGCATCTTGGCCACGCGCTCCTGGTGTACCTCGTCGTTGTAGAAGGACTGGTTGTTGGCCACGATGTAGAGCAGCGGAATGCGGTAATGCACGGCGGTCCAGATCGCGGTCACGCCCATCAGGTAATCGCCGTCGCCGCCAACGCAGATCGGCAGGCGCCCGGTGTCACGCAGCGCAAGCGCTGCGCCCACCGCGATGCCCGGGCCGCCGCCGATGCCGCCGCCGCCGTCCGAGCCGAGGAAATCCAGCGGGTGGGTGAAGTGCCAGAAGGCCCCGTCCCAGCCCAGCGGCAGATGCACGAACGAGACCTCGCGCTCCGCCACCACCTGGTGCAACCCGGCGGCCAGGTGCGCCATGCTCAGCGAAGGCCCGCTCAGCGCCGGCAGGTCCGGTGCGGGCTTGCGGTCCCGGGGTGTGTCGGGCGTGGCGTCACCCAGGGCATCAAGCAGCGGCTGCAACAGCTGGTCCGGCGCCGCGCCGATCATGACATCGACCGTCGGCAGGGACTGGTGATCCATCGACCAGCCATTGTGAACCGTGTGATCAAGCGAGACCTGGACAATCTGCGCCCGCGGTGCGGCGCCTTCGTAGACCGAGTCCAGCGTGCCGCCCAGGTCGACCCAGTCGAGGCTCAGGATCAGATCGGCTTCGGCAAGCTCGGCCCGGGCTTCGGGCACCACGTAGATGCCCGGCGCGCCGACGTGAAGCGGATGATCGGTCGGAAAACTGCTGCCGATCTTGAGGTCGGTGACGACGCGCGCGCCCAGCCGTTCGGCCAGCCGGATACGGGCCTGCCATGCCTCGGGGCAGCGTGTCGCGCGCCCCGCCAGGATCACGGGGCGGCGGGCCTGTTCCAGCATCCCGGCCAGGTCCTGCACCTGCTCGGCCGAGGCCCCCTGGCCGACCCTGGGCCGAAAGCGCGCGGGATCGATCTCGGGCAGGGGCGCGTCGAGCGCGGCCTCCTGCAGACCGGCATCAAGGTTGACGTAGACCGGGCCCTGGGGCGCCGTGTCGGCGATCCAGGCCGCCCGCAACAAAGCCTCGCGCGAGGCCGCGGCGGAGGCGGGCTGATCGTCCCACTTGGTGTAGTCCCGCACCAGGGCACCCTGGTCGCGGGCGGTGTGGATCCATTCGATCCAGGGGCGGCGCTTGGCGGCGTCGACCGGGCCGGTGGCCCCCAGCAGCAGGACCGGCATCCGGTCGCACCATGCGTTGAACACCGCCATCGTGGCATGCATGAGCCCGACATTGGAATGCGCCACCGCCGCCATCGCCCGGCCGGTCACCTTGGCATAGCCATGCGCGATGGCCACCGCATGTTCTTCGTGCAGGCACAACAGCATCTGCGGGGCCGAATTCCCGAGGTAGTTGACCAGGCTGTCGTGAAGCCCGCGATAGCTCGCCCCCGGGTTCAGGGCGACATAGGGGATCGACAGGGACCCGATCGTCTCCGCCATCACATCGCTGCCAAACATGGCGTCGAATGTCTCCTGGCGGACAGGGGCCTCGACCGCGGCCGGGCCATCCTGTGTCACTGCACTGTCATCCCGTCTGTTCATGCTTGGCTTCCTTCATGCAGCTGTTTGTGCCTGGAAGTCAGTTTCTCCGGGAAAGCCGTCCGGAAAGCCAAGATCGAAAGATTTTGGCAGAAGTCACATTCGCTTTGGACAACCGCCGGGGCCGGCCTGTCGCAAGGCAGACCTGGCCCGGGAAGCGCCGCAGAAGCCACCCGACACGCGCCGCCCTGCGCGGCACACAGGACGAGCGACACGCCACAGACCCCGGTCGGAGCCTCCGTCGCGGAGGGGAAGTTGTCGGCCTATGATATGAGCGTACTCCCGAAACAAAGCGCCGCCGCGAAAAGGAACAGCGTTTCGGCGACCAGGACGAATATAAAGGCGGGATGTACCTTCAAAACGGCGCCGAGATTCGTGCGCACGCCGATGGCGGAAATGGCGGTGACCATCATCCATTGCGACAGGTCCGACAGGAACCGGATGACGTTTTCGGGAATGTCGAATGTCGATCGCAGGACGGCAAGGAAGACAAACAACAGAAGGAACCAGGGAAACACGGATTTTCCGCCCTGGCTATTGCGAAAGCAAAAATGAACGACGACCAGGACCAACGGCAGGGTGGCGACCCGCAACATCTTGACCACGGTCGCGACCAGCCCGACCTCGTCGTTCACGGAATACCCGGCCCCTACGACCTGGGCGACATCATGGATTGTCGCGCCGAGCAGAAACCCCGTCTGCAGATCGCTGAAACCCAGCCCCTGGCTGACAATCGGATAAACAACCATGGCGACGGTGGACAGGACCGTGACGGTCATGACAACCAGGACGGTGTCCTTCTCGCGGTTGGCATGGGGAGGAAGAACCGACGACAGGGCCAGTGCCGCCGATGCGCCGCAGATGGCGACCGCGCCACCGGACAGCAGGCCGAATGCCAGCTTCCGGCCGATTACCCAGGACAGGAGCGCGCCGCACAGGATCGTCGCCACGACCAGAAGCGTGACCCCTCCGACGGATGTGATGCCCAGCGATTGGACCTGTGCCAATCCAAGCTGCGCGCCCAGCAAACCCACGCCGACGCGGAGCACGGCGCGGGCCGAAAAGGACAGGCCGGGCTCCAGTGCGGGGACATCCGACAGGAACCCGAACGACAGCCCGATGAGAAGGGCAAACAGCATCTTCGGAACATCGTAGTGCTCGGACAGGAACGTGGAGGCCGCCGCGTTGTGCAGGGCACCCGCAAGTCCTTTCCAGGTGTCGGTCGCAGGCGCGATAAAGTTCCATCCGAACATTCGATTGGAATCGCGCAAGGAAGGAAGCTTGATGGTCATATTGATCTACCAGGTTTGGGGCCCTTGATCCCGGCGGGGACGCGTCGCGACCCGGCATCACGGTGGAGTGCTTGCGCACGGGCGCCGGTCTTGTCCTGCGCAGTGACGGAAGAACGCGGGCGGGGACTGCAGCGTCCCGCACCCGCACCGGAGCATGTGTCAGGAAAGGATCGCACCGGCATTTGGGGCCTTGGGATCAAGGCCCAGGGACTTCAGCATGAAATGCGTGGTACAGGCCGCAGCCGAGACGGTGGGCAGACCGTATCGCGCTTCGATCTGCGGGATCGAGGCAAGCGAGGGCATCTGAACACAGGCCGAGGCCACGATGACGTCGACGTTGGACGTCTTCAACCCCGCGGCAATCTCGACCGGGGCCGCCGGGTCGCGGCGACCGACCTCGATATTGTCGGCGATTTCCAGCGCGATCGCGTCTTCCACCTCGATGCCCTGGTCTTCGATGTAGTCGATCACCAATTGTGCCAACGGCTTCATGTACGGGCAGATCAGGGCGATCTTCCTGGCCCCCATGACATGCAGCCCATCGACAAGCGCCCCCGCGCTGGTGATGACGGGCGCCGCCGCGCCGTTGTCCACGGTCACCTTGTGCAGCCGGTCCTGCGACGTGGCGTGATAGCCCTTGCCCATCGACATGATGGCCACGAGGCAGGCATAGCCTAGGACATCCACCCGGGCATCCGACAGTTCCAGCGCGCAGCGGTCGCTGTCGGCATCCATCGCTGCCAGCTCTTCCCTGGTCACCTTCTTCATGCGCATCCGGCTGGAATGAAAGGTAAACCGATCCGGCAGGACCTGTTCCCGGGCGCGCAGCATTGCGGGGATCTCGGTCTCCATCGTCGTGTTCGAGCTTGGTACGATCTGGCCGATGCGGTAGGTGGTCATCATGGGTCTCCGATGTGGTCTCTTCAGGGTTTCAGGCCAAGCGTGTCGAGTATCCATCGGGCGCAGGCGAACAGCTCCCGGTCCTTCTTCGGACTGCCGATGAGCTGGATGCCGAGCGGCATGCCGTCCGCCTCG